>JGI24721J44947_10009577_pt1 | contig 12443 bp, 9 predicted proteins | sample YelNatPaOPGAMG01_FD_44947 | JGI IMG/M metagenome (IMG submission 44947)
AGCGGGGTCCGCGCTCTCGCTCCGTACCAGGTACCCGCGGTATACTCCATGTGCTCCGATCGCTCTGGGGCTTTTCCTGGTGCAGCTTTCTCGAGCGTCGCGCGCTGGCCGCACGAGCGACAACACCAACGCATCCTACTTGGCGGGGTCCAGCAACGAGTGACCGTTACGGACAGCAAACACCTAGTTCACCATATTCATTCACGCGTGCCGATGCTCTAGCCAGTAGTCGATGGCACAGCTAAACGCTGCGACGCCCAGGCAGCCGACCGACATCTGCTGGCCGCGCGTTCGAGCACTCATGGATGCTCGCGGCTGGGAAGCTAGCACAGCACCAGTCGCACAGCCGGCAATGAGGCTATTCCAGAGATCGTGACGCGCCCTGTACTTCTCCACGGAGCACTCCGCGATAGTGTATGTTGCTCCCCAGAGGGCAAAGTTCTTCGAATACGTTCGGATCTGGGCCGCAAGCGCTTTCCCGTATGCTCGAAGCTGCTCTCGCCACGGCGACTGCGCTTCGACAGCCCGATCTAACTCGGCTGAAAAGCCGCCGATGAAGAGTCCCAGGGCAACGCCAAGACCGCCACCAGCGATTGCCGCAGCTACGGCCTTGAATGCGCAAGACTCCAACACCATCTCAGCAAATTTTTCTGAAGGATTTCGTTCTGGAAACTGAAGATTCGGGGGAAGTCTCGGTTTCACCACGTCTGCTTCCTCAGACTTGCGTGAGACGGGACTTGTTCCCGCACTCATTGTGACGGGGGCGGAGCAAGCGGTACCCTCCGATGACAAGCCCTGCCTCTCCGTGCTCGCTATGAAAAAGCAAGCGATCGCCGCAGCAGCCGCCCCCAAAAAGAAACACCTATCGATTGCCTCGAAAATTCCCCAGGATAAACAGGTGCTCGTGTACTTCACGCAACACCTTGTAGGACGTTTTCGGAGGTTGCAGATGAGCACTGCATCGCCCTGCTGCTGCGCTGCGCTGAGAGTGGATCGATGCAGCGGCGGCAGCGGCGGCGACGGCGGCTGCCCTGAGATCCATTCCCCGATTCTAGGCTATCAACTCGATGGTGTTCCATATCCTGGTGCCTGGAATCAAAAGCGGTTTCATGAGTTACAGCAGGTGCATTCCAAGTGCGTTGATTTAAAGTGCAAATAAAATCCAAGGAAAAGGTATGGACTTGCAAGTCGGGGATCCCGCAGGGCCGTCATCATCCCTGGATGCTTCAAAAATATCCTCTTCTCGTCGACTATGAAGCGAAGAAGAGCAGGAAGAATGAGCGTACGAAGAGGGGAGATATGTCAGAAAAGATGTTTGCCTGACGGGTAGATGACGAGACTGTACTGGTACAGAGGGAACGAGTCCTATCAACCCTTGCATTGGTGAATTCAACCACAGCGGCAATACATGCATGGAGTTCGTGAACCGAGACTTCAACGCTGCGATCCATATCCGGAGAAGTGCGGTGCTGAACACAAGACCCGAGGAGCTGAGGCGATCAAGCTTTGTTGGACATCCTCTCCGGCTCGAGGTGCACGAGAAGAAACTAAAGCCGATGGCATGGGGCCCTTAGAGCAAAACCCGGGGGCGTCTGCAAATCGGTGTACAGACACACACGCTATCGTCTCTAGGTACTCGAAACGCGTCAATGCACGAGACCGGCTCGAGTCGCTAGATCCGATGCACGCCGGTTCGTCGCTGTCCAGCGGATGGGTACTGTTGCGATACACTCGAAATGCTTTATTGGAATCGCTCTGTCAACTGGCGAAACTCGGAAATGATTTGATCAATCGTACGCTCACCGTGAACCTCATTGTCCCGTGTTCTCACATTCACAGTTCCGTCGGCCTGCTCCTTTTCACCGACCACAAGAATATAGTTATACTGGGCAAGTTGTGCTTCCCGAATCTTTTTCGCCAGTTTGCGATCGGAGCTATCGACGTCCACGAAGAAGCCTGCGTCGTGAATACGCTGGTGCACCTGCTGCGCATAGTGAAGAAATCGATCGCTCACTGGCAGGACAGCAACCTGCCTCGGTGAAAGCCAGAACGGCCATTTTCCTCCATAGTGCTCCGTGATGATCGCGATGAAGCGCTCGAATGAGCCGAAAATCGCGCGGTGAATCATCACGGGCCGATGAACGTCGTGCGAGGCGGGAACGACTTTGGCGTCCTCGGGCGTGGCATCGGTGGTGTCGAGGCTGCGCTCCGCGACTGGTGCCAGTACCGGTCCGCTTGCAGCCGCGTTGCCGTCCTCAGTGCTGGCACCCGCAGCCGTGTAACGAAGATCAAAGCGAATTGGCAACTGAAAATCCAGTTGAACGGTAGCACACTGGTGTCGCCGCTGCAGCGCATCGAAGAGTTTGATGTCGATTTTGGGGCCATAGAAGGCACCGTCACCGGGATTCAGGCGCCAGCCGCCAGGTTCGTCGCGTTGTTTCCCTGTGAACTGACATAGTGCCTGCGCAAGCATGGACTCCGCTCGGTCCCAGAGCGCTGGGTCGCCCATGAATTTTTCTGGTCGCGTAGAGAGCTCGAGCTCAAATTTGAAGCCGAATATCTGGTAGACGTGCTCGAGGAATTTCAGGAAACCGAGAACTTCTGATTCAACCTGTGCAGGCGTACAGAATATGTGCGCATCGTCCTGCTCGAACTTGCGAACACGAGTGAGACCAGTCAGGGTTCCGCTCAGTTCGTTGCGATGCAGGATACCAAAGTCGGCCAGGCGAAGCGGCAGCTCCCGATGCGATCGCACACGAGACGCATAGATCAGACAGTGAGAAGGACAATTCATGGGCTTGAGGCCGAACGCTCTCTGTTCGACTTCGAAGCTGAACATGTTCTCGCGATAGTTCGCCGCGTGGCCGCTGGCCTCCCACAGCGCAAAATCGAAGACGGTCGGGGTAAGCACCTCTTCATAGCCGCGATTCCAGTACTCGCGGCGCATAAATTCCAACAAGCGATTGTAGATGCGTGTCCCATGTGGCAGAAAGAAACAGCTTCCGGGGCTGTACGGGTGAAAAAAGAACAGCTCCTGATCGCGTCCGATTTTGCGGTGGTCTCTTTTGGCTGCCTCCTCTATCCGTCGCTCCCATTCCTTCAGCTGCTGCTTGTCGGGGAAAGAAATACCGTATACTCGTTGCAGCGACGGGTTTTGGGCCTTTCCCAGCCAGTACGCTTGTCCGAGGCGGGTGAGCTTCACTGCCTTGACACGGCCGCAGGATGGGACGTGCGGCCCTCGACATAGATCGATAAAAGGCCCATCGCGATACGCAGTGATTGTTTCCCCTTCGCCCAGTTTTTCGATGAGCTCGCACTTGAACCGATTGTAGCCGAACATTTCCAACGCCTCACTCTTGGTGAGCTCCATGCGTTCAAAGGTACGCCCCTTGTCTTTCATGATGCGCTGAATCCTTCGCTCCAGGTCGGCGAGGTCCTCCGGAGTGATCGCTCGCTCACCGAGAAAGATGTCGTAGTAGAAACCGTCTTCAACAGGAGGCCCTATGCATAGTTCACCGTGGTATTTGTACTCCATCGCTTCTCCGAGCATGTGCGCTGTCGAATGCCAGAACACAGCTCGACCCTCGGGAGTATCGAACGAGCGAAAGTCGACGCTGCAGTCAGCCTCTAGCGGTCGGTTCATGTCCCAGGGCTCCCCGTCGACCAGAGCCACAACCGAGCGCTCTGCAAGGTCACGTCCCAGGCTCTGCGCCACATCCCAGGGACTGGTCTCGTACCGTTTGCCTCGAGTACTCGTGCCATCGGGTAGCTTGATCAAAATCTCGTCGCTGCTGCCGTTTGATCCCAGCAGTGTGCCTTGTTTGTGTTGGCGGAAACGTTCCCAGCAGCTGATCCGATGGTTCACGTAGGGTGGAGCTTCGGATTCAGGTGCTGGACGCTCTCGTTTGCCCCTGTCGTCGAGTGATAGATCGTTCAAGTTCGCTTCGTGTTCCATGGGTTAAGCTGTGGAAGCTATGCGCTCGGTTATGCGTGTGTACGCAAGCCGCCACCAATCGGCGCTTGTTGAAAGATCGCTGGTATTCAGTGTTTCTTGCGAGCCCTCTGAGTCCCTAGTTCCTCTATGGTATGAGATCGAGGAGTTTGCCCAGGGCTCTGCCGAGTGCGTCACAGATACTGCTAGCCAAAGCAGCGATCACAGCCCGCTCGAGCGCTCCTAGCTCCGCTAGCCACAACGTCTAGAGCGTCGACGCTCTGCTGCAAGTGAACTGTTTGTCCACGAAAACCTCTCACAGGAGTCCGATCCACGGACGCTTTAGGTACGCGACTAAAGCCTCTCGACACCGAGCCTTGCGCTAAAGCGAGTAGGCGCTAGAGTTGATCGCAGACGCACGACGTGGATCGCTTGCCGATAAGAATCGCTCAAGTCATTCAGCTCGGTTTTGTTTCAAACCCGGTGCATTGTAGAGCAGGGGATCGAAATCACGATGCATTGTATCGAATAGATCGTTGACAAATTGTCTGTATGATAGACTGTTTACTGACCAGTGCAAGAAGGACTGCGTTGCGTTCTCAGGTCAGTCATATCGCAGATATCAGATGAATGAAAGAAACAAGGAAATGCGCTCAGCGTCGAAAAACGACAATCTGAAACACTGCTTGCGGTCAATGGTAGAAAATGGCCCGTTGCTTACCTTTTACGGAAAGCAGAAGTGACGATGGTAGCCGCCATGGACGTCTCTGCTTCTCAACAGCTTGTTCGTGTGGCCCTGGAAACACTGGGATGCAGTCGCAAACAAGTCGTGGTTCACGGACGGCCGTATTCCACGGAATTCGCAACGACAGCGTTCATAGAATATCGCGTTCGGTATGAAGCAGATGAACGTCGATTTATTTTTTCAGTCGATGGGGCTTGCTTTGGACGAAACGCGGGAACGCGTATGGGTATTCGCGGAGCAGGGTACCCGTTGTATCTCCCATGGAACCCGAAGACAACCAGGATATCATCTCTTTTTGCTGCAGGGGATTCATTTCGCGGCCTCAGTTTCGCTCTCAGAGAAAGCTCACACAACAGCACCCACTTTATTGGATCATTGAAGACTTTTCCCCTGATGTCTGCCGACGTCCGTCTATTGGACGACGTGGCATTTCGCCATTAAACGTGCGTTCGAGTTTTTGCCGATTCTATCGGAATAGAGCTGCTTTTCATATTCTTTCGTGCGCCTCGTGGTTCAAGCCCATCGAAGGAGTGTTTTCTCTCATACAACGTAATGATCGCTACACTGGGCGAATCGCTGAAGCTTTCAGCACACGGTGACACACCAGGGCACATTTCGTCTTTCTTTTGCAAGACTTTCGATCCTCTGGGAAACTCCTGACCTAAGAGCGTGAGGAAGTATGTTCGCTTGACGAAAGAGAAAATCTAATGGATGAACTGGGGCGTATACTTCAGAGGAACGAAATGGAGAAGAGCCGGCGGAGCGATTCTGCGACAGAAAAGCGCGCAGAGCTGACAGAGCACCAAATGGCACTGCGCGCTCGAGTTCGAGGAATCTTTGGACTAGTGAGTTCAACNAGATGCAACGAACGCATGGAGTTTGTGATCCTANACTTGAAGAACANCATCCACATGAGACGATTTATGGTACTAATGACGAAACCCGCGTAGCTGACGCGATCTAACTTTGTGGGGCAGTCTGCCTGGCTCGAAGTTTACCTGGACAAAAACTGGATCGAGAATATGGCAGCCGGTCAAAAACGGCTGGGAGGCATCCGTACGATTCAGTTCGAATTTGCTCTCCACGGTCGTGAAACCTTTCTCGTTTCACGAAGACGTAGGTCAGCGGAATCAGGATGATTCCCGACGCCCTCAAGAGAGGATCAGAACATGACCGATATCATGATCCAACGCTTATGTACGAGCATCTATGCTTGCCCATTCCATACATATGGTGTGCTCAATTGATGCATGCTTCACGTTTCCAATCTTGCTGTTTCTAGGCAACTCGTGAGCGCAGCGATTCTTGCCACTGGAGTGACGAAGGAACGAAAAACGCGATACGGACTTTTGAAAGCTGGTTCACAAGCTCATGCCAAAAGATTGCTGAATTTTTCTTGTCAACTTAGTCCCTATGTTCGATAGACCAATCCTTCTTAATTTTGGGGCATAGGACACATGGCATTCGACAGCACCATTGTACCTCGCACAGTATAGGCCGTGACGGGCTCTCATCTCTTCGGATTGCATGGACNAGAGCCTGGGACGCGGACATTAGTGACCGCAGCGGTTGCGCCCAGTAGANGAAGCGTAGAGGGATCGAGCTTTTTGACTTGATCTCTAGCCTGGAATTNGTTTTCGGCGCCTGTCTCATCATGGAAAACATCACGTTCCCCAAATCCTCTATCGAATGAAATAGCGTACGCTTGCACCTATATTGGACTGAGCGCTTGCCAGGGTCATCGCCCGGAAAACGCCCTTGATCGTCGGGTACGACACTGAGCGCAGAAACGGAGGAGGGTATCGAGATGGTGCTTCCGTACCGTCGCGCGCACGAGCGATCAAGCCACACAGAAGTTCAGGGCTGCAAAATGCAGATACTCGCTTACTGGAGAGCTTCAGTGCCGCGGATACGAAACGCTCGTCTATTGATCTGTGAACATACAAAGGACGTTTGAAACCACAGAAGATGCCTTCAACTGGTAAGAACTATGGAGAATAGGCTTGCATAAAGTGCAGCTCAGCTACAATGCCAGGTGCGTACTCTTTGACTGCTGACGAGTGGTGGAAATCTTTGTTGTCCAACAGCAGGACGGAGGAATGCAACAAAGAGAAACCTCGCAGGGTGCCTCTACGAGGAATGAGGTGTGGAACGGCCCTGCCCTTTTTGCGATTTCCAGGCGAGTACCCGCTGGATCGCCGCTGGTGCAGAAGTTGCTGGAATGCTCGCTGATCATTTGTTTACGGACGATCGCTTGCCTATCTTGGAGTACGTATATACGGATCTACCAATTATAATACACAATATATCATCGATGGAAACGAACACCTGTCCTTGGTATACGAAGCGTTCGCGTGTCGATGCCACGTCGATCGCGTGTGGTATATCGCACGACGTTCTTCCACAGAAACGTGCATTTTTCAACGGCTATCCGTATCTATTCCGGTTTGTATGAAAGCCAGAGAAGCTCTACATCCTCTGGCATCTTTACTGATTTTTCATAGAGAGCGTGCGGATTCAAGAGGATTCTTTTCTATGCGTATACTTTGATAACTTCTGCCCAGGGTGCATGACGCTTAGGAAAAGGTCGATGAGGATCGTGCCCTAACCAGCTTCTAACCGTCGAATGACTGACTCGAAAAGTCTTCTTTCACGCCGGCTGGCGACGGTTGCATAAACTCTATTCGCAACTTTTCTCCAATTCACAGAATAGATTCCTTCTGTTGAATACCTACGAGAACAGCAAATACGATCAAAAAGGGTGTGCATGTTCAGATGTTCCGGCATTCACTGCGTTCTCTGGACAAAATAGACATTTTATCTGAATGGTACAAACGCGCAGTCTTGCAGACGCTCACCTGCGGAAGCCGTCCTGCGGGGTCTTGCGAGCGGACGTCACGACGTCGCCGTCTTCCATGTTCACCGAGAGCGATGTCGACAGGGGACTTAAAACCAGAGACAACTTCCCGGAACACGGCAAACAAGAACGATTTCGAGTAGAACGGAACGACGTTCACGTTACGATTTCGCCTGAGCCAGTCGCCTACGGCAGGGCGCCCGACGAGCGACCTCTACCTCTGGCGGACAGTGTGATCTCTGAAATAAGAGAACTTATAGAGGATGAGTCGCACGTAGACTTGGTTAAGTTGGCAGAAATCGCTCGCGGAGGCTTACCTGCCGCGCTTCGCGGCGATGTCTGGCGTTACCTCCTCGGAGTCGCCAAGGCGGACAAGTCCGAGGAGCTCACCCACGAAAAGGAGCTCGCAGCAGCATACCAGCGGTTACGGCGTTCGGCGCTCGCAGCGCTCGGGCAGATCGGTCAAGGTTTGACGGAGACGTTGCACGGCGCTGAGGTCTCGGAAAGAGGCGGGTTCCTCTCGGCCGGTGGAGCTGCCGCCAGCGCACCGCTGCCGGCTCTGCCACGCTCCCAGACTGTATCCGAGGATACAGGTCGNGACTACCTGAGTGTTCAGGCTTCGTCCCNACGAGCGGGACGGGCGNGTGGTCACTCCGATCTGGAGACTGATTGCAATACGTTTGGAAGAGGCAGCCTCGAATATACGGGAATGCAAGGACCGGAGCCCGCGCTCCTCAATGACGCAGGCGAGATGCATGTTGCCCTGACACTGGAGCAGAGTACCAACTGGGACGGAACCCTCGCCCGTCGAATCCGAAACGACGCGAAACGACGTATCGAACGAGAGCGCCTTCGAATCGAACACAGTCGGTGGCGTCGAAGCCGGCTAACCATGAGCTCCCAACACGGTCGCATGTTTCCGAGTCAGAAACGAGCTCCAGATGTGCAGGTTGTGGACAAGCCCAGAGAGCAACAAGATCGCTCGTTGCGAAATGTGGGTAGCGAGACCAACCTGGTGAATCCGCGACTGGTGCGAGCGGCTGGGCCGTATCACGGCCTATCGGACGGTGACGAATCAGTGAAAGCACCTTCGCGCCCGCCCTCCGCTCCGACGCAGAGTGGCGTTATGGAGTACACGCTACCGCAACAGCTGGATCATGATGAGGCGGTCCTATGCTCCAGTCCAGAGTCGACCTCATCTGCCACCAATTCCATGCGATCTGCTGAAGCTGCAACACTCCAAACGATCGGCGAGGGCAGTGTTCTGGAAGCGAGGGACGGAATGGAGGTACCTGCTGGCACCGAGGTACTTGTTGAGAATGATGTAACTTGTTCGGGNAGTCGCTTGGAACGCGCCAGCGGTGATAGCATCACAACCGGAATCAGCACGACTAGAGGGCTGGCGTCCGCCATGCGCACACCGCATGCTGCACTTGTTCGATGTTACGTTAGCGTGCTCTGTACCTATCTCTACGTCGTGGAGCTCAGCGTGCGACATATGGTGGCCCTGCCGCTAATCATGCCGCTTGATACGAAACACGGCTCAACTACGGAACTGGAAAAAGTGAATGATGTGCTGATGAGCCTCGGCACGCCGGTGGAGTACGCACCCACCATGGTATCCCTGGTGCATGTATTCGTGCAGGTATTCACATCTGCTCGAGAAATGGATGTGTATTATGGGTTTTGCGCATTGATGCATCGATTCGGACATGTGCTGCTGTTCACTACACATGGTGATGGTCTGACTCGAGCTACGGCGCATTTCTTGATGCTGTTTCGGACCTTGCTGCCGGACTTGGCGGACTTTTTTGAGTCTGAGGAGATCGAGCACCAGCGATGGCTACACGGCTGGCTGCAAGGTCTGTTTTCACGCGGGGAGATGCCGGTAGAGAGTACGCTCCGCATATGGGATTTCTATTTATCATCGGGTCTTGAAATGCATCCATATGTCTGCCTGGCGGTACTCGACCTGCTGCAGGAAGAAATAACGGAATTGGACGGGCCCGAGGTCGTTACCTACCTCGGCAAGCTACCGGATAATTTGGACCCGGAGAAGCTCTTAACGCGAGCGGTGACGATCAGAGAGACTGCCCTGGGCAGTGGTCTGGTACCGCCACGCTTGTCAGAAGAGCAACCTGCTGATTCAAACCGCTCCTTCGGCATCGCCTCGCTGCGGTACCGTGACGACTGATGCTAATCAGAGGCATCGGCGGTATTGGCATGTACGCGGTTCGCTGAGAAAGAACGTTCGATTGGCCATCGTGTTTCTTGTGAGAGCTGGAATTCCTGGTGGCAATGCAACGCGTGCAGACACGAATCGCACTTGCACAACGTTCCTGTACGGGCATGCATGGGTGTGCTTGGGCTTTTCGTTTGTCGTCCGCACCGGAAACGCAACTTGCTGCTAGCATGCTGGGTTCTTGGGTTTCCGTGTCTGTTTGTTTCCGGTCGAATTGTTACCGTGACTAGACTGGTACCACACCCAACGATCGTCATGCTGAGAAATGCGGGATCCTATAGAGCACTTAAGCCTGGTACAATGACCTGGCTGGCTGGCTGGTTGGTTAGCTGGCGAACTCGTTCATTTTATGAACAAGTCGATGTCGCGAGACCCGGGATGTAGGCGTCACGCGCACAATTCCTGTGGCTATTGCCGGCTCCTGCATCTGGCTGGATGCAAACCGCAGTCATGATGTGCGGCAGGCCCTTGAAACGTTTCTCTTTCAGCGCTACTGTTTCCTTGCGAGTAATGCGCGATTTTGGTTTACAGTTTACGGACTACGATGAGCGGTATACGCTGCAGATGGGTGCTCGCATGTCGGTGATGGCTTGGTGCTACGAATTGTGCTCGAGGCGGATCGTGGGGTCTGCACGGACTGTGCACATGCATCCTGCTGTTGCGATTGCTGTTGCTGTTCTTCTTCGTATGCCTGATGCTGCACGTTCGCTGATCGACGATCAGCGCTCTTCCAGTTCAACCAGTGCAATGGATTCATGGACAATGCGGTCGGGCGAATCGTCGAGATCTCCGACGGTACACGCTGTACCTCGGAGGATACAACTCTGGACCCCTGACAGTGCGTTGACACAATAGAACCCGCGCCTGACGAAGACGCTTGGACAGCAGCCGAACCGGGAGCATGCATCCAGTTCGAAGCCGATGCCGAACGTTGTTTCCATATGCGCTTGGTGGCCAGTCCAGGGATATTTGCTCGATGAAGAGCGGATTGGCGTCGATCGCCAGCCGGTGGCAGGCCAAGGCGCGCACGGCCGATGTACGAAATTCCTGAACGAGGCACGGGCGGCACCAGAGGTGTTCTTTCTGACTGAAGCTGCCGCCGATAGGGTCCATACAGCATCTGTTCTCGAATACGCTCCAAACGGTCGCCATACGAGCGGACCGTTTGCTGCGAACGTACCGTCCGCACCGACGACGATACGCCGGATGCTTGTGTGCTTCGCTCGAGTGCTGCCACGGCGGAACGTACATCCGCAGAACGCAGCGTTTCCGCTTTTTCCGCAGCTGCATTACGTCTCACACATGACAGGGCTGCACGCTGCTGCTGCGCTCTGGAAATAGGCGTGGCAGTAGAGGCTTGCGCTTCCCAGTGGGCGATGTCTTTCGATCCGTTTTGCGACACGGCAGCGTGGATTTGATGGATATGCCCGGGCATCCCCAGTGCAAATACACTGGCCTCTGGAGCACGACTCGAGCGCTGCGCACGCTTCTCTGCTTGCGCTGTCGAGCGCATCCCTTCGGTGACGCCTCGATCCAGGATGCGCTCCCGCAATCGTTGGAGCTGTGCTTCACGAAAAGCGAGTGCACGCTGCATCTCATCGATAAGGCTCGCAGCGCTGGCGAATAGACACCGTCGGTGGGTTAGCGGCAGGCCGCTCCCATCTTTTCCAACGCGATAGAGGCGGCAACCGGGTTGCGCACAGACGCTACACAGCGGACCCCGACGCAACTGGGAAGCACACGTTCCAGAGCAAAACAAGCATGCGCAGTCAGTAAATACCGCTTGGTCCTGATTAGAGACCTGGCCCAAGCACCAGTTGCAGAGGTATGGCAGTTGTGTTGTCGAGTGCCTGTCCATTCAGAGCAGCTCCCGCGCTATGCCAAACTTGGCGCTGTGCAACATGCATGCACGCATGCATGTTGTATGCCGGACACGTGTCTCGAGGCCTAGGGCACGGATGCATCGCTGCAGAATGCGATACCAGCGCACGCATCCAGAATCGCCGAGTCGGCGCTCGTCGGGGCGCCTCGGTGCGCGTGCGACCGCCGCGCAACCGCGTGGTGCAGGCCCATGCACTGTGTCACAGCGAGCGCCTGAGACGTGCGCGATACCTGGAAGGACCCATGTTGTTGAACGGAACGAATCCCAGTGTCCGTTGTTGCGTACTGGCCCAGGGTTTGCGGAACTTGAGGTGTTTCGGATGGAGCGGTGCTCTATCATGTGGTTTCTGAGAGCAATCGCGCATCCGCCGGGGAATCTCGGTCGATGTCTCGATCCTGCATCTGCAAACGATGCAACGGGACCACGAGGCACGCAATAGGTATCGGGATGCTTCATGGCGGGTTATTTGGTGGTGAGTGACGGAACCAGGGAGCTTTGGATTTGAATGGAGCGGTGGTTTTTGCCCCCGCTGCCGATGTCAAGTGCGCACTGAGGGGATTCCTGGCTGGACGCTTCGATCCCGCAAGACATGCGATGCGTGCTTCGTAGCGCCCCAGCGCGCCAATCGACCGCACGACGATTCTTTTGGTTGACAGAATGTTTCCATGGAGTAGGGATACCAGATTGCGGGATGGATATTGGCATTCGGGAGTGTGCCCATCATGATGCAACCTACTTTCAAGTTCCATGATGCATACTTTTTCTCGGGGGTGTACTGGTCGATTT
>JGI24721J44947_10009579_pt1 | contig 12440 bp, 10 predicted proteins | sample YelNatPaOPGAMG01_FD_44947 | JGI IMG/M metagenome (IMG submission 44947)
CACGACGACCAGGCAAACGCCTGCGCGATGGCGGGTTCACAGGCTGGGGACCCGCTTTTCAAACGAGCGGCCTCTCGATTCGTGCATATCGGTTTCGCAGAGAGACGCGCTTCCGACGTTTCCTCCGCGGCACAGTCGCCGCAAGGCGCCTCTCGGATGACCACCCATGCTCCGAGGCAGCTGCGAATCAAGCAACGTCGCTCCAATAGAGACGCGGCGATGGAGTGGTCATTTCCCTCAGTTGCTGATCAAATGCTTTACGAAAATGCATCGGATGCGGTTTGCCTCTCACTCGACTCTGGTTTCCATGTGCATGAGGAGCTCGTTCCCATCGCAATGCTTATCGATGCTGAAGACCTCCTTCGGGTCGGCAGGCAGCTTGAACAGCACTCACCGCATCAAGTCAAAGAGCACTGAAGGATTGGGGCTTTTGGAGCCGCATGATTTATGGGTCCCAGCCGAACCCCTGTCTATGGCACCTAGCGGTGTGCGTTCAATGCACAGCATGTTGCGTATCGAGGCACCCCAACGCACCCGCTCGCTAGAGTCTGCTCTTGTGCGGAAATCCATTGGCTCCTTTTCGTGCACGAGACGCCGCTGCTTCCATGGGTATATGCGGAGCATTCATGGCGAAGCATTTCACGCGAGCTGGAGCCTACGCAGGTGACTCAAAAGTCGGTGATCCCATGATCACATACCCAGAATCGACGTATAGAATCTGGCCAGTTATTCCCGAGGCCGCATCACTGAGCAGGAATGCGGCTGTTTTCCCTACCTCTTCTTGGGTGACCGTGCGGCGCAGCGGTGCGTTCTGCTCCACATTGCGAATCATGGTCGTGATTCCGCCTATGGCTGACGACGCAAGGGTTCTAATGGGTCCCGCCGAGATCCCATTCACTCGTACGCCGCAGGCTGGGCCTAACTCTGCAGCGAGGTACCGGACAGAACATTCGAGACCTGCCTTGGCGACTCCCATGATGTTGTAGTTCGGCACAACGCGCTCAGCGCCGAGATAACTGAGGGTCACGACCGATCCTCCAGGGCGAAAGAGCGGTTTCGCCAATCCACACATCTCGATCAATGAATAGGTGCTTACGCTGAGTGCCACACTGAACCCGTTTCTAGATGTCTCACTAAAGTTGCCTTCGAGATCTTCACGGTTCGCAAACGCTAAACAATGCACGAGAAGATCGAGCCCGCCCCACTTTTGCTTGACTGTTTCAAAGAGGCCTTCCAGGTCGGAACGTGACTGCACGTCGCAAGGATGCAGAAAACTCGCCCCCAATGGCTCTACTAGTTTCGATACTTTGCTTTCGGCCCGCTCATTAACCGGCAGGTACGTCACACCGAGTTCGGCACCCGCTCGCCGCAGCTGCTGCGCAATGCCGTACGCGATCGAGCGCTGGTTCGCTATCCCTGTGATGAGCGCTCGCTTCCCCCGCAAATCTACGAGAGGAACGACCTGCCCCACACCAGACGCCTGATCAGAGACCGCACACACGACGAAAGAGCGTCTCGAACGCGAGACGCTCCATGCACGCGGGGACAGCAGCGATGCGTGCTTTCGAGCGTGCGCAGTCGCCACTGCAGGGCGCCAAGTCGTCGGCGCAGACGCATCAAAGCGCAAACCCTTCCAAGAGGAAACAAAGGCCATTGAAGGTGTACGTTATATGGATCAGACGCAATAAATCCCGGCGACTCGTATTGGAGCTCGCTGGTTCTAGCGGAATCCAGCTGAGGTCAGCGCGATTGCCTTTGTACGGAGGGTGCGTGTCGTCCACGCAGCCGCGCCGCTAGAGCGCGCCGTCTCTGGCAGTAGGATGTCCGTTTAGTTTAGTTATGGGAAGTTTAAGCGTTCCATCATGCGCGCTGGCCCGTTGCTTTCTTCTGATCAGCGACGTTTCTGAAATCGCGATCGTAGCATGTGTACGGTAAAGCGGGGCGCTCATAGACGTCGTAAGACTGCCCTTGTATGGCAACAGAACGGTTGCGCTCTGGTTTTAACAACCGCGGATAAAGTCGTCGTTGGTCTGTCAGCAACAGTGTGAATAGCGAAAAAGTACGATCAGCGTGGATTTCGAAAGGTGAGCAGGTTCGCTGCTGTAACAGTTTCATTTGAACCATTAACAGGTCTGGAGCTGCGCGGGCGCTCGCTGCCTTCCGAGAAACCGACACAGAAGGGAGCGTGAAGACAGCTGGATATATTGTATGGTGCAGTGTTGAAAATTGGAGCGTACAGACAGCCGTTTCTCTACAGCACGGAGGGCGTCGGTAAACACGCTCGCGATCGGGCAAGTATCACGCAGTGCTAGGAAACGCTCTAGGCGTGCTTGCTGAGGACGGTCCTGGCATCCAAAATCCTCTTAGACGGTGCGACGATTGCTCTTACAGAGATATTCGTGGCTTGCTACTTGTCCAGTGTCGCTCGCCGACAAGCTGACTACCACGGCAGGACAGCGCTTGCCAGCACCCGAATCCGTGTTCAGAGCTCAGCTGCTGCGTGTGAGGCAGACAGCGCCTGCTCGCCCAGGGGCCACGTTTGAGTTGTTAGCGCGCTTGTCTCTCACTGCGTGTCTCTCTCCGCCGCTGAGGAGGCACTTTCCGGATCAAGAGCTTCGATGGAAAGCACATCATTGCATTTTTGGTCGTTCTGGTGCAAATGCAACGATTTCATGGAAATCTTCTGAAGAATCGCGTGGGTACGTCTACGGACGCACGTGGCAAGTCCATGATCGTCGCGCTGTCTGGCGGCGTTGACTCTGCTGTAAGTGCTTGGCTCTTGCAGCAAGCGGGCTATCGCGTGAAAGGCGTGTTTATGCGTTCATGGGGAACCGGAGACGACGCCGAGGACTGCACCTATCGAGATGATCGGCTCGCCGCTCGACGAGTCGCGGATTTCCTGCGACTGGATGAATTTCAGGAGATCGATTTACGCGCGGAGTACTGGCATTCAGTCTTCGTACCGCATCTGTTAGAGGCGTATCGTCGAGGGCTGACTCCTAATCCCGATTTGGCCTGCAATCGGTATATAAAGTTCGGAGCGCTACTCGATGTTGTCGCCAAACGGGCGGACATACTCGCCACTGGACACTATGCCCGCTGCACTGGAGGTCAATTATACCGTGCCTTGGATCGTGCCAAGGATCAGACGTACTTTCTCGCAAGTATTGATCCGAGTGCTCTTCGGAAATTGCACTTTCCTCTCGGGGACTGGCAGAAACACGAGGTACGGGCGCTTGCTCGTCACCTACGGCTGCCGAATGCAACGCGAGCCTCAAGTCGAGGTATTTGCTTCATTGGTCGCCACAAATCTATAGCATCTATTTTGGACGAATTTGCTCCGCCTGGTGACTTCTGGCCGGCCGTCGATATCGATACAGGCCGAACACTGGGCCGTGTATCCTCTTATCGAACGATCGGTCAGCGTGCGGGTATCGGTGGTCTCCCGCAGGCCTTTTATGTTTGCGACAAAGACCCAGCGCGGGGCATCATCTCGGTCTGCGCCGGACGCTCTCATCCAGCTCTATCCTGTTGGGGCTACGAAGTGGAAGCCTTCGATTTATGGAACGCGTGGATGGAACACCAGCATCTGAAAGAATCAGCTGGCTGGCTACATCGAAGTTTCTCGTTTCAAGCGTGGTATCGTCAGACTCCGCTTTCCTGCCTTATTCGACGCCTCGAAGCAGATCCTTTGGCAACTAGCAATGATCGAGCACAACCGCGGGTGCGCGTCGCTGCGATGCCGCCACAGCGGCTGCTCGTTCTGGTTCCAGGTCGCAGTGCAAGCGCGCCCGTCACTGCTCCAGGTCAAGCGGTTGTAATCTACGACGAGGACCAGTGCGTAGGTGGAGGTTTTGTGCGGCGTCTGATTCGCAATGCAGCCGAGATTCCACACTGGACCGTGGCGAAAGAATTTTTCTCCACAGTATCCGCATGCAAATTTTCAGCGAACACCGATGCACGCTCTTGGGCGAGTTCAGAGCGCTAGCCACCATTCGGGACACATCCAGCATGCTAGTGCGACCGCATATGCCCGACAGCTGCGTAGACCTGCAGAGTCGCTTTTACTCTGGTAACAACAGATACCTGACCAGCACTGTCCCCAGAGGGTCCACTCAGGACTTGTCGGTGACGGCGTGAAGGATGCACGCGTGAATGCCTATTGCGGCCTTTTCCAGCATCAAACGCAGCAGGGGAACCCGTCGAGGTCTGGCAAAGATTTCCTTCGGTACCTGCACTGCCGCTGCGTTTGTAACGAGTATACCATTCGTGGCCTGTTGTGGGAACGGCGCCTCTTCAGTGATGCAGGGGCCTGGTTCCAACAGTATACCCGTCGAATGGATGACAGACCCCCTTCTCCTTTTTTGTGCAGAATCCGCCGCAGAAGAACAACCCCATGGACGATGCCGAATTTTGCGGCAAAACCAGATATGGATGGCGATGCGGGCGCCTTTCGCGCTCGTGGCGGTAGCTGCTTTGCGGGAGAGCACACCATGTAGATGTTTGCACCCAGTTCACAGCATTCCGTCTGCATCCGCTTCCGCAGGTCGTTGACTTTTTGACTCCTCGGCAGCTTTGATTTCCTCTTCGATCTGTGTTACGTGTTGTGCGATGAGCTCATCAGAGAATACGTGGATGTCGCCGCGCCTACGAACGACGGCAACCTCAATGTTCTTGCTGCTGCTTTCGACTACTTCCAATAGAGATAAGAGCGCAAGTCGCAGAGCTGCGGCCTCGGAATCCACAACAATCGCGTCCATTGGGTCACCAGACGCCGGGTTCAGCTCCGGCGGTGTGGCAGCACTACTTGCCGCGGTATCAGTTGGTTCGCGATAGAGCTTCTCCAGCTTCTCCAACACGACTTTAGCGTTACGGCCGATCGCTGCCGCCTTCCACTCAAGGTAAGTACCAGCAGGTTCAGTTTGAAATAAGCGTGGTTGTCCATCTTCGTCAAAACCAGCTATAAGCGTTGAGATGCCGAAAGGTCGAACACCTCCGGACTGGGTGTACCGCTGCTGAATCTGCGCCACGTACTTTGCAATATACTCCACGGAGGGCGCGTCCTCTACAGTCAGGCGATACGATTGGCACTCTATTCTAGCTCTGTTGATGAGTATACGCGCATCAGCAGTAAGGCCGGCAAACGTCATCAGAAGATGTTGATCGAGTTTCACGATCTTGCGAACCGTTCGCGGGTCCTGTAGCTTCGCAGTTGCTTTGCGTTCAACGGCGAAAACCACGGACTCAGGGCTGCGTACTGCGACCGCGGCAGTACCTTTTTTTACGGCCTCAAGTGCATACTCTACTTGGAAAAGGTGACCATCCGGAGAAAAAACCGTTATAGCGCGGTCGTAGCGCGACATGGCTGCAGTCTGTANNAGTACGACGTGTATCGTCGGTNGATAGNGTGCGTCATTGGGACGAGGTCTGCTGCGTTGAGGCGAAAGCGGGTGATTTAGGGAATATATGGCAGTAATCGGACACGACATCGTTGACGTGCACGCAGCGATTTCACCGGAATAGCGCCCTATTTGTATCGGTTGCAATAACCACGACGAGTTCCTGATACGTTTAGTCAATGAGCAGCGCAAGAAGCAAGTCGAAAACAGCACTAGCAAGTGCCCCGAAAGTGCTACGACAACGTATGCGAATGCTTTTGCCCGCCGGGAAGGCTGCTCCGGGTCCGCCGGTCGGCCCGCGACTCGGACAGGCTGGTGTCAACATCGCGCAGTTCTGCAAAGAGTTCAACCAGGCAACAGCAAACCTGGAAGACGGCGTACCAATACCTACTTTGATTGCGGCTTATACGGATCGAAGTTTCAGCTTTGAAACTCGACAGCCACCAGTCTCTTTCTTTCTCCGACGCCTGGCGGGCGTCGAAAAGGGCAGCTCACAACCGGGGCGCTCTTTCGTTGGTCAACCTGTACCACTTACCGCTGTTTACGAGTTGGCTCGAATAAAGCAAAAGGACGATAACCTGCGCACCGTGAGTCTTCAGGCGCTATGCAAAAGTATTATTGGCACGGCGCGGAGTATGGGCGTGCGCATCGTGGACGATCGCGTCCTAGAGCAGCCAGCGAACAATAAAGAGTCGAGTCCTGGGAAAGATGTCGTGAGCGAGTAAATAGAATCTGCTACCTTGCTCTAATGAGCGATGTAGGCTGGAGAGTCTGCGAGCTGCGGTGGGCGCTTCGCTTGGCCGGATACCAACAAGCATTCGGAAACCTTGCGTATTCGGAAAATTCCGAATCTGGCAAGAGAGAAACGGAGCAGCGCTCCTAAGCGAGGCGTACTTCACCCTCCATGGAAACAAATATCTTGGTGTTTCGAACGGTTGCGGAATTGTGTCATGTTCGTCGTGTTCACGAACTGCTTTCCCAATGGACCGGACGATGTGAACGTTGACCGCTACGCTCCATTGCCCGCAACGTGACTGCGCGATTATTGGAACAAATCACATGGTACAGATTTCTGCTCTATATATAAAGACCTGCAGGAATCTAGTTTAGTTATGGAGCAATATCGGGAGGAGGCAGGGCGGCACCTTGCTGAGGTGCTGAACAGCGGCTGAAGGTATCGTGTCGGCGTCGATACCGCTTACGCCTTCCATGCGGCTCCTTATTCGTCTGGCGCCCGCGGGCTTTTTTGGGGTGAACGATTCGAAGGTGCGCAGNGTATTTAGACGACACGCTTGGTCGCACTTCACAGCGAGCCAGCAAAANNGGCAAAGATGTTCATCTTCCACGACAACCATTGCTAGATGATTATTCGCTCGGAAAATTCCAGCTCGCCAGCGAGAGCATCTTCTCGAGTTGATGCTTAACAGGCCCGTTGTCATGATCAAGCTGTCCGGCATTCGTCTGCGTTCCCAGTGGAACCTCAACGGTTGATGACGGGACTGCGTTCGGCGATATGCCTCAAGGGGTATCGATGCCATCTAGAAACCTCCCTGAAAGCAGCGTCATGAGACAATATTCAATCAGCTCGTCTATTTTGCTTAGGACGAGTGATGTCATCAAACAGACCAGTGTGATATGAGCGATGTCATACGAGTATTGAACGCTACAACCGGTCGCCCGCTGCCTCAGTTTTTATCAAGAAACGGGCCGTCAAACGATCGGAATTCGTTTGTGCAGTCGCACGGAAGCTGGCGCGTATCGGGGTCAAAGACGCCACTTTTACTGCCGTTGCCAACGATTCAGGATCGCTATGCGTATATGGACTCGTGTCTAGCTGTTTTCGTGGGTAACCTCTGCGAGCAACAGGTAGCTGGTGACGCTCAGCAGGCCGCTCGACGCGAGTTTCTCTCTGCATGTAGAGAGTAAGAAGTTATGTAGGGCGCGGCGTGCACTCATCTGTTCGTCCGGAAATGGCGCCTAAGGGTGTTACAGCGTCTCAAGCTGGTTGCAGCTGGACAAATGGGGGTCAAATCCACGTGAGACGAATTTAGGACTAGGTGTTCCGCGCGCTTTCCGCGTCCGATGATTCCTCTGTTCTATCACCTGTTTCTTGGCGGCTGTAGCTGGGGAAGGCGAGCCTCGTGTTGCAGCGCATGCAGAACGGCACGCTCGGGCGCTCAACGTGACGCTCGCTGCGGCTCCGCTGCTGCATCGGCGTTCGCTTTGTGATGCTGTCTCCGAACAAAACGCGGTAGCGTCGGGAAACACAGAATATTGGCATTCGGGCTTATCCTTCTGGTCCAGGTAAAGAAGTCTGGACTTTCTGTCACACTCCCAACGTAACATCGCACGACATACGCACCCCCATGCAGCCGTGGATCATTGATTCGCGAGCACCGCTCGAAACTTCACTCATAAAAGCGGAAGCGCAGAGCTACCGCTTCTTCTGCGCGAGTCTACATTCCAGTGTATCGGGTGAGGCTTGTTATGCACTGGATGCAAAGTTGCTCGATGTTTTCCGCGACGAACCTCAATGCTATGCGTTGTAACCTGACGCATTCGGGATACGCCATGCCGCAGCTCCGAGCACGAGGCCATTGATCCTCTTTCTATGGGGCACAGGATCGTAGCTCGGAACCAGAATAACCACATTCCAACGATAGTGCTGCGCTTCCCCTTACTGAACGGCATCGAACCGACGCTTCGAGCCAGACGTATGACGCAGACGCAGCCAGGTGCCTCAATGCCTCAAAACGCGTCGTTGTCGCCGGGTGCGCACAGCCGTCTGCGCCTCTGGCGGATCCTCTTCATCGATGCCCCAGTTGTTTGGAGCGAACGCACCACGCAGCAGGTGAGTGACACCACGAGTTGGCTGCGAGCACCGTGCGTCATACCGGAGGTATGCTCTGTTTCTTTCCAGGAAACTTGCTCCCCTTGGAAGCCGGAACGGCTTCACTTGGGCTAAGAGCGCACCGCTGGGTTCAGCAAGAGCGGCACTCCGGTCGCTGGCGCACGCTACCACAACCGCGGCTGCGTCACCCGTTCTGGAACGTGTCGGAGCGTGCGCGAACAGGACTGACTACTGCGACAAGAGCGGGAGAGCTCGTTGCTCTCGCGAAAAAGGGAAGAACGAGAGCGAAGCGCAAACCGGGCGGAGGTGATGGCGCTACGACGGGCGCTCGGCAACAGCCAGCAGGCGCACCGCGACAGGAGCGTGCTGAGCAAGCGGCGTCGCGCACGCACAGCGAGCTCGAACCGCAAGATGCTGAGAACTGGAACGATGAAAACAGTCACCGACTAGAGACCGAGCCTAACTACGGGCCAGCGTTGAACGACGCCGAGGACGGCGAGTTCGAAGGCCGCAACGGTAGGCACCTGGCGAACTTGCGTTCTGATATGAACGGTTCAGGGGCTCTCCAGACCGATGAACGACACGAGTTGCTTTTGGAGCAGCCGCAGGCTGAAGAGGCGCTCCAGAAGCTCTTATCCGGAATAAGTCTGCGTTCGAATCAAGAGCTGCTGCGCGTGGCACAGGCGCTGCAACTTTCCGCTGATAAGCTGCGCAGAAATAGAGCGCCCATGAGCTACCAGTTCAGAGAGCTGCTGGTATTTGCAGAGAAGTTGCTTCTACGGGATGAAGACTTGTCGCGTTTGGAAAACGCGCGCGCGGCATCGACAGGAGAGCCCCCATATGCCGCGGTCCAGCGGGTTGCGCTCCAAGGCCTCAGTGAGCAGGCCCTTACCGCTGTTGCTGCAAACCGTCACTACTTTGATAATCGCTTCTTCTACGGTCTCAGTGCATCGCGTCTGCTTGCAGAGCATCGTGGAAACTCCGAGGAGCGGGACCGCTTGACCTTGCTCGCTTTTCGCGCACAACAGAGCGTCCGCATTATTGACGCACCGCTCATGCGCGCACTCAACCATGCTGAGCGCACCGTGCAGATGCTTCTGGATACGGTTCTCGGAAGCTCTGTGGAGACGTTAGAATACGCTGTTGATTCGATTATTGGGGAGGTCTCCGCCGCAGATCTCGAGGCGATCTGGCTCGTGCTGTACGCTGCTGCAGCTGCATGGGAGATTCGTCGCTTGCAGGATCCTCGGACGGTCAACCATAGCGTTGTGCAAGCGATTGTCTATATTCGGCGACAGTTGCGAACTCGAGATGTATATCGTGAGAAGCTTCCCCTGGATTTTCATTGGCTGACACAGGTTGCGCTAGCGGTAAGCCCGCAAGACGAGGAACTGCTGCTTCGGTCGCCGCCGAATCTCGTCGAAACAACTGCTCGCGTTGGTGGCTTGGCTGCAGCGTTGGCGCAGACGACCTCCAACGCCTATATCGCCTTGAGTCGAGTGTTCTCAACTGTGTATGATTCACTGCGGCGACTGGGCTTTNAAGTGGGTGANGTACTGGAAGACGCAGATGACATCATTTCCTCACCGCAAATTGAAATACGTGAACCAAAAGTTCGCAGTCGATTTGAAAAGTTTTCTGTCGACATGATTGAAGCCCCCTAACATGTATCTGCCCGTCATGTGCATTTTTTTGGTGCGCTGGCAAGCACCCGACGTGCATGCTTGCTCGAAAGCAGAGACGCGACAAGCCGATTTTGCCGTCGTGGTAATATGCTGCACAGCTTGCTAACTGGACTGCTGCTTATATGATGCCCTTGNGAGAAGCCGGAAACGTTATAAGATAAGAGTGGCAGTGCAATGTACCTATGTCGCTTCGAAACAGCGTTCCGTGATAGGTGTCATCGAATGATGGATCTGATTTTATCTCGTTACGTCAACGTCGGAGACGACCGAGTCAGCGTTCAAAACGCGCTCCGCTTCCTGAACAGAGACGTTGGCGGGCACGTTCCAGTCGCGTGCTGTAGACGCTTTGGTGACGAGCACTGCGCGCCCCGGCCCAGGCATGTCGCATCCTGAGACGTGTTGCGCTTCGTCAACGAAGTCTTGCTGGGTCTGTGCAGCCTGCGCCCTTGGGCGAAAGCAGGTTATGGAATGCCGCGAGGCCCATCATCATCATCATCATCATCATCACCACCACCGTTCTGAACCGTAGGTCAGTAACGTGTATGCGGTGTTAACTGGAAAAAGAGCGTGACCCAGGAGTGCTTGCTGAACGATATCGAACAAAAAAACTGGGGATAAACTGCTCGATGCTCAAGGAAAACAGCTGGAGTTTGGGAGCGTATATGTGCGCGCTGTGGCGAAGGACGTTGGTTGCCTGCCTCGACCGCCGCTCACAAAGGCATGACAAAGTCATGGTGGTGTCTCTCACGGGCGACCGCGACTCCGCATTCGACGTTGCATCAAATGCATCGGCAGGGTCGACCTCCGGTGTATCGTCGGTTCAAGGGGGTGTGCCTGGGAGAGCGTCACACAAGGTTCCGTGTAATGTGATTGCGTTTCTTATGAGACTGCAGTCTCTGCACCGAATACGAGTAGAGCTTACACACCTGGGGAATCTTGAGTAGACTGAGAAATCGTATATCATAAACATCGGGGACCTTGCCCGCGGGATACGCTGCCGCTGCTCAGCGCTGCGCTCAACGATGGTCATAGCTGGAGCGCAGCGAGCGTCAGCGTATCGCTGCAACGAAACAAGGCGATAAGAAAGCGTTTCAGGAGCCGGGTGCTCGCAGCTTTGAGGCCACCTCACACAACTGTCACAAGTCTGTTAGCACTTGCGGAACACAGGGTGACGGACCTGCGAATCGCGTTCAGAGCTCGTCGTCGTCAGTGCTTTGTGTTACCCGTGTTGATACTTGGAAATCTCTGCTGCAACATTCTCTTGGGACGTGGTGCTTCAGCCGACTTCGCGTTGTAGTTCGAACGACCTGCTGGAGCTGGTCGCAGCTATTCGTCGCTCCTACCAAGGGCCTTCTAAATCGGTAGAGTCGCTTCGACACTGACGTGCCGCTGCGGTTCCTGGGAAAGCGCACGCTGGAGGTCCACTCGGAGACCTGCGCTCCGTCAGGAGCTACTGATTTCGTTCGGGCTGCACAAGTGCAAGAAAGCGCTTGCTCACTTCATTCTTGCCGGTGGCGAGCTGCAGCTTTGTTACAAGCTGTGATCCAGGGGGCATGGAAGAGCAAAAAGCCACCGCAAACGGCCGCTTCCATACCCCGTTGGAACAACGTATCCCCCTACCAAAGGTTGCACCAGCAGCATCACTGGCTCTTCCGGGGGATGCTATTTACGCCCCGGAACAAAATACGCTCAGAGGTCATGGAATATTCTGGACACCTAGTGACGAATCAAAAGTATTGCGGGCAACCTTGGCAGGCACGGTCGAACGCATCAACAAACTGGTCACCATTCGGTCCTGGCGAGGGCGTTATGTTCCCAACGTTGGTGACGTTGTCGTTGGTCGAATCGCTCAGGTGCTGCCGGCCTCGCGTCGGTGGAAAGTAGATATCCAAGCACGACAAGATGCGGTGCTCACGCTCTTCGCGATCCGTTTACCGGGAGCGGTGCAACGCCGCCGCACCAGGGAGGACGAACTTAATATGCGGGCTTTTTACGCCGAAACCGATCTCATCGCTGCTGAGGTTCAGGAAATCAAAGCAGACGGCTCCATTATGCTGCATACGCGCCTCGAGGATAAGTTCGGTCGCCTCAGCCAGTTCGGCGTCTTCGTGTCCGTTCCGCCTGGACTGATTCGCCGCACTGGTCGAGCATTTGCCAGCCTCGGTTATCCGCATCTTTGGGTTGTACTTGGTGTCAATGGTTACATCTGGATTTATTGGAATCCTGAGGAAACGGACCGCGCTGGTGCGGTAGCAGATGAAGCGGAGCCCACGTCGACGTCGCTGCTGACGACGGGCGACGCCGAGGCGCTCTGTCGAGCGCGGAATGCCGTNCTCGGTTATCCGCATCTTTGGGTTGTACTTGGTGTCAATGGTTACATCTGGATTTATTGGAATCCTGAGGAAACAGACCGCGCTGGTGCGGTAGCAGATGAAGCGGAGCCCACGTCGACGTCGCTGCTGACGACGGGCGACGCCGAGGCGCTCTGTCGAGCGCGGAATGCCG
>JGI24721J44947_10009621_pt1 | contig 12402 bp, 6 predicted proteins | sample YelNatPaOPGAMG01_FD_44947 | JGI IMG/M metagenome (IMG submission 44947)
CTAACGAAAGCAATCAGTCCATTAAATTCATAGTTTCAAATGACAATCCGGACCTCTTTTGGCGGCAACCAACAATTAATTATCTCGGCGAACTCTCTTTCATGCCGAAGAGAAATGCTTANGGAACCGCAGTGGTCACAGCATATTTAAGAGATAGTGGCGGGTCTAATGTTCTTATAGGAGATCAGAATACTTCAGAACCGNGGGTGTTTACTATAAATATTAACAATGTAAACGATCCGCCCGTNATATCGAGAATCACNGGTTCTTATGTAATTAACCGCAACACTTCTGGCGCTTTCCTGGTGCATATTAGTGATATTGAAACAAGTGCAGCTGACTTAGAATTGACTGTAACAAGCGCTGATCAGAGTATTGTTGAAGATTCAAGCTTCACTGAAACNAATTATGGTGGAATAAGANTGATTCAATTCGNGCCAGTTCCTNATGCAGCCGGTAGAGTCTTGTTGACGTTTACGGTCAGCGATGGAGAAAGCACGACAAGTAAGAGCATCTGGCTACTAGTCAGATAATTAAACAAAAACATTCTTATACACAAAACGCCCGGTTCAACCGGGCGTTTTTATTNTCGTATGAATCAAGGGAAAAGAGGAATAATTTCCGCTGTTTATCCTACAATTCATTCAATCATGTAAAATCGTTTCTACTTTTTAATCAAACTAATATTCAAACATGTCATATAAGACTCAGAAATGAGCTGATAAAATACTATAGGATTAAATTTATAGCCATGTTTTTGATATATTTCTTTGATTTAAAACGGCTTATATTTTATCTTACTCTTATTAAGCTAAAATTTTAAATATTATGAACATCTTTGCTTATTTTATGGTTTTATTATTGACTGTGGTCGAGATTCAAACTCGAGCCGCAGAGGATATTATTTTTTTTCAAAATTTTGATAATCTTACGAAGGATAAAATTCCGGATGAAATTATCGTCGTTGATGGCAAATTCTCGGTAAAGTCAGAAAGTAATAATAAATACATCGAATTAGAGAGGGCACCATTGGACAACTTTGGAATTTTATTTGGACCGGAAATTAAATCGGATGTATCCGTAACAGTAAGGTTTTTCAGTGAATCCACCGGCAAACGACTTCCATCGTTTTGTATAGGTTTATATGGAATAAGCGGTATTAAATTGAGGGTTTCGCCGGGACGCCGTGCAATAGAAATTTTAAACGGTGATCAGATTAAAAGCTCAGCGCCATTTGAATGGAAAGATAATAGATGGATATGGTTAAATCTTATTGTGAGAAAGAACAGAAATAACGAGAACTCGTTTTTAGCCGAAGGGGTTGTGTGGTATGATAAAGATGATAAAAAATATTTTGTCAGATGCGAATTTCCAGAATTGCCACCTCCGGGAAAGGCATCAGTGTGGGGAATTCCATACTCGACTAAGCCAATAAAAATTGACGATTTAAAGATTACAAAAATTAGCGAATAGTAAAAAATATGGAATTACAACCGTTAACTGATTTTCAGTGTAAATCTTGCTTTAGCCGTCGAGGCACGCTTGTTCTGAATCTTGGGCTCCAGCCTCTCGCAAATAATTTATAAATGAATCTGACCTTGACAAACCAGAACCCAAATTCCCCCTTCGCTTTGCTGTTTGCAATAACTGCTGGTTGATGCAGATTGTTGACCTTGTTCCACCTGTTAAACTATTTACTGAATATCTATACTTTTCATCATTCTCGACAACAATGCTGGAACATGCTCGAAAGGCTTCAGAGAGATATATAAAAGAGTTTAATTTGAATAATAAAAGTCTTGTTATAGAAATCGCCAGCAATGATGGTTATCTGTTGAAAAATTTCGTTGCAGCAAAAATTCCATGTATTGGGATTGAGCCTGCAAGAAACGTAGCAGATGTAGCAATTAAAAACGGCGTGCCAACTATCGTTGAATTTTTTAACGAATCTCTTGCTAAAAAACTTCTCGCAGAAGGGAAACAAGCCGATATTATTCTGGGGAATAATGTTTTTGCGCACGTTCCAGATATTAATGGTTTCGTTGAATCTTTGAGGATAATTTTAAAACCTGGCGGAAGCGCTATCCTTGAATTTCCTTATGGTTTCGACATGCTCGAAAAAAATGAATTTGATACAATTTACCATGAACACGTGTTTTATTTTACCCTTAGCTCTCTGATCCCAGTTTTTGCAAGTCATGGATTGCAGATTTATGATGTTGAACGCATTCCGATTCATGGTGGCTCATTAAGGCTTTTTGTAACACAACCCAGAAGTAAGGAGATTTGTCCCTCAGTAAACGCCCTTGTAAAAGAGGAAAACAAAAAAGGTGTAAATACCCTTGAACCATACCAGAAGTTTTCAAACAGAGTGCATAAAATTAAAAAGGAGTTACGCTCATTTATCGATCATATTAAATCTGATGGCAAGCGGATAGCCGCTTATGGTGCTTCGGCTAAAGGAAGTACACTGCTTAATTTTGTCGGCATAGGAAAAGAAGACATTGAATTCATTGCCGACCGCAGCGTTTATAAACAAGGAAAACTAAGTCCGGGCACGCATATCCCAATTGTGCCACCGGAAATGTTATTAAAAAGGCAGCCCGATTATACCCTCCTTCTCACATGGAATTTTGCGGATGAAATCTTAGAACAACAGTCAGAATATCGTAAACGCGGAGGTAAATTTATTATTCCAATACCAGATCTAAAAATAGTTTGACAGATATGAAATTTATCAAAACCGAAATCCCGGGTGTCTGGCTTATTGAATTGGAATATAAAGAGGACGAACGCGGTTTTCTTGCGCGTGTCTTTTGCGAGAACGAATTTAAATCGCATGGATTGAATACCTATTGGCCTCAATGCAGTATAACTTTAACTAAGAGTCGCGGAATGATTAGAGGGTTACACTATCAGGACTATCCAAAACCGGAAATAAAACTCATCAGATGCATTGCCGGCGCTGTTTACGATGTTTTGGTTGATATTCGTCCTGATTCACCCACATTCCGGAAATGGCAATCGTTTGAATTATCGGCAAAAAACAGACTGGCAATATATGCGCCAGCAGGTGTTGCCCATGGTTTTCAATGTCTTACTGACAACTGCGAAATGTATTATTATATGTCTGAATTCTATTATCCGGAACTTGCAAGGGGAATCCGTTGGAACGACCCGGATATTAATATAAAATGGCCTATAGAAAACCCTTATCTTTCTGAAAAAGACAGAAACCTCCCGTTTTTATCTGAAATAATAAAATGAGTCATCAGGAAACTTATAAAAATAATGAAGAGTATGCCCAATTCCTTGAGAATTGGGAAAAGGGATTTTATCAAAAATATGCAGATTTCCTAAAGCCGGATAACCCCGGTGGAAAGGTTCTTGACGTCGGTTGCGGTGTCGGTCAGGTTCTTGAAAGACTTCAGGAATCAGGTTTCGAAGCCTACGGTGTTGACGTCTCCAAACCTAACATCGAACGCGCTTCTAAGATTTGTTCGCGCGCTTATCTCTACGACGGAAAAAGACTGCCATTTGATAAAGGATTTTTTGATAGTGCTGGAGCATTGAACGTTCTTGAACATGTGGAAGAACCAGAACTGTTTATCAATGAATTGGTAAGGGTTGTAAAAAGTGGCGGTAAAATTGTTCTTTCGAGTCCAAATTTCTTTCGGGTGATTGGTCTCAGGGATTACCATCCGAGAATGCGTGGCTTAAAAAACAAATGGCAAAATCTGATGAGAATTATCCAAAAGTTGAATCAAATCAGAACAGAGCCCGAAAAAGTTCACTTTGACAGGATGGAGCCAATAGTTAAGGAGCCATTCTCTCCCGATGATGATGCAATTGTCGCAACAAACCCATTCGAGATGGAATTTTTTCTTGCCCGTGCAGGCTGTAAAATCGAACTATCAGTATGCACTGATAGATACGTCTCCAAAGTAGTTGACTTTTTATTGAATTCAGGGCCATGGCATCGTTTAATGTTCAATGCATTTATAGTGGCAAGAAAAATCTGAAAGTTTTTTCTGCATGATTGGCACATATATAAACGCAATTTTGGTGGTAATATCCGTCTTAATTGGTCTACTTTTAAAATCCCGATTCCCTGCAAAACTTCAGCTTCTCTCGAGAAATCTCCTTGCAGGCTTTTCATTTTTTATAGGTATTAAACTACTGATTAAATCATTTGATCCTGGGGTTGTTGCCGGAATAAAATTGCTTCATTTTAGCATTCCTCTCAATAATCTTAGGAAATCTTATCGGTAAGTTTTTAAAATTGCAAAGTATCTCAAATAGACTCGGAAATTATTCCGGAAAACAACTTATGATTACACCACAAAGACCAACAACGGAGACAAATTCAAAAACCGTAGATAAAAAAGAAAACAGTCATAATGCATCACCTTCAAAAATAATTACCGGAATCAGTTTATTACTTTGTTTAAACCCCATCGGGATTATCGGTGCAGCTTACGAAGGATTGCGGGGTTCACCATATTTATTGATTATTAAAGGGATTATGGACTTCTTTTTTTCATATTCATTTGCACGTAACTTAAAACTGAAAATTTTTATAGCAATTCTGCCCATGGTAATCTGGCAAGGGGTTGTTACAATAGCATTCAAATCCATTACGAACTCCAACTTTTTCACAGGGGAATTAATTTTGTATTCTTATGACGCGTTGGTTGGCTTATTCTGTTTTCTTTTCGTTTTGCCAATCCTTGAAATAAGGAAAGTTGAATTCGCAGATTATCTGCCATCCTTTTTTTTAATCCCGCTTTTTGCAAAACTTTTTCTATAAAAACCGAGTTTATTAAGTTTATGTTCAATTTACAAAATTCAAACCCCGATTTTTTAAAAACCGTTAAAGCTTTGTATAATAAGGTCCTAAAATTACCTTCTTAAATCGTTATTGACTAGAATAATCTTTTATATTAGTTTTCTTAACCAATTTAAATTGTTTGTACGTTAATATGAAAAAAAGTTTCAATAAAAGCCCGTTGGTAATAGCGATATTGGGCATTGCATTACCAATATTTGGCCAATACACAACAAACTGGGTTGCTATTAACGATCACCATCGTGGGGCATCGAGTTCTCCATTCGCAAATTTCTACAATCCATTGGGTGATGATGCTGGTTTAACAGGCCCATTGACAAATACTGTCAGTTATACGGTGCTCCCTGCTGGCTCAAGAACACCAGCAACTTTGACAATTGTGAATAATGGCGCAGTATCCGCTGATACCTGTAGTGCACCAAATGCTGGTACCCCTGCAGGGAATTGGTTCCTTCCGTATGTGGACTTCGGTTCTGGTTCAAGAGATACCGCTCAGCTTCAGGGGTCTTCAACAGTGACATATACATTTTCGGGACTCGATCCATCAAAAAGATATATATTCAAAGGCACGGCTGCCCGCGGTGGCAGTTATGCAGATAGATGGACTCTTGCCACTCTCGATGGAGCAGTCTCATTCACTCATGCTCATGCACCTACCTGGAGCCAAGGCACTGCGCCAAATTACGGAGTACTAACAGCTGCTGATGGTGGAACAATGAACACAAATGAAGCTGCATGGAATTCAGGAGAAAATCGTGCTGCAGGCGCCATGATATGCTTTTCCGATATTGATCCCGGTACGGATGGTCAGTTTTCAATAATACTCCAAACATACAAAGGAACAGTTCCCGGCGGTTCATCCGGAGGCAGTTATGGTTATGTTTTTTCAGCGTTTAGCCTTGAGGAAATTAACACAAAGCTCGAACCCGTTACTATCACTAATCAGCCAAGTAGTTTGACTGTCCATGAACTTGGTACAGCGACATTTACAGCCGGAGTAAAAGGTAATCCAACTCCTACCATGTTATGGTTCAGAAACGACTCCCCAATTCCGGGAGCAACCAATTCATCATTTACAATAGATCCGGTAAGATTAAGTGATGATGGGGCAATATTCTACCTGCGGGCAACTAATATTGTCAGTAATATAGTTTACTGGGTTCAAACAAGTAACGCAACACTAAGGGTTATCGCCGATACCAACCCGCCAGTTCTTACAGGCGCAATTGCAACTTATCCGGATAGAGTGACTGTGTATTTCTCCGAGAGAGTCCGTCCGGACACAGCGACCAACATCGCAAATTACAGTATTACAAGCAGTTACGGAGGGTTGGTTATTAAGGGTGCAGCAATGGGTATCGGTGAAACCAATGTTATTCTAATGACATCAACCCAGTTATTGGGGGTTACATATACCTTGATTGTCAACGGAATCCGCGATCAATCTTCTGCCGGCAACATGATTGCAACTAATAGTAAAACTACCTTTACAACCGTCTCATTTTTAACAGCAGATATCGGTAACCTACCCACCCCTACTACCGTTACACCAGTTACCGGAGGTTATAACATTACTTCAAAAGGGACGAACATTGGAGATTATTATGACCAGTTCTCATTTGTTTACAGGCAACAATCAGGCGATTTTGACATCCGTGTCCGTGTTTCAGGACAAACTATAACAGACCCATGGGCAAGAGCAGGATTAATGGTTAGGGAAAGTTTGAATCCAAACGCAGCNTTCGCAGCGGTTTTTGCAACCCCAAGTGCTGTCGGATGTTTCTTTGAATCCCGAACATCCACTGGCGCATCAACAACCAAAACCGGGTATTATCCCGTGACACCACCCTACACCTATTTACGGTTAAAGAGGGTTGGCAATACGTTCTACGGGTATGCCAGCTTCAACGGTATGAATTGGACTTTGCTTGGTTCGGCAACTATTTCTCTGCCAACAACTGCATATTTTGGAATGGCTGTAACAAGCCGAAATGCTGCAGAAGCCGCTACAGCGGGCTTCAGAGACATGGATAATGTAATTACAGAATCCACAGCTTATGTNCCNATGCCNATTGAACCACTTGGACCATCATCCCGTAAAACCTGCTTCGCTATNTCTGAAATCATGTATAACCCAGGCGATAATAATGGATATTCAAACAGTGTGGAATTCATTGAACTGTACAACTCAAATCCATGGCCTGAAGAAATTAGTGGCTGGAGTATAGATGGATCAGTAAAATATAAATTCGGATCAAACGTCTGGGTAAATGGNGGCGGCTTNGTAATCGTTGCCCGGAATCCGGANGCTATTAAACGTACTTATGGAATTACAAATAATGTATTTGGTCCATGGGAAAACGCAGAGAATAATGGATTACCAAATGATTCAGGTCGGGTTCGGCTGTTGAGCGAAATCGGTGCTGTTTTGTTGGAAGTGAACTACAGCGACAGAGGCGCATGGCCTGCAGGTGCGGACGGAACAGGACACTCCCTCGTGTTGATAAGACCATCATACGGTGAAAATGATCCCCGCGCATGGGGTGTGAGTGATCTAAAAGGCGGATCCCCCGGAAGTGGTAATAGTTATAGCGGTGGTGACATGAGAAATGTTGTAATAAACGAGTTCCTTGCAAATTCCGAACCACCTTATGTTGATTTTATTGAACTTTATAATCGTGGAAATACATCAGTGGATATTTCCGGATGCACATTAAGCGACGACCCGGTTACCAATAAATTTGTGGTTCCACAAGGCACAGTAATTCCTGCCGGAGGAACAATTGTTTTCTGGCAAACAAATCTTGGCTTTGGTCTAGATGCAGGGGGAGAAACAATTTATTTTAAAGATCCCGAAGGAATAAGAATACTCGATTGTATCCGATTCGATGCACAGTTACCCAATCTCTCAAGCGGCAGGTATCCCGACGGCGCACCTGATATTTATATCCTTAATACCCCTAGTCCGGCACGAACAACATTAAATACGATATCTACATAGATGATGTTGTGATAAATGAAATTATGTATAATCCAATAACAGGTAACAATGATGACGAATATATTGAGCTTTACAATAAAGGCACAAATTCAATAAGTTTAGCAGGATGGAAATTTGTTGATGGAATCTCTTACACTTTCCCAACCAATGCAGTTATACCTGCCAATGGTTATATCGTCGTTGCAAAAAATATTGACAGGTTACTTTCGGTTTATAGTGGTTATCTCGATAGAAATATCGTTTATGGAAATTATTCAGGAACCCTTGCGAATGGAGGTGAGCGGGTCGCTTTAGGTAAACCAATAATTACTGTTTCGACAAACTCCCTTGGCGCGGTAAAAAGCAATACAGTATATGTTGTTGTGGATGAAGTTACTTACCGAACAGGCGGCAGGTGGGGTAAATGGTCAAGTCAAGGAGGAAGTAGCCTTGAGTTACGTGATCCACGCTCAAATCACAGACTCGCTTATAACTGGGGTGATAGTGACGAAACAAAGAAAGCCCAATGGGTGAACATAGAAGCAACCGGACCAATGGATAATGGTAGTTCTGATTCACCAAACTATCTTGAAATATATCTTAACGGCGCAGGCGAGGCTTTGATAGATAATGTAGAAGTTATAAGCGGCGGAGCGAACGTCGTTGTGAATTCCACATTAGAGAACGGAACATCAGGTTGGATTTTTAGAGGAACACACGTGGCATCGAGTTGGGAAACAACCGAAGGTTATAATAGCAGCCGTTCGGTCCATATCCGGGCAAGCGCACGTGGTGATTACGGAGCTAATCGCATACTCTGCCAATTGAATCCCCTACCCTCCGGAGTTATTACCATCCGTGCTAAAGTACGCTGGTTATGCGGTTTTCCTGAAATTGTGATGCGTTTGCATGGAAATTCAATGGAAGCCTATGGGCCGCTTATTAATTTTACAAATCCTCCTCCATTGGGTACTCCGGGAAGGAAAAATAGTATTGCTGTTAATAATGCCGGTCCAGCAATTTACAACGTAAGACATGACCCTATTGTTCCTAACGCCAATCAGCCGGTTGTGGTAACAGCAATGGCTCACGACCCAGATGGAATTGGATACTTAAGATTATATTACAGAATCGATCCATCCACTAGTTACACTGTTGTACAGATGCTCGATAATGGAACCGGTGGCGATGCAGTAGCTAACGACGGAGTCTATAGCGCGACAATACCGGGACAAGCTGCAGGAACACTTGTTGCTTTCTTTATCGCAGCTTCAGATAGAGCCGGCGTAACGAACCAATTTCCGTACAATGCTTCGCCTACTGGTAATGAATGCCTAGTCAGGTTCGGCGATGCAACACCAATTGGTGCTTTCTTCCCGTATAGACTTTGGCTGACGCAGGATGCTGTAAACAGATGGATTAATCGCCCTGTGCTGAGTAATGATCCAATTGAAGGTACATTTGTTTATGGTAACTGGAGGGTAATCTACAATATGGGATCGCGTTATGCTGGCAGTCCTTACCACCAGGGATTTAATAGCCCGACGGGTAACAACTGCCATTACGCACTTGAAATGCCCGATGATGATATGCTTCTTGGAACCGTTAGTTTTAATAAAATCCATGGACCCGGCAACGGTTCATTTGATGATAATACTATTCAGCGCGAACAAACCGCCTATTGGCTTGCAAGAAAAATTGGATTGCCATGGCTATACCGCCGCTATGTAGCCATGTATGTGAATGGCGTTCGCAGGGGAACATTGATGGAGGATATGCAAACTCCGAATAATGATGTTGTGGAAGAATTCTGGCCAAATGATTCAAATGGTTATCTTTACAAATTACAACCATGGTTCGAAATGGAAGATGCGGCATCCGGAAGTATGACATTTTATAACCGTTCATGGTGCACTTTAAATAAATATACAACCACAGTTAACGGCATACCGGGACAACATAAATTAGCTCGATACCGGGTAAATTATCTTGCGCGTGCATTCAAAGGAACCGGAAGCAATTACACAAATGTTTTTAATCTCGTTGATGCGGCAAATTCCTTCACAGCAGGTATTGATACATATATGGCGAATATGGAATCGATTGTAGATGTGGAAAACTGGGTAAGAACGTTTGCTGTGGAACACGCATGCGGAAACTGGGATAGCTTTGGAAATCGTAACGCTCAGAATATGTACGGGTATAAACCACTCAATGGCAAATGGCAATTAATCATATTTGACTTTAATATTGTTCTAAATAATTCAGGCACCGGAACACAATCCGATGGACCCGGCGCCAATTTATTCCAATATAATACTGCGGACACCGCAATGCCTTATCTATATCATAATGGACTAGTACCTGCTTATCGGAGAATCTTCTGGAGGGGAATGAAAGACCTCTGCAACGGTCCAATGCTGGCTGAAAATGTGAGCCGGATTGTGGATGCAAAATATTCAGCTTTCAGAGACCATGGAATAACTGTAACTGCTCCGGATAACATTAAAAGTTTTATAGCATCTGCCCGCACGAGCATCTTGTCGCAAATGGCAGCAGAGGACGCAACAAGTTTTGCTGTAGGCAATACTAATTTCATAACAACTTCTACCAACTTACTTGAATTAACTGGTACAGCACCTGTGGAAATCCGTACAATTAAAATAAATGGCTATGAATACCCGTTAAAATGGACTTCAACAAGAACTTTCTCAATAAGAATTCCAATATCAGAAGTCACAAACAATTTACGATTCGAGGGATATGATTATTACGGAAATCTTATTCCGAATATGACATTCAATCTCACTGCTGTCTATACAGGTGAAATGGAAAAACCTCAGGGAAAGGTGGTGTTCAATGAAATAATGTATAACCCGGTAAATCCAGACACTTCATATATCGAAATACTTAATAATTCCTCAGGGTTCACCTTTGACTTATCTAACTGGCGAATAAATGGATTAGGTTTTACTTTCCGTCCGGGAACTTTTCTGCCACCAAAAGGCTTAATACTCGTAGTAAAAAACAAAGATGCATTTATCTCTAAATACGGAGCAACAAATAATATAGCCGGTGAATTCACCGGGACACTGCAAACCAATGGTGAAACCCTTACTCTATTGCGCCCTGTTGCTGATACAAACGGAGTTGTTACGGAAGAAATAGTTGCCCGTGTCCGTTACGAGTCAAATCCACCATGGCCACAAATGGCTAACGGAAACGGAGCATCCTTACAATTAATCGACCCCAATCAAGATATTTCAAGGGTTGCTAACTGGTCGGATGGTATGGGCTGGAGATTCTTCTCATATACAGGACCGATCGTACCATCTGCGAAAAGATTATTAATTTTCCCTAACAGCGCTGGGGAAATTTATATCGACGATATTAAATTGGTCGCTGGTACAACGCCTGAGTTGGGAGAAAATCTCATTCGTGGTGGTGACTTCGAAGGTGCATTTTTAGTAGCCGATGGTGGTTATTGGAATATAATCGGTACCGGTGGAATTCAAAGTGGTATTGTTACAAACATAAGTCATACTGGACAAGGTTGTTTAAGGATCTTCTTTACCACTGCCGGCGGTTCTGCAAACAATATATATCAGGACACTTTAGTTAGCGTTTCTAACATTTACACATTAAGCTTCTGGTACTTACCATCCACGAATATCAGTAAACTAACTGCAAGATTCAGCAGTACTTTCAGACCTGAAGTTTCGGTCAGTCCTGTTTTTGAAACTCCGGGACAACCAAATTCAGTTTCGGCGCCACTTCCACCGTTTCCAACTATTTGGCTAAACGAAGTTCAACCGGAGAACAGAACTACTATCACTGATAATTATGGAGAATTCGATCCGTGGGTAGAAATTTATAATACTGGTACTAACATGATTGATTTAAGTCAATTTTATTTATCAGATGACTACTCCGATTTGAAAAAATGGAAATTCCCTGACGGTTCGCTAATTGCACCAGGTAGTTTCACGATTGTATGGCTTGACGGGCAATCAGACCAAACAATAGGAACTAATCTACATGCAAATTTCAGACTTTCACCAGGAAACGGTTCGATCGCAATTTCGTCTTTCATTAATGGGGAATTAAAAGTGATTGATTACTTAAATTATGAAAACCTGCTTCCTGATGAAAGTTATGGTGACGCTCCTGACGGACAACCATTCTATCGTCAGAAGCTTTATTACCCAACTCCTGGTAATACAAATGATACACGCTCGCTTCCTGTTAAAATTTACATAAACGAGTGGATGGCTGATAATACACATTCATTACTCGACCCCGTAGGACAATCTTACTCTGACTGGTTCGAGTTATATAATCCGAATACAAATATAGTTGATTTAAGCGGATACTATTTGAGCGACTCTCCATCTAAACCAACACAATTTAAAATACCAAATGGTGTAATCATCCCAGCAAAAGGTTTCCTTCTGGTATGGGCAGATAATGCACCTGAAAGGAATTCATTATCTTTGCCAACCGAGCTTCACGTCAACTTTGCGTTGGCTCGTGGCGGTGAGTCAATCTGCCTATTTGCTCCGGATGGAACGCT
>JGI24721J44947_10009642_pt1 | contig 12381 bp, 13 predicted proteins | sample YelNatPaOPGAMG01_FD_44947 | JGI IMG/M metagenome (IMG submission 44947)
TCGGCGGCACCTCCCGATCTGCACTGACTTGACCCGCCGGTCCCAGATCAGGCGGTAGATCATCCATCGGCTGACGGCGAGCCGGTCGGCAGCGGCCTGAACAGTCATCAGCTCTCCCTGGTCTTCGAGCACCATTCACCTCAATACCTATGCCACAGGTCTGACAAAGGAAGTAACGTCGTGCGGCTGATTGCAAACCGATCGGCGGCGGGTCTGAGCGGTCATCGGAGCTTGGTGGCTCTCAAGCATTATCCACCTCAACACAGACACCGAGGAGCCGAAGCTTTGGAACTGTGCGCATACACCCGCTTCGACACGGGAATAAGGGCCGCGCCCTGCGATGGATGCGGTATGGGTCTGCGCCGGATGGGGGACGTGCGTCATGATTTCAGGCTCCTTCCTTGGCCGCTTCGCGGGCGGTAATTCGCTGTTCTTGCGCGCGGTCGGACGCTGAGACTGCGAGGACTCGATCTCCGAGGCTGATGTGCCCCAAGCGCTGGAACTCCCAAGGGATCGGCTCATCGGCTCGGCTTCTGACGGTCGCCGACAATGCATCGTGTGTTCGCGATTTTCGCCAATCAGCGCGGCGTTCGCGCAGGGCGGTCATTGTCGTCGAGAATTGTCGTGACTTGCTCACGACATGGCCGCGATAGCCGAGGGTATGGACCCAGCACAGCATGTCGGCGTATGGCTCTCCGACGGATATTCTGACAATTGTCCATAGAATCTCGCGTACATGGTCTGTTACTTCGAGTTGATCGATTGCAGTTGGGGTGAATCGGCGAACTCCGATACCGAAGTCTGCGACTGATTTGGTGACGTATTTCGCAAGGTAGCTAGCGATTTGGCGATCGGACACCATGCTCTCGTTGTCACCTTTTCCCTTGCCACTCGTGATGACCTTGATGTCGATCTGTTCACCGAACTGCAGGGTTTTGTTGTCGGGCAATGTTAAGGCTGTTTTTGTCACGGCCTGGCGTACAAGGACGGCGAGGTCTTGTGCGCTGATGGTCGTGTCTGGCGCTGCTGGTGCTTGACCTGGCTCAGATGCGGCGTCCAATCGGATGACGGCGTGGAAATGGGGGAGCGCTCGTCGTTGTAGTTCAACCACTTTTATGAACGAAATTCGTGTCTGTTCTGGTTGCTCAGCGCGTCGGCGTAACTCGCATTTCAATCCGCGACGCAGGCGAATCGTGAACCGCCGCCACAGCTCTGGGGCATGCCACGTAAATAAGATGTGCGTGAGGTAGTCGTAGCAAGCTCCGCACAGGGGTTGTCCGAGCTCGGCGTCCGTATCGCGATGCGAGCGATCGCACCACAGTGGCTTTCCGTGTTGGCATTCGCGGCGGCCTGCGTTGCTTGGGTGGCAACCGCCTGCGGTGCGAACTGTGTGGACGGCACCGAAACTGGGTGCGGTCAGGGTCGCAAAGACTTGGGCGTGATCGGACACACTGGAGGGGATGTCGTGATGTCCGCCCCGCAGACCAGCGTGGATGAGCTGCCAGGTGTCGCGTGCGTACAAGTCGGAGCATGATGGGCATACGACAGCTCGTCGGTTGTTGCATCGCGTGAATACCTCATGTTCACGGCCGAGGGTGTCCAGGCTAGTCAGGTGGATCGGGTTGGCGCAGAACCCAATTGCCTCGACACGTTGCCACCAGTCGTTGAATCCTGCCGAGCTGGCTCGCCGGATCATCTGGGCGACCACGGCCTCGTGGTCGATGCCGTCCGGGAGGCCCGGCAAGCGGACCGAAGCGTTCATCGATTGCCCCCGTCGGGTCCGGCGTCGTTTGTGTTGTGTTCGTTTCCGTTGCTGTGACTCCTTGGCGGGGTAAAGCGGGTGGCGAGGTCGGTGATGTCGGCGTCGGTGACGTGGAAGGCTCGGATGCGTTGCGGTTGCGCGGTGCCGTCGATCATCACATAGCCCACACCGGGGGTGGTGTCGGCGATGAGGTCGCATTCCGCGCCTGCGTCGTGGGCGCCCTGACCGAGCACCATCGCCGTTTGGCTGGTTTCGGTCAGTCGCAGCCCGATGCGTACGGTGAACAGCTGGCGCACCGGGAGGGTGTCTTTGGACGGATCCTGGATCGCGGCTACCACGCTGATGCCGACCGCACGGCCTTGCGAGAGCAGCAGCCCGAGGAGATGTTCGATCTCGGTGCGTATCTTGCGGTCGGTGACGTAGGCCGTCAGCGCGGCGATTTCGTCGATGATCAAGACGTACAACGGTTCCGAGGGTGTCGGGGTGTGCAGGCGGGTGTGGCCGCGTAGACGGTTGGCTCGCGCGTGCATCATGGTCACCACGGCCCGCAGCAAGTCAAGAGTGGTGTCCGCAGCATCATGAGAAAACGCATTGAACATTCCTGCCCCGGCGCCGAGCTCCATACCTCCCTTCGGGTCAATGACGCACAGCCTTACCTGACCTGTCTTGACGCAGGGGGCCAGGCCGGCAATCAAGGACCACAGCACGGATCCTTTCCCTGCGCCGGTGGCGCCGGCGATAAGGAGATGATGGCCGAGCACGGGAACCCGCCACCATTGGTGGGTGTCGGTGATCCCGACTGGCACAGCCGACAAGTTGACGTTGGTACTGGCCGCCGGGCGTGGCAGCCGAATGGGTTGGGCCAGAAAGTCATAGCGTGTGATCGTGATCCGCAGCTCGCCGGGCGCGGTGGGGCGGATGATCAGTCGGTCAGCGTGCCACGCGGCCGCGAGTTCGCGTATCCGCTTGTGCCAATCATCCACTGACTGACCGGTGACCACGCGAAGGTCGATCACGTCGGTGTGCTTGCCGATCCAGATTGAACGCACAACAGGTGTGAGAGTGCGGCCCTGGTGACGCGCCGTCAGACCATGCAGGGCACACACCTGTTCCCAGGTGCGGGTGTATCGCCACCACATCTGGAATCGCTGCCGCACAGGCCGTGCAATCCAGCGTTCGAAGGACTGCCTGTCCACCGCAGCCCATGCGCCGTAGCCGGCGCCAAACCCGATAGCGGTGAGCATCCCGGCGCCGATGCTGTAGCGCAGCATCATTACCAGACTGACGAAGGCAGGCACGCTGATGGCAGGGAACAGGATCGCCAGCCACAGCAGGTAACCCGCCGCCTTGAACATGGCCCAGATCAGTTCGACAATCCACTCGTCGTTGGATCGTTGCGATCCGTTGCTGCCTTTCGTGTTCGATGAGTAGGACATGGGAATTCCTTCCTAAATAGCCTCGGACTCGATTAGGGGGCTGCCCGCCCGAAGTCGCTCCATTGAGGGTTTGGGCGGGCAGCCCGTCGATCTGTTAATCGGGTTAGGGGCGGGCGGTGCCACCGGAGTTCTTTGCCGACAACATGTCAGCGGTCTCGGTGATCGCGTCGGCGCGGTAGGCGATACCGGAGCGGCCGTCCTGCGACCACGGCAGCGCCACCAAACCAGTGACCGTCACGGCACGGGCGGCGGAGACCTTCGGTTCTCCCGCAACAGTCACCGAGATCACGTCACCGCCCGATTCATCTAGGGCCATGACCTGGACCGACCACAAGGGCAAACCCGTTGCCTTGTCCATGCGGGGTTGGCCGGTGTCGAAGTTAACCCGCTGCTCCGGCGCGCGCGTGCACGTGAATGTCACTCCAGTTGTGTTGATGAGCAACTTCATTGACTTTGTCCTTCCTGGTACCGATTGCGCCCGGTTGAGCGCTGGCATCAGTTCAGAGGGACAAATCGGACATCGCTACGGACATAAGCGGACATATTGGTCATGACCGGGACATTTCGGACACCCTGATGCGACCGGTTGCAGGAGTCGGCACCCTCGTAATCAGCGGAGCTGACGACTTGGCGCCAAGCTAGGCTTAGCCAGGGGACGTGTGGCACCGGCGGGGAGGAGCAAACGCGAAGGCCATGACTGCGACGGGCACCGTACTCGGTTGATGATTCCGAACGAACCACTCAGAGAACGTGTACGCGGGAAGAGGCTGTCCGATCGACGATTTGCCGACGGAGTCGGAGTTTCGATCAAAACTGTTCACCGCTGGCTCGCTGATGTCGACTACAAGGTTCGTGAGGAAAACGCACGTCGGGCTGCCGAAGTACTCGGCTGCACTCCGCACGATCTGTGGCCCCAGCAATACCCGGCCTCCGACGGTTCCCATCTGGCGAGCAGCTGGGTTAAGCCATTCATGCCGACGATGTATGCGACCCGCAGTCAGATACCCGTCAGTCTTTGGCAGCAGCATTTCGCCGACGCTCACCGCGCGGTCGACATCCTGGTATTTGCAGCAACCTTTCTATTTGACACCGTGGACGGATTCGTCGACACACTGGTTGATGCGGCCGAGCGCGGCGTCGCCGTGCGAGTCCTCGTTGGCGACCCAGAAAGTGCGAGCATGATTCTTCGCGGCCAAGAAGAGGACATCGGGGAAGCCGTCATCGCCAGGTGCCGCACCACCGTCGAACTGCTCGTTCCGCGGGCGACGACGCCGGGGCTGCAGATCCGGACCCACCAAACGACCCTCTACGCGTCGATGTTCCGGGTCGACGACGAGATGATCGTGAACTTTCACATCTATGGGTCGCCCGGCCGTAACAATCCGGTCATAGTCTTCGCGCGTGCTGACGAGCCCCGACTGTGGGCCACGTTCGACCAGGCATTCAATCGAGTCTGGGACAACGCCAAACCGCTGACCGACTGATGCCATCCCTGCCCGAAGGAGGATCGTTCGCCCATGCGAACCGATTATTACAACGACCCCTTGGCTCCCAAGCCCAATAGTGTCGTCCCGTCTGCGTCCGCAGTCGTTACCGACGAACTGGGCCGCATCCTGCTCATAAAGCGGCGCGACAACAAGCTCTGGGCCCTGCCAGGCGGCGGACACGACGTCGGGGAAACCATCGAACAGACCGCCGTACGCGAAGTTAAGGAAGAGACCGGCCTCGACGTGGAGGTCACCGCACTCACCGGCATCTACACAAATCCCGCCCACATCGTCGCGTTCTCCAATGGCGAAGTCCGCCAGCAATTCTCGCTTTGCTTCACCGCTCGTCTGACGGGCGGAACGCTGGCCATTGACCACGAGAGCACCGACATTGCCTGGACACACCCAGACGACATCGCCACACTCGATATGCACCCATCAATGCGGCTACGGATCAGCCACTACCTTGAACCCCGATCGAGCCCCTACCTCGGCTGATCGATTATCAGATCCAGCCATGCACGCGTTCCACAGTCGCCAATAGCTCGTCGCGTGAAGAGTGGACCGCCCGATGGACGGGGTCGTCGGGCTCGTAGCGCTGCAGCACCTCCTCCAGCCGGTCATGAGGGGCCACCGTCGACCCGTCGGGTCCCGTCGTCAAGTCGCAGAACGTCAACGCATCCAGCACCCGCTGCGGCGGTTCAGAGAAAGCCGACAAAGCGCTGATCCCGCGTTCCCGCGCCTCGGCCGGCGCACCCGAATGAAATGCGACCAGCGACACGACCAGCTCGTGAAACCCTTCCCGGCGCGCGAATAGTGCGCCGTCGACCGGATGAAAACCCGTCATACGCAAAGACGGCGCATGACCGATGTCATGCAGCCACGCCGCCGCCACCAGGCAATCCCCAGTGGTCACGTCGAAGTGCCCGCGAAGGGCAGCGGCGGCCATTGCGACACCGCGTACATGTGCGAGTCGCAACGGCAGGACATCAAGGCATGTCTGTGCCGCGACTCGTGCCTGGTTCACCTGCGCCGNAGTCATGGCAACACTCTAGTCGGCGGGCCCGGGCGGAAATGGGTGCCGGCCGCCGAACAGCTATCATGTACCTAGATGGCGGCCGTCTTAGTCCGTTACGCTTGTTCCGTTATGCAAGTCGCCGCTATCGGCGAAATGTGCGCGCACAGCTGGCCCGCTCAGCCCGACTGGGTGAGGCCCGTGCCTCGGCGACGTAGTCGGAGTCGGAACTCGTGCGTGCGTGACCGCGACAGAGAAACACCGACACAACACCGAACGACGTCACCGAAAGGCTCAACCTCCGCGTATGACCGCACCGACAACCACAAGCACAACCACCACCGAGACAACCACAACCGAGACAACCGCAACCGAGACAACCACGACCGAACTGCCCACGAAAACAACATTCGCCGAGCTCGGCGTCCGCGACGAAATCGTCCGCGCGCTGGCCGAGCAAGGCATCGAACACCCCTTTGCCATCCAGGAGCTCACCCTGCCGCTGGCGATGGCCGGCGACGACGTGATCGGCCAGGCCCGCACCGGCATGGGCAAGACCTTCGGCTTCGGCGTGCCACTGCTGCACCGCATCACGACGCGTGCCACCGAGGCCCCGCTGACCGGAGTGCCGCGGGCCCTGATCGTGGTGCCCACCCGGGAGCTGTGCCTGCAGGTCACCGGGGACCTGGCCACGGCCGCCAAGTACCTGAGCGCCGATGACGGGCGCCGCCTGTCGGTGGTGTCCATCTACGGCGGGCGGCCCTACGAGCCGCAGATCGAGTCGCTGCGGGCCGGCGCCGACGTCGTGATCGGCACCCCCGGGCGCCTGCTCGACCTGTGCCAGCAGGGCCACCTGCAGCTGGGCGGGCTGTCGGTGCTGGTGCTCGATGAGGCCGACGAGATGCTGGACCTCGGCTTTCTGCCCGATATCGAGCGCATCCTGCGNCAGATCCCCACCGACCGGCAGTCGATGCTGTTCTCGGCGACCATGCCGGGCCCGATCATCACCTTGGCCCGCACCTTCATGAACCGGCCCACCCACATCCGGGCCGAAGCACCGCAGTCGGCCGCCACCCACGACACCACCGAGCAGTTCGTCTACCGGGCCCACGCCCTGGACAAGATCGAACTGGTCTGCCGCGTGCTGCAGGCCGAGGGCCGCGGCGCGACAATGATCTTCACCCGCACCAAACGCACCGCGCAGAAGGTCGCCGACGAGCTGGCCGAGCGGGGCTTCAAGGTCGGCACCGTCCACGGCGACCTGAACCAGGANGCCCGCGAAAAGGCGCTCAAGGCGTTCCGCACCGGCGGCGTCGACGTGCTGGTCGCCACCGACGTCGCCGCCCGCGGCATCGACATCGACGACGTCACGCACGTCATCAACTACCAGATCCCCGAGGACGAACAGGCCTACGTGCACCGGATCGGCCGCACCGGCCGCGCCGGCAAGACCGGCGTCGCGGTCACGCTGGTGGACTGGGACGAGCTGCCCCGCTGGTCGATGATCGACAAGGCGCTGGGCCTCGATTCGCCCGACCCTGCCGAGACGTACTCCAACTCACCGCACCTGTACGCCGAGCTGGGCATTCCCGCCGAGGCGAGCGGCACCGTCGGCAGTGCGCGCAAGTCGCCGGTCAAGCGCCGCGCGGGCTCCACCGGCGGGGACGCCCCGGAGCGCAAGCCCGCAACCGCCCGTAGCGGCGCACGCCGCCGGCGCACCAGGGGTGGCGAGCCCGTCACCGGGCACCCCGCCGGCGCGCCGGCTCCGGCCGCCGACGGCGGCGCCGACGGACCGTCCGGCTCCCCGGAGGGCAACGGCGCGACCACGCGGCGGCGCCGCCGACGTCGCAAGCCCGCCGAAGGCGGCGCCGTCTCCGCCGCCACCACCTCGGACTGAGGCCCGCGCCGCGGCATGGTCAGACCGGAGCGCCGAACCAGGGGCGACATGCTGGCCGCCGCGGCTATCGCGGTCGTCGTTGCCGTCGCCGCGTCCCTGATCTGGTGGACGAGCGACGCCCGCGCCACCATCAGCAGGCCAGCCGCCGTCCCGGCGCCCACCCCGAAGCCGGTCCGCGACGTCCCGGCCGCCCTGCATCAGCTCTGGGCGGCCGCCAGCCCCGCCACCACCTCGCCGGTGGTGGTCGGCGGCACGGTCACCACCGGCGCCGGCCGGCGCGTGGAGGGGCACGACCCCGGCACCGGTCGGACACTCTGGAGCTATTCCCGCGATGTCGACCTGTGCGGGGTGTCCTGGATCTACCGCTACGCCGTCGCCGTCTACCGGGACGACCGCGGATGCGGTCAGGTCAGCACCCTGGACGGGTCGACCGGTCGTCGCGGACCCGCCCGCAGCGGCTACGCCGATCCGCGTGTGCGGCTGTCCTCCGACGGCACAACGGTGCTGTCGGCCGGCGACACCCGTCTGGAGCTCTGGCGCTCGGACATGGTCCGGATGCTGGCCTACGGCGAGACGGACGCCCGGGTGAAGCCGTCGGCGCGGGGACTGCATTCCGGATGCCGGCTGCTCTCGGCCGCGGCCAGCTCGGCCGCGGTATCGGTGCTCGAGAGCTGCAGGGACCAGGCCGATCTGCGGCTCGTCCTGCTGCGGCCGGGCAAGGACGACGACGAGCCCCGCCAACAGGTCGTGGCCGAGCCCGGGGTCCGGCCCGACTCGGGGGCGCGCGTGGTGGCCGTGTGGGAGAACAACACCGCGGTGTACGTGCCGTCACCGCAGCCCAGGCTGGACGTCGTCGACGAGACGGGCACCACGGTGTCGAGCACCCTGCTGCCCAAGCCCCCGTCGCGCGCGGCGATGGCATCACTGGCGGGCAACCTGGTGACCTGGTGGACCGGCGACGCCCTGATGGTGTTCGAGGCGAGCACCCTGACGCTGCGCTACACGATCGCCGCGGGCGGGGCGACGGCGCCGTTGGGACCCGCGGCACTGATGGCGGGCAGGCTGCTGGTGCCGGTCAGCAACGCGATCGGCGTCTACGACCCGGTCAGCGGGGCCAACGAGCGCTACATCCCGGTGCAGCGGTCGCCGGGCGCCCGGCAGGCCGGCAGGGAGGCCGTGGTGCCCGCCGTGGTGCCCGCAGTGTCGGGCTCGCGGGTGTTCGAGCAGCGCGGCGACACCGTGGTGGCGCTGGGCTGACCCGGAGCGCCTACACCTCGACGGTGAACGTCGGCAGCGCTTTGCCGCTCTTCCAGTGCTCGAGCAGCGCCCTGGCCAACTCGCCGTAGGCCTGCGCACCCTTGTTCCGGCGCCCGGCCATCACCGACGAACCCGAGGCGCTGGCCTCGGCGAAACGCACCGTGCGCGGGATCGGCGGGGCCAGCACCGGCAGGTCGTAGCGGTCGGCGACGTCGAGCAGCACGTCGCGGGTGTGGGTGGTGCGGGCGTCGTAGAGCGTCGGCAGCGCGCCCAGCAGACGCAGGTCCGGGTTGGTGATCTGCTGGACGTCGGCGACCGTGCGCAGGAACTGGCCGACGCCGCGGTGCGCGAGCGTCTCGCACTGCAGCGGCACGATGACCTCGTCTGCCGCCGTGAGCCCGTTGAGCGTCAGCACGCCCAGCGACGGCGGGCAGTCGAGGATGACCACGTCGAACTGGCCGGAGAGTTTGGCCAGTGCCCGTTTGAGCGCGTATTCGCGCCCGGCGCGCATGAGCAGCATCGCCTCGGCGCCCGCGAGGTCGATGTTTGCCGGCAGCAGCGTCATCCCCTCGACCGTCGTCACCAGCGCGGCGCCCGGCTCCACCTCGCCGAGCAGCACCTCGTGCACCGACACCGGCAGCTTGTCGGGGTCCTGGCCGAGCGAGAAGGTCAGACAACCCTGCGGATCCAGGTCGACGAGCAGAACCCGCTGCCCCGCATCCGCCATCGCCGCGCCCAGCGAGGCGACCGTCGTCGTCTTGGCGACACCGCCCTTCTGGTTGGCCACCGCCAATACCCGGGTCTTAGCCACAGGCGCCGCCCCTTCTCGTCGACTTCGCGCTGCATCGTCCCCGCGCAGTCACAGTGCCATCCTGGCATGTTCGCCCGCCCCGCGCTGCGGCCGACAGGCCCGGGCTCGCGTCGGGCAGAATCGGTTGCATGGGCTTGTACAACCACCGCCTGGTCCTGCTGCGCCACGGGGAAACCGCGTGGTCCAAGTCGGGCCAGCACACGGGCAGCACCGATCTCGAACTCACCGAGAACGGCCGGGCGCAGGCCGAGCTCGCCGGACAGGTGCTGGCCGAACTCGAACTCGCCGACCCGCTGGTGATCAGCAGCCCGCGGCAACGCGCCGTCACCACCGCCAAGCTGGCCGGGCTCGCCGTCGACGAGGTGTCCGACCTGCTCGCCGAATGGGATTACGGTTCCTACGAGGGCTTGACGACGCCGCAGATCCAGGAAACAGTCCCCGACTGGCTGGTCTGGACGCACGGATGCCCCGGCGGCGAAAGCGTGGCGCAGGTCAGCGAGCGCGCCGATCGGGCGGTGGCCTTCGCGCTGGAGCAGATGACCTCCCGAGACGTGCTGTTCGTGGGCCACAGCCACTTCTCCCGCGCGGTGATCACCCGGTGGCTCGAGCTGCCCCTCGTCGAGGGCAGCCGCTTCTGGATGGTCGCCGGCTCGATCGCCATGTGCGGTTTCGAGCACGGCGTGCGGCAGCTCGCCGCGCTGGGGCTGACCAGCCACCCGCGGGCGCTCGCACCCGGGTGAGCACGTGCAGCGAACCGCCGTTCGCGCTGTCCGGCCCGCGGGGCACCCTGGTCGCCGACGGCGTGCGCGACCGATTCTGCGACGTGCGCGCGGCACAAGCGGCGCTGCGCTCCGGCTCGGCGCCGATAGTGTTGGGCGCGTTGCCTTTTGACACGGACAAGCCGGCCGCGTTGCTGGCGCCGGTCGGCGTCGCGCGCACCGAGGGTCCCCCCGACTGGCCGACGGGCCCGCTGCCGGCGGTGCGCGTCACCGCCGCCGTCCCGCCGCCCGCCGACTACCGCGACCGGATCAGCCGCGCCCGCGACCGGCTCCGCGCACCGGGCGGCCCGCTGCACAAGGTGGTGCTGGCCCGCGCGTTGGAGCTGGCCGCGGACGCTCCCCTGGACGCCCGCGTCGTGCTGCGCCGGCTGATCGCCGCGGACCCCGCCGCCTACGGCTACCTCGTCGACCTGACCGGCGCCGGCGGCGACTACGGCGGCGTCGCACTGGTGGGCGCGAGCCCAGAACTTCTCGTCGCCCGGGCCGGGGACCGCGTCGCGTGCCGGCCGTTCGCCGGTTCGGCCCCGCGCGACGCCGACCCCGATCGCGACGCCGCCAACGGCGCCACACTGGCCGGTTCGGCCAAGAACCGGCACGAGCATCAACTGGTGATCGACGCCATCCGGGACGCCCTGGAGCCGCTGTGCGACGACCTCACCATCGCGCCGGAGCCCCACGTGAGCCGCACCGCCGCGGTGTGGCACCTGTGCACCCCGATCAGCGGTCGGCTTCGCGATACGTCGACGACCGCAATAGATTTGGCGTTGGCGCTGCATCCCACTCCCGCGGTCGGCGGCGTCCCGACCAGGGCCGCGACCGAACTCATCGCCGAGCTGGAAGGGGACCGCGGTTTTTATGCCGGGGCGGTCGGGTGGTGTGACGCGCGCGGCGACGGCACCTGGGTGGTGTCCATCCGCTGCGCGCAGCTGTCGGCGGACCGGCGCACCGCGCTGGCGCGGGCCGGCGGCGGGATCGTCGCCGAATCCGACCCCGACGACGAAGTCGACGAGACCACAACCAAATTCGCCACGATACTCGCCGCTCTCGGAGTGCGCTCGTGACCACGGCGATTCGCCCGGCCGCGCCGCGGCACACCGCCGACATCACGGCCATGATCCGTGCGCCGGCCGAATTCGAGCGCGACCCCGAACAAGGCGCCGTCACCGAAACGCAGGTTTCCACAACGCTGTTCGGCCCTTTCCAAGCGCCCACCGTCACGTCGCCGAAGTCCAGGGCCGCGTCGCCGCCGAGGCGCTGTGGTGTGTGCGGCACACCGGTTGTTCGTGTGGCCCCGGGTTTGCCGGCGTGGCGTGACGCGCGCGATGCTGTCGGGGCCGGCGCGGGCGGGGAAAGCCGCGGCGCGAGTCGACCGCCTACCTGCTGCCCGGCTCCCGACTGGCCGAACTGGCCGGCCCGCGCTGATCGCCCCCGGCGGCCCAGCGCACGCCGGCGGGGCTGAACAGCAGCACCAGCACGCTCAGCGCCACCACCCCCGCCGGGATGCCGACGGCCGGCCGATGCGAGCCCACCGCGACGTACCACGACACGGGCAGCAGCAGCAACTGGGTGACCACCGCGAGCCCGCGGCCCCAGCGCCTGCCGGTGGTCAGCGCGCGTCCGGCGACGAGCACCACGCCGCCGACCAGGACGAACCAGACCGCCGTCGCCAGGCCGTTGACCAGGCGCTGATCCGCTCCGGCGATTCCCCGGACCACCAGCACCGCGGCCACCACGAGCGCGACCGCTCCCTGTGCGGCAACGATCACACCTGCCAGCCGCACGGCAGTCGGCGCCACCTGTCTGCCGGCGAGTCCCACGGCGCCAGCGTAGTCACCGTCGCCGCACTCCTCCTCGGGCCGTCACCCGGCCCGCATCGTCGCACGGCCCGGCCACATCGCCGCACTCCTCCTCGGGCCGTCACCCGGCCCGCATCGTCG
>JGI24721J44947_10009643_pt1 | contig 12380 bp, 10 predicted proteins | sample YelNatPaOPGAMG01_FD_44947 | JGI IMG/M metagenome (IMG submission 44947)
TATTTTTATTTTAGTTTAGTGATATTATTTTTTATTTATGTATAGAATATTTTTTGAATAATTTTTCTATTTTGTCTTTATATGCTAACGAAAAAAGAATAAAAATAATAGCGATACCAAGCAATATTGAAAATCGATAATACTGATGATGACGTATATAATCGCCCCCTAATGTAAGGAGAACAGTTCCCAGAAATCTTCCAACAGTACTTATAATAAGAAATTCTCTGGTGCTTAGATGACCAAGCCCCAGAATATAGCAAAGATAATCTTTCGGAAACCCGGGAATTAAAAAAAGCAGGAAAACAAGAAAAGCTCCTTTATGATGTAAAAGATAATCATAACGATCAAGTGTTTCTTTTTTTACAAACCTCTCAACAAAAGGTCTTCCTAAATATCTTGAAAGTGTAAAAGCTATCCAAGAACCAATAGTAAGCCCTATTGTAGAGAGAATTATTCCAGGTGTTGTGCCGAAAAAAAACCCGCCCATAAAACCTGTGACTTCCCCAGGTATTGGTGAAATTATTACTTGAGAGGCTTGAAGAAGTACAAAACCAATAGATGACAGCGGTCCTAACGATTCAAGAAATAGTTTAATTTTATCCCTGCTCAGGAAAAATGAAATTAAACCTGTCTGATATAAAACAAGAGATGAACCTGCTATAATTGTAATCAGGATAACTAATTTAAGCCATATCCTGTTTTTCAATTATTTTTGCACACCTCCAGATTTTAGTCTTTTTTCCCCATTTCCATGAAGGGTTTTATCAGATCAATCGGGACAGGGAAAATTATGGTTGAATTTTTCTCGGTTGCTATTTCTGTCAATGTCTGCAAAAATCTTAATTGNAGAGCTGAAGGCGCGGTAGCAATAATATTAGCAGCTTCTGTAAGTTTTTGCGCTGCCTGAAATTCACCTTCTGCATGAATGATTTTAGCTCTTCTTTCACGCTCTGCTTCTGCTTGTTTTGCTATTGCTCTTAACATCTCAGCTGGCAAATCAACATTTTTAATTTCAACTGCTGTAACTTTTACTCCCCACGGCTCAGTCTGAAAATCAATTACCTTCTGAAGTTCTGCATTAATTTCTTCCCTTTTTGCAAGTAAATCATCAAGCTGGCTNTGTCCAAGAATGCTTCTGAGTGTTGTTTGAGCGATCTGAGAGGTTGCAAAGTAATAATCTTCAACCTCGGTTATTGCTTTTATTGGGTCCATAACTCTGAAATATACAACAGCATTGACTTTAACCGAAATATTGTCCTTTGTAATAATATCTTGAGCCGGCACATCCATAGTTACAGTTCGAAGGCTGACTTTTACCAATTTATCAACAACAGGAAGAATTATCACAAGACCCGGACCTTTGACAGGTATGATTCTTCCGAGCCTGAAAACAACTCCTCTTTCATATTCCCTTAATATTCTTATTGCGCTTGAAAGGAAATAGACAATCAGGAAAATAATAAAAATAAAACCCATAAAAGATGGTGCAAATATTGACATCTCAGCCTCCTTGTTTGCGGACTTTTAATTTCAGTCCCGAGACAAATTCTACTATAACCCGTTCACCTTTAGCTATTGGTTCATCTGAATATGCTGACCATATTTCTCCATGAACCAACACCATTCCGCTATTTTTCGTAATATCAGTTTCTGCTATACCAACGGAACCCTTAAGTCCTTCTGCTCCAGTAACCGGTTTTCGTTTTTGAGCTTTATATGATAATCCTACAATAACTGTAAAAAAAATTGTAGTAACAATGACTGAAGGTAGAATAATTGCTAAGGATAGCTTCATAAATGGCGCTGGAGATTCAAACAGCATTATTGAACCAATAAGCATGGAAATTATACCACCAATAGTCAATACGCCATGTGATACTATTTTTATTTCAAGCAAGAAAAAAATAATCGCAAGTACAATTAACAAAAGACCTGCATAATTCACAGGTAAAGTTTGAAAAGAATAAAAAGCAAGAATCAGACATATTCCGCCTAAAACCCCCGGGAAAATTGCCCCGGGATTAGTGAGTTCAAAAAACAGACCGTAAAACCCAAGCAACATTAAAATATAAGCCACATTCGGATCAGATATTAAATTTAAAATCTTATGCCGTAAACCAGCTTCCTGTCTAAAAATAACGCCATCTTTTGTGCGAAGAATTTTTTCCCCGGAAATTGTTTTGACTTTTTTACCATTAATATCATTTAAAAGTGTATTTAAATCTTTTGAAATAATATCTATTACATTTTGATTAAGAGCTTCTATTTCTGTTGAAGAGATGCTTTTTCTTACAGCGGCCTCTGCCCATTTTGCATTCCTGCCTCTTTGTTCAGCAATAGATTTAATATATGCAACTGCATCATTAGTTGCTTTTTCAGCCATTGTTTTATCCATTTTATCACCAATGCCTACTGGATGCGCAGCACCTATATTCGTTCCAGGAGACATTGCAGCTATATGAGCAGCAAGAGTTATAAAAACCCCTGCAGAAGCAGCTCTGCTTCCACTTGGTGAAACATAAACAATCACGGGAACTCTGCTATTAATTATCTCCTTCACAATTGTTCTCATACTTGCATCAAGTCCACCAGGTGTGTCAAGTTCGATTACAAGAGCTTCAAAATTTTTGTCATTTGCCCTTGCAATGCTTTTTTGTATAAACTCAGCTGATATAGGATTGATTACACTATTGATTGTAATAACCATAATTTGTCTATTTTCATTGGATGTTTCTGCCACTAAAATATTCTGGAAAGAAAAAATACAGAACATCAGTAATAAAATAATTAATATAAAACTATATCTGTTTTTGTTATTCATGATTTTTCTTTTATTTCAAATTATAGTGGTGATTAAAAATTATTGCAACGGATATTAAAGATAAAAATTATTTGCTAATCTTCTAAAAGTTCCTTTATTGTTATATAAACTGACTTGCTGAGTGAGTCAAGGTCATATCCGCCTTCAAGTACAAAAACATAAGGCATTGAAGGCAGATATGTTGTTGTGGAACGTAAAAGTATTCCACGTATTATATTTCTCATGCCTTCACCGGTTATATAAATATTAGATAAAGGNTCAGANGCATTTATATCATAGCCTGCTGATACAAGTATTATATCAGGTCTAAATTTTTTCACAAGTCCTGGTAAAATGTCGCGATATACATAATAATAATCTTTGTCACCCGAACCTGCATGCATTGCAACATTGTATGTTGTTCCTTCGCCTTTTCCTTTGCCTCTTTCTATATCTCTTCCAGTTCCAGGATAATGAGGATATTGATGTGTGCTGAAATAAAAAACAGTTTCATCTTCTTCAAAAATATGTTGGGTACCGTTACCATGATGTACATCAAAATCTATAATGAATACCTTTTGGTATCCAATTTTTTGTGCGTAGCGGGCTCCAATTGCAACGTTATTAAAAATGCAGAAACCCATTGCTTTGTTTGCTTCAGCGTGATGTCCGGGTGGTCTGACTGCACAAAAAGCATTGTTTAGTTCGCCTTTTTTACATAAATTAATTGCTTTAATAACTGCGCCCGCNGCATAATGGGCTACCTCGAAAGAATTTTCTGATATGTAAGTATCAGAATCAAAGTATCCTCTAAAATTTTTCAATGTATCGTAATAAGATTTTGTATGTACTGCAAGAATGTCTTCTTCGGTTGCTTTTTCTGGTTTTATATGAATAAGCTTTTCCCATATATCAGAATTCCTGAGAGTTTCAACAATCCGGACAAGTCTCTTTGATGATTCAGGATGTCCTGAAGGCATTTCATGCTTTAAAAAAATATCATCATATATGAATCCAACTTTTTTCATTGGCTTAAATATAAAACGCCTGTCTTTAATATTAATGTAATAAATATAGCATAGCTATATTTAAAATAGTAAGACAGGCGTTTTAATTTGATAAAACTAAAAAAGTCCTTTTACCTTTCCTGTTTCCACATCTACATCGATTCTCCTGAATGCCGGGTCTGAAGCTGTTCCGGGCATAAGTTTAATAGCGCCTGCAACAGGAACTACAAAACCTGCACCTTTATAAATAAGTATATCTCTGATAAAAAGTTTCCAGTTTTTAGGAACGCCTTTTATATTTGGGTTATCAGAAAGACTTAGATGTGTTTTAACCATGCATGTCCCAAGTTTAGACATTTCAGGGTCTTCTTCTAATTTCTGCATTTTTACAAGTGCCTCGGGAGAATATTCAACTCCATCAGCTCCATAGACTTCTTTTGCTATTTTTTCTATACGTTCTTTTAAAGGTGTGGAAAGCTCATATAAATATTTAAAATCATTTGGTTCATTACATGCATCAATAACTGCATCAGCAAGTTCCAGAGCACCTTCACCTCCATACTGCCAGTGCTTTGAAAGAGCAACCCTTGCTCCTGCAGATTCTGCAATCTTTCTAACTGTTTTTATTTCATTCTCTGTATCGGTATGAAAAGCATTTATACAAACAACTGGATTTATTCCTGCTTTTTTAATTGTATTGATATGATGGACAAGATTTGCACAGCCTTTTTCAACCCATTCAACATTTTCATGTTTATATTCTTCAGGCATGGGTCTTCCTGGAATCGGAATAGGTCCTCCGCCATGACATTTTAATGCTCTAATAGTTGCAACTATAACAGCGGCATTAGGCTTTAATCCAGAAAATCTGCATTTAAGATTCCAGAATTTTTCAAAACCTATGTCAGCTCCAAAGCCTGATTCAGTTATATGGTATTCAGAAAGTTTAAGCCCGACTCTATCTGCGATAATTGAGGATTGTCCGATTGCAATATTCGCAAATGGTCCTGCATGAACAAGAACTGGTTGACCTTCTATTGTCTGCATAAGATTTGGATTTATTGCTTCTACCATCCATGCAGTCATTGCTCCTGCGACTTCAAGGTCTTCAGTTGTAATAGGATTTCCTGTTCTATCGTATGCAACAACTATTCTTCCCATTCTTTCACGCATATCTTTAAGATCTTTTGAAACTGCAAGTATTGCCATAATTTCTGAAGATACAGCAATTGCAAATCCTGATTTCATCATGAATCCATCGTTTTTAGTGCCAATACCGATTATTATCTCCCTTAGTGCCTGTGCGCAAAAATCCATTATCCATTTCATTTCCACATTGCGTGGATCAATGCTCAATCTTCTGAGTTTACGTTTTGAAAGTTGTTCGTCAGAATAATTGAATTCATGCTGCATTCGTGAAGTAAGCGCAACCATTGCAAGATTGTGTGCGTTCATAATTGCATTAATATCACCCGTAAGTCCGAGAGAAAAAGGGGTAAGCGGAATACACTGTGAAAGTCCTCCACCTGCTGCTGAACCTTTAATGTTCATGGTTGGACCGCCTGACGGCTGACGTATTGCTGCTATGACTTTTTTCCCCCTTTTACCAAGTCCCTGTGTCAGTCCCATAGTTGTTGTTGATTTTCCTTCTCCTAAAGGCGTGGGCGTTATTGCTGTTACATCAATGTATTTAGCGTCAGGCCTGTTTTTCATGCGGTTCAGAATATTTTTGAAATCAAGTTTTGCCACATAATGTCCGTGCGGAAGTAGTTCTTTCTTTTCAAGTCCAAGTTCATCTGCTAACTGATAGACTGTTTTCATATTTGCTTCTGCAGCTTCAGCAATTTCCCAATCNGCATGTTTTGTTGGATCCAAAGGCATTTTTGTTCCCTCCTGTTGTATAAAATTATCCGCTATCAGTTATTCAAATAAAACAGATGCACTTAATAAAATGAATAACAGATAACAGAATCTAATAGCTTATTAATGCACTAAGGAATTTATCATTCATTCTTCTGAGATTCTTGCTCATAACTATTGCCATCTGTTTGATAATATTCAGAGCAAGACCGCAGTCTTCGCTAATCAGCTTTTCAAAATCTTCTTTTGGTATAAGAAATAATTCAGTATCTTCAAGAGCTACTGCAGAAGCAACATGTTTTCTGTTTTCGAGAATTGAAAGTTCTCCAAAAAAATGTCCTGCAGGCAAAACTACAAGTGTCTGTCTCCAGCCATCTGCCGTAACACGGGAAATTTCAATTTTCCCTGAATGAATGAGCCACAATCCTTTAGTATCTTCTTTTTCTTTAAAAAGAGGCTCTCCTTTTTTAATTGAAACCTGTTTTGCTATTGCTGCAATTTTCTTAAGCCCGGCATCATCAATTTCCTTCAAAAGCACCTGTTGTTTTAAATCTTCTGGTTTAATCATAACCATCCCCTCCTTTTTAAACTTTGATAGTTCATATATAACTCCACCCTTTCTTTATAACTTTTTTTGGATTTTTACAGCACAAATTTTATATTCCGGAATCTTTGCAATGGGGTCAAGAGCACTATTTGTTAAAACATTTGCAGCAGCCTCACTAAAATGAAATGGTATAAAAACAACACCCTGCAAAGGTCTCTCGGAAATTTTTACATTAATATCAATTGCTCCTCTTCTTGATATAACTGTTATTAACTCATTATCTCTGATACCGAGCATTTTAGCATCTTCAGGATTTATTTCTGCGAATGCTTTTGGAGAAATATTATCTATAGCTTTTACTCTACGAGTCATTGTCCCTGTATGATACTGAAAAAGCTGTCTACCTGTTGTTAGAATAAATGGAAATTCATCATCAGGTGTTTCGCTTGATTCTCTATAATTTACTACAGTAAAAGTAGCTTTTCCGCGCGGGAACCCACCTTTGAATAGATATTGCGTCCCCGGATGATCAATGGTTGGACATGGCCACTGCAACCCCTTCTTAGCTATTCTTTTATATGTAATGCCTGCCAGAGCAGGCCAGAGTTTTCCTGCTTCATAAAATATTTCTTCAATTAGATTATATTGCATTTTATATCCCATTTTCTCAGATAACCCTATTATAATTGAAGAGTCTTCTCTTGCTCCTTCAGGAGGTTCGACAGCTTTTCTTATGCGTTGAACCATTCTTGCAGTGTTTGTAAATGTCCCATCTTTTTCAGCAAAACATGCAGCAGGTAAAATAACATCAGCAAGTTCTGCTGTGTCAGTAAAAAATATATCCTGTACAACCAAAAATTCAAGTTTTTTTAAAGCAGCAATGGTGTGACGCATATCAGGGTCGCTCATAACCGGATTCTCGCCCATTATATACAGCGCCTTGAGATTTCCTTCAAATGCTGCCTGTATCATTTCAGTTGCTGTCAATCCTTTTTTCTCAGGGAGTTTTGTGCCCCATATTTTTTCAAATTTTTTTCTTATACCTGATATTTCAACATTTTGATAGCCGGTTAAAAAGTTAGGTATGCAGCCCATATCTGTAGCGCCCTGAACATTATTCTGGCCTCTTAACGGATTTACACCTGTGCATTCTCTGCCAAGATTTCCTGTCATTAAGGCAAGATTTGCAATAGAAAGCACATTGTCTGTTCCATGTGAATGCTGGGTAATTCCCATGGTAAAGTATATCCCTGGACGAACTGCATTACCATACATTTGAGCTGCTTTTATAATTTTTTCCTCTGGAACACCTGTTATTTTTTCACCTTTCTCAGGAGTAAATTCTTTTAAGGAATCTTTGAATAACTCAAAACCTTCGGTGCGTTCATTTATAAATTTCTGATCTATTAAACCTTCTTTGATAATTACGTGCATAATCGAATTTAAGAGCGCCACATCTGTTCCTGGTTTGTGTTGTAACCATATGCTCGAAAATCTTACAAGATCAATTTTCCTCGGGTCAGCAACAATAAGTTCAGCGCCTTTTCTTACAGCTTTCTTCATCTTGAGCCCGATTATTGGATGAGACTCTGTTGTATTTGAACCTATTACAAAAATAAGGTCATGATTTTCTATCTCCTGCAGGGAATTTGTCATAGCGCCCGAACCGAATACTTTAGCCAGACCGGCTACTGATGCGCTGTGTCAATATCTTGCGCAGTGATCAATATTATTAGTGCCAATCACTGCTCTTATAAATTTCTGAAAAAGATAATTCTCTTCATTCGTACATCTTGCTGATGAAAGACCTCCGATAGAGTCAGCTCCGTATTTTTCTTTAATTTCTTTAAGCTTTGCCGCAATATAATCCAGAGCTTCATCCCATTCTACTTCTTTGAATTTTTTCAGGTAAGCCTGTTTTTGTAATTTTGAATCGTTAGAATCTTCTGTATCATTATCTTTAGAAGCAGTTCTTATTAAAGGTTTTTTCAATCTGTCAGGATGGTCAATAAAACTAAAGCCAAATCTTCCTTTTGCGCATAACCATCCACTATTTATAGAATCTTCTCTGGAAGAAACTCTAACGACTTTGTTTCGTCTTATATGTAAAATAATATTACAACCACACCCGCAATAAGGGCATATTGTTTCGACTTCTTTGAATTTTTGTCTTCCTTTATTAGCCCACATCTTACCGGTTAAAGCGCCTGTGGGACATACTGCCACGCATTGACCGCAAAATTCACAATTGAGATCTTTTTCAAATGGAGGACTTACAAGAGTCTTGAGCCCTCTATATGCAAAATCTATTGCACCAACTCCTTGAATCTCTTCGCACACCCGAACGCATTGACCGCAGAGAATGCATTTTTCCATGTCTCTATTAATAAATGGATTATTATCTATTTTTTTATAAGACCTTTTTTCTCCCGCAAATCTGTTTTCTCTTATGCCATAAAAATATGCAAGTTCCTGCAATTTACAATCTCCAGCCCGTTCGCAAACCATGCAATCGTTCGGATGATCTGAAAGCAATAGTTCAAGAGTTGTTCTCCTTAATTTTTCAAGATGCGGACTTGTTGTTATAACTTCCATGCCATCTTTTGCAAAAGTTGTACATGAGGCGACCGGTTTGGGAGAACCTTTGATTTCCACGAGGCAAAGTCTGCATCCGCCATATGGTGAAAGCTCAGGATGATGACACAAAGTTGGTATAGGAATATCGAGTTTACGAGCAGCATCGAGAATTGTTGAGAGTTTTCTGACTGTCACTTTCTTTCCGTCTATTTTAAGAGTAACCATAATATTAAACCTTCAGAATTGCTTTGAACTTACAGGCATCAAAACAGCTTCCGCATTTTATGCATAATTCTTTATCTATTCTATGAGGCGATTTTCTTGTGCCTCTTATTGCGTCAGCAGGACAAACTCTTTTACATGAACCACAGCCTTTGCAAAGCTCTTCAATTATCGTAAAAGTAATCAAATCCCTGCATACTGCAGCAGGACATCTTTTTTCCTTTATATGAGCGATATATTCATCTCTGAAATATTTTAATGTGCTTAAAACAGGATTTGCTGCTGTCATTCCCAACCCGCATAAAGAAGTTGCTCGGATATGATTCCCCAATTCTTCAAGGAGTTCGATGTCTCCGTCTTTGCCTTTCCCGGAGGTTATTCTGTCGAGAATTTCAAGCATTCTTTTTGTTCCTATTCTGCACGGAGTACATTTGCCGCATGATTCCGCTTGAGTAAATTCAAGGAAAAATTTTGCCGTATTAACCATGCAGGTATTTTCATCAAGAACTACCATACCGCCTGAACCCATTATTGAGCCTGCGCGTGCAAGTGATTCATAATCTACTTCTGTATCAAGAAGTTCTGCGGGAATACAACCGCCTGAAGGTCCTCCGGTCTGAACAGCTTTAAAATTTTTACCGCTTTCGATCCCGCCTCCAATATCATAGATTATTTCTCTTAGAGATATTCCGAGTGGCACTTCTACAAGTCCGGTATTTCTGACTTTGCCTGACAATGAAAAAACCTTTGTTCCGCCGCTTCTTTCAGTTCCGAGTTTTCTATACCAATTCGCACCATTAAGAATAATTTTTGGCACATTAGCAAAAGTTTCTACATTGTTCAACACTGTAGGTTTATCCCATAATCCTCTTTCGGCAGAACGCCAGAGTTTTGGACTCGGCATTCCGCGTTTTCCTTCTATTGAGCGCATCAGGGCAGTTGCTTCTCCGCAGACAAAAGCTCCTGCTCCCTGAAAAATTTTAAGATCAAAAGAGAAATCAGAACCAAATATATTGTTACCGAGAAAGTTTTTCATAAGGCATTGCTCAATTGCCATCTGTAAGCGTTTTACAGCCAAAGGATACTCTGCACGCACATAAATATAACCAGAGTTTGATTGAGTTGCTTTTGCACATATAATCATTCCTTCAATTACAGAATGAGGGTCTCCTTCCATCACAGATCTGTCCATAAATGCGCCAGGATCCCCTTCATCACCATTACATATTACGTATTTAACATCTGATTTTATTCTTAACCCGAGTTCCCATTTTAATCCTGTTGGAAAACCTGCTCCTCCGCGTCCGCGTAAATTAGAATTTTTAATAATATTAACTATTTCTTCAGGAGTCATTTCAAGAACAGCTTTTTTAGCAGCATTGTATCCACCAACAGCTATATAAGAATCAATATCTTCAGGGTCTATATCTCCGCAATGGGATAAAACTACTTTTGTTTGTTTATCATGAAAATTATTATATTCAGGACCTGCAAGCCATTCATTTACAGGGACTCCGTTAATAACATGTTCGTTGAATATTCTTTCAACCATATCGGGTTTAATGTGTTTATAAGTTGTCTTAACATCATCAACAATCACGTCAACCAGTACGTCTTTTGAACAAAATCCCCTGCAGCCGACTTTCTGAGCATGACAATTTGAGGATATTTTTGCGTTTAAATTTGATTCGGTAATCATTTCTCTAAATTTTGCGAGAACTTCTTCTCCTCCTGAAGCAACTCCACCTGTTCCCATACATACTTTTATGATGATATTCTTTTCCATTTATTCAGATTTAATTTTTTTTATTTCTTTAATTAGCTTGTCAATAGTCATTCTGCCATGAACTGTGTTGTTTATAAGAGTAACAGGCGCAATACCGCAAGCGCCAATACAATTAACTTTCTCAACAGTGAACTTAAGATCGGATGTAGTTTCTTCGCCTTCAGGAATATCAAGTTCAAGACATAATCTGTTTATTAATCTTTCCGAGCCTTTTACATGACATGCGGTTCCTCTGCATACAGTAATGATGTTTTTACCTCTTGGCTTAAGATGGAATTGGGAATAGAAAGTCGCGACACCATAAAAACGACTTGCGGGAATATCAAGTTTTTTTGCGAACCAGTTTACAGCTTCTTCTGGAATGTGGCCGAAGTTTTTTTCAATATCCTGAAGGATAGTTATAATATTGCCACTATTTTCATGATAGGTTTTTAAGATCTTCTTAAGGGTTTCTTCCATATCGCCCTGTTCTTATATATGCACTTATAGTGCTTTTAAAGGTCTTTTGATAAGTTAATCTGTTCTCAAAGGGTGACAGCTATATTAACATAATAAAAAAATAGTTTCAAATTAATTATAAGCATGAGCTAAATAATTATTTTTTATAGTATTCTTGAGTTTATTTTACTTTATGTGGTTAAATAATCGTTGAACAAATTATTTAAAAATTAAAGGAATAAATTATGAAGAGATACATGATCTGTTTAATATTTTTTTTCTTGATTTTGACTTATCCATTTTATGCTTGCCCGGCGGTGATGCTTGATAGAGTAATTGCAGTGGTTAACGATGATGTTATAACATGGAGTGAATTATATAAAATGATGGAAAATGAAGCTTCAGAGCAACTTAAGTCAATGTCTGAAGAAGATCGTTTGAAAATATTCAGGTCAAATGAACCTGTTTTTCTCGAAAAACTCATTGATTTCAGATTACAATTACAGGAAGCCAAAAGAATCGGCATGAGTGTTTCTCGGGAAGAATTAAAGGAAGCTATTGAAAATATAAAATCAAAATATTCTATGACAGATAAGATGCTCGAGGAAAATCTTAAAAAAGAGGGAATTTCGATGGATGAGTATAAAAAAATTCTTTCCGAACAAATACTCGTAAATCAGTTTTTAAACAGAAAAATAAGGAGTAAAATAGTTGTGACGGATGAAGAGATTAAAAAATATATTGATGAAAACAAAGAAACATTAACCCAAAACGAAACTTACAAAATAAAACAAATATTTTTTAAAAAACCTGCCGATGATTCTGAACGTAAAACTATTGAAGAGAAAGCTATGCAAATTATAGAACGTATCAAGAATGGCGAGGATTTTAGTAAGCTTGCAAAAGAATATTCAGAAGATGCTTCAGGTCAACAGGGCGGTGAGCTTGGTGTAGTAAATAAAGATATTCTTGCAAAAGAATTTATTGATGCAATTTCAAAAATAAAAATAGGTGAAATAACCCAGCCTTTCTGGACAGAAAAAGGACTCCATATTATAAAACTTGATGCCAAATTATCGCCAGCTAATCCCGATGAAATGAAAGAACTCGTAAGCAAACAACTTAATGAACAGAAATTTC
>JGI24721J44947_10009646_pt1 | contig 12377 bp, 13 predicted proteins | sample YelNatPaOPGAMG01_FD_44947 | JGI IMG/M metagenome (IMG submission 44947)
AGCGCACGCAGCGCCGCCTGCGTGGTGCGTCGATCGGGTGTGTGGGCAACCGACATCATCCTGCCCTGCGAATGGATGATCGATCATTTGATTCGATCACATTCGATTTTTAATCGTTTTTACATATTGCCGCTTGAGTCCACGCCGATCCCGAAGATCGGCGCGAAATTTGTCTTGCCGCAGACGGCGGCGTGCGCTGCGGTTTTTCCAAGGCCATTAAACTTGTCATTTTCGACTCCGTCTGTCAGACAAGCGATGAACCTCGAGCAAGCCCGCTTCAACATGATCGAACAGCAGATCCGGCCGTGGAATGTGCTGGATGCCGGCGTACTCGACCTGCTGGGCAGCGTGCGCCGCGAAGACTTCGTCCCCGCGGCGTACCGCAACCTGGCGTTCATGGACATGGAAATCCCGCTGCCTTGCGGGCAGAACATGCTGGCGCCCAAGGTCGAGGCNCGCCTGCTGCAGGAACTGGCCGTGCGCAAAGACGAATGGGTGCTCGAAATCGGCGCCGGCAGCGGTTTCATGGCCGCATTGCTCGGCCACCGTGCCGCCGCGGTGCAGACGCTGGAGCTGCACGAGGAACTGGTGTGGATGGCGCGCGCCAATCTGCAGCGAGCCGGCATGGGCAACGTCACCGTCGAACACGCCGACGGCGCTACCGACGTCAGCCGCGGTGAATTCGACGTCATCGTGCTGTCGGGGTCGGTGGCGCAGGTGCCGCAACACCTGCTGCAGCGGCTCAAACCCGGCGGGCGGCTGGCGGCCATCGTCGGCGACGAGCCGGTGATGCGGGCGCAAATCATCACCCGCGCCACCGCGGAGGATTTCGTCACCCGCGACTTGTTCGACACCGTGGCGACCCGGCTCGAACATTTCCCCGAGCCGTCGCGTTTTCAATTCTGATCCGTCTCACCCAAGGACTCCCTGATGATCAAACAACTCAGCGTGCGCGAGCTGGCCGACAAAATCCAAGCCGCCACCGGCCCGATCACCGACTGGCAATTCCTCGACGTGCGCGAGCCGTGGGAATTCCAGATGGCGGCGATCCGGCATCCGCACTGCCCCGTGGTGCACATTCCCATGAGCATCGTGCCGCTGCGCCAAAACGAGCTCGATCAGTCCAAGCCGCTGGTGGTCATCTGCCGCAGCGGCAACCGCAGCATGATGATTGCGCGCTTTCTCGAACAGAACGGCTTTGACGAGATCTACAACCTCAACGGCGGCATGACCGCCTGGTCGCGCGAAATCGACCCGTCAGTGCCGCTGTACTGACTGCCGCGGTACCGACGTCTGCGGCAAATGCGCCGCAATCCAGCGCGCCTGCCTCGCCGCAGCCCCTTGATGCGCCGCGGCGAACTCCCTGGCGCGGCGTGACGCCGCGTCGCGCGCCGCGGCGTCGTCGAGCCAGTCGGTCAACGCCTGCCACNCNTGCGCGGCATCGTGCACCTGCACCGCGGCGCCGGCGTCGCACGCAGCCNGCGCGGCGTCGGCAAAATTGAACAGNGACGGCCCCAACACCACCGGGCAGCCGCAGGCGCAAGCCTCGATCAGGTTTTGCCCGCCCAGCGGCAGCAGGCTGCCACCGATGAACGCGCAATCGGCCATGGCGTAATACGCCGCCATTTCCCCGATCGAGTCGCCCAGCCACACCGCGGTTTGCCCGGATGGCGGCGCCGCGCTGCGACGTTGCACCGCCAAACCGTGCGCCGCGAGCAATTGCGCCACGGCGTCGAAGCGTTGCGGATGGCGCGGCACCCACACCAGCAGCGCGCGCTGCACCAGTTCCGGCGGCATGGCGCGCAACAGCATCTGCTCCTCGCTGTCTGCTCCTGCGCTGCGGGTGGACGCCAGCAGCAGCACCGGCCGCCGCGCCGCCTGCCGCCATTGCGCACCCAGCCGCAGCAATCCGGCGTCGGGCTGCATGTCGAACTTGAGGTTGCCCATCACCTGCACCCGTGCTGCGCCCAGCGCCGCGATGCGCTGCGCGTCGCCGGGCGTCTGCGCCGCCACGTCCAGACCCGGCCATGCCGCTTGTGCCAATGCTGGCCAACGTTGCCAGCGCCGCGCGCTGCGTGCGCTCAGCCGGGCGTTGGCCAGCAGCAAGGGCAGACCGAGGCGGCGACACTGCACGGCCAGATTCGGCCAGACTTCGGTTTCGATCAGCACCGCCACATCGGGCCGGTGCTGCCGCAAAAACCGCCGCATCGGCCCGGGCAGGTCGTAAGGCAGCCAAGCCTGCGCATCTCCGGGTTGCAGCAATGCGGCTCCGGCCTGCCAGCCGGTAGCCGTCATGTGGGTGAGCAGCAGGCGCATGCCCGGGCACTGCTGCCGCAGCGCGGCGATCAGCGGTGCCGCAGCACGGGTTTCGCCCAGCGACACGGCGTGCAGCCAGATCAGCGGCGCACCGCTGGCGGTTTGCATCGCCGGGCGGCGTGTCCAGCCTAGACGGTCGCCCCAGCGCTGACGATAGACCGGCTCGGCGCGCCCGCGCCACCACAAGCGCAGCAAGGCCAGCGGCAACAGCAGCCGCCACAGCGCGGCGTACAGCGCCAGCGCCCAACGCGGCTTCATGCCGCAGCGGGGCCGGCAGCGGCCAGCAGTTGCCGCGCCGCGTCCACCACCGCCTGCGCCGTGGGCGGCTGACCGTCGTCACCCAGGCTGCGCCACGGCCCGGCGGACTCGAATTCCACACTGTGCGGCGACGACCCGGTGTAAATCGCCACCGCCGGCGTGCCCACGGCCGCAGCCAGATAGAGCAGACCGGTGTCGACGCCGATCACCACTGCCGCCGCGCGTAGCACCTGCATCCATTCGCCCAGCGCGAACGCCGCCGGCGCCGCCAAGGCGCTGCCGGTACCGGCGGCATCGACCGCCGCCGCCAGGCGTTGCGCGCGCTGACGTTCGGCCGCGTTCCCCCAGGCGAACACGCAGCGCACGCCCTGCGCCACCAGCGCCCGTCCGAGCTCGATCCAGCGCGCCTCGTCCCACAATTTGCGCGTCTTGGCCGTGGCGCTGAGCAGCACGGCGTAGGGCTGATCGCCGTCGAGCCACGCCGGGCGACGCGGCGGCAGGCTCAACCCGTAGCGCGGCGCGCCCTGCGGCGTGTCGCCCAGCGCCCAGCCCACCAGCGCGCGGTATCGCGGCACGGCGGCCTCGGTGCGGTGCAGCCGGGTTTTTTGCCGGTGCGCATAAAACAGCGGGGCCAGCGCCTCGCGCGCGCTCGCCCACGACAGGCCGTACAGCGGCCCGCGTGCCAGCCGGGCGATGAGCGCGCTTTTCACCAACCCCTGCAAGTCGATGACGGCGTCGTAGCGCTCGGCACGCAGCGCGGTTTTCCACTGCTGCCATTCGCGGCGTACCCCGGCGCGCCAGAACTGCCGGCGCCAGCGGCGCAATTGCATGGCGATGACGCGATGCACCCCTGGGTGCGCGCGCACGATGTCGGCGTAAGCCTCCTCGACCAGCCAGTCGATCTGCGCGCCGGGGTGGCGGCTGAGGATGTCGTGCACCACCGGCAAGGCGTGGACGATGTCGCCCATCGAACTGGTCTTGACGATCAACACGCGCAAGGCCGGCGTCTCCGGATTCGCCGCGGCGTTCAAAACGGCAGCTTCAGCGCCGGATCGAGCGCCAACAAAGCGGCGCGGAACTCGTCCTGCACCCGCTGCAGCGCCTGTGCGTCGTTGCCCTCGAACCGCAGCACCACGCACGGCGTGGTGTTCGACGGCCGCGCCAGGCCGAAGCCATCGGCGTAGTCGGCGCGCACGCCGTCGATGGTGCTGACCTGCGTCGCCCGCGGGAACTGGCCCTCGCGCTGCAACCGTTCGCACAACAAAAAATTGGCACCTTCGGCGGTGTCGAGCTTGAGTTCGGGAGTGGAGACCGAGTCGGGCAGCGCTTCGAGTTCGGCACCAGGGTCGGCGCTGCGCGAGAGGATTTCCAACAGGCGCGCGGCGCCATACTGCGCGTCGTCGAAACCGAACCAGCGGTCTTTGAAAAAAATGTGCCCGCTCATCTCCCCGGCCAGCGGCGCGCCGATGTCTTTCATTTTCGCCTTGACCAGCGAATGCCCGGTGCGCCCCATCACCGGCTCGCCGCCGTGCTGGCGCACCCAGACCGGCAGCCGCGCGGTGCATTTGACGTCGTACAGAATCGGTGCCCCGGGGTAACGTTGCAGCACGTCGGCGGCGTAGAGCATGAGCTGGCGATCCGGCCAAATGATCTGCCCGCTGGGCGTGACCACGCCCAAGCGGTCACCGTCGCCGTCGAACGCCAGGCCGAGTTCGGCACCGCTGTGGCGCACCGTGGCGATGAGGTCCTGCAGATTGTGCGGGTCGGCAGGATCGGGGTGATGGTGGGGAAAGCGGCCATCGACGCTGCAATACAACTCCTGCACCCTGCAGCCCAGCTCGCGCAACAACCGCGGGGCAAACGCCCCCGACACGCCGCTGCCGCAATCGACCACGACATGCATCGGCCGCGCCAGCCGAATGTCGCCGACGATGTGACCGATGTAGTCGTCGACGATGCTTGTCTGGCGCATCCCCCCGGCGCCGCTGGCGTAAGCCTCGGTCGCCGTCAACTCGCGCAATTCTTGGATTTGCGCGCCAAACAGCGCGTTGCCGCCGAGCACCATTTTCAGCCCGTTGTACTCCGGCGGATTGTGACTGCCGGTGAGCTGAATGCCGCTGACCACCGGCGTGGTGGCGCAGGCGTAATACAGCATCGGCGTGGCGTTCATGCCCAGGTCGACGACGTCCACTCCACCGGCGCGCAAACCCGTGGCGAGCGCGGCCGCCAGCGCCGGGCCGGACAGGCGGCCGTCACGGCTCAAGTTGACTGCGGTTTCACCGTTGCGCCGCACGAGAGTGGCAAAGGCCTGGCCGATGTGGCGGCAGGCGTGTTCGGTGAGCGTGCTGCCGACGACGCCGCGGATGTCGTAGGCCTTGAAAATTCCGGGATCGAGCTGGGTCATGGGCGTTGGTGCGCAGCAAAGACGCGCCGCGCGTCTCGCTACGATGATCGATGAAAACCAACCGCATTCTAGGGAGTGACTTTGGCAACCTACCTCATCGGCGACGTCCAGGGCTGCGCCGACGCGCTCGACGCACTGCTGGGTGCGCTGCGCTTTAACCCGACGGCCGACCGCCTCATCGTTCTGGGTGACCTGGTCAACCGCGGACCGCAATCGCTGGCGAGCATCGAACGCTTGATGGCGCTGGGCGAGGCCGCGCAATGCCTGCTCGGCAACCACGACCTGCACCTGCTCGCCGTAGCCAATGGCGTGCGCAAGGCGCACCGCAGCGACACTCTCGACGACATCCTGCAATCGCCGCGGCGCGACGCGCTGATCGACTGGGTGCGCAACCGCCCGCTGGCGCTGTTCGAACAGGGATGGCTGCTGGTTCACGCTGGCGTGCTGCCGCAATGGACCACCGCGCAAACCCTGCAACTGGCCGCCGAGGTGCAACAAAAACTGCGCGCACCCGATTACGTCGATTTTTTGCGCGTGATGTACGGCAACGAGCCCACCGAGTGGAAAGACAGCTTGACAGGCTTCGACCGCCTGCGCATCGTCGTCAACACCCTCACCCGCGCGCGCTTCGTCGACACCGATCCGGCGCGCTACGGCAGGCTCGATTTCCACAACAAACAAGCCAACGCCAACGGCGACAGCACGACTCTGGCGCCGTGGTTCGCGCTGCCACGGCGCGCCACCCTGGGCACTCCCATCGCCTTCGGCCATTGGTCCACCCTCGGTCTGCACTGGGAGCACGACGCGCTATGCCTGGACAGCGGCTGCCTGTGGGGCGGAGCGCTGTCGGCCGTCCGGCTCGGCCCGGCGAGTCAACCTTGGTTGGACGTGGTGCAAATCCCGTGCGAGCGCAGCCTGGAGCCCATGACGGACTGACACCGGTCTGACTCCTGACTTCGGTGGTCGACGTTGCCCGTGCCGCAGGCGGCGCACTACGATCGGCGCATAACGATTCGTGGAGACGACGATGCCCGAGATTCAACCCGCCTTTGCCGCGACGCGCGACCTGCTGCTGCGCCATCGCACCGACTACGCGCGTGCCTACGCCGAGTTCGCCTGGCCGCGGCTCGACACCTTCAACTGGGCGCTGGACTACTTCGACCCGATGGCGCGCGGCAACGCGCAGCTGGCACTGTGGATCGTCGAGGAAGACGGCAGCGACGCGCGCTATACCTTTGCCGACATGGCGCAGCGCTCCTCGCGCATGGCCAACTTGCTGCGCGCGCACGGCGTGCGGCGTGGCGAGCGGGTGCTGCTCATGCTGCCCAACTGCATCGCGCTGTGGGACGCGATGCTGGCGTGCATCAAGCTCGGCGCGGTGATGATCCCGGCCACCACCCTGCTCACCCCGGCCGATCTGCACGACCGCATCAGCCGCGGCGAGGTGCGGCATGTGATCTGCCTGGCGGGCGATACGTCGAAGTTCACCGCGCTGCCCGCCGACGTCTGGGCGCAGGTGCGCGGTCGCTTCACGCCCGAGCAGGCGCCTGCGGGCTGGACCTCGCTCGATGCCGCGCACACTGAGAGCGACGTTTTCACCCCCGACGCCCCCACCGCCGCCACCGACCCGCTGCTGCTGTACTTCACCTCCGGCACCACGTCCAAGCCCAAGCTCGTGCTGCATACCCACCAGAGCTACCCTGTCGGCACACTGGCGACGATGTACTGGATCGGCCTGCAGCCCGGCGATGTGCACTGGAACATCAGCTCGCCCGGCTGGGCCAAGCATGCGTGGAGCAGCTTTTTCGCGCCGTGGAACGCCGGAGCGGCGATCTTTGCCTTCAACCAAAGCCGGTTCAACGCCCGCGCCACGCTGCAGACACTATCGCGCTGCGGCATCACCACCCTGTGCGCGCCGCCCACCGTGTGGCGCATGCTCATCCAGGAAGACCTCGCCGCATTCCCGGTCAAGCTGCGTGAGCTCGTGGGTGCGGGCGAGCCGCTCAACCCCGAGGTGATCGAGCGGGTGCGCGCCGCGTGGGGCATCACCATCCGCGACGGCTACGGCCAGACCGAGACCTGCGCGCTGATCGGCAACTCGCCCGGGCAGCCGGTCAAGCCCGGCGCGATGGGCCGGCCGATGCCGGGCTACCGCATCCGCCTGCTCGACATCGACGGCAACGATGCGCAAGAAGGCGAGGTCTGCGTCGAACTCGACCCGCGCCCCACCGGGCTGATGCAGGAATACGCCGGCGATGCAGCCAAGACCGCGCAGGTCACCGCAGGCCACGTCTACCACACCGGCGACGTGGCGCAGCGCGACGCCGACGGTTACTTCACCTTCGTCGGCCGCACCGACGATGTGTTCAAGTCCTCCGACTACCGCATCAGCCCGTTCGAGCTGGAGAGCCTGCTGATCGAGCACCCCGCGGTGGCCGAAGCCGCCGTCGTCCCCTGCCCCGACCCGGTGCGGCTGGCCATTCCCAAGGCCTTCGTCTCCTGCCGTGTCGGCTACGCCCCGAGCGCGGAGCTGGCGCGCGACATTTTGCTGTTCGTGCGCGAGCGCGCAGCGCCGTACAAGCGCGTGCGCCGCATCGAGTTTTTCGACCTACCCAAGACCATCTCCGGCAAGATTCGCCGCGTCGAGCTGCGCCAGCGCGAGGCGCAGCGCGGCGAAGGCCGCGCCGAGCTGGAGTTCTGGGAGGAGGACTTCACCACCTGAGCGCAGCATGGCGCGGGCAGATACGATGTGCAATTGACGCTGAACCCGTGTTCCCGCCCATGCTGGTCAACAACGAAATCGACGTCCTGAGCGAACTGCTGCCGCTCGACGACGGATTGCGCCTCATCGAGCTGGGCTGCGGCAGCGCCCGGCTGCTGACCGAGTTGCTGCAACGCTGCACGCGCTGCACCGCGCTGGCTTTGGAAGTCGACGCGGTGCAGCACGCCAAAAACCTGGCCCGTCTGCCCGATGCACTCAAGCCGCGGCTGCGTTTCCTCCAGCAGAGCGCCACGGCGATGACGGCCGCAGACGACAGTTTCGACCTGGCGCTGATGCTCAAGTCGCTGCATCACATCGCGCCGGCTTCCATGCCGGACGCGCTACAGCAGACCTGGCGTGTGCTGCGCCCCGGCGGCTGGCTTTATGTCTCCGAACCGGTGTATGACGGTGCCCTCAACGCCATCGTCAAGCTGTACAACGACGAAGGCGAAGTCCGCGCAGCGGCGCAGGCGGCGCTCGACGCGGCGGTGCGCAGCGGCCGGTGGGAACAGCTCGCCGAGCGTCGCTTCGACATGCCGGTGCATTTCCCGAATTGGCAGGCGTTCGAGCAGCGCATGCTCTACCCCAGTTTTGCCGACCACCAGATCAGCGAATCGCTGCGACACGCCATCAAAGCGGCGTTCGACCCGCATTGTGGCGAACACGGGGCGGATTTCACCCGGCCGATGCACGCGCGGCTGCTGCGCAAGCTGCCGGCAGATCGACCGGCGCCTTAGCTGGCCGTCTCCGGGTCGAACCCTGCTGCGGGCACGCGCAAAAAGTGCTCGCGGTAGTGCAGCAGTTCGTCGATCGACTCCTGGATGTCGGCCAGCGCGGTGTGCGCCTGCACCTTCTTGAAGCTGCTGACTACCTCGGGCCGCCAGCGGCGGGCGAGTTCCTTCAGGCTGCTGACGTCGAGGTTGCGATAGTGAAAGTAGCGTTCGAGCTCGGGCATCCAGCGCGCCATGAANCGGCGNTCCTGGCAGATGGTGTTGCCGCACATCGGGCTCTTGCCCGCTGGCACGTATTGCTGCAAAAAGGCNACGAGGGTTTGCACCGCCTGCGCTTCGTCGATGGTGCTTTCGCGCACCCGCTCGATCAGCCCGCTCTTGCCGTGGGTGTTCTGGTTCCACGCATCCATGGCGGCAAGCACTTCGTCGCTCTGATGGATCGCCAGCACCGGGCCTTCGACGCGCACGCTCAGCTGCGGGTCGGTGACGACCACGGCGATTTCGATGATGCGGTCGGTATCCGGGTTCAGCCCGGTCATTTCCATGTCGACCCAGATCAGGTTGTCGTCGTGGCAGGCGAGGACGGGCAAGGCAGGCGCGGCAAGATCGGAGGACATGGACGACATTCAGTAGGGAATAGGCGGCTGCGCGCAGCAATGCGGCGCCGGGTGGAATAATCTGCGATCGATCGATCGCTGCACGACCAAGGATTTTCGCATGAGCCCGCAACACCTTGCCCTCACCTGGAGCGTGCTATTCGTCGTCGCGCTCATCGCCGGCACGGCGCTCAAGCTCTGGCTGGCACAACGCCAGATGCGCTACGTGCTGGCGCACCGCGACGCCGTGCCGGCGCCGTTTCGTGCCAGCATTGCNCTTGCCGCCCATCAGAAGGCCGCCGACTACACCGTCGCCAAGCTGCGTTTCGGCCTGTGGAGCACGCTGTTTTCCGCCGTGGTCGTGCTGTCGTGGACACTCGAAGGCGGCCTGCAGCTCCTNAACGGCTGGGTGAGCGCCGCCTTCGGCACCGCCTTGGGCGGGCAACTCGCGCTGCTGGTGGCGTTCGCCCTGATCAGCGCGTTGCTCGATCTTCCCTGGGAGGTGGCCCGCACCTTCGGGCTGGAAGCGCGCTTCGGCTTCAACCGGCAGACGCCGCGGTCGTTCGTGCTCGATGTGCTGAAAAACGCCGTGGTCAGCGCCGTGGTCATGCTGCCGTTGGCGCTGTTGCTGCTGTGGATCATGCAAATCGCCGGCGGCTGGTGGTGGCTGTGGGCCTGGGCCGGGCTGACCGCGTTCAGCCTGCTGATGATGGTCGTCTACCCGCTGGTCATCGCCCCGCTGTTCAACAAATTCCAGCCCCTGCCCGACGGCGAAGTCAAAACCCGCGCGCAGGCGCTGATGCAGCGCTGCGATTTCGCCCTGTCCGGGCTGTACGTCATGGACGGCTCGCGGCGCAGCGCGCACGCCAACGCCTACTTCACCGGCATGGGCGCGGCGCGCCGTGTGGTGCTGTTCGACACCCTGCTGCAGCAACTCACTGCGGCGCAGATCGAAGGCGTGCTGGCGCACGAGGTGGGGCATTACAAGCGGCACCACATCGTCAAACGCATGGGCATGATGTTCGCGCTCAGCCTGGCCGGCTTCGCCTTGCTCGGCTGGCTGGCCGACCAGGTGTGGTTTTACGTCGGNCTCGGTGTCATGCCCAATCTGTTCGCCCCCAACCACGCGCTCGCCCTCATCCTGTTCAGCCTGGTGCTGCCGGTGTTCGGGGTGTTCTTTTCGCCTCTGGCCGCAGCGACCTCGCGCAAACACGAGTTCGAGGCCGACGCCTACGCCGCGCAGCACAGCGACGCCCGCGCTTTGGGCGAAGCGCTGGTCACCTTATACCGCGACAACGCCAGCACCCTGACCCCCGACCCGGTGTACGTGCGCTTTTACTACAGCCACCCGCCGGCGCTGCAACGGCTCGAACGCCTGGGCGCGCTGCCGGCCACCGACGCTCCTGCGATGCACTCCCCGGCTGCGGCCTGAACCGCCATGACCCTCACACCCGACGATCTGCTTGCCGCACATTGCCAACCGCTCGACGCCAGCCAGCGGCTCGACGCCGCGGCCGTCGCCGCCGCGCTGCAACGGCTTGACGGCTGGCGCAGCGAAGACGGCGCACTGCGCAAAACCTACGCCTTCTCCAACTACTACCAGACGCTGGCCTTCGTCAACGCGCTGGCCTGGGTGGTGCACCGCGAAGACCACCACCCCGATCTGCTGGTGCAATACAACCGTTGTGTCGTGGCGTACAGCACGCATTCGGCCGGGGGCATCACGCGCAACGATCTGATTCTCGCCGCCAAAACCGACGCCGTGTACGCCCAGGGCGTGATGCGCTGAAAACCGCATGGGTGTGCCCGACCGTCCCGCCAAACCGCGTTCGAAGGCACAGCGCCCCGCCCGCCCGCCGGCCAAAGACCCCGCAGCCACGCTGAGCGCACGCATCGTTGCCGCATACGGCCGGCAATACCTGGCGCGGCTCGACGACGGCGCGGTGCTGCCATGCCTGCCACGCGGCAAACGTGCCGACGCCGTCTGCGGCGACCGCGTGCTGCTGGCCGCCGGTACGCCGCCGCTGGCGATCGCGCAAGTGCTGCCGCGGCGCAATGCGCTGTGGCGGCAAGACCAATGGCGCAGCAAAGTGTTCGCCGCCAACATCGACCGCGTGCTGCTGGTCACCGCCACCTACCCCGGCATCCAGCATGGGCTGATCGGCCGCGCGCTGGTCGCCGCCGACGCCGCAGACATTGCCGTCACCCTGCTGCTGAACAAATGCGATTCTCCGCGGGCTGAGGCCGCGCGCGCCGACATGGCGCTGTACCGGGAGCTGGGGTATGAGGTCATCGAACTGTCGGTGCTTGCCGCGCCGCAGGCGGCCCGGCAAGCGCTCACCCCCTTGCTGTCAGGCCAGACCTGCCTGCTGCTCGGCGCGTCCGGCGTGGGCAAATCGAGTCTGACCAATCTGCTCGCACCGCAGGCGCAGGCCGCCACACGCGAACTCTCCGCCGCGCTGTCGGCGGGCAAACACACCACCACCGCCACCCGGCTGTACGAGCTGCCCGACCTGCCGCCGGGCAGCGCGCTGATGGATTCCCCTGGGTTCCAGACCTTCGGCCTGCACCATCTGACGGTATCGCAACTGCAACACGGCTTCGTCGAAATCCGCAGGCGCAACGGGCAGTGCCGCTTTCAGAACTGTACCCACCGCAACGAGCCGGGGTGCGTGTTCACCACCGACCCGCAAGCCATCACCCCGGCACGGCTGGCGCTGTACCGCCAGATCTACGCCGAAATCACCTCGCCGTCGCCGCGATGAAACGCCTGGACGTCGCCCCCAATCTGGTCATCGCCACGCTCTGGGCCGACGCGCTGAACGCCGCCGGCATTCGTGCGGCGGTGTTCTCGCGCTACCTGAGCAGCATCGCCGGAGAAATCCCGCCCGACGAATGCAATCCGGCGGTGTGGGTGCTCGACGACGCCGACCTGGCGCGCGCCCAGCAATTGCTCGGCGAACTGCGCACCCCGCTGCGCGGACGGCGCTGGCAGTGCCCCGGATGTGGTGAACGCCACGGCGCACAGTTCGCCCAGTGCTGGAACTGCGGCCGTGAGCGGGGTCAGGTCTAGAACAGTAGCAAATCCATCTCAGAGCACGCTACGAAGATCGACCTGAGCCCAAAAATGTATTCAGTCACTGAACGGCGCGCGCGCGGTTGAGCGCCAGCAGCCGGGACAGAATGGCATCTTCGGACGCGGTGGAGACGTCTTCGGCCCAGCCGTAGGCGGCGGCCACCGCCGCATCGAGCGCCTGGTGCGCCTGGACGAGCCACGCCGGGCGCTGGTTGTAGAGGGCGGTGAGCGTGCG
>JGI24721J44947_10009648_pt1 | contig 12376 bp, 13 predicted proteins | sample YelNatPaOPGAMG01_FD_44947 | JGI IMG/M metagenome (IMG submission 44947)
CCCCGTGGGCGACCCGGCGCCGCCCGGCCATTCCGTGAAAACGGAATTCCTCGGCACACGTTTGGCCATACCATGCGGACGCACGGAGTGCGTCCCTCCGAGAAAACCGCCTTTCGCGTCATCTGCGGGTTTGCCCCCGTAAGGCCTTCTCCCCGTCGCTTGGCCATTCCGCGGAGGGGCGGGCTCCGCACGCCCGCAAGAGCATCCTCCCGAGAAAACCTGCAATAGCGTTTCCCAGGGCTTGTGCCGCAAGGCCATATAGCCTTGCAGTGGCGACCCTCCGGGGGGCCTCACCTCAGGAGGATGCGGGGAACCTCGGGAGGCGGGCCAAAAAAACGCCCGATCTGTGGCACGTTTCCTGCATGTTCCTCCGCAAAGGGAGGGCGAGGCTCGCGGCTTGGTGCCATGGGGCTCGAGTTACGACTCTCAAAAATCAGGACTAGGGGGGAGACATGATCGTTGTTGAGGCTAAGGGCCTTGTGAAGACCTATGGGGAGGGGGATGCCAGGGTCGAGGCCTTAAGAGGGGTGGACTTCATCATCCAAAAGGCGGAGTTCGTGGCCTTTGCAGGACCTTCTGGCAGCGGCAAAACAACGCTGCTCAACCTTGTGGGCTGTCTTGACAGGCCCACAGGAGGCAAGCTCTTTGTGGCCGGAGAGGATGTGACAACCCTTTCCAGGCGTCAAAGGGCGAGATTCAGGGGGGAGAACATAGGGTTCGTGTTCCAGAACTTCAACCTCATTCCGGTGCTTACGGCCTTTGAGAACGTGGAGTATCCCCTTTGCATGGTCAAGAGCGTGCCTCCAGAGCGAAGGAGACAGAGGGTGCTGGACCTCCTGGAGGCCGTGGGGATGATGGAGCACAAGGACAGGAGGCCCGACCAGCTCTCCGGGGGCCAGAAGCAGCGGGTGGCCATAGCCCGGGCCTTGGTCACAGAGCCCAAACTGGTCCTCGCGGACGAGCCAACGGCGAACCTGGACAAGGAGACCTCCCGCACCATCATCTCCCTCATGAAACGACTGAGGGAACACACAGGCACGGCCTTTGTCTTCTCCACCCACGACGCCAGGCTCCTGGGGGAAGTGGACAAGATTTTCACCCTCGAGGATGGAAGACTCAATGGAGGGATCAACTCCCAAGGAGGTGGCCATGTGGAACACCTTTAGGATAGCGGCCCGAAACCTGCTGCGCTACAAGAGAAGAACCCTTCTCACCGTTGGCCTCATTGCCCTGGGCACGGTCTTTGTCCTGGTATTCATGGCCGTGGCCGGCTCCTTCAAGAACATGATGATTCGCCAGATGACCGACTCCTTCATAGGGCACCTCCAGATCCACAAGAGGGGTTATCTCGCAGCCATAGACAACCTGCCTCTTCACATGAACATGAACGCCAAACAGATGGGGATGGTGGAGAAGGTCTTGGCCGAGACCCCAGAAATAGAGAGCTATTCCCCTAGGATCAAGTTCGGGGCCGCCTTCAGCAACTTCGAACAGACAACCAACATCAGGGTGAACGGCGTGATCCCGGAGAAGGAGTTTGCCACCTGTCCCCTCCTGGTCTCCAGGATCACGGAGGGAAGCCGCGACCTGAGCGCCTTGGAAAGGGGAAAGATCCTGGTGCCCGAGCTCCTGGCCAGGGGCCTGGGGGTAAAGCCTGGGGACACGGTGGTGCTGGTGGCCACCAACAAGGATGGGTCTGTGAACGGGAAGACCTTCCTGGTGGGAGGGGTCCTGGAGAGCGCCACAGGCCCTGGAGGAAGGGATGGATACATCCACATGGAGGATGCCAGAGAGCTCCTGCGCATGAGCGACTCGGAGGTGAGCGAGGTGGCCATCCGCATCCGGGATTTCTCCATGCTGGACAGCCTGGCCCTGGAGCTGGAGGCCAAGTTCCCCAGCATGCCCAACATGCCGGGGAAGTCCATGCTGGAGGTGAGCACCTGGGAGAAACTCTCCCCATTTTCCAGCATTGCCAGGATGATCGATGCCCTGGCCCTTTTCATACGGGTCATCCTCGTGGCCATAGTGCTCGTCAGCATAATGAACGTGATGGTGATGGCAGTTTATGAGCGCATCCGTGAGATCGGGACCATGGCAGCCATGGGCACCCTGCCAGGGAAGATCCTGTCCCTCTTCATAACCGAGGGCCTGCTCATAGGGGTTCTCGGGGGACTGGCCGGTTGGCTGCTCAGCGGGATCATTGTGGTGGCCCTCAGGCTCGCCCAGATTCCGCTTCAGCTTTGGCCGGCAGGAGAACCTGCTTCTTGTGCCCTCCTGGGATTTGCTCCAGTGGTGCGCCATCTTCCTGGTCGTGATGGTGGTGGCCGTGTTGGCAAGCCTCCAGCCCGCCTGGAAGGCCTCCCGCATGGAACCCATAGATGCCCTCGGGCATGTTTGAAAGGAGACACTCATGCACAGGTCCTGGTTCAGTATTTCATTAACAGCCATATGGCTTTCGGGAAGCGGGATCTGCCTGGCTCTTGACGGGGCTTCCATCCTCAAGCAGGTGGACAGAAACATGATGCCCGAGTCCTTCGAGTCTTACAGGAAACTCGTGAACATAGAGCCGGATGGGAGAAACAGGGAATACACCCTCTTCACGGTCAAGAAGGGAGACAAGGTCGCTGCCCTGTTTCTGGCGCCTGCAAGCGAGAAGGGCAGGGCCACACTCAGGCTCGGGGAGAACATGTGGCTCTACATCCCCAATGTGGCCAAGCCAGTCAGGATCACGAGCCTCCAGTCGGTGGTGGGCGGGGTCTTCAACAACTCCGACATCCTGCAGCTGGATTACAGCGAGGAGTATGACGTGGAGAGTATCGAGGAGAAAGATGAATCCTACCTGCTCAATCTAAAGGCTAAGAACAACACCGTGGCCTATGACCGGCTCAGAATGACCGTGGACAAGAAGGCGCTTGTGCCCACCCAGATCCAGTGCATAGCCGCCTCGGGGATGCTCATAAAGACGCTCTATTTCAAGGAGATCAAGGACTTCGGCGGGGGCATCGTGAGGCCCGCGGTCCTTGAGACGGACAGCCCCCTTTACAAGGGTTACAGGTCCATCCTGATCCTGGCCAGGATCAAGAAAAGGGAGATCCCGGATGAAGTCTTCACCCTCAACTTCCTGCCCAAACTGGAGGGGCTCAGATGAGGCAAATCCTCACATGGTTGGCAGCGGGGGTCTGCGTGAGCTTCCTACTTCATCCATGGGATCCTTCGGCCCACGGCCAGGACCAGTACAAGGTAGATCTGGAGGCCATAGACAAGGAGACCGAGGTCAAGCCTTACAGCTTCGGGGGCTTCCTGGAGTTTCAATCCACCCTTTTCGGCCTCGATCGGGACGCTGCCTTCTACAGGCTGCGATTCAAGGACAGGGACGAGGGGCCCACCGTGGAACAGTACGAGATGCGCCTCAGGCTTGAAGGGGGGTACAAGTGGTCCATCGGCTCCTTCAGGTTCAGGGTTGACGGCTTTGCCCAGAACAGTTATCTGGGCTGGGACGGGGACCCGGTTCTGATGGAGGGTTTCTTCACCTTGAAGCCTTCGGACAACCTGAGCGTGGACCTGGGCAAGAAGCCCAACAAGTGGGGAAAGGGCTACGCCTGGAACCCGGTCTCGTTCGTGGATAGGCCCAAGAACCCGGAGGATCCAGAAGAGGCTTTGGAAGGGCTCTACGTCTTGACAGCAGACCTGGTGAAGAGCTTCGATGGGCCGCTCAAGACCTTGGCCTTCACCCCTGTGTTCATGCCCGTGATGAGGGAGATCAACGATGATTTCGGGGCTAGAGGCGACCTGAATGTGGCAGGGAAGCTCTATATGCTCCTTCTGGACACTGATCTGGACTTCATGTTCTTCACCGGTGACAGCAAGACCACGAGATATGGCTTCGACTTCGCCCACAACATCCTCTCCAACTTCGAGGTGCACGGGGAGCTTGCCTGGATAAACGATGCGGAGGTGCTTTCCCTGGAGCCGGGTAGGCCCCTGAGGGTGAAACACAAGGACGTACTGAGTGGGCTTGTGGGGATCCGTTACCTGACCCCCAGCGACCTGACCGTGATCCTGGAGTACTACCACAATGGTCCTGGCTTCGGCCGGGAGGACTTGAAGAGCTTCGTGGGGCTCTTGAACAAGGCCCTCGGCCCCAAGCCCCCCGGGCCAGGACCAGGGCGCGGGGGTGGCCCTTCGGCGCCCTCCTTCCAGCTTCCCAGCGCAGAGGAGAACCCCTTCTCCAGGCCAAACCCCATGAGAGACTATATCTATTTCCGGGCAAGCCAGAAGGAACCCTTCGACATCCTCTATCTCACCCCTGCCATCACTGCCGTCTGGAACCTCGAGGACAGGAGCTTCACTCTGATCCCCGAGCTCCTCTATAGCCCCATGACCAACCTGGAGCTGAGGCTGAGAGGGGCCATGCTCTTCGGGGGCAGCGCCACGGAGTACGGCGATAAGCAAAACGACTTCAGGGTGGAGTTCCGGGCAAGGTACTTCTTTTGAGATGGCCTCCCCATGGAGTTTTTTTTCCATAGATGGCTTGACCCTCACGGAATTTGGGAGTATATTCCAATTTAGGAATTAAGCTTGCTAGGAATCTCGGCATTCCGTTAAGGGGATGCAATCCTAGCGGAGATCCTGCGCCGGCACAGGGCTTGAGGCCCCCGGAAGACAGTCCAAATCGCGGAGGAGGCTCACATGGAAGAGAAGAAGATGACGGTGGAAGAGATACTCAAGGCTATGGAGAATGCTCTTGGAGAGGAGCCCAGGCCAATGGTGCTCATGTCCAAGCTCATACCGGAGTGGATACCCAGACAGGCCCAGGAAAGGAAGTTCGTAATGGAGCTTCCCCACATCCCACCCAAGTACAAACACCTTATCATGATAGCCGCTTCTGCTGCGGTTGGATGCCACCTCTGTACCGAGACCTTCATCAAGCTTGCCCACAGGGCGGGAGTCACCAAGGAGGAGATAGCCGAGGCCATCCTGGCCACGCGCTTCGCCCTGGCCTCGACAACATTCGCCACGGCCATAGAGGGAATGGAGTACCTGGTTTCCAAGNGCTGAAGGGGGTCTCAAGGGAGGGTAGCCCCAAGGCATCTGGGCCTTGGGATCCATGCCCCGGGTCTTTCTCCAAAGACCCGTAACCGAGAAAGGAGGAGATGAGGGATGGAGCTGAGCACAGTCACTTACGTGGTTCTGTTCGTGGTGGGCATAGCTGCAGGGATCATCGGGGGGCTTCTTGGCACAGGTGGGTGCGTGCTGATGCTTCCGGCTGCCCGCTTCATCTTCGGTTTTCCACCTGCTCTGGCCGTGGGCACAACCATCACGGCTGTTGTCTTCACCGCTGGCTCAGGTGCCTGGAAACACATCAAGATGGGCAATGTGGACAAGGGGACTTCCTTCTGGGTGGGTCTATTCGGGGTGGGGGGCGTCATCTTGGGCTCCATAGTCTTCGGTTACCTCATCCCTTACGGAAGCACCATAGACTTGATAGTGGGGCTCGCCTTCATCTGGGCAGCCCTTCGCATGCTCTACGAGGGCCTCTTCGTAAAACAGCCCCCAGCGGGCCAAGGGGCGCAAGTTCCTGGGAAGAAGAGCAGCAAGGGCCTATTGGGGGCCTTCATAGGTTTTCTCACCGGGATCATCGGACTCGGGGGAGGATACGCCTTAGTGCCATCCTATGTGTACTTCTTCAAGGCGCCCATGAAGATCGCGATAGGGACCTCCATGGCCTCCTTCTTCTCCATCGCCCTTGTGGGAAGCCTGATCAAGATCTANCANGGAGTGGTGGACATACCCGCTGGGATAGTGATGGGGATCGGGGCGGCAATAGGCGCAGTTTATGGAGCGAAACTGGTGGCCAAGGTCCCGGCATCGGTGCTGAAGACCCTCTTCGGGCTCCTCTTCACGTACGTGGCCCTGAAGTACATACTTCGGTACTTTGGGGTGACCATCTAGCACCTTCGGCAGAGCCGAGATCGAGAGGGAAGAAACGATGCCTCCGGTCTATGCCCGATTCATGCGGGAGAGGTATAGCTATGTCATCAGCGGAACCGTGATTCTGGGCCCAGCCTGGGGGCTTTTCTCATCCGCCCCCTCACTCTTACTGGCAAAGACCGTCACCCAGGTATTGACTCGGTGAAAAAACAAGAGTATATTCCTAAGTAGGCATGAAGTTGGAGGAGGTCATGAGCACCCGTTACTATGAAAAGAAGGCGGCCATTCTCAAGGCCTTGGCCCAGCCCACGCGCCTCAGGATCCTGGACATGCTCAAGGAGGGTGAGAGGTGCGTGTGCGAGATGTACCCCGAGCTGGGCCACGAGCAACCCAATATCTCCAAGCACCTCAACCTCATGAAGCAGGCCGGTATCCTGGATTCCCGCAAGGAGGGCCTGAGGGTGATCTACTGGATCAAGAATCCGGAGGTGCTGGAGATCCTGCGCCATGCGGAGGAGATCCTCAGGAAAGAGGCCCACGAGGCCTACAAAGCGGTGCAGGTAGCTTGAGGTAACGAGCGCCGGTAAATACCAGGTGGCCGCCAGATCCTAGAGCGGCCCAAAGGGGAGGTTTACGTTGAAGGAGAGATACAAGTTCCTGATACTGGTTCTGGGCTTCATCGGAGCCTACTATGTTCCTTTCGAGAACGAAAAGGTGAGGCAGGCTGGGCTCGAGGCCTTCTTGATGCTCCAGGAATATGCCAGGGAGCACGTTCTCACCTGTCTTGTGCCGGCATTCTTCATAGCGGGGGCCATAGGGGTTTTCGTGTCCCAGGCGGCTGTCCTGAAGTACTTCGGGGCAGGGGCCAAGAAGATCCTCTCCTACTCAGTGGCCTCCGTCTCAGGGACCATCCTGGCTGTGTGTTCCTGCACGGTGCTTCCTCTTTTCGCCGGGATCTACATGAGAGGGGCTGGCATTGGGCCTGCAACCGCATTTCTTTACTCGGGGCCGGCCATAAACGTTTTGGCCATAGTGCTCACGGCCAGGGTCCTGGGCTGGCAGCTGGGTCTTGCAAGGGCGGTAGGCGCAGTGCTTTTTGCCTTCGTCGTGGGGCTGGCCATGAACTTCATCTACAGAAAAGAAGAGCAGGAGAAGGCCGCCGGTCAGCTCATGTTCCCCGAAGAGGAGGAGAAAACAAGACCCCTCTGGAAAGAGGTCCTGTACATGGCCACCTTGGTTGGCATCCTCATCTTCGCTGCCTGGGGGAAGCCCAAAGAGCCTGTGGGCTTCTGGATGGCGGTTTGGGAGGTGCACTGGTACATAACAGCCGCACTTCTGGGTCTGCTGGCCCTGGAGCTCTGGGCATGGTTTCGAAAAGAGGAGATCACCTCCTGGGTGGATGCCACCTGGGGGTTTGCCAAGCAGATATTCCCGCTTCTCTTCGGAGGGGTCCTGGTGGCGGGGTTCCTTTTGGGAAGGCCTGGCCACGAGGCACTCATCCCCGAGAGCTGGGTCTATTCCCTGGTGGGAGGCAATTCCCTGGGAGCGAACCTCTTCGCATCGGTCTTCGGAGCCCTCATGTACTTCGCCACCCTGACCGAGGTGCCGATCCTTCAAGGCTTGTTGGGAAGCGGAATGGGCCAGGGCCCGGCTCTGGCCTTGCTTCTTGCGGGGCCGGCCTTGAGCCTTCCCAACATGCTCGTTATAAGGAGCATCATAGGAACCCAGAAGATGCTCGTGTACGTGAGCCTGGTCGTGGTGCTCTCAACGGCTGCGGGCCTGCTTTACGGCTCCTTGATGGGGCAATGAGGCGAGTCACAAGATGGATTTACCAAGTGGGCCCGGCGAGCCGGGCCCCTTTTGGGCCTCGAGCCCATGAGAAGAGAAATCGAGAAGGAGAGAAACAGTCATGAAGGAACGTTCCCTGATACTGGCCCTTGGTCTCGCAGGTTTCGTGGTCATGGCGGACAACTGGGTGGTATCGCCAATCCTCCCAGCCATCGCTCGGGCCATAGGGGTCCCGGCGGCCAAGGCTGGGCTTTTGATCACTGCCTACATGATACCCTTTGGCCTTTTCCAGCTGGTCTTTGGCCCCCTGGCTGACCGATTCGGCAAGAAGCAGATCGTGGGCCTGTCCATGGTGTTATTCACCCTCGGCACTGGGCTTTGTGGCCTTGCCATGGGAATGGTGGACCTGGCCCTTTACAGGGGTCTCACCGGGGTCTTCGCTGCATCGGTGATGCCTATATCCATCGCGCTTATTGCAGATGTGGTGCCCATGGAGAGGCGCCAGGCGGCCATAGGGACATTCATGGGCATCGCCTTCCTGGGCCAGGGACTCAGCATGGCCATGGGCGGGGCAATATCCCACTACATGAGTTGGAGGGGGGTTTTCTTGACCTATGCGGCTTTCTCGGTGGTCTCCACCGCTTTGTTGCTCTTGGTGGGCCGGAGGGCTCCCTCTACCAAGAATCCCCAAAGCGAGTTTCTCAAGCCTTACATCAGGCTTCTGGGGGAATCTAGAAGCCTCTCCCTATATTCAGTGGTGGTCCTGGAAGGGATTCTCATCATAGGTTCCTTCTCCTACCTGGGAGCTTTCGCGGAACACAGGTTTCACCTAAGCGACCTGGAGATAGGGCTCGTTCTCACAGGTTTTGGGGCAGGGGCAGTCGTAACAGGGCGCCTGGTGGGCAAGCTGGTACCCAGGATCGGGCGTTCCAATGCCATCAGCCTCGGACTAGGGGCAGCAGCCCTGGCTGACCTCATCCTGTTCAGCGGTAAGGGCCGGGTGCCTGGACTCACAGTGGGGGTTCTTCTCCTGGGTGTGGGGTTCATGTTGGCCCACTCCACCCTCCTGACCTTAGCCACTGAGTTTGCCAGGGCCGCACGGGGCACTGCCATGTCCCTTGTGGCCTTCTGCTTCATGGGAAGCGGCGGTGTGGGCACTGCCATTGGAGGGAAGCTCATAGGCTCCATGGGCTATGAGACCTTCTATGGACTCTACGGTGTGGCTCTCCTGGCCCTGGTAATCTTGGCTCGCAAACTGGTGGCAGTGAGCCCCGAGTTGGAGTTCTTGGGTCGGAAAGCTCCCCATGGCCCAGTTGCACAGCCCGAAAGGGGCTGATCAATAGATCCTGTCGGAAGGAGGAGTAGGAAAATGAAGATCGAGGTTTTAGGGCCTGGATGCCCCAAGTGCCAGGCAACGGAGGTCAATGTCAAGAAGGCTGTGGAAAGCTTGGGCCTTCAGGCGGAGATCAGGAAGGTCACCGGCATAAAGGAGATAGCCAGCTATGGGGTCTTCGGGACCCCCTCTGTGGTCATAAACGGTAAGGTAAAATGTGTGGGTAAGATCCCGACGGTGGAAGAGATAAAAAAGTGGCTGCAGGAAGCAGGCTGAGGACCCCCTCGGTCCTCTGTGGGGATGAGTGGGCTGAGCCTCAGGCTCTGTGAGCCCATTCTCCCCAAGTCGTGTTCAGTTTTCTCCTAGGGAGCCCCTACGGGAGGTGGCCATGGCCAGGATAACCCAGATATTTGTCCGAGGAAGGCCCGTGGGAATTGTAGGTCTCGAAGAGGCCATGGACGATGCGGAAAGAGAGAACCTGGGATATGAGGAAGCGAGAAATTTTCTCCTGGAGCGAATAAGAAGGAGAAACTACATCCCCGCAGGTCTAGAGGCCGAGTATCAAGATGCCATGGCGCGACTCTACTGCGAGAGGAGGGGCATTCCCTTGCCCGAGTCGCCCAAGGGTGAGCCTCCTTTTCTCACTATTCGAGTTCTAGGACCAGGTTGCGCTAGCTGCCAGAGGCTCGAGCAGGAGGTGATGGCCGCTACTTCGGAGCTCAACATTCCCGCCGATATCCTCCACGTGACCGATGTAAGGGAAATAGCATCCTATGGCGTTATGGGGACCCCGGCACTGGTCATAAATGGGAAGGTAGTGAGTGTCGGAAAGATACCATCGAGGGCTAGCCTCAAAGAAGCGATCCTCAGGGCCAGGGGTGAGGGGGGCTCACAAGAGAGGAAGAAAGGGGGCTGATGGGGCATGGAGAAAGGCAAAGGGAAGCCCGTCTTGTTCGTGGTGCTTTTTCTTCTCTCTGCCGCTGGTCTTTGTGCCAGCATATATCTGGCAGCATCCCATTACTCGATCCTGTCGGGCCAGCGGACAGGGGCGAGCTTTTGCACAGTGAGCGAGGTCGTGGACTGTGATGCAGTGGCAGCGAGCCCGTATTCCGAAATATACCAGATCCCTTGGGCCTCCTTTGGAGCCCTGGTTTACTTGATCCTCTTGTGTTTTTCTCTACTGGGCCTCCTCTTTAATCCCCTGTCGACTTTTTCCTTGAGGTTCATGTTCTCCATCTCCCTTCTCTGCATCCTTTTCGATGCTTATCTGGCCTTCATCGGATTTGCGGTCCTCAAGCTAGTTTGCATCGTATGCATTTTCACATATCTGGTAAACCTCGGGATTCTCATCGTTTCCAAGAAGGCCCTGGGAGATAAGGTATCGAACATCCTCAAGGGGACGTTGAGGAGCCTCCCATTTCTGGATGCCTCCTTGGGCGACAAGAGGCCCATGGCGAGGCTCTTCCACTGTCTCAATTTGGCCATCATACTGTTCGGGCTCGCTGGGATTCTCGGGATCAGATGGCATTTCGTCGGGGATAGAGAGGAGAGGGTTGCCAAGATAATGGAAAGTCTCTCGCAACAGAGAGCAGTGACAGTGGCCCTGGAAAATTCACCCAGGCTGGGGCCCGAGAATCCCAAGGTGACAATAGTGGAATTCAGCGATTTTCGATGTCCCTATTGCAAGGAGTTCGCCTCCGCGCTCAAGATGGTCCAGAAGCGTTACTCCAGAGATCTAGCACTNTACTTCAAACATTACCCCCTGGACAACCTCTGTAACCCCTATATGCAGAGACCNTTCCATCCCGAGGCCTGCAAGCTCGCCCAGATCGGCGTGTGCGTGGAGAGATCAGGGAAATTCTGGGAGATGGATGAGGCCCTGTTCAACTCAGGCAAGCCAACGGATGCTTCCTTGAGGAAGGCCTTGGAGGCGAGAGGATTAAATCCTGAGGACATCTACTCGTGTTCGGAGGAGCCTTGGACAAGGGATAGAGTGGTGCAGGACATTCACGAAGGCCGCAAGCTGGGGGTGAGGGCAACCCCTACTATGTTCATAAACGGTTACAGGCTCGAGGGAGCATTCGACTCGTACACCCTGAGCCTTCTGGTGGAGAAGTTTCTGGAAAGAAAAAGGCCATAAGGATAGGAGGAGGCAGGTGATGGAAGGGCACAAGGCTGTCCCAAAGGTAGAAATCATCTATTGCGTGGAATGAGGATTTCTGGGTGCGGCCTCCAGTTTGGCGGCCACAATAGAGAAGAAGTTCGGTCTCAAGCCTGATCTCCTGGAGGGTCACAATGGGATCTTCCAAGTGCGGGTCAATGGAAAGCCCATTTGGGACAACCAGAAGAAATGCACCCGTATCCCGGCAGAAGGGGAGATCCTGGCCTTGCTAAGGCATCACGCAGATCCCCTCCCGGGCGAGGAGATCGGGGAAATGGTAGTGTTCCCAGTGTTCCCCCAAAGCTGAGGGAGGGTGATGAGAAAGCCTTCTCGGGCTTGATGCGCAAGGGAGAAAAAGGAGAGGATGGGTGTGGCTCCGACTGATGAAGGATCTTTTGGTCAAGGTAACAAAGTAGGAGGGCCCCCATGGTGAGCAAGAAGTCCAAGACCAATTTCTTCATCAATGGAGCCATGTTTTTCCTCATCAGCTTTATGACATCGAGCGGACTCCTCATGAAGTTCGTCCTTATCCCAGGCTCTCAGAGGCAAGAGAAGTTCGGAAGAAACGTGGACCTTTTCCTTTTGGGCATGGACAGGCATGACTGGGGCACAATTCACCTGGTGGTGGGGTGCGTCCTCATAGGTCTTTTGGCCGTTCACATAGCCCTTCACTGGAGGGAGGTCACGGGAATTTTCTCCAAACTGGTAAGCTCTCACGGCCTGAGGGCCCTCATTGGTTGGATATTCGCACTCGGCTGCGCGTTGCTTCTGATTCTTCCCTTTATCCTGGAGCCCACTTTGGTGGAGAGGGGCCCTGGTGCAGGGACGGGAGCTCGCTGGGGCCAGATGCAGAAGGCCAGGTGAATGGGATGATCGGCTCCCCAGTTGAGCAGAAAAGGAGATTTTGGATGGCAAGAAGCCTCCACCCGAGGACAGTGAAGGTGAGAAGAGCTTTTCTTCTACCCATTGTGGCAATTGTAGGAGGACTGACACTCCATTTGGCCATCCTGGTGAAGGGTGTCACGCCCCAATCGATGGAAGTTCCTTTCAAGGGCATGGTGACCATGGTGGATCTTGGTGCCAGGTCCTGCATCCCGTGCAAGATGATGGAGCCCATCTTGGAAAAGCTCGAGCGGGAATACAGGGGAAGGGCAGCCATAGTG
>JGI24721J44947_10009656_pt1 | contig 12367 bp, 5 predicted proteins | sample YelNatPaOPGAMG01_FD_44947 | JGI IMG/M metagenome (IMG submission 44947)
GAGTTGGAACCCGACAGCGTTTGTGTGGTTTTCCCCTCGGACCATCATATCACAAACATCGGCGAATTTCAATCGAGCGTCGAGATTGCTATGGAGTTTGCTTCGACCCGCGATGCAATCGTTGCAATTGGTGTAACCCCAACTCGACCCGAGACAAACTATGGATACATCCAAGTCGATAGTCTTCGCGAAGGCTTAGGAGAATTTTACGATAAAGGAATACGATACTCCAAAGCATTTGCAGAAAAGCCCGACTACGAATTGGCAAAGAAATTNTTATCCACTGGGGAATTCCTTTGGAACACTGGCATTTTCATTCTGAAANTCTCCACCTTTTGGAATGCTCTTTACAACTGTTCCCAAGAATTATACAACTACTTTAACATTTTGAAGCGTTTCGTTGGTCGACCACAATTCGACCAGGCTTTGCTCGACACTTTCCGATTAATCCAGTCGGAATCATTCGATACAGGGATTATGGAACGCTCGGGCAATGTTTATGTCCTTGAATCTTCTTTCTCTTGGAGTGATGTTGGAACTTGGGACGAGATTTACCGCCTATCTTTGAAGGATGCAGACAACAATCACCTTGTTGGCGATGTAATTGCTATTGATGTGCAAAATTGCTTCATTCAAACCGACGAGAAATTAATTGCAGCGGTTGGAATCCGCGATTTGTTGGTAATCGATACCCATCGAGCACTTTTGATTTGCAAGCGCGGCGATTCCGAAAAAGTTCCGGAAATTGTTAATTTCCTTCGTCGGAAAAATGCAAACTCGCTCCTTTAAGTTTGTGTATGTGCTTTTAGTTTTTTCGCTTTCGGGGTGTGTTTCGGTGGTTCATTTCAACCAGAGCTCAAAGAGTAATGAAAATAACAGTATACAGAACTACACCGAAGAAGGTTTTGCTTCGTACTATTCCGATGCATTCGAAGGGAAAGAGACTGCAAGTGGCGAAATTTTTACTCAAACCGGGCTAACAGCCGCACACCGCTGGCTACCATTTGGAACAATAGTGAAAGTTACTAATCTCGAAAATGGAAAATCAATCTTGGTGAAAATCAACGACCGTGGTCCTATAGTTCCCAATCGTATTATTGATTTAAGCAAGATGGCAAGCCAAAAGCTTGGTTTTTATAACAAGGGCATTGCAAAAGTGCGAATTGAAGTTGTGGAATAAAATTGTAAATGTTCTTTGACAGTGTGGAAATTTTTACACACTTTTGAAAGAAATTTTTGATAATATTTGTTATTTCTCCAAAAAAATTGGGCAAAATATCACATATTTTCAAAAAGTAGTATATAATTTTGAATAGTTATTTTCATTGTTGTTGTTTAACAAAAAGGAGGTTTTTATGAAAAGCATTCTAAAAAAGTCGATTTTGCTGGTAGCAGCAATTTTATTGGGGTGGACAATCGAAGCCCACGCCCAAGCCCTCACAGATATGACCTTTTCCGTCTCGCAAGGCACTTGGAATCAGTCCACCGGGTGGACTGTTCTCGCTTATGTCGTTGACGATGCATCCTATTACGTTTCTCTGCCTTTCCAATTCAAATTCGACAATTACTACAATACTTATGTGTATATGAGCTCTAATGGCCACATAAGTTTCTATCCCTACTATGGCTACTACAACTTAACCAACTATTATTTGACCTACACCTATGCTTCGGTCCAAGTTATGAAACGAGACCTTTACGTTTACAGTGGAATGGGGTACGAAATACAAGGCGTAGCTCCTAATCGTGTAGTCGTATTTCAATGGTTGGGTGTGGACTTTTATTACGGATATAGCGCTAATATGAATTTCCAAGTTAAACTTTACGAAACATCGAACAGAGTTGATATAGTGTTTGGTCCGATGAACTATGGGAACTTCCCCTTCCAAGACTACTATTATTATGCACCACACCTTGGTTTTACTGGAGTTAATGGTTCCAGCTACATAAATATTGAACCCGGACCTACATTCACAGCACACTTTTCCAACCGAAATCCTGAGCCGAGATATGCAAGTTCTTACATTGTTAGCAGTCAAATAGCAGGTTACTGCTCCCAAGGTGTTACTATTTCGTTAACCGCTTTTCCATCATTTGTCGATGTTTGGCCCACTGCTGGAACAATTTTGCGAAGGGGGAGTATCTATGATGGTTCAGGCGGAACAATGAAGCCCGGAATGTATTTCAACAGAATCACTGGTCAGGCTGAAGTTTATGGAAGATATAAAATTTCGGGACCATTGCCAGCCGACCCACGCCGAAATCCTCAATTCAAAACAATTTACACTGGTACAAAAGTTGGGAACCCGAATGATGAACTTATTTACTTCTCGCCCCAACCAGTTGGACAACCTGCTTTCGCACCAATACCAGCTGCAAAGGGTCTTGCCGCTGGCTCCAACGGGGCACTCGACTTGCTGACTAATCGCAGCCAAATACCCGGTGGCGAATATATGGTCGAAGCCCAGATGGAACTACCNTCTTNTAATTATGTCCAGCAAATTGAACCCCAAATCTTTGTTATTGCAAACGATTATGACCTTTCTGTCACAAGCTTAGTTTCCCCGAAACCAAAATCAGACCGTAAGTATCCACTCTCGGTAAACATACCTATTCAAGCAAGAATTACGAACATCGGCATCGCCACAATCGATTCCTTTATTGCAACAGCAACTATCTTACGGAATGGCGAGATAGTTTACACCGACACAGTCCGATGGCCCTCGGTTCCAAATACTCCCGGCTTAACCACTGGAAATGGTGTTCAAATTAATTTCCGATTGTTCAGGCCAAGAGATGTTGGAGATTATAACCTTGTGATTACTGCAACTCCAACCTATCCTCCTTATGATGATGAAACTTACAACAATAGATATCCTCGACAAGGCGAAACCTTTACATTTAACGTTGCTTACGATATCGAAGCAGAGGCAAAATCAATCATTACTCCCGAAGATAGCGTTTATGTTGGGCGTCCGCTTCGAGTTCGTGCAATGTTCCAAAACAATGGCGTTAGCGTAATTTCTGATGCACCTGCATCGGTTTACATTGTCAAAATGACACCTCCATACGATACTGTATTCCGTTCAACTACAACAGTCCCCGACATTTCAACCGGTAGAAACAACATTACAAGCGTAATTTTCCCCGATAACTTTATTCCACCTTCCGCAGGAACCTATAAGATTTGCGTAACAATTAGCGCACCCGAAGANCCAGTAGAAGATAACAACACCTTCTGCAAGTTCTTCGAAGTAGTTCACGCTATGGCTGGAACTTATACAATCGGGACAACTTACCAAGGAAATCCAAGGAACTACTCAACCATTCAGGATGCTATTAACGATTTGTATCGTCGAGGAGTTACCGGTCCCGTTGTGTTTGAATTAACTGATTCATATTACGAAGTTGGAAGTGTTAACGCACCTTTACCAGCCATCGACTTAACCTCGACTATTATTGGCATAAGCCAAGAAAATACCGTAACATTTAAACCTTCGATAATGAAGAGCCTCTCCCGTTCCAGCATTACAATCAAACTAAATAGCGGGATAGGTATTGGGGTTCTTATTGGTCAAAACTCTTCGCCATCGAATTCATATGCTCCTGTTCTTGAGGTGATTCCAAGCCTAATCCGAAAATATGCAAACTCCAATGGCTACTTCATCTTCGACGGCGGCAAGCAAAAATCTTTGCGTTTTGTTTTGAACACAAATAGCCCATTCCGTGCTGTTTTCTATCTCGGCAACGGGGCTTCTAATGTTACAATTCAAAATTGTATAATTGAGAACTACGACAACAATAATCTATCGCGCAATGTTTCTTTGCCGCTAATAATCTATAATACAGCTCTCTCAATGTTCCAATTCCAAGATGATTTACGACCCGGAAANGAAACTTACAGCGCTGGTATTGTCTTGCGTAGCAAAGCTCCAACAGACAAGAATGACCCGACCGCAAATACATTCAACCTCGATACAATTCCAAATATGAATAATGTCATTAAAGGCAACGAAATCAGCGGTTTTGGCTATGGTATCGTTTCTCTTGGTATTGGTCCTCTTTTCAACGCTGGAAAGGCTGCATACGCGAGATATTACAACAAGAACAATTTAATTGCTGAGAACAAGATTTTCGATGTCTTCCGCGCAGGAATCTTCCTTGGTCACGAGGAAGGCACAAAAGTTAAAAACAATCGGATTTATAATGTAAATGGTATAAGCGGTTGGGATGCTGCCGGAATTTTGCTTGGTGGCGAACGCCGTACCGGTTACAATGGATACAACAACATTGGTATCGAAGTAGACGGGAACGAAATCAGCGGTGTCTCTTCGGCTGTTGCTTCTTGGGGAATCAAAGTCGAGCAGGCTCGCAATGCTTATCCATTTACAAACCCACCGCAAGTGTTCTATCCCGATGTCCCAGAAAATACAAAGGTCTTTAACAACATTGTTTGGGGACTTTCCACAACTGCTCAAACTGCGCATCGTGCTGGTATCTATCTTAGAACTGAACGCGGAAATGATATTTCAGTGCCTCGTGTAGTTAATTATTACTCTCGCAATGACCAAATCGTTAATAATACCGTTGTAATACAAAACATATCAACGTTGACAACTGGTTATGTCGCAGGCATTGGTATTCAAAGCGCCAAGAACACTGTTGTGAAGAACAATGCAGTTGCGTTGTTGGATATGAATGTCGACCCGAACAACGCAGTTTACGCCTGCTTGCTGTATCAAGGGATGATGCCGAGCGAATCCGGATTAATCAGCAACTACAACGCATTCTGGTATGCAAACGGCAGCGGTGGCAATGTTGCACGATTTATCGAAACCGATAAGAACGACAATATACTCGACAATGGTGGCAATCGCAACGACTTTGCGACATTAGAGCAATGGCAGAACTGGACAGGACAAGACCTAAACTCTGTATTTGGCAACTTCACGAACGACTTTGTGTATCTTGGCTACGAGCCGAACCAGAAGTTGCGCATTGCAACGAACCCTGCACCATTAGGTTCGCTATTGAACAATCGAGGTGAACGATTGAGCTGGGTAACAGGCGACATTGATGGTAATACCCGCGGAGCTGCTGGACAGCGATACGACATCGGAGCGGTAGAATTCGATGGTCGCTTGTATCTGAGCGATATGGAGATGTTGAAGATTACCTATCCGGCGAAGTATCAATCGTCGGTTGGAATGTTCAACGATGCCCAATATATAATGGACAATTCGCCAACAAATGTAAAGGCATTAGTCCGCAACAGCGGGAACTTGCAGCAATCAGCGATTAACGTAACAGTGAACATATATCGAGAGATGCCCGATGGTAGCTTCTCGAATGTTCCAGAAGTAACGGCAACGAAGCAGGTAACACTTGCCAGCGGCGCAAGTGCCGAGGTCGACTTTGGTCTTGCCGATGGAGTGGCGCCCGACTTCAAGCCGAAGACCTATGGCGAATTGGCAAACGAAGGGTATTACATACCCGACCAATTTTTGACGATGCAAGCCAACGTAACCCCACGATACAAGATAGTAGTATCGTTGGCGAGCGACCAACAGAATGCAAACAACACAGTCTCGAAGATAGTAAGGTATTACATTCCGCAGAGCAAGACTCGAGCCTTGTTGAGCGTGGAAAACAGTATGGTTCAGTTAGACGAAAACTCTACGGTAGATGAAATCGCAGGCAGATTGAATTACGACAGCCTTGTGGCAGCGTTCCGCAAGTTTGGATGGATGGTAGATATTGCCGAAGGAGTATACGACTTTGACATATTCGACAGGAAAGGCTGGGAGCCGAAGGCAGTGGATTACACCTTGTTCAACTCAGTATTGTGGGCAGACGGAGACGACAAGCCCTTGACAAGGTTCGAGAAGATGGACATCAAGCGGTTCCTGACAAGCGGAACGATACAGGTGAAGAAGAATCTTGTGATAAGCAGTCAAGAGATGGTGCGAGCGAACTCTGGCGATGCAGAATTTCTTGGCAACTTATTGCGAGCGAAATATGTTGCTCCGGGCAATCCACAAGGAACCAATGGAAACAACGATGGTAATGATGTAATTGGGCTTGCAGTAGGCAGGAGATTATCGAATCGAATAAGTGCAACGGGATACAACGGCGATGTACCACCATACTGCGGTTTGATGCAAGTAGAGAGCAACGGCGAAGGGCAGGCGCTTGCAGCCGGATATTATCGATTGCATAGTGGTTCGACGACAGACTCGTTGGCAGGAGTGGCGACGACGACATTGACAAGGAACGTGATATTGTTCGGAGTGGATTGGCGACACTGGAATCGAATCGATATGGTAATGCGAGCGATACTGGACTTTGCGACGCAGAATGGTGGATTCATCATACCGGTTGAATTAGCGAGCTTCGATGCGAAGCCAGTAGGGAACGCAGTGTATGTAAGCTGGACAACAGAGAGCGAATACAACACAGCGAAGTTCGAGGTAGAGCGAGCGAAGGTAGAAGGCGGAGTTAAGAGCGAATTTGTGAAGGTAGCCGAAGAGAAGGCAGCAGGAACCAGCACCACACCGAAGAGTTATGGACCGGTGATTGACAGGACGGTTGAATTAGGTAGCACATATGCATATCGATTGAAGGTAGTTGATATTGATGGAAGCGTAAGTTACAGTCGAGAGGTGATGGTGGAGATGGAAGGCGAAGGTACTTGGGTGAGCGAAGTAATGCCCAACCCAGCGGCAAGCGAAGCGAGCTTCGAGTTAAGTGCAAGCGAAGGCGTGGCAATCGAAGCGAAGCTGATAGATATGAGCGGACGCGAGATGAAGACGGTGTTCAACGGAGTTGGCAATGGCAATGTGCAGAAGGTAGCGATGAGCGTAAGCGATTTGCCAAGCGGAGTGTACACATTAATAGTGAAGATAGGGAACACGACGGTAACACGAACACTGAACATAGTGAAATAAGAGCGTACGAACAAAGATAGAGCGCAGCAGGCAGGCGGCTTTGCCGCCTGCTTGTTTTTTTGGGAAATATATACAATTTTTAAAAATTTTAATCGTTTTTAACTCTGCCCGAAGTGAATGTTTTGAGTTGAAGATTTAAGGATGTAATTAGCCGAAGGTTTGGGGGTTCGAAATGAAGAAGGCGATAATTTTTAATGGGCAAAAGCCCATTTTTTGTTAATGGTAAAACTTTTGAGGGTGCTATGGCAAAGAAAAAAGAGAAACACATTGTCGACAAAAAGTCAATTGTCGAAGCATTTCAAGAAATGGCAAAGGAGAAGAACATCGACCGCGAGGTTTTGCAAAAAATTCTCGAAGATACTTTTGCTCTGATGGTCAGGAAAAAATATGGTCCCGAAGCGAAATACGAAATTGTTTTGAACTTCGACAAAGGCGACATTGAAATTTATCTAATTAAAGAAGTTGTGGATTTTGTCGAGAATCCTACCTTGCAAATTTCTTTGGAAGAAGCGAGGAAGTACGACGACACATTAGAATTGGGTGATGAATGGGTCGAGGAAATTACTTTCGAAAACATATACGATTCCTTTGGGCGAAGAGTTGTTGCCGTTGCAGCCCAAACATTAAATCAAAAGCTACGCGAAATCGAGAAAGATAGAATATATAACGAATACAAACCACGAGAGGGCGAGATAATAGTTGGGGAAGTTTATCAAGTTCGTAGAAATGATATATTGGTGATGCACAACAAAGTTGAAATGAGGCTTCCCCGCGAGGAGCAAATCCCAAACGAACCGTATAAGTTCAAGAAGAATCAAACGATTAAGGCAATTATCAAGGAAGTTCGACGAGTGGGTGGTGGAATTCCCGATATTATTCTTTCCCGAGCTTCCGATGAGTTTTTGGCTCGATTGTTCGAAATCGAGATTCCTGAGGTTTACGATGGAATAATCCAAATAAAGGCAATTGCTCGCGACCCCGGCGAAAGAAGCAAGGTTGCTGTTGCTTCGCTTGACCCTCGAGTTGACCCTGTCGGGGCTTGCGTAGGTATGAAAGGCGTTCGCATCAACTCCATTGTCAAAGAGTTAAATAATGAGAATATTGATTTGATAGAATATTCCGACGACCCGAAAGTGTTTATTGCTCGTGCCCTTTCGCCAGCAATTGTTAAAGATGTGCAAATTGACCCTCTTGTTCGTCACGCTACGGTAATAGTTGCCGACGACCAAGTTCCATTCGCAATCGGGCGTAATGGTCAAAATGTTCGCTTGGCAATGAAGCTTACGGGCTACCAGATTACGCTTGTCAAAGAAAGCGGCGAAGATATTGAACTTAGCGAATTCAAAGAGGAACTTGGCACNGTTGTTTATAATCAATTGGTTGAAATGGGTATCCAAACTGCACGGGAATTTCTTGCAACCGACCCCGAAAGGCTTTTGCGTTTGCACGGAATGACACGAGATACATTGCTCGAACTGCGTGAAATTATGCTTAAAGAGTTTGACGAAGTGGAAGACCCACATTTTGTTGAAAAAATAAATGAAGCTTGGGCAAAAGTCCAAGCCGAAAAGGCAAAAGTTTAATATTTTTTCAACTTTTTGCATTTTTTTTGGTTACAAAATCTTATTCCAACTAACTATTTAATATTATTATTTTAATTTTGTATTTGTATATTGATTTGCTTTTGGGTATTTTAATTTATGGCCGAACAGAGGAAAATTAGGCTTCACCAAGTAGCCTCCGAACTAAATGTCGGAAAAGATAGTATTGTCGATTTTCTTACAAAATCGGGATTTGAAATTTCGAACAAACCCACATCCCTTGTTACCGACGAGATGATAGAAGCTTTGCTCAAAAGCTTCATCAAAGAAAAGAAAGTTGCAGAGAATTTTAAAAAGAAATTTGGCAAAGACGCTCCAACTGTTGCTCAGGAAGTTGTTCCACCTACTACAAAGACACCCGAACCTGCTACAGCCATTGCAATAGAGGATGAACTTTTCACCGAAGAGATTATTATCTCGCCAGCTCCGACTGAAACTGTTACTATCGAAGTTGCTGAAGAGCCTAAAACTGCTAAGAAACCGAGCCCTGCCAAAGAACCTGAAGTTGTTGAACCTGCTTTCCAAGAGCCGAAAGTTGGAGAGATAATTGATATAGATAGATTTAAGCCTGTCTCGAAAAAAGAGAAAAAGGGTAAATTAGTACCAGAAGATAAAAAACCCAAAGTAGAAGAGAAACCTAAGGAAGAAAAAGTTCCAGAAAAGAAACCCAAGGAAGTTCAAAAAGAGGTAGCAAAGGAAACAATTCCTGCTACACCAAAAGTTGAAAAAGAACCAAAGGTCGAACAAAAACCTAAGGTCGAAAAACCCAAAGTTGAGCCAAAAGCTGAGCCAATTAGAGCAAAACCGACGCCCGAAAAACCTGCTGAACCTGTTGTTGCAAAAGAAGCCGAAAAGGAAGTCAAAAAGAAAGAACCAATCAAGAAAAAAGAGGAGAAGAAACCAACCGAGGTCAAAAAGCTGGACTTTGAGCTCGCAAAGCCTGCGATTGAGGAAGTACAACCCCAAGAATTTGACAAGGAAGTCGAAGAACCCGAGCCCATGTTCAAACATATTGATTTGCACGAAGAGGATGAAGAATTTGTGCCTTTGGTAAAGGATAAATGGCTAAGGAAGCGCGGTGGCAAATCAAAATTAGATAAATATAAGCCATTATTCGATAAAAAGATAGGCAAAAAGAAAAGCACTCGCGATATTATTCGCGAAAGCGAACAGGAGATTGAAAAGAATATTCGGGAAACACTGCACGGCTTTGGCGAAGAATCCGATGTTAAGCGTCGAGCCAAGATTCGTCATCGAAGGAAAGAGGAAAAACTCGAGCGTGAACAACTTGCTCAGCAAGAATTAGAAAAGCAAAAGAATCGAATCCAGACAACCGAATTTATTACAACTGCTGAACTTGCAAAGCTTGTTGGAGTCGACCCGACCGAGATTATTCAAAAATGTTTTCAATTGGGATTGATTGTTTCGCTCAACCAAAGACTTGATAAGGATACAATTTCGTTGATTGCTCTCGACTATGGGTACGAAGTTGAATTTATTGAAGAGAAAGAAATTCAATTAAAAGAATTAGATTTCGAGGACCCACCGGAGACATTGAAACCAAGGCCACCGATTGTTACAATTATGGGGCACGTTGACCACGGTAAAACATCGCTTTTGGACTATATCCGTAAGTCGAATATAGTTGCTGGCGAGGCTGGGGGAATTACCCAGCACATTGGGGCATATCAAGTTGAAATACCCGGCAAAGGATTTATTACATTCATCGATACACCGGGCCACGAAGCGTTCACAGCAATGCGGGCTCGTGGTGCAAAGGTTACCGACATTGTTGTTCTTGTTGTTGCAGCCGATGACGCTGTTATGCCCCAAACAATCGAGGCAATAAACCACGCCCGTGCAGCAAATGTTCCAATTATTGTTGCCATAAATAAAATCGATAAGCCCGATGCTAACCCCGACAGGATTAAACAACAGCTCGCTGAAATAGGTATTTTAGTCGAGGATTGGCAAGGACCCTACCAATGTGTGGAAATTTCGGCAAAACTTGGAACAAATGTTGATTTACTTTTGGAAAAGATTCTTTTAGAAGCAGAACTGCTTGATTTGAAAGCAAATCCAAACCGAAGTGCAAAAGCAACTATTGTGGAATCACACCTTGACCGAGGTCTTGGACCCGTTGCAACAGCAATTATTCAAAAAGGAACTTTGAAAATTGGCGATATTTTCGTCGTTGGGTTAACCTATGGAAGAGTTCGTTCGATGTTCGATGAACGGAATCGTAAGATGGAAGCAGCGGGACCATCGACACCTGTCCGAATCATTGGGTTTGATGATTTGCCCGAAGCAGGCGACATTCTTTATGTAGTAGAATCGGAACAGCTTGCAAAGCAAATTGCTTCGATGCGGCAACAACTTAAGCGTGAACAAACTTTACGGAAAGAAAAAGTTATTTCTCTGGACGACCTCTCGAAACAAATTCAATTGGGAAATATTAAAGAATTGAACCTGATTTTGAAAACCGATGTAACTGGTTCGCTCGAAGCATTGAGCGATGCTTTGAGTAAGTTGTCCAACGAAGAAGTTAAAATTAATATTTTGCATAAAGGCGTTGGGAACGTCAACGAATCGGACGTAACGCTTGCTGCGGCTTCGAATGCTGTAATTATTGCTTTCCAAGTGTCGTCGACTGGCGGAGCAAGGAAACTTGCCGAAAAACACAATGTCGAAATTAGGCGATATGAAATTATTTATGAATGTCTAAATGATGTTAAACTTGCCATCGAGGGTCTGCTAGCTCCCGAAATCCAAGAGGTAACTACCGCCACTGTTGAGGTTCGGAAAGTGTTTAAAATTAGCAAAATTGGAACGGTCGCTGGATGTTATGTCAAAAGTGGTAAAATTAGCCGAAACGACAGCGTTAAGGTGATTCGCGAGGGGCTTGTTATTCACACAGGTTCGATTGCTTCGCTGAAACGAGGCAAAGATGACGTTCGCGAAGTCGACCAAGGCTATGAATGTGGAATTATGCTCGATAAGTTTAACGATTTTCAAGAAGGCGACATTATTGAATCTTTTAAAATTGTTGAACAAAAGCGAACATTGGACAATTGAGAGCTAACCTATCCACTTTTTTCTCTTTGTTCCAATTTTATTAAGCAAGTGGATAATTTAAATTATTTTGTTCAATTAATTTTATGTGAAAAATGAGTATCAGAGCTGAAAGAGTAGCGGGCGAAATCCAAAAAGTTCTTTCTGAACCCATTGCGGAATTAGCAAGGGAAAACAAAGCGGGAATTGCTACTGTTACTTCTGTTCGAATGTCACCTGACTTACAAATTGCTTATGTTTATGTAAGTGTTTATGGTGGGAAAATCTCGCCGCAAGCGTTTATGAATATTATCGAGACAGTAAAGCCCGAATTAAGGCAACTAGTGGGTTCAAAAGTTAGACTAAGGCTTACCCCTGAACTTCGATTTTTCTACGACGATACTTTCGATAAAATTGAAAGAATTGAACAGCTTTTAAAAGAAGCCAAAGACAGCAATAAATCATTTGACGAAAATAATAAATCCGTTGACGAGCAATAACCAAATCGGAAAAAAAGGCGAACAAATTGCCATCGATTATCTTGTTGCCAAGGGTTACAAGATTGTTAAAAGGAATTTCTATTTTGGCAAAGTTGGGGAAATCGATATCATTGCAGAAAAGGACAACGAAATTGTTTTCTTTGAAGTTAAGATACAGAACACCAATACTTTTGGTGATGCTCGATTTTGGATTACCCCGAGTAAACAGAAAAAAATCAGAAAAACAGCCGAAGGTTTTCTTTTTGTATTTAAGCCCAAGTTTGCTTCC
>JGI24721J44947_10009663_pt1 | contig 12362 bp, 8 predicted proteins | sample YelNatPaOPGAMG01_FD_44947 | JGI IMG/M metagenome (IMG submission 44947)
TTTTTTTCTTCCCCCAAATTGCCAAAAAGTGTTTGAAAAATTCAATAAAATTTGTTAACATTTTTTATCAAGCAAATTCAAAAATAAAACCTTGAGTGGGCAAAGGAGTTCGTATGCAAAAAAAATTATTGATTGGGATGATTCTTTTGGGAGGATGGATTGTTTCCCGAGGAGATGTGCCTTCGCCATTTCTTAAGAAATGTGCGATTCCATATTTTTTGGAACCCATGGAATTTCGGACCCTTAAAATGCAAATGCTTCCGCCAGAGGCTTATGGGATGGTTCCGGATCTTTATTCGGATTTTCAATTGAATCCGGCTTTTCTCCGGAACGTTTCTCAAAAATCAGTCTATGTGGATCTGAATCCGGGTCAGACGACCTCTGTTNCCTGGGCGCCCTGGCTTGCCACATCCGGAGAGTATGCAGTGCTTCCACAGTGGTATTCAAGAACTTCAGTGTCCACGGTTTTGGTGAATCCTTTGTACAACTTCGCGTTTCTTTTTCCAATCGGTTCTCAGTGGACATTGGGATTTCTCAATCGGTCTCTTTTTGATTATGGTCCATTTCGCACGGGATACAGTGGATATTGGAATGAAATGGCAGCAGATGCGGCACGGTATAGCGACATTCCTCTGGTTCCCAGTCGCTTGGAAGTGGACGAAAATCAACAAACAGTGATAGGGAATCAATCCGAGGTGGTTTTGGCAAGATCCATGACCCGCAATCTCGATCTTGGATTTCGGATTGGATATTTTGTGTATGACCAAGACGGAGATTTATACAACTCCAAATGGGCCAACTATCCTCATTCTGCATTTGCAATGCTCAACGACGAAGCGCTTTCCATTTCTGGGCACCATATCGAATTAGGCGCAGGTTTTGTATTTCGGCCGAATTCGAAAACAAAAATCGGAGGATATGGAGGCATTCTTTTTGGCAATGCTTCGGATCGCTCCTCTTCGCTGGACACCAGTTATACCTGGTCTGAACAGGATGTGCAACCTCAGTATTACCAGTGGAACCGATATTTTCTCTCCAGTCGTCAGTCTTCCTCGATGGATGGCAAAAGGCCTCGAATGGGTTTGACTTTTGAAAAAGCCATCACAGATCGGTGGAAACTCCGTTCCTTTGCGTATGCTACCTGGACTACGTTGGACTACTCGGGAGATTTTGTCTCTGCGGACACTTCGAGTTCAGACCGACAGTACGATGAGTACGAATGGCCTTCCGGGACTATCCATTTGCGACGGCATGAAAGCCACGGAAGTCGTTCCAATCTTTTCAATGGCGATGGGAATGAAGAATCCAACCTTTGGCGGTATTTTGTTTCATTTATTTATACACAAGAGAAAGACTGGTCTTTTTTTGGTGGAATAGATCTCCAAAGAGCTTGGTTTTCTCAGCAAGTGGAAGAGTCTTCCATGTACAAATCCCACCAATGGGATCGTTATAGTCTGTACAAGCCAGAAACCGATGTAGAATCCATTCGGCACGAATTGGAATACACGTTTNAAATGACACGGACCCAATGGAGAGTGTCNCTTCCCATTGGCATTCAGATGCAGGTGGTTCGAGGATTTTCTGTGGTTTTGGGAACCAGTACTGTTTTTTCTCTCTCGGATGAAACGTACAAGGGCAGACGGATATATCCCCTTCGAGTTTCCCAAAAATGGCAAGATGAAAAACAAATACTCGATGATATCGAGATCAACCGGTACGAAGAATTCGACTCGCATCCTGCCAAAACATGGACTCGCAGTTGGGGTCAGTATGTGGGGATTGTGTACACCCATCCGTCAGGGATTCATGTGTATGTCCAGTGTGGGGATGACTTTTCAAGACCTGCGAATTGGGCATTGGGCTTTGAAATCCAGTGGTAAAATTCGAATTTCAATAAGGAATTTCCTATGATCATTGAAGAACGAGCATATGCCAGAGCAGGACTTTTGGGTAATCCTTCGGATGGATATTTTGGAAAAACGATTTCCGTGATCGTGCGGAATTTTGGGGCCCATGTCATGCTTTGGGAATCTCCTGAACTTCGCATTGAGGCCCACGACAATGACACCAATGAATACAAAAGCCTTCACCATTTTGCAGAAGTGATCAATCAAACAGGCCATTATGGTGGCATTCGGTTGATTAAAGCCGCGATCAAGACATTCTATGATTACTGCATGGAAAATCAAATCCCACTGGTAAACAAAAATTTTACCATCCGATACGATACCACCATTCCACGGCAAGTGGGTTTGGCAGGTTCNAGTGCCATTGTGACTGCCACTTTCCGGGCGCTTTTGAAATTTTACGATGTTTCCGTTCCTTTGGAAATTTTACCCAATCTCATCCTTTCTGCAGAAACCAAAGAGCTTGGAATCCAGGCAGGCCTTCAAGATCGGGTGATTCAAGTGTACGAAGGATGCGTGTACATGGATTTTGACAAAGCGCACATGGAATCAAAAGGATACGGCAAATACGAAAGGCTCGACCCCCAATTGTTGCCAAAGCTCTACATTGCGTACAAAACCGAACTTTCCAAAGTCTCTGGGGTCTCGCACAGTACATTACGCATCCGATACGAAGCAGGAGAGCCTTTGGTAATAGAAACACTTGCCCGGATCGCTCAAATTGCAGAAGAAGGGAAGGTCGCGCTTTTAAACCGGGACGAAGAGAAATTGTTTGCCCTCATGAATGAAAATTTTGATCAACGATGCAAAATCATGAATATCAGTGAAAGCAATATGGAAATGATTCGGACTGCTCGGCAGTGCGGAGCCTCTGCCAAATTTTGTGGGTCCGGGGGGNCAATCATTGGCATTTACAAAGACGATGCCATGCTCAAACAGTTGGTGACTCAACTTCANGCGCTAAAAGCCAAAGTCATTTTACCTATTGTGACATGAGGAGAAAATGGGATGGTTCGAAAAGCAGTGATTCCTGCAGCGGGTTTGGGGACTCGTTTTCTGCCTGCGACAAAAGCACAACCCAAAGAGATGATGCCCATTGTGGATACGCCGGCCATTCAATACGTGGTGGAAGAAGCAGTGAATTCTGGTATCGAAGACGTGCTGATTATTTCCGGAAAAGGGAAAAGGGCCATTGAAGACCATTTTGATCGCAATCCCGAATTGGAAAACCATCTTCAATCCAAAGAAGAAACATTGAGTTCCATTCGCCGAATTGCGGATTTGGCTGTGATTCATTATATCCGGCAAAAGGAACAAAAAGGTCTTGGCGATGCCATTCATTACGCCAAGTGGCATACGGGACAAGAGCCATTTGCAGTGCTTTTGGGAGATACCATCATTGAATCTGTGATTCCTGCGACGCAACAACTCATCGATATTTTTGAACAGTATCAAAATCCAGTCATTGCAGTAGAAGAAGTGCCTTTGGAAAAAGTGGATCGGTTTGGCATTGTGGCGGTCAAGCCGTTGAGCGAACGCATTTTCGAAATCACAGACATTATCGAAAAACCTTCTCCAGAAGAAGCCCCTTCCCGTTTGGCAGTGGCAGGTCGGTACGTGCTCACGCCCGATATTTTTGATTGCATCGAAAAAACGCCCCCTGGCAAAAACAACGAAATTCAGATCAGTGATGCGCTTCGGATTCTTCTCAAATCCAGACCCATCATTGCAGTCAAATTCCAGGGCAAGCGATANGATGTGGGAGATAAATTGGAGTATCTCAAAGCGACTGTAGAATTTGCGCTCAAGCGAAAAGAATTTGCAGAGCCATTTCGAAAATTTCTTGAGGAACTCATTGAATCCCAAAAGAGGTGAGTATGGGAGAAAAATATTTTGACAAAAAATTCGCTGGATTTTATGTTTGGATTTTTCTTCTATTTTGGGCTTTTCCCTCTTTATCCATTTCTTCACACTCAAGGCACCACCATTGTGGATTCTACAGGTCAAGAAATCATTCTTCGAGGTCTTGGATTGGGTGCCTGGCTCGTCCAGGAAGGGTATCAACTCCATATTCCTGGATATGGTTCTCCTTCGGATATTGAAAACAAAATCGTCGATCTTATCAGTCGAGAGTCTGCAGAGCGTTTTTATCAAAAATACATTCAAAATTATGTCACTGAAGAAGACATCAAAAAAATTGCAGAATGGGGATTCAATTCCATTCGTCTTCCTTTTCATTATCGCATGTTTGAACCCGAAGGTCAGGCAGGATTCGCCCCGAGGACCCTTTTGTGTTTTTAGATCGGGTCTTATCTTGGTGTAAAAAATACAGGCTGTATCTCATTTTGGACATGCATTGTGCGCCTGGAGGCCAAAATAAAGACAATATCAGTGACAGTGACGGGAAAGAGGCCAGGTTGTGGACAGATCCTATAATGCAGGATAAAACCGTGCGATTTGGCGAAAAATTGCAGCGCATTACGCGGATGAAGTTTGGATCGGTGGGTATGATTTACTCAATGAACCCGTGCTTCCTTCGGGTCATTCTTCCAGTGAACTCAGGGCATTGTACATTCGAATTGCGCACGCCATTCGTGAGGTGGATCCACATCATATTGTATTTATCGAAGGGAATTGGTATGCCACTGATTTTTCTGGACTCACACCTCCTTTTGATGCCAATATGGTGTATGCGTTTCATAAATATTGGAATGAAACTTCGGAAGGTTCCATTTCCAATTATTTAAATCTTCGCAATCAAACCGGAAGACCCATCTGGCTTGGAGAATCTGGAGAAAATTCCAATGTATGGTTCAGCGAGGTCATCCGGTTATTGGAGTCGCTCCGCATCGGGTGGAATTGGTGGACGCATAAAAAGGTGGAAACCTTGACCAGTCCGTATTCTGTTCCTATTTCTTCTGCCTACCAGTCCATTTTGAACTATTGGGAAAGTGGAGGGGTAAAACCGTCTCCTACTTTTGCAGAGTCTACTTTAATGGATTTGGCAGAGGCATTGCGATTGGAACACTGCGAATTCCACCCTGATGTCGTGGATGCATTGATTCGAGAACCGCTTGAACCCAAAGGCACAAGGGTTCCGTTTAAACCGCACCCCATTCCTGGGGTGATTCCGGCTGTGGAATACGATTTGGGCGGGAATGGCGTTGCCTACAGCGATAAGGTGGTGAAAAACACCACAGGAAGTCCTACTTCTCCTACGCATTGGAATTCTGGTGGAAAATATCGAAACGATGGCGTGGACATTGAGTCCAGTTTGCATGCAGAAATTCCTTACAATGTGGGNTGGATTGAATCAAAGGAATGGCTCCACTATACAGTGAATGTCACGCTTTCTGGAAAATATCGGGTAATTTTTTGGACCTCTGCGGTGAGTGCTGGGGGGAGCATTCGATTGTGGATTGATGAAAAGGCAAAAGGGACTGTTTCTGTCCCATCGACTGGGGCATGGAAAAAGTGGGATACCGTGACCCTTCCTGACATCGAATTGGTTTCTGGAGACCACAAAATCAAAGTCGAAGCAGTGCAAGGNGGNTTTAATCTCCTCAGCATTGAATTCCAACTGGATTCTGCGTATGTGCCAGAAGAACACACGCTTGAGCCTGTCAATTCAGGATTGTTTTGGGGACAAAATTTCCCTTCCCCTTTTATGGATTGTACCCAAATCCCTCTTTTCGTTTCTATTCCGCAACATGTCCAATTGGAGATTTTTAATCTTCTTGGAGAGCATGTATTGACGCTGTACAATGGGGAATGTTCTCCAGGTTTTTTATCCATTTCTTGGCATGGGCAAAATGAAACCGGCCGCAAAGTGGCGGCCGGTTTTTATTTGTGCCGAATTCNGGCCAAAGGGATTCAAAAAGTCAAAAAGCTTCTCTTTCTCGGAACCCCACGGTAATTATTTTTTCGGCCCATCGGTTCGGAAAGGAGAAGCCGGAAGTCCTGCTTTGTTGTAAAGATTCACGNNCGGATTGTCTGCCCATCCGTACCGTACTGCTTTGGGTTCAGGAATCTTAGGACTCCACACAATGACTTTGTCTTTTTCAATTTTTGCATTGGCCCAAACAAATTTNCCATCCTTTCCTGCAATGGCAAATCCTTTTAATTCATTTCCTCCNTTGATTTCCAGTCCTCCATCCACATGATCAAAAGTAAGNATGGCTTTTCCGTNCTTAAATTCTACTGACTTGTACAGAGGCCCACTGTATTCTATATTTCTTTTATAGATTTTCGCCATTGCCCATAAGGCCAAGCGTTTTCCCACATCCTGCTTGTTTTTCGGATGGATGTCTGCTGCATCTCCAATGTCAATGGCCACAGCCATGCCTGTGTTTTTTACTTTCAAGGTAAGAAATTGCGCTTCTCGCAATTCTGCCCATTCGCTTTCCGTTGGAGAATCCACTCTCGCCATAAAATTGGCCAATTGCACAAAATAAAATGGGAAGTCGCCCTGTTTCCAATTTTTCCGCCAGGAAGAAATCAGAGTGGGGAAAAGGACNCGGTACTCTTCTGCTCGAGACGTATTGGATTCTCCTTGATACCAGATGGCACCTCGAATGGCATACGGAATCAAAGGAGCAATCATGGCATTGTACAACACGCAAGGCGTATTCGATTCATCGCTTTGTTCAGGTCTGGGGGGATGGATTGTGGGATCAAATACAAATTCGGTTCTGGAATACCACTTGCCAGAGAGGAGGAGCGCTTCTTCTGGAGTGTCTTTGGGGAAAATTTTGAATGCGGTCGAATCACTGGTGAATCCACCTCCTAACCAATTGTCCACAATGCGCACTGCAATGGTGTTTCGTCCGGGTTTGACAAGCTCTTTGGGAATGGGATACGTCCGGGGCGTTGTCCACCAATTGGGGGTATCTCGAAAAATATGACCAATTTCCACTCCATTGAAATAGGTCTGGTCGTAATCATCGATCGGACCCAGTTTTACCACAAGGTCTTTCCCAACCCAAGAGCCTGGAATCTCCACATCCCGACGGTACCAAACTACGCCATCGATTTTTCCTAAAATGGAGCCGTCTTGAGGGACTTGTACTGGGGNCCATTCAGAAAGTGCATGTTCAGGCAAAGCCCAGCCTTGTTCTTTTGTGGNATTGTTCAAAAAAATATTGTCCCAAAAAGCNTGCCATTCTTGCATTTTCTTGGCCATTTCTTGCCTGCTCCGATCCGGATCTTTTCGGAATACTTGAAGAGGCTCGAGCAAATAGGCAAGTTTGGGATTGGATTGGAGAGAGGCCTCATCCACCCAGGATTCTGCAGGAGTGCCACCCCACGAGGTATGAATGATACCAATGGGGCATTTTTCTGAAAGATGAAGTTCTCTTGCGAAGAAATACGCCACTGCAGAGAAAGAGGGGGCATTTTCTGGATTACACACGACCCATTGGCCTTGTACCGAATCGATCGGATAGGGGGAAGTGGCTCTGGCCACAGTAAAAAAGCGGATGTGAGGGTAATTGGCCGATGCAATTTCTTGATCCGCATTCATGGCTCCAGAAAGTGGCCATTCCATATTGGACTGGCCAGAAGCAATCCACACTTCACCGATGAGTACATTGTGGAGTTCGACTGTGTCTTTTGCTCCGTACACCCGCAACGTATACGGTCCGCCGGCATTCATGGGTTTTAAATACACCATCCATTTTTGATTTTTGGCAATGGCCGTGGCTTTTTGACCATTGATTTCGACTGTGATTTTTTCGCCTTCCTCTGCTTTTCCCCATATTGGAATTTTCTTTTTCTGTTGAAGTACCATGTTGTCTGTAAACACACTGGCCAACTTGACTGATCCTCCGAAAACCAATACAGGCACAAGACACGCCAAAACGGTGTAGCGAAAGGACTTCATAAGCAACCTCCTGTGGTATAAAGTTTTATTGCTGAAGATTCAGTAAGAAAATAGAAAAAAAGGATTAAAAAATCAAGGTACGCTTTGAGAGAACTGAACATTTTATACCCGTTCCTTTATGGTTGTTTTCACAAAATGAAGTTGAGCAAAATTTCATCAATCCTAAAAATTCAATTGAAATTTTAAATACTTTCCTCTCAAATTGGCCCTTAAGAAGATTTAATACACTGGACAAAATCAACAAGTAAATCTAATCCAAGGCCTTCGTTGATGAATGGCTTCTGCATAATATATTTGGTGGTTCAATCTGGGTATGGAAGATCCATCTAAAGGCAATAAAATTCGTTTAGAGATCATTTTTAAGATTTAAGAAGCGCATTTCAATGGTAGCCCGCACCATTTCCCTTTTGAGCCTAGTCTTTTTACTTTCCCATTCAAAATTTTTTCTCCTTGACATTGAGCCATTTTTTTCATAAAATTTTAGCGTCCATGCCGGGGTGGTGAAATTGGTAGACGCAGGGGACTCAAAATCCCCCGGACTTCGGTCCATGAGAGTTCGAGTCTCTCCCCCGGCACTTTTATCATCTAAATGGATTCCTTTCATCCCTCGCAAATTAAAAACGAAAGTAGGAGGTTCTGTATGAAAGCCCGCGTGTTTTTTCTGATCCTCAGCATGGCTGTTTTTTCTTTTGCACAGGAAGAAATCCGAATTGCATGCATTGGCAATAGTATCACGGCGTATTTCGGAGGTTATCCGAGCTTGGATTTGGATTCTTATCCTGCCCAGCTTCGCATTTTGATGGGTCCGGGATACAATATTCAAAATTATGGGGTTTCGGGTCGGACCCTTTTAAAAAAGGGGGATTTCCCAATATGGAAAGAACCTGCATTTTCTGCTGCGTTGGCGTTTAAACCGCATATTGTCACCATTATGTTGGGCACCAATGATTCCAAACCGCAAAATTGGGTTTACAAAGACGAATTTATTTCAGATTACATTGCCATGATAGATACGTTTCGGGCATTGGAAACCCATCCTGAAATTTATGTGTGTATTCCGCCACCCGCGTTCAGCAGAAAATACGACATCAATGATTCTGTCATCACGTACGAAATGATTCCGATGCTGGAGCAGATCATTCAGCAAAAAAACACGCATTTTATCGATTTTCATACATTTTTCCAGGGCAAAGGCTATTTGTTCTACGATGGGATTCATCCCACTTTAGATGGATTGTGGGAATTTGCAAAAGAATTTTATTATCATCTTCATCCCAATCCAAAACCAATTGTCGAGTTAAAAGACGTGAATTTGGCCTTGCACCAACCGGTCCGTATTGGAACGACCCTTTATGCAAATCATCCCATGAACGATGGCAATCTTGAAACAGAATGGAGTTTTGGGGATGGGGGATCCGCAGTGATGGATCTGGGAGGAGTCCACTCGAGCAATATGATTCAGATGGTTTTTAAAGAATCCGGAAAATTTGGATATCGGATTGAAAAGAGTTTGGACCAAGTGCAATGGGACGTGCTTGTGGACAAATGGGAACCCCAAACAGAAATTCAGAGTGCCATTGTGTCCTTTGATTCTGTGGAATTTCAATCCCTTCGTTTTACTTTTCACTCTGCAGATTCTGCCCATGCCTCCATTCCTGTGGCAGAAATCAAAGTATTGCAAACAGCGCCTTCGCATGCACCTCTTCTCACGTATCGGTTTACCCGGTTCACTTCCAGGCAGGCGTATTTTGATTTGACCATGACCGGACCTTATCCCGGTGGGGCTTTGAAATATTATTTCTATGATATTGCAGATACTGTCCGTACCGATGGCATTGGCATTGGATATCGGGGCACGAGTGAACTCACCCGGCCTTTCAATGTACTGAAAGGAAGAGAAAAATACTTCTATGCTAAATTTTATTATAATGGGTATGAGGTCACATCGGATACTGTGAAAATTGTCTATCCAGAAACCCAGGGCATCGACACACAAAGTTCGCTTCGGCCCTCCCGGTTCCAACTTTATCCCATTTATCCCAATCCATTCAATGCCACCGCAGTGATTCGCTATGATTTAAATACTTCGGGTCATGTACGGCTTACTGTGTATGACAATTTGGGCAGGACTGTGAAAACTTTGGTGGATGAGGTGCAAAAACCAGGTCAATATTCTTTGCAATTCAATGCAACTTCATTGCCCTCTGGGATTTATTTATGTCAGTTGGATGTGCAAGGAATGAAAAAAACCACCCGGATGGTGGTGTTAAAGTAGGGTCCAGGCGGGGTATTGCAGGGCGGTGCGCTTTTGCCTTCAAGGGAAAAATGCAAGATCAAATATGATCCGGAATGTCACCATCGCCGTTCCATTCGTCTCCGGGGTTGGGATTACACCAGCGCAGGTGCATATTTTGTGACCATTTGCACGCACGATCGGTTGCACCTGTTCGGCGAGGTGGTGGATGGGGAGATGCGGATGAATGAATACGGTAAGATCGCGTGCACGTGTTGGGAGGAGATTTCGTTGCATTTTTTCCATGCGGAACCGGATGCGTTTGTGGTAATGCCGAACCATGTCCATGGAATCATCATTTTGTTGGCCCCCGGAGGAGAGGGACGGCATCCTGTAGGGGCACGGCATGCTGTAGGGGCACGGCATGCTGTAGGGGCACGGCATGCCGTGCCCCTACAGGAACAAAATGAGATGGCCACAGAAACAGAATGGTTTGGCAAACCCGTTTCGGGATCCATTCCCACGATCATCCGTTCGTACAAATCCGCGGTCACCAAACGCATCAACATCCTGCGTGATGCCCCCGGCGTCCCTATCTGGCAACGCAATTATTACGAACACATTATCCGTCATGAAAGGGAATTGGATCATATCCGCCAATATATCCTGAACAATCCTGCCAACTGGGCAATGGACGAAAACAATCCCGATTTTTCTTTGTCACAGAAGGTTACCAAAAGAGGAAAGCCTTTCCAAAACTTTGCGTCAACTCCTTAAAACGATTTCTCAAGACGTGGAGGAAAGCTCTGCTGAACTTTCATCTACTGCATACCGGTTTCTCGATCCCGCGGTGAAGGCAAATGTTTCACGCCTGCAGGAAGGGGAGGAGGATTAAAAAGGCATCCAAAACTCCTTACGGCGCTTATTTCAAAAGCAACATCCGTTGCACTCGGCGTATATTTTCTGTCTCAAAGAGGCAGAAATAGATTCCAGAAGCATATCCCGTTGCATCCCAAAGCACTTCGTACGTGCCAGGTTGGTGTTTTTCATTGACCAATACTTCAAGTTCTCGTCCCTGAATGTCAAAAATCCGAATACACACTTTTGCGAATTTGGGAACTCCGTACCGAATCGTGGTGGTCGGATTAAACGGATTGGGATAATTGGGGAAGAGCTGGAATGTTTTGGGCGCCTCTGCAATTCGATGAAAAGCCACGCCGCTTTTGAGAATTTCGACTTTCAATGTATCCGAAGCCGATGCATTGTGCGGATCCTTCACAGTAAAGAGCACACGAAAACTTCGATCAATGGAAAATCCCAAGAAAGTGGCTTTGTGCGTTTTGGGATGGATGGTAATCCCAACCCGAACAGAATCCAATAATTGATACGACCAAGTCAATGTAGAATCCGGATCCTCTGGATCAGAGACATAATCGTCGAGGTTCAGTTCCCATTGGAGGGTATTTGCACTTTCAAACACAGGGCGTGGGAAAGGATATTCAAATCTAGGAGGATCATTCACCAAAGTGACAGATACCCGCACCCTGAGCGTATCTGAAAGCAAACCGTCTGAGGCAATGAGTTTAAACGTGAATTGGTTCTGGGTGAAATTTTCCGGAACAGTCCCGCTGAGAACAGGTCCAGTGAATGTCAGCCAGGACGGAAATTCAATGAATCGAAGCGTAAGATAAGGGCCATCTGGATCTACTGCAGTGGCAAGATAAGAAAACATCGTTTTTTCCACTGCAGACGCAGTATCCGGAGAAGTGATCCGAGGCGGATCATTGATCAAATCTGCATGCACAAACACCACCAGGGTATCATTGAGCCTTCCGTCTGAAGCAATGACCGTAAAGGTCGTGTCTTTTCCTCTTTCTGGAACATGGCCTCGAACCGTAGCTCCAGAAGCAGTGAGCCAATAGGGGAGATTTTTGAACCCAAAAGAGATGGGTTGATTTTCAGGATCTGTGGCAGTGGCTGTATAAATTAATTCCACGTCTTCTTGCGCAATGACAGAATCTGGCGAAGTAATGATCGGCGGATCATTGACAGCAATCACGGTGAGTTTGACAGTCTTTGAGGTGGAAAGTGCACCGTCCGAAGCAGTAATGGTGAAAGTGGTGCTCGGGTCTCCTTCCCGAGGCGTTCCAGAGAGGGTATTTCCAGAACGTGCGAGCCAGGAAGGAAGGTTCTGAAAAGAGAATGTAATTGGGCTTCCCTCTGGGTCTGTTGCATTAGCCGTGTAACTGAACGGGATGTCCTCTGTGGCAGACACAGAATCTGGCGAAGTAATCACCGGCGGATCATTGACAGCAATCACGGTGAGTTTGACGGTTTTTGA
>JGI24721J44947_10009669_pt1 | contig 12357 bp, 10 predicted proteins | sample YelNatPaOPGAMG01_FD_44947 | JGI IMG/M metagenome (IMG submission 44947)
ATTGCCTGTGCGACATGAAGCAACATCCGGAGACGCTTAGTTCTGGGTACATCTAACCACAGATCAAGTGCGTCGATATCAGGGTCCATACGCATGGAGCGTCCGGCATTTCCGTGAGAAAACAAGCGTCCTCGCAGCACCTTGAATGCGGAGCACACATCCGCTTGCTGCATGCAGTACTGCTGATAAACACACGGCGTTGTCGATCCGGTTCATGGATGTAGTGTTGCAGGCTCCTCCTCAGGAACAGGAGGATGCCTCGGAATCGTCGTCACTGCTCCATTGCTCTGAGCTAGGGCTGGGTGACGGGCTTGCATCCACAACCCGCTGAACGAGCGCTTCGATCGACGACGCCGAAGCGCTGTCGCTCGCACCATCGTGGTCCTCCAGTGTATCCGACGTTGACCTCAGCGGCTCGCTGCCGCACAACGCCATGCTCCCCTGATCATACAAATTCTCGTCTACCGCACATGATACCTGCACCGCTGGTACCTCTGTTCGGGTCGGCTGGCGCACGCTCGCGAAAAGCGTCTCCGGGTGCAGAGGATTCTCGCCTTGTGCGGACGACGGAGTCGCATCGAGCAATGCCGCCGCCTTCAGGTCGCTGCTCTGGTCTGACGCTAGAGCGGCATCCGCGGTTGGCCGGGTANGCACCGAGTCCGACTGGCCCGGGACCTGCAAACGCCAGTCCGGCTCGTCGGTATGCGCCCCGCCGCGACTTGCAGGCAGCGCCGGAGTGGAACGCAGCCCGTGAGCGGGTCTCCGCTTAGCCTCTTGCTCCCCGTTCTGGTGCTTTGCATCGAGCAAAATCGACTGTGTTGCAAACGACTCGAGCGGAAAGCCGCGTGGATGCGAGAGCGCCTCGAAAAGCGCCCCTGCCTCGTGCCGCAACGCTCTATCGCGCTGGATGCGGCGGGCAACCCATTCCAGCGCGTGTGCATCCCGCGCTGTACCCGCCATCACGACAAGTGCTCGTGCTGCCCAGGTCTTCTGCTCCCTAAAAGCGACGTCATTCTGGGAAAGGAGAACGCGAAGCGCCTCTGCCAACGCCTGCGTGATACCCGACGATAGCATCGCACACGCTGCTGGGGATCGATAAACGGCGATGATGAGCTTGCACCAGCTCGTCTGGGAGCTTGGAATCTCATTCAGATTCGTAAGACGCTTTGCCACATACGTCACCAAGTAGCGTTCCACAGACGGTGCTGCAGCGATCCCGACTCGGCAACACGCCTGGTAAAGCAGGCGGTGCAATGCGGAGCTCCCTGGGCAACAGCGCACCGCGTCGGTGAGCCACTTGGTTACCACGGGAAGCGTTGCAACGCCGAACCTTTCCAAGGATGCCTCCCAGATCAGGAGGATATCCTGATGCCATGCTGGGCGTACATGCAGCCATAGCTCCAGTGGCAGCAGCAGCGCACCATTGACGTCATTGTAAACGTTGATGCTATCCTCGCTGATAGCCCTGAAGGACAGGTGCCGTGCGGGCAGGTGCAAAGGTGCCTCGGATAGTCGATGCCAGTGCCGAAGCAGCTGGGCGACCAACCTGCTCAAGGCGCGATGCCTGTCCCTGAGCATGATCGCGACTGTGAACGCCGCCTCGGCATCATCTGTGTCATGTCTGGGCGCTTCGGGGGTTTCAGAGCACCGACTCAGGGCACGCTCCTCCAGTTCATGAAGAGCATCCAACGCCCTGTACAACAAGGCACTGGGATCCGCGATGGCGAGCATGCTCAGGGCCTCGGTGGCAAGGAGTCGCTCGGCCATGCTCGACGTGTCCGCTGTTAGGATCGACCAACTGCGTTCACGTAGCTCATGCTGGAGCCGGTCGTCAGTAGCATGCACTGCGGTGCCTGCAAAGTACGCAAGCAGAGGAACCAGAGCGCGTGCGTCGCAGGTCGCCCAACAAGTCAGTGTCTCGACGAGCGTCGCAAGCTCGCTCGAATCGGCCGCCTTTGTTCGCGTCATTGCTCGCTGCATCCACATACTTAGCGCCGTATACACGCTTGAGGAAAAGTATTTTGGATCGTTCTTCAACTGGGAAAAGAGCGAACCCCAGTCCGCGGCACTGACGGACGTCTCGAGCGGTGGCTGCTCCCACAGGTGCTCCGCGTTTGCCAGTTTGCACAGTTTTTCTAGAATCGAGTCTCGCGCGTTACCTCCTTTTGCGTCCAGCTTGCTACGCGTGACCTGTTTCCACTGTGTAAGCCACCAGGAGGCCAGCGCGTACTGTGCATCGCTGCTCTGGAACTTGAGAACACCGGCAGTGCCCTCGACCCGGAGCTGACGCTGTACCAGCGCATCGTCGGACCCAGCGCCATGACCGCCAGAAAGCTGTGAACGCTTCACACGTTTTCTTCCCATGATTGGAAACGCTTCCTCGCAGTGGATCTAGATGTAACCAAACATTTACGCACAAGACGTGGACTCGCCCTGTGAGCGGCGTACTCGTTCCGGCTGTCGTGTGCCGGGCGTCCACGGCAGGCGCTCAGGGCGTCGCTACTGCAGACAGACGGACAGTGTAGCGGTGCGCAGGTCCCGTTACTTCTTGGGAACGCTTCCGGCACGCTCTGCTTTCCCTGGGGACAAACTAGGGACTATTCACTGGGGTCAGGATGGTCAACCGCTTCGACTGGGATGCAATCGATAAACCCGCGACAGGTTTTGGTATAGCGGTGGCACTCGCAGGCGTCGCGGGNTACGTACGGAAGCGCTCGACACCGTCGCTGGTAGCGGGNGTGGGCTTTGGCACCGGCATCGCGGTTGCCGCGAACATGCAGCCCGAGAAACCGGTTATAGCAACAGTACTCTCGGCGTTGCTCACTGTTAGCATGCTCAGTAGATACTTGCGGAGCAAAAAGTTTATTCCGAGTGGTCTTGTAGCGGTGGCCGCTGCTGGGATGACTGGCAAGTTTATCGTGCAGCTTTACGACGCAGGGTTTCGTCTCTGACAGTGTCAAAACAATAGACGATAGCGGTAGCACGTTCTCTCTATGTTCCTTGACGGACAATGTCGATCGAGGTGTACTGAAATTGAGTTCGTCACCAGCGGAACGGCAACCGTCGTATAGGGTTCCTCGTGAGCGTCTCACCTACTGCTGCTGATTTTGCTCTTATCCATAAAGAATTTTCGCTCTTACCTTGCCGCGAGCACGTAACGCTCGGTTCTTGCGCTCCTTGCGTTGCTTCCGACTTCCCTCACGCGCCTTGGCTAGACCTTTCCGCACAAGACGATATCGCGGTTCAATGGAGAGCAACGAGTCCAGGTCGTCGTATATCAACCCAAATCCAGTGGTTCTACCGCCTCCGAAAGCGTACCGAAACCCGAACAGCACAACGTTTTGGGGATCACAGTTATACATCTGGGCTATTCGTTCCGCAGTCTCGTTCTTCGAGACGCAGGCGCGCCCTGGATGCAGGATTTCCACAACAAACTGCCGCCGACGGAGGAGCGGGTTGCGCATGAACTTGCGCGTGCGTATGATCACAGCCCCCTTATCCATGACGGTACAGTAATGAAGAGCCTGTCCAAGCGGGAACCGCTCCTGTGCACAGTCGACTTGTCGCGTGTGGAATGAATGCGAATGAGGATGGCAGCGGGGTGGCGGAGCGGTCGACGCGGGTCGCCGACGGCGGCGCCTCCGCAGGCATGATAAATACAATAATATATATCTTTATACAGCAATGTATAGTCTATTCTGTGACGTTGAGGCTCGCACTGGACGAGCCTTCCGCGCTCCACCGAGGGCGTTCGACGTCGTGTACCCCGGTGTGTGGTTTCGTTTCGTCGTGTCGACGATGATGAGGTCATCTACTTTCAAAAACGAGTGCATCTATGGGACTAGAGCGCGTTTCTGGTGAAAACGGATCCCAAATGCTTGGGCTGTGACTTGGGGCACGCAAGGAGTGCATCGCGACCGCAGGATCCAGCGAGAAACCCTGCTTTCGCCGCGCTGCTCTGCATGCAATCTATATCGGTTGAATGCTACAGGTGACTTGCTGCATTTCGCGATGATAAAGGTAGCACCAGTAATATGAAACCGCTGGTGCACCGTTCACCGTCACATTCGACAGGGAGCAGAAAACCCTTTTTTGCCTCATGTATGCTCATCGAACGCACGCCCTTGCACCGACGGCGCGGCGGATAGCCTCTCGTCACTGCTCCGCTCTGTGACACCGGTACAGACAAACCGCGTCGTTGCTTGCGTCAGGCCAGTGGGCAACCACTGAGTGCGGCCATAGAGTTTTAGGGGCCGCGTTGGCTCACTGCGAAATGCATCTTTTGAGCGTGCACAGTGCAATGGACTGCTCACGAAGCGCAGCGTCTTCGCGATGCCTCAGGCTTTCGCGCCAACATCCCTCTTTCCGGTCATCGCGTGCACCCATCATACCGCCGTCAGCAATATCATGATGAACAGGGATCCTTTCGAGAAACGGAGCAACTACAGTGCGGGCCTGCCGCACACGTGGCGCTGCTTCTGCAAGCCAGCGCAGACGGTACCGAGATCGGTCGTGCACTAGCTCGCTTTGATGCATGAACACGACAGCAAATGCTATTCAATAACACGCTACACTAGAGCCGCTACCGAGTGTCCGATACAAAAACGCAGCTCGAGGACGTGTGCTCACAGTTCAAGTCTCTGCAGCACCATCCGAGTATGGCATCCATCTACGGTCGTTGGCGCTGTAGGCTGCGCGCATTGAAAGCGACGAGCAGTCTTGAGAACGCGCTCCTTGTCCAGAGGTAGCTCTCTGTATGCAGCCATCATACATATGCGTTTGGTGCGAGACATCTTGCATTCAAGCGAGCGACAACCGCGTCAGCGATTCTCGTCACCCGTGGAGACCTTGCACAGATGCCGGTGCAACTTGCTTTCACGTGATCGTGAAGATGTTTACTGGCATGGCACGGACTATCCAGAGAGTGAATGAAAGAGAGCGCGCGCGCGCTCCATGTCGGTAATACCAATAGCGGCTCGCAGCGTCGCAGATCTCGCTGTGCGGAACGCACCAGAAGCGTCCTCATGCTTGCAACAGAAATCGCACCAACGTACTCGTACGCTTTTCCGTGGTACCTTTCAGACAGGGTCCGCTGGTGACAACGCATTCGTGCGGGTGCTGCTTCTCTGAACGCATGCACCACTGGTGTGAACACCACCGCCCAACGCATGCCAGTAGGTCACGCGCACAGCGCATCCAGTAGCGGAAGCATGACGGCGAAGCGCAGAGACAACAGCTTGCGTCCCAGCTTGCTTGACGTTTGCTCCACTCGGGTGCGAGTAGCTACCCGCTCCACATCCTCTGTATCGAAGCGTCATCCGGGGCACGCAACGTATCCGGTGACGGCGCATGGAGCATACGCAAACCTGCTCACGTCTGCAGCGCATCATTCGAGCGGGCAGGAACAAGGTCAGTACGCCGTCTACCAGCGTCATTCCAGATTATCTGTACATGGTACGCCCGAGGATGCCGTCCAGTGAATACATGGAAAGAGAACGCCATCTTTATCGAATAGCGCTTCGTTCAGAGCGATTTTGCACAAGGACAAGCAGCACTCGGGGCCGTCCACGCTCGACCCTAAACAGCAGATGCTTCAACCACCGCTGCAGACTCGCCGAGCGTCTACAGCGCAGCCGTCTTCAACCGCTACCACGAGCACTGACCTTGCTCCCTGTTGCCGAGTCTGTAGTGAGCGCTACGATACGGTGCTCCAAGGGACGGCTAGCGGGAATTCTCGGCGGTAGGCTAGAAAGCGCCCTTACAGCAAACTTGGTCATAAATATATGGACGGTGCATTTCCAATCGATGAGGTGCTAGGGGCCTTGGATCTGAACAGACGCTCCCGATGCGGAGGAGCAGCAACCAATGAGGATAGGATTCACAGCGTTGCTGCCTGTGGCGCATGATACCAGCGCCAAGCCGGATCCACCATGACCCAGCAAGCGGTACAGGATTGCAACGGTGTACAGCGCGAGCGTTTCCGCCTATCTGCTGGATGCTTTCAGTCTGGACAAGGAGCGCTGACCCCGTGGTGTTGCCTGAAAGCGCTCATATACACGCAACAGGTTCGGGTCTGTTCGCGGGCGAACACGCTGCAGCGCCTCCAGCAGATGGTACGGCTGGATGCAGTCGGCGTTCGCTGGATTCTCCTCCATGGCCAGCAGGCATGCCTCTCGGACAAGCGCAGCGAGTTCGGCACCACTGTAGCCTTCGGTGCGAGCAGCGAGCTCCGCACAGAGCCTCTCTCGAGATGTTGCGGGAGCAGCGGTCGAAGCATCTGAACCACAGGTTTGCATTGACATAGCGAGAGGCACTTTCCCCAGATGAATCGCGAGGATATGCTCACGTTCCTCCGTTTCCGGTAATGCCACGTATACCAACCGGTCGAAGCGACCGGGTCGTAGAAGCGCCTCATCCAAAAGATCCGGTCGATTGGTTGCTGCGAGCACCACAACATCGCGGAGTGGATCAATACCGTCAAGTTCCGTTAAGAGTTGCGCAAGAACACGCTCTTCTGCTCCCGTGGATCCGTCGGAAGCCGCTCGGGAACGATTCGTGGCCAGAGCGTCAATTTCGTCGAAGAAGAGCAACGATGGAGCGGCGGCACGAGCACGTTGGAATACGCGTTGCACTGCCTTTTCGCTCTCGCCCACGTATTTGTTGAAGAGTTCCGGGCCTCGGACCATCAGCATGGGTAGACGACTCTCAGCGGCGGCAGCACGAGCGAGCAGCGTTTTGCTGCAGCCCGGAGGTCCGTACAACAGGATGGCGCGGGGCAGGCGGAATCCGCGTGCCTCCAGTGCTTTCGCGCTGCCCTGCAGGAGCGCCAAGGTCTCCTGCAGCACGCGCTTGGCATACGCTTGGCCACCAACATCGGACCAGCGCGTAACAGGCCGTTCCAACGACCAGTCTGGTGCGAAGCTGGGTCGAGTGACGACCAGCGCTTCTCGCCAGTCAGCTGAGCTAGGGTGCGGCGCTTCACCGGTCGACGCATCTACAGCGTCTGCATCGGAATTCGTTGCCGAGCGTCGGCTCCATGCTGCAAACGACGCATGCCTCCAGAGCGCCGTCAAGTCGGCTGCTGTGAAGCCTCGTGTCTGCTCAGCTACCTCTGGAAGAACGGCAGAGGCATCNGGACACGATCCGCTCGTCAGGTTCTGGAGGATTTCGAGTCTCTCTGAATGATCCGGCATACGCAGCGCTACCTCTAGACCAAAGAAGCCGCTCGAGCCAAGGACGCGGTCCACACTGGCGCGTTCACGAACGGTGGCAACAACCAGCACCGCTCCTGATCCATCAGGTAACCGGATATCCAGACGCTTTTCGTGTGAGCGGAGGTCCATGAAAAAGCGCAGAAGCATCGCGTTCGTGCGTTCGACCTCTTCGGATGCATCTAACGCATCTCGACGCATCAATAGGGCGTCAAGGTCATCGATAAGTAGCACACTGGGCGCGTCCATGATGGCCAACTCAATGGCCTCCTCGAAGCGGTGTCGGATCTGACGCGTTCCGAGTCCCGCGAGCGTTGCGCAACGAAGCAGTTCCAAGTGGGCAGGCAACTTGCGTGCCAGCGCTTGTCCTAAGGTGGTTTTTCCTATCCCGCTGGGTCCACATAAAAGTATTCCCTCAATACGGAATACGTGATCCCGGGCGGCATCACGAAAGAGATCCAAAGCGGCGCGGAGGAGTATTGCTCGTGCCTCAGCGTTGCCCGGGAGTGTGTCCCACAACATGTGTGTACTTGTTTCGAGGCGAGCTTCTGGAATAGAATGCGCTGCGCTACCGTTCAAAGACCGTTCCATGCAAGCGTGCTCTATGTGTAGCGCTGGAGCGCCCTCCACAGAGCACGTCCGCAACGGTTCCGTCTGCAGCATGATACGAGTACGCGCGTCGAGCTGGAAACCATCGCGAGTCTCCCCAGTGACACCTGCTGCGTCGCTGTCCGCAATCATTGCTGTATTTCGCTGGGATAACCGGATGTTCACGCCCCGAATGCAGATATTCAAGAGAACGCCCATGAAAGGTACACCAACGAGCCAGCCGCCCTGGCAGAGCAGACGACCAGCGGCGCTCCAGCGTATGTGTCGCACGAGCTCGGTGCGTATGTCGACCGAAAGATCAACTCGCTGTCGCAGCAGCGCTGCCGTTGTCTCCTCCATCGTGCAGTAGATGCTTCGAGCGGTCGGGATCGCTGCCAGTTCCGATACGGATAATGTCGATGGCTTCGCTCCTGCATCCAGGTAGGCGAGTCGTGCTAGCGGCGGGCATGGAGCGTCCCGCTCGGTCGAGGGACCGCTCAAGAGCCGATAGGTTTCCGGGTCTACAACCAGGGCATTCGGAGCGACGTTGTCGTCGAACCAGAGCAACACAGAGACCGATCGTTGCGCGCTGAACTCCTGGCTAGGTGCTTTCGCCTCGTCGCCTATCGTCAACGCCGAGTAGGACGCTGTGAGGGCGTCAGTATCTGCTTTTGAGTCCAGGGCTTGTACTAGAACCGCGGATCCGTTAGCAAGTGCTGAGCCCGTGGTGAGCAGCAGCACGTTTCGCGTCGACATCACAGCCAGTCCTCGTTTGCCGAGGTGACTCGTGATCAGACCCGCTAGCACGCTTTTCTTACGCTTGGATGTGTTCGAGCTTTGCTGCAACCGCAGCGGAGCACTATACCGCATCATGGTTTTTCAGAACGACGCCTAACCTGGGTCCACGGGCGTCGACGCTGTTCCGAAACTCCCCGCAAGTACCTAGTCAGGTGTAGAGGCACGCTTTCCGTCGCATGGACGGGAGACTCTACGCCTGCGAGGACTCGCACAGCTGCAATCGCCTTGTATATCGGGCAGGGTGCAGGTACCAAGCACAACCTTCGCTCCCCAGGCCAGCGTGTCGAAAACACAGTAGTTGCGAGCCAAAACCCTCAAGCAAAAAAATAACAGGCGCAACGCGTAAAAAGCGTTCAGGATGGATCCGTACTGGACTAGTGTTACCGACTCTGTAGCGGTGCTTCTCGGTACGAGACGGTTGAGATTCTTCGCATCGAACGAGACTACCCACGTGATTAGCATACGCCTCGAGGTGAGGACTTGGAATCGAGCAGAAGTTTCCTCGGAAGCTGACGCGTTACGCGTGTACAAGGGCGCGAGTCTCGTTCAAGCCCTGTATGAACGCGAAAGCGGCCAACCCGGGGTTTCGTGTAGAAGAACGACGTGCTCATGGAGCACCTTCTAGAACAAATTGTTAGGAGCGCTTCTTTCCGTGTGTAAAGGCGTGCTCTAGGCCCTGGTCCGGCACCTCTCTGGGCTGCTGACTCGCTTAGAGCGATTGCGTGGGAGTGCGAGTGCAAGCACTCGTCGAAGCAGTCTTCCGAACAGTAGACGAAAGCTGCTTTCGAACATTAGCCAGAGCCAGCGCTCCAGGAGCGGCTCCCTGCTTGGCATTTCACGCTGCAGTCTTCTAGCGATCGGGCTCACTTGGAAATACAGCCATGGAGCGTCACGTATCCAAGGAGTCTACTCGATGAAACGCTTGCAATGTCGTTCAATGGAAACACAGCCATGGAGCGTCACATATCCAAGGAGTCTACTCGATGAAACGCTTGCAATGTCGTTTGTTGGAAGAGGGCGTAGCAACACCCGTCGTGCGTAACACCAATAAAGCATGCGACAAGTAACAGGGCAGCTGCCTGGATGCCTGCTCCTCAACCGTAGGCATGACCAGGACGGAGCTACGCTATGGGACCCCCGGCATTGCTCGATTCCTGCACTTTCATCTCTAACTGTCTCTGATAACGCGATTTCAGACTGTACAGCACAAGGAGAGGAACTTGATCTCAAATACAGCGCGGACAAGCACTAGATACCTAGCGGGACGCCTCAGGGGTGTCAATGTCGCATCGCGCGGGCGGGAACGACAAGGACAGGACACCAGCGCACAATCTGTTTCGACCACCTTTGATGAAAGACTCCCTTTAATGACTGTTGGTGTGCCTCGTGAACAACCCTATTTCTCCGTGATTCGATCGGTTGTCTTGCTGTCCATGGCGCCGTTCGTGCGAGCTCTAGTGTGTGCGTTTGGGAGCATCATCTCCGAGCAGGAGCTCCCTGGAACTGTGTCCAAAAGCCGCTGCTGCACGATGCACAGTACACAGGCTATGCCAGTGCGCATACTGAGGGATTTCTCGTGCCTGCTTCTCAGCTGGTTCGCATTGCGGCCCTGAACCGATGATGGTACCACGGAAAACGCATCTTGGAAGGACGCCCAAATCAATTACAGTGGAGTGCGGCCAAAGGTTTCCGCAACATGCCAGAGACACCAGATCCAGCGCAAAAGCTTCTCTGTATCTGCGTAGAAAGTGATTCGCCATGTGGGAAACTTCCAGGTCTATGCGAAGTGTTCAAGACAGTCTCTAATGAAGCTGAGCAGGCCGAGTGTCGTCCCCGAGGTCGCCACTCGTCGAATCCGCACCGAACCAGAGAAACTTCGTCGGCAGCAGTACCCTGATTCTCGAAGCGTCGGCGCGCGAACGGCCACAGTTACGCAGCATGGCCGAGCTCCGGGGTACGTGTGCTCCGTGCACCAGAGCCATGAGCCGCTACAATGTCCGAGAAGCCCTCACTCGTCACGTCAGCAAATGAATGATGAAAACGACCTGAAACCGTGTCAAGTACGTCAAAACGTCCAGCCGAAAAGCTGGTGCGCATCTCGTGCACGCGACTGGTGTCTGCTGTTACAAGCCCGTGTAACGCGCCATGCCGAATTCAACTAGGGTTGCTTTATTTCCTCGATGAAGACGGATCCCTCGTACATGCCATCGGAGTCATATTGCCTGACGATTCTTCTTCGAAGACCAGGTCGAACAAGCCACGTGAATTCTACGAGAAACGCTTGACCGAGCGGCACGGCATGCGGTGCTAATACTGTGCAATCTCTCCCGAGAAAACGCATCTGATACTGCAGATTCGGATGAATAGGATCGAAAACGATTTTGTTCTGGCTCTCATCGAGGCGCCCCCGAGAGACGCGTTCGAAACCGGGTGCAGCGACTCGCGTAACAACCGCTGGAACACCAGCATCAACACCATCCATTGAAAGCTCCTCGATGCTCAAACTGGCTTCCGTGTTGAAGTGGGCATCCTTCCGCTGATCACGGGCATAGACGTACGCTGCTCGACCTTGCCATGCTCCTCTTCCTGTTTCAAGCAAGCGAACAAAATCCTTAGCTCTCGGTCGCTCACTTACATAGTCACTCTGGTCCAGCTCGCGATAAAGCGAAAGCGCTGAGAGCTCCCGGCCCCTATAATGTACGACGACGCGTCGTCTTGCTGCGATACGCCCCGACTCCCAGTGGTTTATGTTCTGTTCAACGATGAGCGCACTGAGGCCACCTTCCCCGGAGCGCACCAACACGCTTCCCGAGCAGAAAGAGCCGTCCTGGGCGTAGACCATGCCCTGTTGTGCCAGCGTAGACGCATCCAGCGCGCGTGAGTAGAACTGCGTTGCATCCCGATCGCCGGGTTTGCGGAGGATAACCCAAGCAGAGTCCCTGTCCTCGGCTCTGGGCGTGATATGCAGTTCCGTTGGTCGCGGAGTACCAACTAGACTCACGCGAGCAGGCTCGTACCGCGATAGTGTCCCCGGGTAGACGCCTTCGTTGCGGCAGAGCCGCTCCCACTGCTCACCGGGTATAACAGCGGAAAGCGTCTGATGAAGTCGCTTTCTGGGTGCTTGAACAGTGTGCGCAAACATGTGCAGCAAAAGAACAATTCTCTCTGTTTGCAATGCAGCGAGAGGATGCAGTCGTCCTAAACGAATACCCGAGCGATGTGAAAGTGAATGTATAGCGATGGTCAGCACGATCGTGCCGTACACTTGGTCACAGCTCGAGGTCACAATAACCCATGTCAGAAGGAAATGGAAGCGGGATACTTGGTTAACTCGGGAGTACACACGAACGATTGGGATTCGTTCCGCTCGGTTGCCAACAGTGGCCTTTAAGGGGCCTTTATTCCACAAATGCTGTGTTCTCCTCTGTCTTGTGTTCGGCTTTGCATACGCTGGTCTGCGACGTTCCTTCAGCTTCGTTATCAGCAGTCGATGGGTGTCGAAAGCGGCGTTCAACGACCAATGTCGGTGCTTCCGGCTGTTGTCGACGCATTGCATGCAGGTGCACCAGTTACGATGCACACTTCGCTTGGCATTCTCGTCTTGTTTGAGCAGGGCATCTGTGCACGCCTCGCACTGGTGACACTCGACCGTCATTGGAGCTCCTCGAATGCTCACGAAACCTCCTTCTTCGAAGACGACCTCCAGGTGCGACGGGACTCGCTCCACCGCTCCTTAGGTGGCCCCGACGGGTATCGGGGG
>JGI24721J44947_10009682_pt1 | contig 12350 bp, 9 predicted proteins | sample YelNatPaOPGAMG01_FD_44947 | JGI IMG/M metagenome (IMG submission 44947)
GGGGGTGATCACGGCCATTTACCTGAGCGAATACGCCCGGCCGGCCTCGCTGGTGACGCGCGTGATCCGGGGCGCGGTGAGCAATTTGGCCGGGGTGCCTTCGATTGTCTTTGGCCTGTTCGGCTTGGGCTTCTTCATCGGGTTTGTGGGCGCCGGCCTGGACCGGCTAACCGGCGCTGGCGCCGAGCCGTATTGGGGCAAGCCCGCGCTGCTGTGGGCGTCGATGACGTTGGCGGTGATGACGCTGCCTGGTGGTGATCGTGGCCACTGAAGAATCCTTGCGGGCCATTGCACCGGGTTTGCGAGAGGCCAGCTTGGCGCTAGGTGCAACCAAGTTGCAGACGGTGCTCAAGATTGTGCTGCCCCAGGCGTTGCCCGGCATTCTCACTGGGGGCATTTTGGCGGTAAGCCGGGCTGCGGGCGAGGTGGCCCCCATCCTGTTCACTGGAGCGGCTTATTACATGAGCGGCCTGCCCAAATCGCTGGCGGACCAGTCTATGGATTTGGGCTATCACGTTTTCATCCTCTCGACCCAGTCGCCCAACGTGGACAAGACNCGTCCGATTCTCTACGCCACAGTGGTGGTGCTCCTGCTGCTGAGCTTCACCCTGAACGTGGTGGCGATTCTGATCCGGGCGCGGATTCGCCGCCAAATGCGGCGGCACTCCTAGTGCGTATGGTTCAACTTGGCTCCTCCACCATCGAGATCCGGACCGTGCGGCCGCCGCCGGTCGAGGACCCTACCAAGAACTCGGCACTTTTGGAGACCGAGCGGCTGTCGCTTTACTACGGGGAGGTCCAGGCCCTGAAGGACATCACCATGGCCATCCGCGAGCGCATGGTCACAGCCTTCATTGGCCCCAGTGGGTGCGGCAAGACCACCATGCTGCGCTGTTTCAACCGGCTGGACGACCTGATCGAGGGAGTCCGGATGGACGGCACGGTGCGGATTGCCGGGCAGGACATCTACAGCCGGGCAGTGGACGTCATCGAGCTGCGCAAACGGGTGGGCATGGTCNTCCAGAAATCCAATCCCTTCCCCAAATCCATTTACGAAAACATCGCCTACGGCCTGCGTTTGCACGGCGTCCGCGACCGCAAAAGGCTGGATGAGTTGGTCGAGCGGAGCCTGCGCAGCGCAGCGCTCTGGGACGAGGTGAAGGACCGGTTGCACGAGAGCGCCCTGAGCCTGTCGGGCGGTCAGCAGCAACGGCTGTGTATCGCCCGGGCCATTGCCATTCAGCCGGAGATTCTGCTGATGGACGAGCCGGCCTCGGCCTTGGACCCGCTGGCCACTGCCAAGATCGAAGACCTGATCTTGGAATTGAAGCAGGATTTCACCATCGTTATTGTCACGCACGACATNCAGCAGGCCGCCCGCATCTCCGACTACACGGCGTTNTTCTACCTGGGCGAACTGATCGAGTACGACACCACCCACAAAATCTTCACCAACCCCGCCAAGAAACAGACCGAGGATTACGTCACCGGCCGGTTCGGCTGACCCTGCATGGGCCAATTTGCTCCTAAACAATCAGACCGAGTGCCACCGCTACCATGGGCTTGGCTGTCGGTGTGGCGGGGGGCGATCGGGCGCGCCCCGGTGCGGACGGCGGCATTGCGGAGCCCCGGTTCAGAGGCCGCCCGACTGCGTCTGGCCGCCGGTCGTCCTTTACCTATCACGCACCCATTGCCAGTTTTCAGGTCACATGTCACTGCACTTTGAACAAGAACTAGGCGAGCTGAAGCAGAAACTGCTGGCCATGGCTCGCCAGGCCGCCAGCAATGTCACCGGGGCAGTTCAGTCCCTGACCGAACGCAACGCTGAGCTGGCTAAGCAAGTTGAGGCCGACGACGCCATCTTAGACCAGTTCGAGAAGGACATCGACGAGCTGGCCGTGATCCTGTTGGCCAAAGCGCCGCTGGCCTCGCAGTTGCGCCTGATCACCGTGGCAATGAAGGCATCGCACGACTTGGAACGGGTGGGCGACGAGGCCACTACCATTGCCCGTCGGGCTTTGGAACTGAATGCTGAGGAGCCATGCGCTATCCCGGCTAATTTGCCGTCGATGGCCCGCCGGGGCCTACAGATGCTCGAGGAGGCCATCGACGCCTTTGTCCACCACGACGCGGCCAAGGCCAGGCGCTTGATCCCGCAGGACAAAGACATCGACGCTCTGAACAAGCAACTTCAACACGATCTGGCCCAGCAGATGGCCCAGCAGCCTTCCAGCATCCGGCGCTGCCTGAACCTGATGACGGTGGCCAAGAGCTTGGAGCGCATCGCCGACCACGCCACCAACATCGCTGAAGAAGCGGTGTACCTGCAGGAGGGTGCCGATATCCGTCACGACCCCGAACTCAAGCGGGCCAAGCAGGGCCCCGACGGGCGTTGAACCTGCTAGGGATCGCCCACTCCCCGTTCAAGTGTTGGCCTGTGACGCCGAGCGCGCATCCACAAAACCGTCGCCTGGCAGGGCGACGGCCTCTTAGCTTCCGGTAGCCGCCAACGTGAGTCGGCGGATGGCAGGAAAATGAGATGCGGCCTCGGTCACTTTAGCCGTGCGTTCGCCTGGCGGCTGCGGCTATGTTGCTGGCACCGATTATGGCGCTAGTGAAACCGTTTGCGGCGTTGCGCCCGCGCCCTGAGTTGGCAGCCCGAATGTGCGAGCTGCCCTACGACGTGGTGTCGGCAGCCGAGGCCCGGGCGCTTGCCGCAGGCAATCCTTACAGTTTCTTTCATATCAGCAAACCCGAGATTGATTGCCCGGAGACCTTGGATCCGTACGATCCGCAGGTCTATGCACGAGGCCGGGTCAATTTTCTCGAAGCCATCCGACAGGGTTGGCTGGTGCAGGACCCCAGCCCGTGCTTTTACCTTTACCAACTGAGCCAAGGGACGCATCGCCAGGTTGGTCTGGTAGCAGTCACCAGTTGCCAAGATTACCTCCAGCGCACCATCCGACCGCACGAGTTGACCCACCCTGATAAGGTCGAAGACAGGCGCCGGCACATCGAAACCCTGGAGGCTCAGACTGGCCCGGCCTTTTTGGTGTATCGGGCTGAGGCTGCGCTGGACGCGTTTGTGGTTGAACGCAGCGCGCAGCCGCCCGCACTGGATTTCACTGCGCCAGACGGCGTCCGCCACACCGTTTGGGTGGTATCGGATCCCGAGGACATTGGTTGGGTGGAAGCTGCCTTTCAGAAAGTGCTCAGGCTCTACATTGCCGACGGGCACCACCGGACCGAGGCAGCAGCGCGGTTGTGGCAAAAGCGGAATGGCGCCGGGGCCAGTGCTTACTTCCTGGCTGTGCTCTTTCCGCATACTCAAGTTCAAATTCTGCCCTACCACAGGCTGGTGCGGGACCTGAATGGGTTGAGCGCTGATGGGTTTCTGCAGCGGCTGGAGTCGGTGTGTGTGGTGCAACGCAGCCGTCGGCCTGACCTCACTCAACCGGGGCAGTTGGGGCTGTATGTGCAGGGCCAGTGGCACAGCTTGGCCTGGCGGCCGGAGCAGATGACCGGCCCGCGGCAGGCGGATACTTTGACCGTGTCCCTGTTACAACGGCATGTGCTGGGGCCGGTCTTGGGCATCGAAGACCCGCGCACCAGTCAGCGAATCGGATTTGTGGGCGGCCGACACGGCCTGGACGAGCTGGTGGCGCGGGTTGACCGAGGCGAGTTTGCCTGCGGTTTTGCGTTGGCTGCCACGCGCATCCAAGAGCTGATGGCTGTGGCAGATGCGGGTGAGTTGATGCCGCCCAAGAGCACGTGGTTTGAACCCAAACTGCGTGACGGGCTGTTTTGCCACTTGGTCTAAGTTTGCAGAGCGTGGCGCGGGTTCGGCCAGTGCTTCAGGACGAGGCCTTCTTGGCTGATGTGCAGGCTGCCAGCCAAGACTTGGCCCAACTGCACTTGTGGTGGCTAGGCCAAAGTGGTTTTCTGGTGCAGTGGCATGGCCGCCATCTGTTGGTGGACCCGTATTTGTCGGATGCACCCATCCGGTCCGCGCCGGGCTTGAGCCCAACGGGGCTGAAGCAGACCGACGTGGTAGTGGCGCCACGGCGACTGAACTTCGTCCAGGTTGTGGCCATCACCCACACGCACCGCGACCATTTTGATCGGGACACGTTGTTAGCCTTGCTGACGGCAAACCAGCGGCTAGAACTGATTATTCCCGAAGCCAGCCGCGAGGCGGTGGTTAACCACCTGGAAATCCCCATCGAATTGCCGCGTGGCTTGGACGCGGGCCAGTCCTACGCCGTGGCGGGCTTTGTGATTTGGGCTGTGCCGGCTGCGCACAACTTTCTGGAACGGGACAGCGCCGGTCGGCACCGGTACCTGGGTTACCTGATCCAAGCCGGGCCATGGACACTGTATCATGCCGGTGATACGGTCCGGTATCCGGGCATGGAAGCCTGGTTACAACGAGGGGCTGTGGACGTGGCCTTGCTGCCCATCAACGGCGATACACCAAGCTGGGGCGAACCCAGCACGTTGGCTGGCTCGGAAGCCGCCGCCCTGGCGCGGGACATCGGCGCGCGTCTGGCTATCCCATGCCACTATGGCATGTTTGCACCTGACACAGCGTCGCTGGATGCATTTGTGGCCGCTGCGCAGCGTTTGGGCCAACGGTATCAGGTCCTGCAATGCGGCCAACGATGGAGCTCAGGCACGCTGGCCGCCGGGGCTTAGCCATCCTGCCCTGGCAGCTTCCGCCACGGTCAGCGGCGTGCGCCGGCCCCTTCCCGCTGCAACCGCGCCACGCGCTCCTGCTGGCATCCCAACCTGGCGACTCGCTCACCCTCAGGTCCAGGTGGCTCCCGAACTTGTCGGCTGGCTCAGAGCAGGACGCGCCCTGTGGATCGGCTTGATTGCTGGAGGGCGTGCAGCCAGCTTACAAGCGCTATCGGGCTTTTGGGGCTGCGCTGGCAAAGGTTTGGGTCAGTGCCAGCACGGCCCACGAGCCTCGGCCGGAAAGCGAGGCGTTCGTGAAGGCGTTGCCATGCAACAGAACATAACTCGACGCGGTTTTTTGAAAGCCACGGCTGCAGCCATGTTGGTTGGGCCGGTAGCCGCCAGCCTCGAAGAACAGGTCTTGCTGGCTAGAGCTTCTGACGGTGGCGGCACGCCTGCCGCGCCCGGCCCAAAAGTCACTGTGCCCCAGGGCCGAATCGGCAAAGTCAAGATCAGCCGCTTGATCTGTGGGGGTAACCTCATTAGCGGCTATGCCCACAGCCGCGACCTGATCTACGTGTCGGCCCTGCTGAAGCATTATTTTACCGACGAGAAAATCATGGCCACCTGGCGGCTGTGCGAGCAATACGGCATCAATACCATGGTGGCTTCGGCTGATGATTCGCGGGTCGCTGCCATCTACCGAACATACCGCGAGCAGGGTGGCTCCATCCAATATCTGGCTCAGCTCAGCTCACGCGAAGAGGAGCTCAAAAAGTGTGTCCAGGAGGTGGTCGCCGCCGGTGCCGTGGGGGCTTTCTTGGTGGGGAACCTGGGCGACCTGTGGACCCGGCAAGGCAAAGTGAACCTGATCGGTGAGCTGGTGCGGATCATCCGCGACCACGGCCTGCTGGCAGGCGTGGCAGGGCATGAGCTGCGCGTGCCGCAGATGGTCGAACAAGCCGGGATTGCCCCGGATTTCTACGTCAAGACACTCCACACCACCAATTACTGGTCGGCTCGGCGCTCGGACCAAACCGCCGAAGTGATCGATAACTACGCCATTGATAATTACTGGTGCCGCGACCCTGAAGGGACCATCCGGTTTTTCCAGGAGCTGGAACGGCCGTGGCTGGCTTACAAGGTGTTGGCCGCAGGNGCACTGCATCCGCGTGTGGGCTTCAAATACGCCTTTGACAACGGCGCGGACTTTTGCGTGGTGGGCATGTTCGATTTTCAGGTGGCTGAGGATGCTGCACTGGCGTGTCAGGCCGTTTTAGCTGCGCAGAATCGGCCTCGACCATGGATGGCCTGAGCGCAGTGGCTCATCCCGACAACTGCTGTACCGCACCACCACCCGCTATGCCCAAAGCCGGCTCAGCTCCCACGCCTCAGTCAATCTGCCACAGGGCTGCCTGCGGGCCAGTCCGGCGCTGGCCGCATTGGGTTGGTGTGGCGTTGGCGTTGATGTTGGTGTTGGTCGGGTGCCGGCCTGACCAGTCCGCTCTAAGCCGAGGCCGGCCGGAAAAATCCGCCGGGCCATTGACCCCGCCGGCCCTGACGCCGCCCATCCCAGCCGGACCACAGGATGTGTTCGAGGATGTCACAGCCCAAGCTGGCATCCAATTTGTCCATCAATACTGCGATACCCGCATCGCCAACATCCTCGAATCCAACGGCGCAGGGGCGGCTTGGCTGGACTACGACCAAGACGGGTGGCTGGACCTGTATCTGTTGAACTGGGGCCCACTGGAAGGCGTCACCCACGCACCACCCGGCACCGCACGCCAGCCTAACCGGCTTTACCGCAACCGCGGCGACGGCACTTTCGAAGATGTGACCCATCGGGCGGGCCTGGCCGCTTTCGGTTACAACTCCGCTGTTGCGGTGGGGGACTACGACAACGACGGCTGGCCAGACATTTACATTGCCAACATCGGCACCAACATCCTTTACCGCAACCGCGGCGACGGCACGTTCGAGGATGTCACGGCCCGGGCTGGCGTGGGCGATGCAGGCACGGGCATCTCGGCAGTCTGGGTCGATATCGACAACGACGGGTTCTTGGACCTGTTTGTGGGCAACTACCTCCAGTTCGATCCCGACCCGAAACTGTATTTTTCGGCCGAAGGTTACCCCGGCCCGCTGTTCTATCCCGGCGAGTTCAACGTCCTTTACCGCAACCGCGGCGACGGCACTTTCGAAGACATCAGCGCCTCAGCCGGCATTCGGATCCCAGGTCACCGCGCCATGGCTGTGGCCGCTTTCGACCACGACCGCGATGGGGACGCGGACCTGTATGTGTCCAACGATAGCACACCGAATCTGCTGCTGGTCAACGACGGGCACGGCCGGTTCACCGATGTAGCTCTGCGCGCTGGCGTGGCCTACAACGCCTTGGGTGAAGCCGCTGGGTCGATGGCTGCGGCCATTGGCGATTGCAACGGCGACGGCATCGCCGATCTGATGGTCACTCGGTTCGGCTACGGCTCGCTGTATGTCGGTCGGGCCAATGGCCTGTATGACGATCGGATGATGGCCTCGGGCGTGGGCCGCGTGGCTGGGCGGTTTGTCGCTTGGGGGGGCGCTTTCCTCGACTTCGACAACGACACAGACCTGGACCTGCTGATCGTCAACGGCGACGCGCATTTCTTGGTGGGCCAACCCGCTCTGCTATTGGAAAACCAAGGCAACTGCGTCTTTACCGATGCTTCGGCCAAAGGTGGCGCCTGTTTCCGAATCCCGTTGCGCGGACGCGGCGCAGCCGTAGCCGACTACGACAACGACGGGCGCGTGGATATTTTGTTGACTCTGCTGGCTGACCGGGCGCTGCTCCTGAAAAACCGCACTCAGTCCGGACACCACTGGCTGGAGCTGGCCTTGGAGGGCACCCGGAGCAATCGCGACGGCTACGGCGCACTAGTCACGCTGCACGTGGGCTCCAAACGGTTGGTTGCCCAGCACCGCTGCCCAGTCGGGTTCCTCTGCCAAAACGATCCGCGCCTGCATTTCGGCCTGGGCCAAGCCACCCGCGTAGATCGCATCGACATCCGCTGGCCCAGCGGCCAGACTCAAACCCTGACCAACATCCCAGCCAACCAAATCCTTAAAATTCGCGAACCTTCCGCCTCCGCAGCACGGTCTCGCTCCCAACCCAATTCACCCTCGGGCTGAAGCCCCCGAGGGAGCTTACCGGCCGTGTATGGGTCTGCGGCTGTGGAGCAACGGAACACTCCTTAGGCTGCAGGCGGCGCTCAGGCCTTAGCGCAACTGCCGGCCATCCAGGCCGTCCAGAAGCAAAACTATCCTGGCGCAGGCGCGGTTGCGCTCAGCGCCCACCCGGCGACGTGCCTACCCGTGCATGAACATAGTGGCAAGCGTCGCCAGCAGGCTCCCCACCACAATGGCAATGGTCCAAAGGCTCAACGCTCGCAGGCGCTCAACCTGTTCCATCAAAGCAGCCAGCGCGGCTGGCTGATCCCGGACCAATGGCTGTAGCAGGCCTTCAACGGCTGGCTGAAGTGAGGTCACGTCCTTGGCTAAGGCATCCAAGCGTTCCAGGACCTGCCTGGGACCGACCGACTGGAGCGTTTCAGCCAGACGGCCAAGCTGGTGAGCGGCCTCACCACACCGGTCCGACAATTCCCCAACCCGCGCGGCAGTCTGCTCGAGTGCCTGATGGGCTGTCTTGTANGATTCGATCTCCTGTTTGAGCTTCGACAAGACCTCAAGCAGCCGATTTGCTTCTACCTCAAGGCGGAGGAATTCATTTTGGGGTTCTGTAGGCATGGTCTATCCATTTGAGTTGTTGCACAACAACGTGGCGCACTTGTTCACAAGGCGCCCCAGCAAGACCCACCCAACCGCTGAGGCCATCCCAGGAGGCACTTGCGCAAGCAGCACGCGGCCAAACCGGTGGTAGGTATCCGGTGACCCCCGGATTTGGGCCAGGACCGCTGCCAATAACAGCTCGGCAGCACCCGGTTTGGTGACTGCTCGCTGAATCGCCTGGCCCCAAGCCACTGCAAGCTGGCCAGGCTCGGTCCTAAACTGCTCCGTGGCAAAACGCAGCGCCGCATGCGCATTTGCTCGGACAACTTCAGCGTCCGCGTCCGGACACAACGCCTCGCTCAGACTCCGCAGGATGAGCAAGCCCGGCACATCGGGATACGACGCCAGCGCGCGGCCCGCTGCCGCGCGCAGCTCCACTGCATCTTTGGGCGAAACCAGCAGGTCCACAATCGGCCCTAACTGATCCAACCCGCCCAGTCTGGAGGTTATGACAGCCCCAAGCCAATCATCCCACTGGGACTGCTCCAAGTAATCCAAGATACGGCGCCGGAATTCTTCACCGTCCCCTGCACTTTCAGCAGCCTGGAGCATTTCGCTCAGGGCACGCCGCCGCGCCAGCTCGATGTGCTCGTAAATAAACCGCACTAGCAGCTCGGCTACACTCAGCACATACTCCCGGTAAGGCCTGCCCAAAAGTTGGCGGGCTTGGCGCTCCAATTCTTCGCCCAGCCGGGCTTGGTAAGCACCACCGTACCGCCCCAGTGCCGNCGCAATCTGTTCGGGCGCAGCGCCCGCAACCCGGACACCGAACTCTTCGGAAGCGTAATCGACCGTATAATCCTCGACCACCCCAAGCACCACCAGGCGGTGCAAAGCCTTCTCGGCTCGCTCGCGGTCCGAGGCTCCGCGTTGGCTGGAGGGGGAGCCGGCCGAGGACCACCATGGATCCCGCCAGGTCACATTCACCTGCCGGCGGCTGCGGACCTCACCCAGTTGATCGAGCATCTGCGCGATGTCATGGACTTCTTGCTCGACGCCGCGAAAGGCCCGCACGTGAAACCACAGGGCGCGCACCACATCGTCAGCCTCAGACCATCGGGTCTGGTTGACTGCCCGGGCCACCTCATCCAGCGGGGTGGTGGGGTTCAGAAGTGTCCGGGACCGCCTTGGATTATCGTTCGACAAAATGATCGCGCACACTGCGGACCCCCGATCCCGGCCGGCCCGGCCAGCTTCTTGGTAGAACGATTCAATCGAAGGCGGCAGGCTGATATGAATCGAGTATCGGATGTTGGGCTTGTCGATCCCCATGCCGAAGGCCTTGGTGCAGACCATCAGGGCAATCTGATTGCGCTTGAACTTGTGTGCAACCTGACGCTTATGGGCCTCCCAAAACTTGGGATCAGTCCCTCGTGGCGCCTCCCCGCTATAAGTGCCGACTTGCGCTCTGCAGTGTTCGTTCAGGTGCTCGGCTACTTCCATGATTCCGCACGATCCGCCAATGTGCGGACAAAACACCAGCCCGGCGTGGGTTTGAGGGCCGGCCGGCTGGAAAAATGTGCCGCGACTCACCCCAAACTCAGCCGGCAAGCTATCCAGCATCCCCCGCAGCCGCCCGATCTTTTCGTCAGACCGAGCGCGAACAATCTTGTACCGCAGCTCGGGCCGGTCGAAACTCTTCGGGCTGATCACGGCGTCGAACGCCGTAATCCCTAACTCCCGTTGGACATCCTTGAGCACGATCCGGCTAGCGGTGCCAGTCAGCGCCACCAACGGCGGGATNACGCCGTTACAGGTGCAGTACTGCCGAGCAATCCGGCCGAGATTCAGGTAGGCCGTCCGGAAATCGTGGCCCCACTCCGAAACGCAATGGGCCTCATCGATCGCCACCAACGACACCGGCGTGTGAGTCGTCAACGCCTGCAGCGCGTCGCGAAACGATTTGATCTGGAATCGTTCGGGCGCCACGTAGCAAAACAAGTAGTGCCCGGTGGCCCAACTGCTCAGGGCCCACTTTCGTTCCTGAGTGGACAATTCACCCGTAATGCCGACGCACCGGTCAATGCCCACCGCAGCCAAATTGTCGATTTGGTCTTCGATCAGTGAAATAATCGAGTCCACCACTACGCATCGGCCCGGCAGCAACAGCGCCGCCAGTTGAAAGGCGATGGACTTGCCTCCGCCGGTCGGCAGAAGCACCACTGAATCCAACCCTTTCAAGCACCGCTGGATTGTCTCCCACTGCCCTTCCCAAAAGTCGTGCTTGCGGAAAACATACTGGAGAAACCAGCGCACATCCTCTCGCTGCGGAGCTTTAGGACGGCTGGGGGCGGCTGGAACAGCCGGCATCTGGATTTCCCGAGGGAACACCACGTCGGATATCAGCAATCGGGCGNGGGCTGATCCAGCCACAGCGTCCGCCCGGCCATCCGCAGGCCCAATCAGCACTGCAACTGCTGGCCCGGATCGCGGTTGTCTGGCTGTAGTTTTTGGCGCCACCAGCCGCACGTGCATCTCGGGGCGGCTAAACGGCTGGTCGTGCACCCGGCCCAACCGCTCCAGCAGCTCCACAAGGTCCTCAACTGCACGCCGGACCAGGCGCGCAGCAGCTCGGTCATCAGCCAGAAGCTCGGGCACCACAACTGCAACGGCCCACGGCTCATCGGTTCGAAGCCATCCATGGCGCAGAGCCATCAGCAGGGCCACCTGGACCTGATGAAGGAATTTGGCCCAACGAATCGTCCTTGTGAGGGGCGTTTCTGGAGGGGGCTGTTCTTTGGCAGCGAACAGAAGTCGGCGAAGTGTCTCCAGCGCCGGCCCCGAGCCGCGGCGTACCTCGGCAGCGGGCACCCGCACCACCTGCACCCCAGCCGCTTCGACGCCTCGATCGCGCTCTTGGTCAACGTCTCGACGCTCTTTGTGCTGCTCGCCATCGACCTCAACCAAGACTGGCTTCAGCGCACGGTCTGGATGAGTCAGAAGGAAGTCACCGCGTNCGCCGCCCTTCGGGTCGATGTGCGGACTCAGCGACGCCAATGCAATTTGTGCGATCACTGACCAACCAAGACGGTTGTCCTGTATCAAGCTCGACAGATATGCGAACGCGCTACCCTCCTCGGCACTCTGGAACTGCAGCGGCTTCAACCTGCACGACGGCAGTAGGGCCACCGCCCGCAAGGCTTCCAGAACCTCGCCCAAGGGTAGCCCGGGCCCTCCCTTGACCTGCAGCACTTCTTCCATCGCCACCGAACACAGCGGCGTTGTCCCGCGCGTCAGGAGCGATTCGGCTACGGCAAGCACGCTTCGGTCCAGCGTGGCTGCATGAGGGTTCCTGGGAATTGGAAAGTCCAGACGCCACTGAGCTGCCGCGCGCACCACAACCCGATCCGCGTCCCCCATGTGCAGCGTCTCCACAATGCCCGCTGGGAGTGCACAGGATTGGAAGAACCGGCATTGCCAGCCAGCCTCTCGCGCCTCAGCCGATACCTCCACTGGAAACTCCCGAGGCGCAATCGGAGCTTCGAGTAGAGCAGGGGCCTGAGTCACATCCTTGGCTATGCTGCCCACATCGGCTGGTCCCAGAGCGTCCAGCTCAAGCTCCTCCAGCTCGGGCTCCCGGACGGCTTTGCATGCCGGATAACGGCTGCAACCCCAGAATGGCTTGCCCGCATGGGGCCCTTGGCGTGCCTGCCGCAGCACCATGGGATTCCCACACCGGGGACAGCTCGGCGTTTTAGTGTCTGCCATGGCAGCCATGTGGATCACCCCTTTGTCCACTGCAACGGGCGCAAGGTGCCAGCGCCACCATCAGCATCTGGCCAAACTGCACCGAAACACTCCACCACTTCCATCCGGCACGGTGTGCACACCGCACCAAGGTG
>JGI24721J44947_10009693_pt1 | contig 12339 bp, 9 predicted proteins | sample YelNatPaOPGAMG01_FD_44947 | JGI IMG/M metagenome (IMG submission 44947)
TGTTGGCTTTTTACCAGCAGTTGGAATTTCAGAAGCTGCAGTTATGGTTCAATATCTTGGTGGAAGAGGAGATGCAAGAAGTTTTTTAGTTACACTTTCAGGGATAAATGTTGGAAATGAAGTTTTCTCTCTGATTTCTCTTTACCTAGTTTCAAATCCAAGAAGTGGTTCAAGTGTTGCAATTCAGCAGATATTGACTGAGCTAAGTTTNTATGATGTTTTGTTTTTAATTGGTGTGATTTGTTTTGTTTCAGGAATTTCAGCTTTGCTCACTCTTTACCTTGGTAAGCGAATACCAAAATTTTTGGTCAAACTTGATTACAAAACTTTAACACTTTCTGTCATAAGTTTCATTTGTGCCATGGTTTTCATTTGGACTGGTATTACTGGTATTATAGTTCTTTTAATTTCTACTGCTATTGGTCTTCTTTGTGCATATTTGGAAGTAAGGAGAAGTCATTGTATGGGTGTGCTTTTGATTCCGAGCATATGTTTTTTTNCCGGTTTAACACCTTCAATTCTTACAGCTTTAGAAATATAAATGTAAATAATATTTTAATCAAAATCAAAAATGTTTTATTAGGTAAGTGAATATGGCAACAAAAAAAGAATTGATTCAAGAATTCCAAAAAAATCCAGATCGGTATTGGAAAGTTAAGCTTTTTGATGAACTAGGGTTCAAAAGAAGACAATGCAAGAATTGTGGAAAGTTTTTCTGGTCTTTGAAAGATCAAGATACATGTAATGATTCCACTTGCAGAAGCTATGATTTCATTGGAAATCCACCCACTAAAAAACCTTTGGACATTTTTCAAACATGGAAAAAAATTCAAAAATTTTTTGAAGATAATGGGCATACAGCACTTAATCGTTATCCAACAGTTTGTAGGTGGTATCCCCTTTACTTCACGATAGCTGGGATTGTCAACTTTTACAGAGTGGATGAAGAAGGAAATCTTGATTGGGAAGTTCCTGCAAATCCTTCAATTTTAGTTCAACCATGTTTGCGATTCAACGACATACCTAATGTTGGTCTAAATTCAAAGAGCTTTACTTGTTTTGGCATGATTCAACAAACATCTTTTTTTAATGGTAAGCAAGGATATTGGAAAGACAAATGCATAGAGCTTGATTTCAATTTACTCACAAAAGTTTTTGGAATTAAGCCTGAAGAAATCAATTTCATAGAAGATGCTTGGATTGGCTATGGTGCTTTTGGAAGTAGCTTAGAATATCATGTTCAGGGAATAGAATTGGGAAATGCAGTTTTCACAGAGTTTGCAGGGAATCTTGAGAATTACAGGGAAATGAAAGAAAAAGTCATAGACATGGGAGCAGGTTGGGAAAGATTTACTTGGATAACTCAAGGCACACCTACAAGCTATGATGCTGTTTTTGGTCCAGTGCTTGAGAAAATAAAGAAAGCATGTGGAATAAAATATGATAAGAAATTTTTCTTGAAGTATGCAAAAATTTCAGGCAAAGTAAATTTGGATGAATATGCTGATTTAAAAGTTGTCTTGGAAAAAATAGCATCTCAACTTGGAATTTCAGGGGAAGAATTGAAGAAAAATATAGAACCACTTCAAGCTCTCTATTCTATAGCAGATCACACAAGAGCTTTGGTCTTTGCAATAGCNGATGGTGGCTTACCAAGCAATGTTGCAGGAGGCTACAATCTTAGAGTAATTTTAAGAAGAGCTTTAAGTTTTATTGATAAATTCAACTGGAATTTGAAAATTGAAGATGTTGCTGATTGGCACATCAACTATCTGAAAAAAATGTTCCCTGAGCTTGAAGAAAGAAGGAAAGAAATAGAAGAAGTCTTACAGGCTGAAATAAACAAATACAAGAATACAAAAGAAAGGGTTAATAGAATAATTCAATCTTTCTCTGGAAGGAAACTTTCTGAAGAAGAGCTTATAACACTTTATGATTCTGAAGGTGTCACTCCTGAACAACTAGGAATAGAAGTTGAATCAGATTTTTATTCAAAAGTTACAGAGAGGCACATGGTTGAGAAAAAAGAAGAAGAGAAAATTTTATTAGATGTTTCAGACTTACCAAAAACAAAAATTTTGTACTATGATGATGTTTTAAAATTCAAAGCAAAAGTCTTGAAAGTTTCAGGGAATTTTGTTGTTTTAGATCAAACAGCTTTTTATCCAACTTCAGGAGGTCAAGAGCATGACACAGGCCATATTGCTGGTTTAAGAGTTGTAGATGTTTTTAAGTTGCATTCAGTGATAGTTCATCAGCTTGAATCTTGTAATCTTAAAGAAGGTCAATTTGTTGATTGTGAAGTTGATAAAAAAAGGAGAGAAATTTTGAAAAGACATCATGATGCAATTCATATCATAAGTGGTGCTGCAAGAAAAATTTTAGGTTTTCATGTTCANCAACATGGTGCAGAAAAAACAGAAGAGAAAGCAAGGATAGATATNACACACTTTGAAAGCTTGAGCGAAGAGGAAGAAGAAAAAATTGAAAACTTGGCCAACAAAATTGTAGAAAAAGGTTTACCAATCAAGAAATATGTGATGAAAAGAGGCGAAGCTGAAAGAAAATATGGCTTTGGAATTTATGCTGGTGGTTACATTCCTTCAAAAGTATTAAGAATTGTTGAAATTCCAGGTTTTGATGTTGAGGCTTGTGGTGGTTTGCATGGCAACAATACTAAAGATGTTGGTTTCATAAAAATTTTGAAGACGAAAAGAATTGCTGATGGTTTGGTTAGNATTGAAATTAAAGCAGGAGAAGTTGCTTTGGAATACATGAAAGAGAAAGAGAAAATTTTGAAAGAGGTTGCAGAGAAATTAGGAGTTAAAGAGGAAAAAGTCCCTGAAGCTGTNAAGAAACTTTTTGAAGATTGGAAACAGAAGAGAAAGCAATTGAAAAAGATGGGGAGGAAAGAATGATTTCAAGAAAAGAGTGGACAGAGTTGAAGAAAAAAGAGAAAATTTTAAAAGAGGCTACAGAAATTTTGAGAGTTGAAGAAAAAGATTTGCCTAGGGTAATTGAAAGATTCAAGAGAGAGATAAAAGAGATGGAAGAGAAATTGCAAAGTCTTTAAATTGGTTTTGGTAAAATCATAAGAATTTCTTCTGGGTCGCCAATAGCAATATAATTTCCCTCCAAATACATCTTTCCTAATAAAGCACAAGTTGCAGCATCTAGTTCATGGTCACTCATTTTTTTGTTCAAGCCTTTTAAGCCAAACTTTTTAAGNCCAGCCATTAATTTTTCCTTTCCTTTGCTTTTTCTAGGAATTTTTAAAATATCTTGAATTGCTCCTGGATAAGTTTCTATTGTTTTTATTTTTTTACTTTCAAGAATTTTTTTCAATTTAATTCCCCTTTCAGTTAATTTTCTCATAGGACCTAAAGTGATTGGAAAGAATTTTATCTTCATTTTTAACAATTCTTTATCACATTCTCTAAAGTGAATTTTATCTCTCTTATAGAGGGATTTTCTTCCTTTTGGTAGAGCAAGAGGTGCATCTATTGCTACAACATCTGGCTTGATTTTTTCTATTTCTTTCAAAATTTCTTCATCTTTAAAAAGCAATGAAGTTTTTATTACCATCTTTTCATCGAGAAAACAAAAGCCTGTTGGATTCTTTTCCACTCCAGCTAAATCTATTCCTACAATTTTCATATACCTGCACACTCAACTGGAGGATAAAGAACAACTTTACAAAAAACCTCTTTAACATTTTCTTCTTTTATGTTTTCACCTTCCAAGAGCTTTTCTTGAAGATAAATTTTATTTTCAGTTACATTAAAACCTATGAAATGAAGTTTTGGAATGCTTTCATTTGCCATGATTTTTTCCAAAAAAACTTTGTCTTGGTACTGCTTGGCAAAATCTTCCAAAAAACTGATTTTTTCTTGACAATCTTGACAATTTTTATCATAGAGAAACTCCATCAAAACTCTACCTTGCTTCAAGACAAGATTTTTTTGCTGAACATTAAGTTCATAATCCACTATATTGTCTTTTGGCAGAGTTGGTTGAAAAAATATTGAAAATATAATTTGGGATAAATAGATAAGGGTTGAGCTGGCCATAAGCAAAAGCAAGAAAATTCCAATCAAGCTTGACTTTTTCATACTTAAGAAATTTAATTCTTAAAAATAAATTTTTATAGAGAATATGGTTCTAGAAAGGTTAGTAAATGTAAGAATTGCACTCAAACAACCTTTTTGGGTTTTCATCTTAGGTGGAATAATTTCCACCATAAGCTTAGCCTTGTCTTTCTTGATTTTCCAAGAATCTGTAGGTTTGATAAGCAATTTTTTCATCACTTTTGCAATAATGCCTTTCATGCTCGATTTTATAAGATACGAAGGATCAAATATTGAACAAAAAACAGAAGAACTAAAGAAAATGAACATTTTTCAAAGACATAGAAATGTGATAATGGTATACACAGCATTTTTTGCAGGTATGGTCTTAACTCAAACAATTCTTTACATGATGATTCCAGAGTACTGGTCTCAAAAGCTGTTTGAAGATCAAGTTAATCAAATCAATCTAATAAGGGGCAAAGCAACTTTTGGTGGAACTTTTTCAACAATACTCATCAACAATTTTGGAGTGCTTATACTTTCTTTCCTCTTCTCTTTCTTATTTGGAGCAGGGGCAATTTTCATCTTAGCTTGGAATGCTTCTGTACTTTCTGTTGCAATAGGAATGACGGCCAAAAGCTTGGGAGGCTTTAAAGGAATCCCTTTAGCAGTTCTTACCTTTTTCCCACATGGTAGCCTTGAAATTTTAGCTTATTTCATAGGTGGTATAGCAGGAGGCTTGGCATCTGTTGCTTTCACAAAAAGGAGAACAGAAAAATTCGGTTTTATAATAAGAGACAGCATTGAAATGATGATAGCAGCATTTGTTTTGCTTGTAATTGCAGCTGCTATAGAAACGACAATTATTGTTGCTTAATCACTCTAAATAAATTCCAGGTTTACCATACTTTGCCTTTGTGGCTTTGTTTTGTGGGTCATATCTTTTCTCATCAGAAGATTTGAAAACAAAAATCTTCTTGAAGCCAAATTTTTTCTTCAAGTATTTCAGACATTCTTCAAAATATTCAATTTCTTTGTCTGAAACAAAATAAAAATAAGCTTTTTCTTTTTGTCCAGCAAGCTTTAAGACTTGTGAAATATCTTCTACCAATTTCTGGAAATTTTGTTCAAGCTCCAAAACATTTTTATCAATTTTGCTTTCATCAAACTCAGGCCAAGCTTCTAAAGAAACAAAGGTTTGATTTCCAAGCTGGTGCCACCACTCTTCTGCAAGATGTGGTAAGACAGGAGCAAGCAGTTTTATCATTACATTTAAAGCATGAGAAAGAACTTCCTCATTGCAATTTTTTATTCCACCACACCTTTCAACATAATCTTTCAAATCACTTATGAAATTGAAAAATGCAACTTGAACAACACTNCTGAATTTTAACTCTTCATAATTTTGTGTTGTTTCTTTAATATGCTGTTGAATCTTGCTTTGCAAAAGCAAATCAATTTTTTTCATTTCACTTCTTTTAGCCTTTTTCAAATTTTTCACAAGCTTGGAGATGAAATTCATCCTTGAAGTATAAGTTGCTATGGTTTCATCTTTCCAATCTGCGTCATCCAAATTTTCTGCAGAAGCTATTATATTTATCCTGACAACATCACTTCCAAGCTTTCTGACTAAATCTATTAAAGGCACTATATTTCCTTTTGATTTACTCATTTTTGTCCCTCTGACATTAACAAAACCATTAACACCTATTGCCTTGGGCCAATATTTTGGATCATCCCAAATTGCAACATGGTGGAAAAGGTAAAAAGTCAAATGATTTTGCACTAAATCTTTCCCAGAATTTCTCATGTCTACGGGATAAAAATATTCAAACTCTTTTCTCATTTCTTCTATGGTTTCTGCGTCAAGGCCAGAGCTCTTACTTAAGCTTTCAATGTTACCCTTTCCCAAGAAAACATAATCAAAAACTTCATCAGTCAATTTTTCTGCAGGAATTTTCTTCTCATTTATCACTTTTGCTATTGTATAATAAGCCATGTAAATTACGCTATCAGACANAGTCTCAATCTTCCAGCTTTTGTCCCAGGGCAAAGGCGTACCCAAACCTGTTTTTCTTGTGCAAGCTTTATCTTTAAGCCAGTCAACTGTGTTCAAGAATTGAGACCTTATTTCTTCAGGATAGAATTTCATCTTGCTTATGCATTCTTTCACTTTTTCTTTCCACCCTTCATCTGAGAATTTTAAGAACCACTGGTTTTCTAAAATCTTGACATGATTTTTTGTTCCACATCTACAAATCACTAAGCCTGTAGATTCCCACATCACATCAGCTATTCCTTTCTCAATAAAATCTCTTGAAAGTTTCTCTTTACACTCCGAAACTTTCATTCCAGAATATTCGCCACAATTCTCTTTCAAAATACCGAGGTGAAATTCCTTCTTGTAAACTTCTGATGTTGCTTGCTCCAATTTTTCTTTATCATTTTGGTCTTTCACACCAAGCTTTTCACAAAATTCTATTCCAGGATGGTCACCAAAGCCAGGAGTTTTTATTAGAGATATAGGCTTAATCTTCATCACAGTTTCAGCATCAATTCCATATTTCTTCACTTCTTCAGGATTTCTCTGCAAATCATAAAGTCCTATCCAATCGTAAGGAGCGTGTGAAGGTACAGACATGACAATGCCAGTGGCAGCATCAGGATCAACAAATTTTGCCGGCAATATTATAACCTTGTTCCCATTCACAGGATTTTCCACATATTTACCTATGAGCTCAGAACCTTTTACTTTGTTTAAAACTTCAACTTTTTTGAGTTGGTCTTTCAGCTTTTCTACAGCTTCTTTGCTCAAAAGCCAAGTTTCTCCATCAACTTTAGCCCAAACATATTCCACATCAGGATTAATCCAAAGATTTGTCACACCATAAGTGGTTTCTGGCCTTAGAGTACCACAAGGCAATATTTCTCCAGAATCAAGCTTGAATTTAATCAGGATGTAATCAATCGGGCTTTCACCTTCACCTTTAAGCCTGTCGTGATCGCCAGTAGGAGATTGACATTTTGGGCACCATATCACAGGATGCGTACCTTGAATAACATATCCCTTTTTTCTCAAGTTGTTGTACTGCCATTCTATAAACCTGTTGAAAGTTGGACTTATCGCGCTGATAAAAATCCTTCTCCAATCTACAGAATACCCCATAGCCTTAGAGTCTTCGATGATTTTTTCCATCCAATATTTTGCCACAAATTCTGGGCCAAACTTCTTGAAATTTTCTAAATCTCTCTTGGTTGCTCCAAAAAGCTTGAATGTTTCTATTTGTGAAGCATCATTTTCTTTCAATCTCTCTATAGTTCCAAGTATTGGCTCACCAGTTGCATGAAAGCCTTGAGCAAGCAAAACATTAAAGCCTTGCATCCTCTTGAACCTTGCATAGCTGTCTGTCCTTGAAAAAGTGAAGCAATGACCTATATGCAAGCGCCCATTCACATAAGGTATAACAAGCGAAGTAAAGAATTTTTTTCTTCCTGGCTCGACATTTGCCTCAAAGATTTTTGCTTTTTCCCATTCTTCTTGCCACTTCTTTTCAATCTTCTTTAAAGCTATGGCCATGAAAATCCTCCGTAATAATTAGAATAGAAAAATCTAAACTTAAAGTTGGAGAACTCGCTCACCCATGCTTCCCACAAATATTTTTAGGTGAAAAAGATTTAAAAACTTATTTTTGCCACAATTTCTTTCAATTTTTCCACACACTCAGGATTTGCTAAGCTTGAAATATCACCAGGACTTTCACCTTTAATTAAACTCTTGATTATCCTCCTCATGATTTTCCCACTTCTCGTCCTAGGTAAATCTTCCACATAAACAATCTTTGCAGGTTTTGCTATAGGTCCAATCTTCTTTGCTACTAAATCAACAATCTCTGCTGAAAGCTTCTCATCAGGCTTTNCTTCGCTTTTTAAAGCAACAAAAGCTATTGGCACTTCCCCTTTTATTGGGTCAGGTAAACCAATTACAGCCGATTCAACCACAGCCTTGTGCAAGTTTATAACATCTTCAATTTCTGCATTTGAAAGTCTATGACCAGCAACTTTCAAAACATCATCAAGTCTGCCAGTTATTCTTATCAAACCATTTTCATCCCTTAAAGCTCCATCACTTGTCCAGTAAATTTCCTTTCCATATTTTCCAAAATAGGTAGTTNCATATTTTTCANGATTTTTATAAATACCTCGAAGCATGCCAGGTGAAAAAGGTGGTAAAACTACAAGGTTTCCAACTTGATTTGTTTGACAAGCTTTACCTTCTTCATCCAAAATATCAACTTTAATTCCAGGAAAAGGTAAGCCAGTAAAAGCAGGCTTGAAAGGACCAATCCCAGGCAAAGAAGAAATTATAATCCCACCAGTTTCTGTCTGCCAATAAGTATCTAAAATTGGACATTTTTCTTTCCCTATTTCTTTGAAAAACCAATTCCAAGTTGATTCGTCAATTGGCTCACCAACAGAACCCAAAATTCGCAATGATTCAAATTTGTAGTTTTTTAAAGATCCAACTTCCTTTTTAAACATTCTAATAGCAGTTGGAGAAGTATAAAAAATTGAAACTTTATATTTTTCAATAATCTTTGCCCAACGGTCAGGAGTAGGGAAATTTGGTGCTCCTTCATAAATTAAAGTTGTTATTCCATTGAGTAAAGGGGAATAAATAGTATATGTATGGCCCGTTATCCAACCGACATCAGCCATTGACCATAAAACTGAATCTTCATGAAAATCAAATACCCATTTTCCAGTCCAATAAGCAAATACAGTATATCCTCCAACAGTGTGTAAAATTGGTAAAAATTCTCCTGTTGTTCCACTTTCTGGCAAAATAAAGAATGGATCTTCTGAATCCATTATTTCTGGTTCACATTCTTCGCTTTCATTTTTGACTAAATCATCATAAAAAATATCTCTTTTTTCATTCAAAGAAATTTTATTCTTCGCTCTTCTTACCAAAATTATTTTTTTAACTTTCNTTCCTTTAATTCCTTCATCAGCATTTTGTTTTAAATTAATAATTTCTCCTCTGCGATAATAACCATCAGCAGTAATCAAAATTTTAGCTTCACTAATTTCCAATCTCTTTTTTAAAGCTTGAGGTGAAAAAGCAGAAAAAATTACTAGATGGACAGCACCTATTCTAGCACAAGCAAGCATAGAAATTACAACTTCCGGAATCATCGGTAAATAAATTCCTACACGATCCCCTTTCTTCACTCCTAATTTTTTCAAAGCATTTGCAAGTTTGTTCACTTCTTTTAAAAGTTGTTCGTAAGTTAATATTCTTGGATTTTCTTCTAAAGGTTCGGGTTCCCATANCAAAGCAGGCTTGTTTTTGATCTTTTCCCAGTTTAGATTTTTTTCAAATATGTTTGAAGTTATGTTAATTTTTCCTCCCAAAAACCATTTGAAGTAAGGAGGCTCATGCTCGAAAGTCTTTTCCCATTTTTTGAACCAAAAGAGTTGTTCAGCCAAACCTTCCCAAAACTTGATAGGGTCTTTTAAAGCTTCTTCATAAATTTTCTTATCTTTAACCCAAGCTCTTTTCTTCATATTTTCAGAAGGCCAATAAAGGCCTTCTTTTTTAGTAACCCAAGAATTCTTGGAAATCTCAAAAACCATAATTGTTTAATTGTTCTTGGCTTTATAAAAAACTTATGCTCTAAAAGCTTCTTCAAAAACTTTTTTGTTTGCTTCAAGGAATTGNGGTCTAATCTTTTCAGCAACAGCCTCCCAAGCAATTTCTTTTTTAATCGGTAAAAGATTTTTTGCTATAGAATAGCCAAGCATGAAAACATTGCTCATTGCTATATCTCCAGTTAATCTTTCAACAATTTTGCTCGCTTCAACAGTCTCAACTTTTTTCACAAATTTTTTCATTTCTGATATCAATTCTTCTAAGCTGATTTTTTCTTCATCAACTGGTGATGGATTCAAAACTCTTTCATCTGTTAGCAAAATTGTTTTTTCCTTGTTTGCATAGTAGCAAGCTCTCAAGCCTTCTAAAGGCTCAAGAGCTATTATCAAATCTGCTCCAGCTTTTCTTACTATTGGTGAAAAAACTTTTTCTCCGAATCTAGCATGGCACTGCAAAGAACCTCCCCTTTGAGTTAAACCATGTAGCTCAGCACCTTTAGTATCAAATCCTTGTTTAAAGGCTGCCCTTTCTATTATTTCAGCTAAACTCAACACACCTTGACCACCATAACCAACTACTACCAAATTGAAAACTTTCATTTTTCCACCTTAGGTTTTATTCCTTTGAAAATTTGAGTGCAAGTCCCACATCCCCAACAAAGATTTTTATCTATGTAAAAAACACCATTTCTTTTCCTTATGGCAGGACATCCAAAAGCTTCAAGTTCTTTTGCTTTTTCTTCATCAGGCTGTTCAACAAATTCAAATTTTGGAATTTTTGCTCCACTTCTTGCTAGCTTCCTTACAGCTTGAAGTCTACATTCACCTTTTGCAACAATCACGGAAACACCAGGCAAAGAGTAAAACTCTTTTGCAGTTTTAATAAATTCTTCTATGTTGTAAGCGTTAACAACTTTAACATTTTCAACACCGCAAGCCTTCACAATATCTTCTATTGCAATAGCTTTAGTTTCTTCACCCATTCCTGTTAAATTAACACCTGGATGAGGCTGATGGCCAGTCATTGCTGTAGTTCTGTTATCCAAAATCACTACAAGCAAATTTCCCTTGTTATGAACAGCATTAATTAAAGCTGGTATACCAGCATGGAAGAATGTTGAATCACCAATAAAAGCTATTGGTTTTTCTCCTGTTTTTGAAATTCCGTGTGAAATTCCAATAGAAGCTCCCATGCAAGAAACAAAGTCCAAAATATTATTTGGAGGATGAACACCAATCATGTAGCAGCCAATGTCACCAGCAACAATTTTGTCTGATCCCAAAGCTTTTTTAATACTCCAAAAGCTTGCTCTGTGTGGGCAACCAGCACAAAGTTGCATTAACCTTTTTTCAATTTTTTTTGCATCAAATTTTTCTTCAATTAGTTCCTTTGGAATTTTCTTTTTGGAAATTTTTGCTATTGCTTGTAGCATAATCTCAGGCTTATATTCACCAACAATCGGGAGCAAATCTTTTCCATGGATTTTAAGCTTTGGGTTAGAATCTTTTGCTATTTTTTTGACTTCTTCTTCAAGAATTGGTTCAAGCTCTTCAACAACCAAAACTTCTTTTAGCTTTGAGATGAATTTCGCTATGGATTTTTCTGGTAAAGGATAAGTCATGGAAATTTTCAAAACAGGAATTTTAAGATTAAGCTCTTCTAGAGCTTCTAGAACATAATTGAGTGAAACACCAGAAACAATTATACCTATTTTGCTTTTTGAATTTNTGTTAAAAACAGAACACATTTTTTCTCCTTCTTTTTTAAGCTCTTCAAGCTTTTTATGCAATTCTTCATGAACTTCCAAAATCTTTGGTGGAAAGTTTCTGTATTTTATGTTTTTTTCAAATTTTACTTTTCTCTCAATTCTTTCAATTTTACCTAGTTTTACCAAGCTTCTCATGTAAGCAACTCTTGTTGTAGTTCTTATGAAAACAGGAATTCCAAATTTTTCTGATAGCTCAAATGCTTTTTTTGTCAAATCTTTAGCTTCTTGTGCATCAGAAGGTTCNAGCATTGGTAAATGAGCAATTCTTGCGTAATATCTGCTGTCTTGCTCCGATTGAGCTGAGCTCCAACAATTTGGATCATCAGCAACAGCTATAACCATGCCAGCTTTTACTCCTAAATAAGCTAAGGGGAAAACAGAATCCGAAGCAACATTCAAACCAAAGTGTTTGAAAGAAACAATTGACCTTAATCCAGAAAGTGCAGCTCCAGCTGCGGCTTCAACAGCAACTTTTTCATTAGTGCTATATTCAAAATAAATCCCAACATCTTTTGCAATTTCAGCAAAAGTGTCACCAATCTCGCTTGCAGGTGTACCAGGATAAGTTGTTGCAATGGCAACACCAGCTTCTAAAGCACCTCTTGCTATTGCTTCATTTCCTAAAAGCAAAATTTTTCCTTCTTCGTTTAGAATTTCTTTGGCCATTTAATCACTTAAATAATTAATTTAATTTATTTGAATTACTTTAAATAAAACATTATTGTAAGCCCCCGTAGCTCAGTTTGGATAGAGCGGCTGCCTTCTAAGCAGATGGTCGAGGGTTCGAATCCCTCCGGGGGCATTTGACTAGGTCTAAAACTTTTCTAATAGGATTATTTTCATTAGTG
>JGI24721J44947_10009702_pt1 | contig 12332 bp, 7 predicted proteins | sample YelNatPaOPGAMG01_FD_44947 | JGI IMG/M metagenome (IMG submission 44947)
TGAGACAAATAATTAGGATCATTAAAATTCCTCAGCCTTTCGTAGCCCAGGATGTGGTGATATTCCCGAATTTCCGTGGGGAAAAGCCTGATATAAGTATTATTGTGCTTAACCCTTCCCAAAACATGGCCGCAGTCGTGCAGGTAAAGAGCGCTGAGGAGAATAAAAAGTTCCCAGTCCTTGAGAAATTGCTCTTTTAATGAAAAAATGGGAAGCAAAAACCTCTCAGCCAGGAGAAAAAGGTCGTAATGGTGCTTCAGGGAATGGTCCACCATTTCGGGAAGGCGATCCCCTTTCCAGAGGAGAGGTCCTATTTCCACGAGTTTTTTAAATTTTTGCCTCAAATCATCATTCAGGTATTCAAGCAAGTGGGTTTTTCCGGTGAGCATTTGAAGGGGAGTATGCCCCGTGATTTGCCGGAAGGAATTTTCCAGAGCCTCTCCCAAAGAAGAGAGTTTGTAACCACCATTGTTTGGTTCAAAAAGGGATTTGAAATCCTCATCAATACCGCTTAAANCCATACCACCTGCAATAATTCCATCAATATAAACCTTTTCCCGCATCCACTTCTCGACATCCAGTCCCAAAGGGATTCGGGGAAGTTCCAGAACAAAATCTGAATCCTCATAAACATACAAAAGAGGAACTTTATGCAGAATGGCCACCAGAACAAAGTAGGGAATAATTGCCTTATAACCTCCGGTGGGCACAAGCACGACTTCTTTATTTTTTTGAGATTCCCCTACCCACTCCATCAGACAATTCAACAAATTGGGAAGTCCTTTATCTTTAAATTTGGAATCATCGGCTTTCCCTAATCCCTTTATTACTCTGATTTCCGTTTTACTATATTTACTATCATGACATGAGGTCAAGAAGTCTTTCAGAACAAGGGCGCAGAGAATTCCTTCCGCGGTCAGAGTCGGAAGAAGAATAATCTGATCATTCGGATTTGGGCAGCGATCATTATTTCCAAAAAGGGAGTGGAGTTCGGCGGATTTTTTTATAGAATTGGAATTTATTTGGGGATCTGCCATGCCTAAAAAATCATTTAACTTTTTTCTGAAGCAACTAAATGTGAGCCACTCCTTCGACTGGTTATCGGTCTCAAAACCATCAGGGTATGTTTGCCAATTTTTATTCCCCCAGCCGTTAAATTCAGAAAAACTCTCCGTAATATTGGTTAAATCACAATTTCTAAGATTTATTAGATTTATTGGAACCCTATTATTTCTCTTTTCTTGCTCTTCATTGAACTTGGAAACTAAGGAGGTCCCCACTGAGACAATATAGACTTTTGACGGTTTCATTTTCTCTGAAATCTCTTCCACGTTAAGCTTCACCTCCCAGAAACCGCTGAAGAGGAATGGGAACAATGAACCATTTTGTCGAAGGGCTTCTTGAACAACCCAAAACCTACCCTCGTTTTCCCACCCACTCCCAGGGTATTGAGAGCCCCGGAAACCCAATCTTTTACCTCGGAAACTAAATCCTGGGAATCCCCTAAACTTATTAGACCAAAAGTGAACTTGGTGCGCTTTTTCACTACCANGAATTGTATGGGATTGGGAGCCAGATAGTCNCCTGGAGGGGTATTCCCGGCGGAACTGTAATATTTTTGATAATGGGGATTGGTGATGTCTAAATCAAAGGGGTTTTCGGAAATCAAGGGNAGGGCATCAAGAAAAATAATAGTACCCCTTTTTGCTTCAAAATCTGGGGTCTCTTCGCCTNTTTCCGGTGTCTGGGCTCCAAAAACCTTGATGAATTTTTCATNCTTTTTGGCTTGGCTGGGAGAAAGCTGGTTGAAGGGGGAAATGTATTCAAGGACATAGTCCTGAGTAATGCCTTTCAGAGCGCTCGCGGGAATGTAGGGAAGGCCGTAAACACGATCCAGGGTTAAACCGTTTTCCAGGGGGCTGGGATTTCCCAGTCCAATTGCCATATTTTTAGACAACTCCTGTTTCCATTCAATGCCACAAAAAGGGGAGTCCTTAAGCCAGGAAAAAAGCTCTTCCCTCCTATCAAGCAGTTTTTGGAAGCTTCTAAGATCGGCTCTTTCAAGAATGGGCTTTACTTCACTTTTGACATCCTTTGCCTGGGGGTTCAGGAAGCGGTGGAATATCAGGCTGACATTCCCCCCTTCTTCCCTTAATGAATCCCATATCTCTTGAGTTTCACTGGGCAAATATACCATTTTATTCCTCAGGCAAAATAGCTTCCGCCGCTCGTTTAAGCCAGGTTAAAAAGGCTAAAGCTTCGCGGGTAATATTCCGGTAGAGTTCCAGCTCCAGATTTGCGAGGTAAGAGGTAAAACCCTCTTCATTTATTTCCCCTATATTTGGAAAGGCCAGGTCTTGTTGGGAAGACCTTAACCAATCCAATAAAATTCGGTTAACTTCCTTTTCAACGTCCTTTTTAGAGGAATAAAAGGCTACGCTTTGAAGCAAACCACAGGCTTGGACCATGGCGGGGTATTTCAGAATTTTGGAACGAAACTCCTTTTTCTTTTTGTCATCATTTGCCGGGTTTGAATTAATCTGATTGACCTTTTTGTAGGCAAAAAGCGCCCTTTTTTGCTCAATAGTCCTCATTTTTCCTCCTAAATCAGTNCTAACCGAACCAGCCCCTTACCAACAGTAAGGTCTCCGCCGACCCAGAGGAAGCAGGGATTTCCCTCTTCGATAAACTCAATAACCTGATCGGCCTCCCTAATTTGTTGGGAAATATTTCCATGGGGTTTGGAAGCTAAAAGAAGAGAATAAAGGATGGTATCCCGGGGGAGATATTCTTCCGTCCATAATCCTCCCTTATAAACGGTTCCTTTTTCATCATCTAATCGGTTTCGAGAGAATATCTCGGTGGAAAACATCAGGAAGTCTAAAAAAGCATTGTCAGAAACCAGGGCTATCCTTTCCTTTATTCCGTAAGAAAAGGGAAGAACCCTTTCCAGAAAGCCCGCCAGTGCCGAAAGGTCCTCATTTTGCTCCGAGGAGAAAGTGAATTCTTCGAGGACAACCTTATTATCCAGAGCCTTTATTCTGCTTTCATTGGTAACAAGGAGTGCATCTTCCCCGACATTAGTCCCAAAAAGACGGGAAAGGGCCTGCTTTACATTATCGGCTTGATTCCACCCCAGAGAGCTTAAATATTCCAGATCGCGGAAAAACCTTTTTAAAACCAGGGGGCAGGTAAGATAAGCAAAAACCCCTTTTAAAGACCTGACCGGGAAAAGAAAAATCTTTCCTTCCGTGCACCCCAGAGCACCAGCGAAATCAGAAGCCTTGTCCTCTTCTGGCCCGAAAACGACATACAGATCATTTTGGTTAGATCTCTTTTGAAAAAAGTCCCTTAAACTTCCCTTAATTCCGGAAGAGGCAATAATGGGAAAATTGGAAAACCCTTCTCTCTGGATGGGAAGATCAACTCCGGAAAAACCTGACCCCGCTCCCGGATGGAGTGGGGATTCCGCAAAAATAAACATTAATTTTCCCTTTTCAAACATTTTACCAACCTCCTATCAGCGCAATGCCAAAACCTTCTTTCCCGGGGCCAGCTTCCTGACCGTCTTGCCAGGGATCAAAAGAGCAAAAACTCTTAAAGTTAAATTCTTCCCAGACTTTTGTAGCAAGCTCCTTTCTGTCTTTTTCTTCAATAGTATCCCAGTTTTCGAACTGAAAGAAGTAAACTGTTCCTGCAGGAACAGCTTTTCTCAACGTTTTTGGCCTTTTGTTCTGGATATCCCACCCCCCTATTTCTTGGCTTTTCCCCAGGGCAGCTGCCACCAGATAGAAATGGTGCCCTTTCAAAGAACCCTTCAATTTCCCGTTCTCTGAGGAGCAANTGTCGGGAATCGCTCCTCTTTGGAAAATTCCTGGAGTAACAAGAAGGGCTTTAAATCTTCCATTTTCGATAATTTTATTGATTACTCTTTCTTTATTGGTATCCCACAAATTGAATTGGCTTTCCAGCTGGAAATAGGAAGCGGGCCGTCCCTCTCCTCCCAATTTCAGTATNCCCTGAGAGAGGGAGAAATCATCCCCATGACCCTCTACCTGAACATAAAAGCCCAGGGGCCAATCTTCATCAGTTGAGTTCAGNCGATAGTGCCAAACTTGATAAAGCATCCCNCTCTGGGCGGTTCTTTCCCCCGGGGAAAGCTTTATTCCCACGCGTGGTTCCGGTTGAAAAAGCCTGAAACAGGGTTCGGCAAAATNGCGCAAAACTNCCCCCCCGATTNNCCCACAGAGATAGTCACAAATCCCGCTCGTGAGAAAATATCCCTCAACTTGCTCCACGGGAACCTCTTCTGAGTTCCCAGAAAAATCAGCCCTCAAAGCCCGGAGCTCAGGCTCCTGTAAATCGCTAAACGAACCTAAAATTTCCTCGCTCGGAATTAAATGCCGGACAATAAAGGTATCCTTTTCCTTTACCAGGTCAAAAGGAAAGGGCAAGTAGACGAAGCCCACCCTTTTTTCCCCCCTAAAAAGACGAACAAGGAGGGGGCCTTTAATCGCCAGTTTCCCGAATTCGTCCTTGTTCCCTAATACCGTGTCTTTTTGTGTAAGCGAGGAAGAAAGGCTTATTCCTTTTTGGCAGAAACCCTCTGCTCTGATCGCCCCGTAAAGAGCTCTGGGAGGAGGAGGAAAAACGGAGAAAGCCGCGGAATCCACTCCAGCATCAAAGGGCAAACTGCTCCTGTAAAACTGGGTGTCTAATGGGCGGATAAAGAGCTCCATTAACGACCACCTCCTTTAGATACATAACTAGCTAATTCCATCAAGGTAAGAAAATCCTCCAGTCTTTTGGAATTGGGCGAAATAGGAGGACCGCTCAATCCCAGGTGAAGGTCCTTGGCAACCTCCACAAGCCCGGGATCAAAGGAATGAGACTTGGACCAGTGCCGGTGAATAAGCCTGGAAATCTCCCAACCGGTCTCTTCTCTTCCTGTTCCTGAGGGAAATCCCGGATACTCCTTTAAAGCCTCCTCCTCCCTTTTCAAATCGTAAAGCCAGCGATCGCTTAAAAGCCCTTCTTCATAAGCTTTTTGAAAATTTTTCAAAACTTTTAGAGGCTCAATCATTTTTCTGTCCAGGCAAATTTTCCACCTGGCTCTGGCTGTAGTTGGTGATCCCGAGCGGCGGAGGATCGTTAAGACAAAGGAATCCTTTTCTCGTATGCTTTTGGCCTCTTCCAGGGCTTTCCTGCTTTCCTGGATGGCATGTCTCAGGCTGTGCTGATGATGAAATATACAACCTCCCGCGCTTAATGTGGGCTTTTCTTCTGTGGCAATCTGTTCAAATATCTGTCCCTGCCACTGAATTCGGATTTCTTCCAAGGCGGGAAATAGGTCCTCCAGAGCGAGGAATATCAAACCTTCATCTCCCCCGAAATAGACCACAAAGCTCAGATATTCCTTCTGGAAGTCCTCAAAAACCCAACGGGAAAATTGCGCGAGTTTTTCGCTCAAAGATTCATGTTCGTTTAGGTTTCTTACGCTTCCCAGGACCTTTCCCATGTTATCGGCGTCTAAAGAAACCACGACCAGATATTTTGCGGGTGAGCGATGTTCTTCCGGAAGTTCTTTTGTTATTTCAGAAAGAGCCTTTCGGGCCTCTTCGACCTTTTTTTGTATTTCCGACGGATTGGGAATTTCCGTTCTGGGGTCTTTCAATTTGGCTTCCAAATTATTGAATGTGTCTTCGTAAAACCAGTCTCCTTCTATCTTAAATAGCAAATTCTNCGAATCCAAACCGGATAAAAAAGGAAGAGGGTTAACCTTAGGGGCCATATCGAAGACTGAAGCAAGTTCTTGAATTGCCTCCCAAAATTTCCTAACCTTCTCCTTGTCCTTTCCGGAGGATGTTTGAAAAACTTTCTTCAGGAATCCGGAGACAGCGATGGAACTGGTGGAAGGAGCATGGTAGGTATTTTTCAAATAAATTTTTCCCATTAGCCTCTTGACCGTGCAAGGAGCACAAAGGTGCTCGTTTTCCCGGAAATCCGTCCTTATTTCTGGAACCATTCTAATTTGGTTCCAAAATTTCCTAACTCCTTTCCGATCTTGGTCCCCCGGTTGAATGATGAGAGCCTGCTTCACCCCACAAAGTGAGCATTTATGACCAATCTCTGAACCAGGGTCTTCAAACCACCTGGTAGCTTTCCTTTCTCCCAAATATGCCTCCGTTTCCCGATAAACGCGGGCATAATTGAGATCATCCCCATCCCATGGATGCCAGACATAAAAAATCTGGAAAACTTGAGGAGCCTGCCTATCCCAGATCTCTTTCCAATTAGTATCCTTACTAAGATCACTGATCTCATTTTCCAAATAAGTTTTGATTTCACTTGCAATTTTTTGCCATTGAATTTCCACTTCCTCTTTTACTTCTTTTAAAATTCTTGAAGGATCGCCGTTCTTTACCCTTCCTAAAAATCTGTTGGGTATAGAGCAATCTTTCGCTATCGAACTGGGAAAAATGACCTCTCCTCCCAAAACCTTAAATTTTTTAATAGCTTCCCCGCAAAGCCNGGAGAGAAGAAAACTTCCGGCCCATAGGTCCTGAGTTCTTCGGGCAGTATGGATGAATTCTTGAACCGGCCCGATTTGAAAGAGAACTAAAAAATCATTCGCCATTTAACGGCCCCCCCTAAGAATAGGCCTTTCGGCCCTTATTCTTGCTTGTTCTAAGAATGTTATTTCGTAGGAAATGACCAGGGCAAAAAGCCGAAGGAGTTCCAATTCCTCCGGAGTATAATAGCCTATTTGTCTTATCCGTTCTCTACATTCCTCAAAATAATATCTTAATTCTTCAATATATTGGCCTAAATTTGAAATTTTTTCATGAACCTTTCTTTGATAAAAATCAAGAATGAAATTTTTGAGATTTATCTCATTTTTGCAGTTCTCAAGCACTTGAATCAGGGTTTCACCCAAATTCCGCCGGGTGATTCTTCCACTAACTGGATCGGGAATATCGCAAGTATAATAATGGTTTTCAGAATTATATTCAAAACCCTGATAAATGAAGGCATAGGTGTAAGCTTTAAGGANTTTTTCATCGTCTAAAAAGGAGACCACCCTGGGGTGGAGAAGCCTATTTTCTTCTCCCAAAACATCCCTCAACTTGCTTTCGTAAATCCTGGAAGCAGTCTTCTCCTCGGGCAATATGTGAACCGGGATTATCCCCGNATTAACAATTTCCCTGTATTTTCTTTCTGTATCTTGNACAAGGGAACTGAAGGCTTTTGCGCTCCAAAAATTGGTCGTTTGGCANGTTAATAAGGCATTTTCTTCTTCCCAATCATTCGGGTTAAAACCCAAATTTNTAAATTCCCTATTATTCACTAATTCATTACGGAATTCATCCCCTGGGTTCCCCCTTAATTGTGGCCAATAAATACCTTTGAAGTCAGTCGGGGTGACAGCAATACCTGGACTTGAAACATTATTTTGGTGATACTGGGCAGCAAAAGCCNTGGAGAGATTTGCTAAATACTCGCTCTTTTTTTGTAGGTCTTGAATGAAGGATTNNACATCCTTTTTTAAAAAAGCCAGAAAATCAAAAATTGTCATAGAGCGCAGTTGCTGAAAAAATGAATCNNTTAAAAGACTTTTTAAAAATTTGGAGGCCCACTCTCCGGGCTTCTCATTCAATCCTGGAAAACCGTCAGGAACATTTAAAAAGAAGGTTCCTTCTTGAGATAATNTCCACTCAAATTCTCTCCAAAAAATTTCATGGCTGAGGAATCCTGTTCGTTGTAAAAAATTTGATTCCGGGGAACCTTCCTCCGGAGAGGCAAAAGCAAAAGCGTAATTGAACAATTTCTCTTCATTGACGTCGTCTGGTTCGGTTAGGTAAGAATGAATCTTAATTTCTCTTAACCCTTTCCGGAAACCATTCAGATTCCCCCGGAATCCTTCGAGGGTAGTTTTTTTGTCCTTTAAATTCTCTCTCTTGGAGTAAGCGTCCTTCAGAAGTTTCTCAGTTTCTTCTTTGGCCTTTTGGATTAAATCCGAGTAATATCTAGCAAGGAGATCAATTTGATCGTATTTATACCTTTTTCCCAGATTCATTAAAAATGCTTTAATCTGCTTCTTTTCTTCGTTTTTCCTCAAAGCCTCAGAAATTCTTTTCTTGTTTCCAGGAATATCGAATTCATGAAAAATTTCAACTATTTTTTCCTTTGCCTTAAGGAGAATTCCAGGTGATTCCTCGGTTCCGACTAATGTTTCTAAAAAGGCAATTAAGAAATTGAGTCCTTCTTTGTTGAGGATTTCCAGAGAGAAATCCCTCAGGAACACAGTAAATTTTCTACCCTGTTCATCTAATAAATAATTCAGGATGCCATAAGTGGTCCGGGAGAAAGGAACCTCTCTTCTCCAAAAGTCACTTTCTGAACCCAAATTTTTTCTAATTCTATTCTCCGCGTCTTTTTTGATGTTATCGAAGACTCTTTTGGAAAGCAGGCGATTTACAAGAGGAAAGTTGGCCACNAGAGGAAGTTGAATCTCCTCCAACTTGGGTTCAGGTAAAGCTATATTTTCTTCCCCGGAGCCCTGCTTAAAATTGTCAAAAAGGTACCTTACATCTGGTCTTAGGGTTAAGCCTTTTTCCAGTATTTCATAAACAACGTTTTTAAAGAACCGGGAATTACGCGGGTCTTTCATAAAATTCTGCGTCCGTGTATCACCAGTGTCCGGGGGACATGTTTGCAGAAAATGTTCAATTGTTTTTGTGGTAAATTTTATTGCTAAGCTGAGCTCCAATTCCCCAATATCAATTATCCATTTATGAATTCCGAAAGTTCCGTAAACTTTTGAATCCCAGTTAGGATTTGTCCATGCCTGGTCTAATCCGGTGTGCCAGTTCCTTTCAATTTGTGAAATTTTCCCTTCCAGGAGAAATTCCGCAAATTCTGCCATTGAAGGGTTAATTCCGAACCATGGTTTTAAGCCATCGTCAAATGTTCTAATGACATCTCCGTCTACAAAATAGATCCAGGTGAAAAGCCGCTCATCTATTATTTCCCGAAATTCGCCAGAGGAATATTGCACCTTATATTCCCTGCAGCATTGGATTCGGTGAAGTTCCCTCCAGGCGGCGTAGCAATTAGCAAGCATAATATTATTTTCCAAATCATTGGGCTTTACCTCTTGGAAACCCCGGGGAAGGGAAAAAATTCCGTAAAAATAACAATCAACCTGGGGATGATTCTCTTTTAAAAGAGAATGGGCAAGAAGGGCAAAATCAATGAAGGTTCCGCATCCTGTTCCACCCGCTAAGGAAGAAATTATTATAATCCTTAAGGGGACGTTTTCTCTGAAAAAAGGTGCGACCTGGTTGAGAGCATCTCTTATGTTGTTTTTTAAAGAATCATAATTGATGAAAAAAGAAATTCGGGTTAAAAGTCTTATTTTCCCGGCCCCTTCTGTGGTTCCCTGAGCAGAAGTTTGCTTTATGTATTCTTTGTCCTCATTATTTAGGAAGCTTTCCAATTGGGGATANTTTNNAATTCTTTGGCTAATTTGTTGGAGTTTTTCCAATCCAAAAGTTTTTAGGTAAGCACCCTCTCTCAATTCATCTGGTAAAAATTGTCCCCTTTCGGGATTAAAGTCGAAACGCTGAATACTGGGAACATCCTGCTCCGTAACATCAAAGGCCATTAAGCGTACTTCTGAGGGAATGTTTCCGTATTTCTTTTCAATTAACCTTTTTAGGTCGAGAACGGCCCATTTCCCTGTTCCCCCTATTCCTAAAACCACTGCTGGAAGCATTTTTTCCCTCCTATCTAATCTCCAGAACTATATTCGAAAGAACCCTCTACATCGGGAATCCGGAAATTACCGCCATCCGCAATTACCTGAGTTTCTCCTCCTTTGAAGCGCACCTCGACAAAAATCACACGGTTTCCCTCGTCGTCTATTTCCCTCCTTGGCAGTAGAACTGCCGCCACCCCTTTGATTTCCGGTTTATTCAAATCCAGGTTGCATTTCGTTCCCCCAATAGTGAATTTTCTTTTTCCAAAAAGGCTATAAGGCTCCCCCTGCCAATAAAGGGTCCCTGCGAGCCGTGGTTTTTTAGCCATCACCACCCAGGAAGTTAAAATTATGAAAACAAAAATGCCTGCAGGAATATATGGAAACCAAGGCTGATTCCAGAAAGGAACTCGAACTTCAAAGATAAGGGGAACCTGATCTTTTATCAAATTCCCATCGACCATTCTCCCTTCCAGCTCCACTTTTAGAGTGTAGGAGCCCTCCCGGTTTAAATCAGTGGGAAGGACAGCGTGGAAAGAATTTGAAGAGGGATCATAATCCAGATAAACCGCTTTCTCTTGGGAAAGGTCGTTATCTGGCCTTTTTACGATCTCGGCCACCATCAGGGCATTGGGATTATCAGCGAAAAGCCCTTCGGGCGAAACCCTTTCCCCTTTGAGAGCCAGATACACAGAAAGTTCTAAACTTTTCTGGAATTTCCCAAAAACTGATTTTTCCGCAGGCGAAGAAGGTAGAATATATGGAATTTCTAAAACATTGATATTATACTCAGACTTTACCTCATATCCTTCACGGCCCTGGACCGATAGCATAATTTTATACAACCCGGGTTTTTCGGGTGAAAAAGTCTCCTCCCAGATAAAAAGCCCACTGTCCTGTTTTTTAAGCAAAAAAGGAATTGACTCGCCATCTGGCTGAATCAATGTCCCGGTAAAGCGAAGAGGATATTGGGGAAGCTCCTTGACTTCGCTCCCGTCTTTCTTCTGGAAACTTGCCACCACGCTGATAGGACGGCCAAAAGGATGAGGGTCTTGGGGGCTGACCAGGCTCATTACAATGGGGAGCAAAGTTTTATAAACAATGACTTTTCCCTCTCCTTTGGTAATTTCGTACCGCCATGTCCCTGGAGGTGGGTCTTTTACAATTATTGTGTAGTACTTTTCAAAATCCTTCCTTTCATAATTGGGACCCTGGGAAATGTCGTGCCCATCCGGGCCAAAAATTGAGACTTCCAGATTTCCTTCACCCTCGGGGTAAATGTCGAATTGAATTTTTTCCAGATAGGGCTGGACGGAAAAGTTCAGGGAATTCTGGGAAATAATATCAGGCTGGACACTGGGAAGGTAAAAAACCTTCCAGATCACCTGATTAAAAGTGTAATTTAGTTCTTCCATCTGCTTTAAATAAAAAATATGATCCTGGGGAACGAAACTCTCCCAGAAAGGCTTTGTCCTTCCCCAGGCTTCCCCTACGGTATCCACTCCAATGACGAAAATTTCCACCCCTTTTTCCTTCAAATTCTGTTTATAGAAATCGATTAATTCCTGGAAATAGGCTTCGGTTGAAAGACCTCTGGGATCGTCCGGTTCCCCATCCGTAAAGATCACAATTATGGGTTTTCGGTTATTTTTGAAAGTTCCTCCTCGCTCGAAAGAATTCAGCGCCAATTTTAAAGTATCAATAAAATTGGTATAGCCAAGGGATTTTTGTTGTAATTGGTCTGCAAGGTTTTTCCTTCCCGGGTCATCGGTGGCGCTTGTTACTTCAGTCAAGTTGGCCAAAAGATGGGCATCGGTCCCAAACTCAATTAACCCAATTTTTAGAAATGGTTCTGATTCAGACCTCTGGGCAAGATTGTTGATAAAATATTTGCTGGCGTCAATTCGGATCCCTTTGGGGTCAGTGGCAGGAACGCTATCCCATCCGTTCATGGAATCGGATTGGTCCACGCAAAGGACAAAATCCAAAGGAGATCCCTTCTCTTCCACAAGGGATAGCTTTTTCTCGGGCTGGCGGGAAGAAGGAGAAGGAGCCGCTGGAGCAGAACAGGAACTGAAGCTAAATAAACAAAGAAAAAATATCAAAAAAAGGCAGAAAAATGTTTCCCGATTGAAGACGATAACCCACTTTTTTCCCATTTTTTTATCCCGAATTCTTCCCTTGATTATTTCTAACACCGGGAACAATCACTGTCAATAGGATCGGGGAAATTAAATTTTTAATGTTTGTAAAAAATAATCCCTTTAAATTAGGCAATAAAAAATCCTCTTTATTAGGTGACAATTCAAGATTCCCTCAAGGCATTAATTAACTTCAAACTTATTAGACCCTTCGTTCTCCCGACCGGCCGCACGATGTTGGTTTCCATACCCCTCAAGGCATTAATTCCCTTCAAACGTCTCAAGTCGGGCCGCTGAGACCTGACGACCCAGCCACGTTTCCATACCCCTCAAGGCATTAATTCCCTTCAAACACTATGTTTTTAGTCAGGATCCAGTTATTAGATGGCGAGTTTCCATACCCCTCAAGGCATTAATTCGCTTCAAACACT
>JGI24721J44947_10009706_pt1 | contig 12328 bp, 10 predicted proteins | sample YelNatPaOPGAMG01_FD_44947 | JGI IMG/M metagenome (IMG submission 44947)
AAACGATTTCAGGGATTAAAGATTTNTAAAGAATTTAGGAGAAGCAAGGCTCCAAGATTGAAGCTACTTGCGGACGGCCGCGAACCGGAAGATCCCGCCCCAGCCGCCCACGAACCAGCGCAGGTCCAGGCCGCGCCACGAGCTGATCCCGTCGAGGCACGGAACGTTGCGGCAGCCGAGCCGGCCACGCCAGACGGAACCAAGCGCGACAACCGGGAATTCCCGATGGACTTCGGGGTACTTCTCGCCGAAGGCGAGAAGCTCGTGAAGCTCGGCCGGCCGGTAGCCCATCCTGTCGAGCTCGCGGAGCACCTTTTTGGTCGAGAAGACGCACCGGTTGAAGCAAACGAGTTCCACCGCGACCTCTGCCGTACCCTTCCGCTTGGTCGGGAAGTTGCGAGAGGTGATGTCGGAGTCGACCCAGTCATAGCGACCGGCCTTTATCCCATCTTCTATACTCCTTCCATAATTAACAAAAATAGGGTAAGCTGTTCTCAAACCCGAAGGTTTGATCTCGATGATCTCTTGAAGCCGTCTTAAAACGTAATCAGGGTCAAGAGATCCTTCTCGGACTCGGCGGAACAAATCCGCCTGTTGGCGGGCAAGCTTACCCAACTGTTCGTCTGCGACGCGTGTCATGACGATATCTCCTTTCATTTTTTGCTGCTCCATTGCAGCTCCGAAAAGACATACATCTCCTCAGAGCTGCAATGGATACACAGCAAGTAGATATGTAAAAGTACTATTTTCAACTGCTATAACATTAACATATCATACCATATCTGTCAATGGCGGATTATATTGCTAGCAGCGGGGACATACAAGTTCTGCTTTTTTAACTTTTCACCATGGGTGGTCAGTTTAAGGGTTTTAAATATTTTTATTTTCTTTTTATTTTTGGTAAAATTATTACAGGTTTAGATTTTGGTATGGGTATTTTTTTATGTTTGATAAAATGTTTTTTAAGATGACAGCCCTTTTTATTCTCATAATAGCTTTGGCTTTGGCGACGATTTTTGTCATAGGCCTTTTAATGGAAAACGGGGCTTGACTTCTTATTTTTTATTCCTATAATATTAGAAGGATCGTTTAAAACTAAAGATTGTTTTATTGTTTTTTGTTTTGTTCCGTTCGAATATGGTAGAGGTTGTTTAACTTCTACTACTTTTCTTTGAGAGTTTGATCCTGGCTCAGGACGAACGCTGGCGGCGTGGATAAGGCATGCAAGTCGAACGAGTCTTGTGCTTCGCACACTATCAACGAATAACGAATTAAATAAGAATTTATTAATTCAGATATTCTAAAAATATAATTCGTTGGTGAGTGTGCGAAGCGCGAGGCTAGTGGCGAACGAGGTAGTAACACGTAGGAACCTACCCCAAAGACGGGCATAGCTCGCCGAAAGGCGAGGTAATTCCCGATGTTCCCGAGAGGGCAAAGCTTGGGTAAAACCAGGCGCTTTGGGATGGGCCTGCGGGCTATCAGCTAGTTGGTGAGGTAATGGCTCACCAAGGCTATGACGGCTAGGAGGCGTGAGAGCGTGGTCTCCACCGATGGCACTGCGACACGGGCCATACACCTACGGGTGGCTGCAGTCGAGAATCTTCCACAATGGGCGAAAGCCTGATGGAGCGACGCCGCGTGGCCGATGAAGTCCTTAGGGATGTAAAGGCCTTTTATTTGGGAGGAATCCGCCGCAAGGCGAGATGACTGTACCAAATGAATAAGGGGTTGCTAAACTCGTGCCAGCAGCAGCGGTAAGACGAGTACCCCAAGCGTTGTCCGGAATCACTGGGCGTAAAGGGTGAGTAGGGGGATTGATTAGTCTCATCTTAAAGATCTGCGCTCAACGCAGGGAATGGATGAGAAACGGTCAATCTTTGAGGATGCGAGAGGTGTGCGGAACTCACGGTGTAGGGGTGAAATCCGTTGATATCGTGGGGAACACCAAAGGCGAAGGCAGCACACTGGCGCATTCCTGACCCTGAATCACGAAAGCGTGGGCATAAAAAAGGATTAGATACCCTTGTATTCCACGCCCTAAACGATGTTCACTGGCTTTTCCAAGTATCGACCCTTGGAGAGGCGAAGCTAACGCGTTAAGTGAACCGCCTGGGAAGTACGGCCGCAAGGCTAAAACTCAAAGGAATAGACGGGGACTTGCACAAGCGGTGGATCATGCGGTTTAATTCGACGATGAACGAAGAACCTTACCAGGGCTTGAAATGCCGACGAATACCAAGGGAAACTTTGGTAGTTCTCACAAGGAACGGCGGCACAGGTGATGCATGGCTGTCGTCAGTTCGTGGTTTGAATTGTTCCCTTAAGTGGGGTAACGAACGCAACCCTCGTTGCCTGTTATAAGTGTCAGGCGAGACTGCCCGTTTTTTGCGGGAGGAAGGAGAGGATGACGCCAAGTCAGCATGTCCCTCTGATGCCCTGGGCTACACGCATGATACAATGGCCGGTACAATGGGCCGCCAAGGGGTAACCCGGAGCAAATCCCATCAAAGCCGGCCCCAATTCGGATTGAGGTCTGCAACTTGACCTCATGAAGCTGGAATCGCTAGTAATCGCGGGTCAGCCATACCGCGGTGAATACGTTCTCAAGTCTTGTACTCACCGCCCGTCACGTCAAGGGAGCCGAGAGTACCCGACGGCCCGCTTTAAGCGGGACTACGGTAAGCTCGGTGACAGGGACGAAGTCGTAACAAGGCACGGCTAGCGGAAGCTGGTCGTGGATTTATTTAAAACCAAACTCGTCCGCCTTGGGCGGACAAGTTAGGTCGATTCTCTTTATGAGAAGGGTGTTGGTCGAGGAGCCCGAAGTCTCGATCATACGAACGGAACAAAATAAAGGACAATAAGGTTAAAAACAGCGCCCGGTTGAAAAAGCGCTGTTTTTAATTTAAAATAAAAAGTAGGGGATTGGCGCACATAGTTCAGTGGTAGAACGCTGTCCTGATAAGACAGAGGTCCTAGGTTCGATTCCTAGTGTGCGCATAAAATTTTTTCTCTAGAAATTCTTTATTTGATTTTTTTATCAAAATATTTTATAATATAATCAGTTTTACACCGGGTGGCCGCTCTTGTTTTAAACAAGAGAGGAAAGTCCGAACACCCCCCGCCCAAGGCGAGGCAATCCCGCCCAAGGCGAGGCAAGGGTAGTGGCTAACAGCCACGCTGTCTTGTAGAAATACAAGATGGACAGATAGCGCAACAGAAAATATACCGCCTACTTTTACTTTAAGTAGGTAAGGGTGAAATCGTGCATTAAGAGTGCACGCATTGGTATGGTGACATATCAATGTGGCAAACACTTACCTGGTGCAAGGCCGTACTAATGGTATTTTATGCCATTAGGGTGCCGCTTGAGCTGTTTAGTAATAAACAGCCTAGATAAATGGCCACCGTCCTGTTTTATACAGGATACAGAATTCGGCTTATAGGTGTAAAACAAAAATATCAAAAAACATCGCCAGAGGCGATGTTTTTTGATTTAATCCTCAACTAATTTTATTCTTAATTTTCTCGGTCTATTTTTTTCTATCTTTTCTAAAAACTTCTCTAGATCACTTCTTCTATAAAGTCTATAATTATTTAAGGGGTGGCGATGGGCTGTTAATTTGCCAGCCTTATCCCAGTTTCTAAGAGTTAATTCTGACACTCCCAAAAATTCTGCGGCCTCTTTAATTCTTAAATAATTTTTCCACATAATGTTATTTTAAAATATTTATATTAGTCTATAATTTAAGTATATGGAAAATTCTAACAAAATACAAATAAATATTAGTAGTATCACTTCCTGGCTTTTTGGTATATTGGCTTTTCTTCTGCCAATATTTGTTTTGCCGTTGCAAAATACCCCCTTGGCCGTTAGCAAATCTATTATCTTTTATGGCGGCGTGATAATCTGTTTTTTCCTCTGGCTTTTGTCTGTATTGCAAAAAGGGGAAATAAAATTGCCTAAGAGTATTTTAATTTTGTCTACCGTTTTCTTGATTATCGTCTGGCTAATAAACTCTCTTCTTTCACCAAACAAAATGCTCTCTCTTATAGGTAGGGGTTACGAGGTAGATACCTTTGCCTTTATCCTCTTTGGTGTATTGTCTCTCTTTCTTGCCTCTATTCTTTTTGATACGCCAAAAAGGGGGATGATTTTTTATCTTTTGCTTTTGGCGTCTTCTGTATTCTTCTTTGTCTTTGAATTTTTATACCTCGTCTTTGGTGTTAAGATTATACCTTTTAATATTTTTAATAATAAACTGGCGAATTTAGTTGGCGGGTGGAATGATGTGGGAATATTTTTTGGTTTTGTCGGGCTTGTCTCCTTGGTAATTTTTGAGTTATATAAAGGCAAGGCTATTTTTAAAGTTTTGTCTGCAATCCTTATCTTAATTTCTCTGTTGATGATGATGATAGTTAATTTTTATACTGGTTGGATAATCTTTGGAGTTTTTGTCTTTGCTCTTTTTGCCTATCTTCTTTCTAGGTCTTTTTCTAAACCAAGTGTTAATGAGATTGAGATGGGCGGAGAAAATATAGAGATGACCGGAGGAGAGACTAATATCACCTCTCAAAAACCTAAAAGCCTCCTTCGCTTGTCTTTTCTGGTATTCTTAATTGTCCTCTTTTGCATTGTTGCCTTTAATTCTTTGGGGAGAATTGGCAGCTCTTTGGGAGTTAATTATTTGGAGGTGTCTCCATCCTGGCAGGCAACATTTAATATCATAAAAGAGACGCTTAAAGTTAAGCCCATTACTGGTTCTGGCCCAAATACTTTTGTTTACGATTGGTTAAAATATAAACCGCAGACAATAAATTTAACAGCTTTTTGGGATTTTAGATTCAATTCCGGGATGGGGCAAATCCCTTCGTTTTTTGCCACAGGTGGCGTCTTGAGTATTTTGGCTATATTGTTTTTTCTTGCCACGATTCTCATCTATGCCTATAAGGCGATTTCTATTTATGGTTCAGGAGAGGGAGAGGGTGGTGTCTTTAATATACCTCTTGTTGCCTCTCTTTTAGGTTCTCTTTATCTCTGGGCCTTTGTCATATTTTATTCTCCTGGATTTGTAATTTTTGCCCTGGCCTTTATCAACACAGGTTTATTGGTGGCAATGTTGGGAGTTTCTGAGAAAATAAAATTTTTAAGAATTTCTTTTGTCAGTAGTCCCGCAGTGGGATTTGTCTCAGTTTTAGGTATAGCTGTCTTGGTTTTGGGAGCCATCTTTTCTTTCTACCTTCTCTTCCAGAAGACATCAGCTGTAGTCTATTATGATAAGGGTATTTCTGCCTTCAATTTTAAGGGGGATATTGAGAACGCCCGTTCTTATCTGGTGAAGGCAATAAGTTTTGACAGGCAAGATAATTATTTAAGAGCCTTGGCAGAGATAGATTTATTAAAGGTAAATCAAATTGTCTTTGATAAAAATCTCCCTGCTGATCAGGCGTTGGCAAATTTTCAGAATGCATTAGGGACTGCCATCCAAGATGCCAGAGCGGCAATTCAGGTTAATCCACTGGAGCCGCTAAACTGGATAGAGACGGGGAGGATTTATGAAAATGTCATTCCATTAAAGATAGGCGGAGCTGATACAATGGCGATTGATTCTTATAAAGAGGCAGCCAATCGTTCTCCCTTGGATCCGACAATTCCGTTGGCCATTGGTAGGGTATATTTTCAAACTTCTAATATTGATGAGGCAAGAAACAATCTGCAAACGGCCTTAAAGATTAAGAGCGATCTGGCAGATGCAATCTTTCTATTAAGTCAGGTTGAAGCCCAGGCAGGCAACTTAAAAGAGGCAATCAGCCGCGCTGAGCAGACTTTTATGTTGGCTCCAAATGATATAGGAGTTCTCTTTCATCTAGGACTTCTTTATTATAGAGATAATAATTTAGAGAATGCTCGGCTTGCCTTAGAGCGGGCAGTCGCCTTAAATAACGAATACGCAAATGCCAGATATTTCCTTGGTTTGGTATATGATAAGCAAAATATGAAAGATAAGGCATTAGAGCAATTTGAGGCCATTTCAAAGACCAATCCGGATAATGAAGAGGTTAAACAGATAATAGAAAATCTTAAGGCCGGAAGAGGTGCTTTGGAGACAATCTCTCCTCCGGCTCCTCAGCCAGAAAAGAGAAGTGAGCCGCCGATAAAGAATATCAAAAAGAAGCAGGTAAGCGAATAGATGACATCCTTATAAATAGAAGATGATTAAAAAAGTCTTTAATATTTTCCATCAAGAACTGGGCGGCCTGCATAAGGCCGCTCTCGTTTTGGGCCTATCTTCTTTTTTCTCCGCTGTCTTGGCTTTGTTAAGGGATAGATTACTGGCAGGCACTTTTGGAGCGGGCAGAGTTTTAGATATTTATTACGCCTCTTTTAAGATACCTGATTTTTTATATATTCTTTCTTTATCAATTATTTCGGTAAATGTCTTAATCCCCATATTTTTTGAAAAGATTTCTCAGTCGGAATCAAAGGCAAAAGAATTTATAGATAATATTTTTACCGCCTTTTTAATTTTGATACTTATTTTGATCATTATCACCTTTTTTATCATACCCCGATTGTCTAGCTTTATAGCTCCCGGATTTTTAGGCGAGGAAAAAAGACAATTTATTTTATTAAGTAGAATACTTCTTCTCTCCCCGTTTTTACTGGGAATCTCCAATTTATTTTCTGGCATTGTCCAATCTTTTAGGCGTTTTTATATCTATGCTCTAAGCCCTCTTTTATACAATATTGGTATAATTTTTGGAATTTTATTTTTTTATCCTCATTTTAATTTAGTCGGTCTTGTAATGGGTGTTGTCTTGGGTGCGTTCTTTCATTTGGGAGTTCAGATCCCCAGCCTTTTAAAACTTAAATTTTTCCCATCTTTCAATTTTAAAATAAATTTTTCAGAAATATTTAATACCATAAAACTTTCCATACCCAGAACTTTGGGGTTAAGTATTAATCAGCTTGTTTTAATTTTTATAACCGCCACGGCCTCTTTATTGGGCGCTGGTAGCATCGCCATCTTTAATCTCTCTTATAATCTCCAGTCAGTTCCTCTAAGCGTCATTGGTGTAAGCTACAGCGTGGCTGCCTTTCCAACTCTTGCCAAACTTTTTGTCGGCAATAAAAAGAAAGAATATATGGAACACATTATGACGGCCATAAGACAGATAATTTTTTGGTCAATTCCGGCCTCAATCCTCTTTATAGTCTTAAGGGCCCAGATTATAAGGGTACTTTTCGGTTATGGCAGATTTGATTGGCAGGATACTCGTTTAACAGCCGCCAGCTTGGCCATTTTTGCCGTCTCCCTTTTAGCCCAGAGTCTTATAGTTCTTTTTGTAAGAGCCTTTTATGCCGCCGGAAAGACATTTAAACCGCTTGTCATCAATATCGTCTCCTCAATAGTCATAATCGGCGGTTCCTTTCTGGCGGTGAAGGCGCCATTCATCATCCAAAATATAAAGCCTTTTATGGGAGATGTCTTAAGGGTAAGAGGTGTGCCTGGCACCGAGATGCTCTTTTTGCCTTTATTTTTTTCTTTGGGCTCTATTATAAATATCATCATTTTATGGATAATTTTTGATAGAGAATTTAATCCCTCTTGGAAAGAGGTAAAAAAGACATTTTTTGATGTCTTGATAGCCTCATTGGTGATGGGGATGATAACTTATGCATCTTTAAATTTCTTGGACAAACTTTTTAATATCCGCACCTTTGTCGGTATTTTCCTGCAGGGATTTGTCTCTGGAGTTTTTGGACTGGGATTTTTGTTTGCGGTTTTGCGTTCGGCAAGAAATAAAGAATTAGAAGAAATTATTAATTCCTTAAGGCAAAAATTCTGGAAGACTCAAACAATCGCTCCTGAACCCGAGGAACTGCCGTAATTTTTTATGCCGTAATTTCCAAACCAATCACTTATCTGCTATAGCTCGTAAGTGATTGGTTTTGGTTTTGTTTTTGTTTTTGGTTTTTTTGTTTTGGCTTTGCCAAAGAGGAGAAAATAAATTATCATTTAGATAATGGAATCTAAAAATATCCGCAATTTTTGTATTATCGCCCATATTGACCACGGCAAATCTACATTGGCCGACAGGTTTTTAGAGATCACCAAAACCGTTGAGAAAAGAAAGATGCGGGAGCAGTTTTTGGACCAGATGGATTTGGAAAGAGAAAGGGGGATCACCATCAAGATGCAACCCGTCAGAATGAATTATGAGCTACAAGATACAAACTATATACTCAATCTCATAGACACTCCTGGCCATATTGATTTTTCTTATGAGGTTTCGCGCGCCCTTAAGGCTGTTGAGGGAGCAATTCTTTTAATAGACGCCACCCAAGGTGTTCAGGCACAGACTATTACTAACGTGGAGATGGCCAAATCTCTGGGGTTAAAAATTATTCCGGTGATAAATAAAATTGATTTACCAAACGCGCAGATTAAAGAGACAAAAGAAGAAATTATGAAGTTGTTGGGCGCAGAAAATTTTGTTTTATCAGACAGAGAAAATAAACTTTCAGACTCTCCTTTAGAGATTCTTCAAATTTCTGCCAAAACAGGCGAGGGAGTGGAAAAATTGCTTTCAGAGGTTATAAAAAAAATTCCTCCGCCAAAATTTGATTTTAAAGACAGACCGCGGGCATTGGTTTTTGATTTTGAGTATTCTCATCATCAGGGAATCATCGCCTATATTCGGATGATAGACGGATCTATAAAGGCCGGAGACGAACTTTTTCTTTATGAGACAAAAGAAAAGTTTTTGGCAGCCGAAGTTGGCATCTTTAAGCCCGAACGTAGTCGCGTTTCGTCTCTTAATCCCGGAGAAATTGGTTATATTGTCACAAATATTAAAAAGCCGAGCATTGCCCTTGTTGGCGATACTATTGTCTTGTCAAAAGAACCGCTTCCTCCGCTTGAGGGCTATTTTCAGCCCAAACCAATGGTCTGGGCAAGTATCTATCCGGAATCTCAAGACGATTTTGATTCATTTAAAAAGGCCTTGGAGAAATTACATCTATCTGACAGTGCCTTAAGTTTTGAGGAAGAAAATAATGCCATTTTGGGCAGAGGTTTTCGTTGTGGTTTTTTAGGCCTTTTACATCTAGAGATTGTCATGGAGAGGTTAAAAAGAGAGTTTAATCTCAATCTCATTACCGCGCCGCCGACTGTTTCCTATAAAATTTTATTTTCCTCTGGCCCCTGGGCAGGTGAGGAAAGAGAGATTTATTCTCCAATTCTTTTTCCTGACGAATCTTTTATAAAAAAGATGTATGAGCAGTGGGTGGAATCACAGATTATTATACCGAAAGAGAAAATGGGGCAGGTGATCACTCTTTTATATGAGCACGAGGCCATAACCACCAAGACAGAAAATTTTGGCGATAACAGTATTTTGATACAGGCAGAGATGCCCCTAAGAGAATTGATGCGTAATTTTTTTGATGAATTAAAGGGGGCGACCTCAGGATATGGTTCTTTAAATTATAAATTAATTGGCTATCGCGAGGTTAAACCCGGTAAAATTATCAGAATGGATATTCTAATCGCTGAGGAAATAGTGCCTGCGCTCTCTAGAATAATAAGTAGAGAGAGGGTGGAGTATGAGGCCAGAAGAATTGTAGATAAACTTAAAGAAATTATTCCACGCCATCTTTTTGCCATTAAAATCCAGGCAAAGGCAATGGGAAGAATCATTGCCTCAAATACCATACCGGCCTTGAGAAAGGATGTGACCGGCTATCTTTATGGCGGGGATAGGACCAGAAAGATGAAGTTGTGGCAAAAGCAAAAAAGAGGCAAGAAAAAACTTAAAGAGATAGGTAGGGTTAATATCCCCTCTAATGTTTTTATAGAGATGATGAAATAGAGATCTTAACGAATGAGTGGAATGAGTAAAAAGATGATCATACTTAAAACTGCCAAGACAGATATGATATTCCAGATTATCTGATAGTTTCTTTTTTGGCGATTTGTCTTCATATAAATAGTTTTATATTTTATAATAATTATAGACAATTTATGAAAAATTTTCAAACAAATATCGTCAGAAAGAAAATCTTTTACACCAAAAAATTTATTATCTTTTTGTCTTTTCTGCTGATAGTTTTAATTTATTCAACAATAAAAATTTATCCCAAATCGCGCAACGCCCTCTTAAAGAGCAGGGAGATTAAAAAAGAGTTAGAAGAGGCGGAAAATAGAAAGATGGAATTGGAGAAAGAGATAACAAGGCTTAATAGCCCAACCGGAGAGGAAGAGGAGATAAGACGTAATCTCAATGTCATAAAGCCCGGTGAAAATGTTTTAATAATTGTGGAAAAAAACGAACAAAATGCTAATATAAAAGAAGGGGGGCAAAACGATTTTTGGGGTAATTTTTTAAAAGATTTGACGGCGTGGTTTAAAAATAAATTTTAAGATTATAGCCCATCTGCGACCGTAGTTTAGTGGCAGAACGGTTGCTTCCCAAGCAACAGGTGCGAGTTCGATTCTCGCCGGTCGCAAAAATATATGTTATATATCAGAGAGGAAAAAATTAATATTTTTTTAGAGAATCTGAAGAAAAAATTTGAAGTCTTTTCTTTGCCGGAAAAAGAAAATCATTCCGGAGATTCCTTTAAAAAATATTTTTTCCCTCCAAATGAAGAGATATTACCATTACCAAAACCTCCTAAAAAATTTATCCTCTTTGGCCTAGATCTTATGGATCTGGAGGCCTTAACTTATCTAGATGAGATAATGACCAAGCCCAAAGAAGATTTTTATTATTGGCAAAGGAGAAACCAGGCCGTTGTCATTGGTTTGATAGAAGAAAAGATAGACGCTATGCCCGGCGGGGATGTTGTCTTTGAAAAAATTGGTGGCGGATACAGAGTTTGGTTTGAGAATAAAAAGGCTAAAAAAATAATTGATGAAAATAAGGATTTTTTTGAAGACTTAAAAGATACCGAGAATTCTTCTACGTCTCAAAATGAAGATAAATCTATAGAAGTAAATTCAGACGATTGGCAAAAATTAATGCGTCAATTACTTTTGGATCCAGAGCTTTTGGCAAATGCCGTAGAATGGTCATGGAAAAATTATCCAAAAATTTGGGATGAACTGGGCCAAAAATGCCTTGGTTGTGGAGTCTGTACCTATGTCTGTCCTCTATGCCATTGTTTTTCTATGGGAGATACAATCAGCCTTGACGACCGGTGCTCTCGTTGCCGTAAATGGGATGCCTGTACATTGCCAAATTTTTCTAAAGTCGCAGGAGGTCATAATTTCCATCCGACAATAAAGGAAAGATATTATAACTGGTTTTACCATAAATTTGTCAGAGCCTATAAAGAATATGGCAAGTCTCAATGTGTTGGTTGTAAAAGATGTAAAATCCAGTGTCCGGCAGGTATTGATATTTTGGAGGTATTAAAGGAGATTTTAAGAGAATATCAGAATAATAAATCTTAGTAGGTTAAAATAATATTAAGACGATAAAAATTATGCAAAATTATTATCTGCCTAATATTGCCAAAATAAAAAAGATTGAAAGTCTCTCTCCCACGGTAAAGTTGTTCCGTCTCTCTCCGGGTTTTTCTTTTATTCCCGGTCAATTCTTTCTTTTAGGTAAACTTGGATACGGCGAGGCACCATTTGGCGCCCTTTCTTCCCCTTATGAGAAAAAATACATAGAGTTTGCCATCCGCGCCGCCGGCAATGTCACCAATTTTTTACATAGATTAAAAAACGGAGATGAGATAGAGATACGCGGGCCTTATGGTAACGGCTTCCCTTTAGATTTTATGGAAAATAAAGATATAATAATGATTAGCGGCGGTTCTGGTATCCCGCCCATAGCGGCCCTTACAGAATATGTCATTGAAAACCGCCAGAAATTTAAAAATGTCTATCTTCTTTACGGCTCAAAGACGGAAGAAGAAATTTTATTAAAAGATAGATTTAAAAGATGGGAAGAGGGTGGGGTAAAAGTTTTGACCATTGCCGGAGGTTTTGTAACAGAATTGATAAAAGATATCAGCGTTGACGAAAAAAATGCCGTCTGTTTGATGTGTGGCCCCGGTCCCATGGCCGACGCCATTGAAAAGGTCATAAGGCCGTTGGGGATTTCTGATAGAAGAATTTTTGTGAGTTTGGAGAGAAAGATGCAGTGCGGGGTGGGTAAGTGCCAGCACTGTACCACCGGTGATAAATATGTCTGTCTAGACGGCCCGGTATTTTATTATGATGAAATTGATAAAAATTGGGACTAGTCTTTTAAAGATTTTTAAAATATGAATAAAAAACCAAAAATTGCCATATATGATTTTACAGAT
>JGI24721J44947_10009707_pt1 | contig 12328 bp, 8 predicted proteins | sample YelNatPaOPGAMG01_FD_44947 | JGI IMG/M metagenome (IMG submission 44947)
GGACGTAATGTGTCATCCACATTCAACCACCCAATTAATTCATTGTTTTTTGTGATGTAAACATTATGTATATTATCAGCTGTTAAATGACTGACAGCTTTGTAAGATGCAGCCATATATTCATTCCCTTCTTTATCAATGGCTCGCATTCCTAAACCTTTAATTTCTTCAATAGAAGCAAATNGCATGGGTTTCTCTGCTTTCCATTCTTTTACAATGGCTTTGGCAATAGGGTGCGCTGCATATTTTTCCAACGATACAACAATGCTTTGAAAGGTAACGGTATCAATGGTAGTTACATAATCAGTAATTGAAAAATGTCCGGTAGTAAGGGTTCCTGTTTTATCGAATACAACTTGCTGAATATTTCTGAAAACCTCAAGGCTACGGGCATTTTTAAATAGAATTCCTTTTCTTGCCGCTCGTCCCAATCCAACAGCAATAGCTGCAGGTGTAGCTAAACCCATGGCACAAGGACATGAAATAACCAATACTGCAATGCCGCGTAATAAACTGCTGCCAAAACCAATGGAAGTAAATAAATAGTTGCCTATCACAGTTAGTATAGCAAGGCTAACTACAGTAGGAACAAATATGGCACTAATTCTATCCGCTAATTGTTGAATGGGCGGTTTTTCTGCCTGTGCTTCTTTTACTAATTGTAATATATTACTTAGCACTGTATCTTTTCCAACTGCTGTTACTTGTGCTTTTACACTGCCGCTTTCCAAAGTACTACCGCCAATTAATAAATCTTTTTGTGATTTATACACCGGTATTGATTCGCCGGTAAGCATGGCTTCGTTTACTTTTGCTTCACCCCATAAAATTTTACAATCCATCGGAACCGGTTCACCGCTCTTAATTAAAATCAAATCGCCTACTCTTAAAGTTTCACTTTCTACTTCAAAAATTTGTTCTTGGTGTTGATCATCAAAAGCAATCATATGAGCCTTTGTTTTTTGACTCACTGCAAGGCTGTTAATGGTTTTTTGTGTGCTTTGTACGGATTTATCTTCAAGCCAGTTGCCTAAAAAAACAAGGGTAATAATGGCTGCCGTAGTTTCAAAAAACATATAATCAGCAGCTTTGTTAATCATCATTCCATAAATGCTGTAAATAAAAGCAGCAGTGGCTCCCAGTGTAATTAACACATTCATGTTAGGAATACCCCCTTTTAAACTTTTAAAGGCGCTTTTTCCAAAAAAACGCATTCCTACCCAATACACCGGAATGGTAAGGACTANTTGTACATATGGGTTCATTAAAAAATGAATATGTACAAACATGTGTAACATTAAAGGAATGGTAAAAATNGCACTGAATATAAATCGCTGTCCGTTGTTGNGAAAAGTGAGTTTCTTTAGAAAATTTTTAGAGGAAGAATCAGGCNCGATATTATCGTTTTTTACATGNTATCCCAAGCTTTCAATGCCTTTTAGTAAAATGGTTTTTTGAGAGGTATCTTTTAAATCGAAGTTTACTTCGCCCCCTATAAAATTCACTTTTACATTACCCATTCCTTTCTCTTCTAAATATTTGTGAATGGTTAGGGCACAGTTGGTACAACTCATTCCTTCTACTTTCCACGATACATTTTCCATGTTGCAAAATTACTTTACTTTAAGAATATGGTAGAAACTTAAGCAGGAATATCTTTGTGTTATGGATGTTACCTACCAATTACACGAATTACCACACATTCTTCCTCTTTTGGCAAAAGAGGGTGAAAGCAGTTTAACTTGGTTATTTAAGGGTGAAATGGGGGCAGGGAAAACCACTTTAATCNATGCTTTGGCACAATATTTTGGTGTAATAGAACCTGTTAGCAGCCCTACCTATGCATTGGTAAANGAATATGAAGCAGCCAATGGTAAACTAATTTACCATATGGATTGGTATAGACTTAAAGATGAAGAGGAAGCTATTAATGCNGGAATTGATGAGTTGGTACAGGATGCTTTGTGTTGGATAGAATGGCCTGAAAAAGCACTGGGTATTTTACCTGAAAATGCTTTTGTTATTGAAATTTCCGTAATTGATGCACAAACGCGGCGTTTGATTACCGAAATAATTACTAAACCTTATCTTGGTATTTAATTGTAAGAATTATTGTATTTTTATAACTCTTATTTATCTTTTTTTTAAAGTAAAATTATGTCTTCAAAACGGCCCATTATCACCACTTCTTTTAGCTATGAAACATTAGAGGAAACATTAGACATAAAGCCGCAAGGACTTCCACTTGAAATTGGGTTGCCTAAAGAAACTGCATTTCAGGAAAATAGAATTTCGCTTACACCCGAAGCGGTTAGGGTAATGGTGATGAATGGCCACAAAGTAATTGTTGAACATAAAGCAGGAGAGGGTAGTAATTATACTGATTCCGATTATGTGAATGCAGGTGCAAACATTGTTTACAATCATGAAGCGGTTTTTAAAGCACCATTACTTTTAAAAAGCGCACCCGTTGTAGTTGAAGATTTGCCATTGTTGCAAATGCATCAAACCATCATTTCACCTATTCATCATTCNGCATTAAAAGGTGAAATTTTGGAAAAAATGATGGAGAAAAAAATTACGGCATTAAGTTTTGAAAATTTGAAAGATGAACATGGCAGCTATCCTATAGTTCGAAGTATGAGTGAAATTGCCGGAGGTGCCTTAATGTTAATTGCGGGACAATATTTGAGCAGTTTTAATAAAGGAAAAGGGGTTTTATTAGGAGGTGTGAGTGGTATACCACCAACCAAAGTAATTATAATTGGTGCCGGTACGGTGGGTGAGGTGGCTACCCGTAATGCTATGGCATTGGGTGCCAGTGTAAAAGTGTTTGATAATAATGTTTACAGACTAAAGCAACTTCAAAATAATTTGGGGCATAGGGTATGGACAAGCGTTTTAGAACCAGGTATTNTATCAAAGCAACTAAAAACTTGCGAAGTGGCAATTGGCGCTTTAAGTAGCGACTATGGTCGTGCTCCGGTGGTGGTAACAGAGGAAATGGTAGCTTCTATGCGGCCGGGGAGTATTGTAATTGATGTGGCTATTGATAGGGGAGGTTGTTTTGAAACCAGTGAATTAACTACGCACGAAAAACCGGTATTTGTAAAACATAATGTTATACATTATTGTGTACCTAATATTCCGAGTGGATTTGCTCGAACTGCCAGCCAGGCTATTAGCAANGTATTGATGCCGCTTTTGCTGGAAATTAGTGATGAAGGGGGAATGGAAGAAATGGTTTGGCACAGTATTAACTTGCGTGAAGGGATTTACTTGTTTAAAGGCGCTTTAACTGATTTTTATTTGAGTCAGAAATTCAATTTAAAATATAGCGATTTGAATTTATTAATAGCCAGCCGTAGATAATGGATGGCTCATTTAAAGTCGGTAAGTTTAATTACTTCTTTGCAAAAATCTATTTCTGCTGCATCATTACTGCTTACAATAATTGTTCTGTTGGCGGCATATTTTTCAATTAAGCGATGATAAAGGGCATATCCCTCTGCATCTAAATTGGTGCAAGGCTCATCAAGTAGTAATACCGGCACATCTGAAAAAAAAGCTTGTGCTAATTTTACCCTTTGTAGCATACCGCTGCTGTAATAGCGAATTTGTTTGTTAGCTGCTGAAGATAAGCCTACTTCTTCTAACATGGCTNCAATGGAAATATTGGGTAATANGGGTTTAAAGCGGGCATGAAATTGTAAAAATTCCGTTGCGGTCATTTCTTCAATTACATCTAAGTAAGGTGCTACAATGGCTAAATATTGGTGAACAGCATCTTCGTTAAGGGGTTTATTGCTTTCCTGATTCCAAAAGCACTTTCCTTCATTCACCCGAATAGACATTGCAATGGCTTGCAGCAAAGTGCTTTTGCCGCTACCATTAGGCCCGGTTATAGCATAGGCTTTTGCTGGCGAGAATGTAAAACTTACGTTTCTAAAAATCCAGTCGCGATTAAATTTTTTGCCTGCCTTTTGTAATTCAATGGTCATTGGGTAAAACATTGCCGAAAAGTAAACAATTAATCTTCTTCGGGAATGCCTGAAGCATATTTTTTTATAATGCCGCGACCACTTTCTCTAATAAAAGTTACAATTTCATCGCGCTCATCGCTGGCAGGTAACTCTTCTTCAATGTATGCCAGTGCTTGAGAAGTATTAAATCCTTTATTGAAAATAATGCGGTAGATATCAATAATATGATTGATTTTTTCTAATTCAAATCCTCTTCTTTTCAAACCTACACTATTTACACCGCCATAGCTTAGTGGGTTACGAACGGCTTTAATATAAGGGGGTACATCTTTACTAACCAAACTACCACCCGCAATGTAGGCATGCTGTCCAATATTTACAAATTGGTGTACGGCACTAACACCGGCAATCCAAGCCCAATCGCCCATTACAACGTGGCCGGCTACTTGAACACTATTACTTAAAATACAATTATTACCAATAATACAATCGTGGGCAATATGGCTGTAAGCCATGATTAAGCAATGGTTGCCAACAACAGTTTTCCATTTATCTGAAGTACCCCTATTAATGGTTACAAATTCTCGAATAGTGGTATGATCGCCAATTTCTACAGTGGTTTTTTCACCATTATATTTTAAATCTTGCGGAATAGCGCCAATTACAGCTCCGGGAAAAATTCTGCAATTTTTACCAATTTTGGTACCATCCATAATGGTAACATTACTACCTATCCAGGTACCTTCCCCAATTTGCACATCGCCATGAATAACGGTAAAGGGGTCAATTTTTACATTCGCTGCTATTTTAGCATTAGGATCTATGTAAGTATAGGGATGTGTCATCCGCTTTGTTTTAGGTATTTGTTCTATGGTTGCCGGCATGGCAACATAGACTTTAAAAAATGGGCCAACGTTTACTGGCCGTTGTAAAATATAAAATATTAAGGATAGTTTAAGGTTTAGTTACGTTTTACCAGTTGAGCAACCAGGTTTGCCTCCGTAGCCACTTTACCACCTACATACACCGTACCGCGCATTTCGCATATGCCTCTTCTAATGGGGCTTACAAACTCCATTTTTAAAATCATTGTATCGCCAGGTAAAACTTTCTGCTTAAACTTACAATTATCTATTTTCAAAAAATAGGTATCATAATCGCCTTCCGGCAATGAATTGATACATAATATACCCCCGGTTTGCGCCAAGGCTTCAATTTGTAAAACTCCAGGCATTACAGGGTTATTTGGGAAATGGCCCTGAAAGAACCACTCGTTAAAGGTTACATTCTTAATTCCAACAATATAGGTGTCGGTCAGTTCAATAATTTTATCAACTAGCAAGAATGGGAAACGATGCGGTAAAGTTTTTTCAATCCGCTGCAAATTAAAAATAGATGGTGTTGCAGGGTTATATACCGGAACATCTTTTACATGTTTGTTTTTCTTGATGTACTGTTTTATTTTTTTAGCAAAATCAACATTAGTACTGTGGCCAGGCCTGTTAGCAATAATCCTTGCTTTAATTGGGTAGCCAATTAAAGCCAAATCGCCCACTACATCTAATAGTTTGTGACGAGCAGGTTCATTGGGAAAGCGTAATTCTAAATTGTTTAAATAGCCTTCGCTTTTTACTTCAATTTTTTCGCGTTTAAAAGTTTTTGCTAAGCGGTCCATTTCTGCATCAGTCAAAGGCTTATCAACTACTACAATAGCATTATTAATATCACCNCCTTTAATTAAGTTGTTTTCTAACAACATTTCCAGTTCGTGTAAAAACACAAATGTGCGGCAGGGCGCAATTTCATTTTTAAAATCTTTTATGGATTTTAANCCAGCATGTTGCGTACCTAATACAGGACTATTAAAATCAATTAACGTGGTTATTTGGTAGTCAATAGCAGGCATGGCTACCATTTCAACACGTTTCTTCTCATCGTACAAATAAATATTTTCATCAATACTATACCAGGCTTTTGCCGCATCTTGTTCAATAATACCTGCTTCTTCAATAAANTTAATGAANGGTGCAGAGCTGCCATCCATAATAGGGATTTCGGGGCCATTAATTTCAATGAGTACATTATCTATGCCCATGCCAACTAATGCAGCTAAAATATGTTCAACGGTACTTACTTTGGCATCGCCAACTTGCAGGGTAGTACCTCTGGATGTATCAGTTACTAAATCACAATCGGCNTTAATAATAGGTTGTCCGGGTAAATCGATACGTTGAAATTGAATACCAAAACCCGGATTTGCCGGTNTTAAATTCATTTCTACTAATATGCCGGTATGCAATCCCGTACCATTAATGGTTACATTTTTTCCGAGGGTGTGTTGTTTATCCGGATTAAAATTTTGATCCATTCTTCATCATTTTTTTCTTTCGGCCACCAATACTTGTACGAATTTTAATTGGTTATGCCGTTTAATTTGTTGCAAAAATAAGTTGATTATGCTTGAAGTAGATAGCTTTTTGCTAGGAAGTAACTCTTTCAGCCAGTAATTGTTGTACCAGCTTTTCCAATTCCATTACCCTTTTTTCTAAAATGGGTAATTTTCTGGATGCTGCCTGGCTGCGAAGTGCTGCGGTATATTCAAAAGCAGGGGAGCCGGTAACAATGCTATTGGGTTGTTTAATGGATTTACTAACCCCACTCTGTGCATTTATTTTGCTGCCATCGGCAATGGTTAAGTGCCCAACTATACCTGCTTGGCCACCTACCATTACGTGATTACCAACTTTTGTACTTCCGCTAACGCCTGCTTGTGCTGCAATTACAGTATGTTGACCAATTTCTACGTTATGGGCAATTTGTATTAGGTTGTCTAATTTAGCCCCACTCCGTATAATGGTTGAACCAATTGTTGCCCGGTCAATAGTTGCATTGGAGCCAATTTCAACATTGTCTTCAATGATAACATTACCCATTTGGGGTACTTTTTTGTACGAACCATCATTTAGAGGTGCAAAACCAAAACCATCACCGCCAATTACAGTACCTGCATGTATGGTAACATTTTTACCAATTTGGCAGTTATTGTAAACTTTAACGCCGGCATGCAAAATGGTGTTATCATCAATAGTTACATTATCACCTATTACAACACCGGGAAATAATTTTACCTTATTGCCAATTTTAGCATGCTTGCCAATATATACAAATGCGGCTATATAAATATTATCACCCAATTGTGCGGTAGGAGCTATGTAAGAAGGTTGTTCAATACCGGTTAATTGTTCACTTACNAATTGTTGATATTTGGATAATAAAGCTGCAAAAGCAGCATAGGCATCNTCTACGCGTATTAATGTAGCATTTACGGGTTGTTTTAAAACCTGATTTTGGTTAATAATAACAATTGATGCCTGAGTTTGATAAAGAAAGTCTTCATATTTTAGGTTAGCCAAAAAAGATAATTGCCCCGCTTTGGCCTCTTCAATTTTGCCAAATGAGCTTACAGCTACAGTAGCATCTCCCTCTACTTGTCCATTAATTAGCAACGCTATTTGAGCAGCAGTAAATTGCATAATCGTGTTACTTTTTTGGGTACACCTTAACTAGGTTAATGTGCAAATGTAAAATTTTTTAATGGGCGAGGAAATAGTTTGATGGATTAATGGATTATCAATGGCTGAAATATCTCTTATTTCCCCATTTTTAAACAGAATTTTAATATTTTCATCGTTAGGTTTATACATAGTATTAACTGCTTCGCCGGTAAAAACAAAATGAACAGCTTCTCGTTCATCAATATTTAGCTGTTTTGCAGCTGCTTTTGTTTGAGTTTCTATGAATTCATTGCTAAACGGTTTACTATCTAACTTAATTTTAAGCAACTGTCGATTTAACAATTTATTACATAAAGTTTGTAACACAAAATCTGGATGTGATGCCCACTTTTTAATGGCAAAAGAAATATCAACATCATCTAATTTGCAAAACTGCTGCAAAACTTCTTCACTAATTTTTGAAGGTTGGTGATAAAGAAAAAAGTCTAACGTTCCNCCGGTTTTGCAGTGGGTATCTCCAGTATCTATTAAATGGCGAGCCCTCTCTAAAATGTGTATCAACATTTTTTCGGCACTTAATACTGTTTTGTGTAAATAAACTTGCCAATACATTTGGCGACGTGCAATTAAAAATTTTTCAATACTATAGATTCCTTTTTCTTCTACCATTAATTCGCCATTGCAAACAGTAAGCATTTTAATAATCCTGTCGTAACCAATTACACCTTCACTTACTCCTGTAAAAAAACTATCGCGGGTTAAATAATCCATTCTGTCAACATCTAACTGACTGCTAATAAGTTGGTGTAAAAAAGGTTTNGGGTATTTTCCTGTGAATATATCAATGGCCATTTGCAGTCTACCATCCAGTTCTTTGTTCATCATTTGCATTAAAGCAATACCAATAGTTTCATGATGTACCGAATTAATAATGTATTTTTCTAATGCATGTGAAAAAGGTCCATGGCCAATGTCGTGCAATAAAATAGCTGCTTTTACTGCCACTTCTTCTTCTTCAGTAATAGGCACTTGTTTGGATTTTAATTCTGCAATGGCATTACACATTAAATGATATGCTCCTAAAGCATGATGTAAACGGGTATGCACTGCGCCGGGATACACTAAGTAGGCTAATGCCATTTGATGAATTCGCCTGAGGCGTTGAAAATAGGGATGATTGATAATATCGAAAATAAGAGGATGATTTATGGTTATGAAGCCATAGACCGGGTCGTTAATAATTTTTTGGGTTGTTTTCATGTTTGTTGCCGGTTTGTTAAAGCAGCCTGCAAATGTACTATTTGTGGCGGTATGCAATATATTTGAAGTATTTGCACGTTTATTGCTGTGTAAAGTTGAAAACCACTTACCAATAAAGAAAATTTAAAATTTGAAAACCAATGGAACCTATTACCATATTATGGGCTGATGATGAAATAGAAAGTTTACAATCGCAAATTTTATTTTTAGAAAGTAAAGGCTATCAGGTAAAAAGTTTTGCCAGTGGTTTTGAAGCTTTACAATTTGTAGATGATAATGCAGTTGATGTAGTTTTTTTAGATGAATCAATGCCCGGCATTACCGGTTTAGAAACGCTCACAAAATTGAAAACAAGCCATCCCAATATTCCGGTGGTTTTAATTACAAAAAATGAAACCGAAAGTTTAATGGATGAAGCCATAGGCAGCCAAATAACCGATTATTTGTTAAAGCCGGTAAATCCCAATCAGGTGTTGCTTTGCTTAAAAAAAATTATCGATAACAAAAGATTGATTTCCGAAAAAACTACTACAGCCTACCAGCAGCAATTTCGAGAATTGTTTATGGCTTTTAATAATAATCCTGATTATAAGGATTGGGCTGAAATATATAAGAAATTAGTGTATTGGGAATTAGAAATGGAAAAAACCGATAGCGCTGAAATGCGCGAAATATTAGCNACACAAAAGCAGGAAGCCAATACNGAATTTTCNAAATTCGTTNCCAAAAAATATGCAGAATGGGTAAAGCCGGCAGCTGCCGATACACCTATAATGAGTCACGATTTAATGCAATTTAAAGTGTTGCCGCATGTAGAAAAGGGTACACCGTTATTTTTTGTAATAGTTGATAATTTGCGATTTGACCAATGGAAAGCGATACAACCTTTATTTGCAGAAAATTTTCGCATTTTGGAAGATGAAACCTATTATTCCATCCTTCCAACCGCTACACAATATAGTCGCAATGCTATTTTTAGCGGATTACTTCCTGTTGATATTGAAAAAAAATTTCCCGAACAATGGAAGAATGATGATGAACAGGGAGGTAAAAATTTATATGAAGAAGTGTTTTTGAGTGCCTTATTGAAACGATTAAAAAAAGATGATTTAAAAGTTAGCTACAACAAAATTCTAACCTATGCCGATGGGTTACAATTGGTCAACAATATTCATAATTTGTTGCAAAATGATTTGAATATCATTGTTTACAATTTTGTTGATATGCTTAGCCATGCCCGCACTGAAATGGAAGTGCTGAAAGAATTGGCTGCCGACGAAGCAAGTTACCGAAGCATTACACGCAGTTGGTTTGAACATAGTGCTTTAAACCAGGCACTAAAAAAAATTGCAGGAAAAAATATCAAACTCATTCTATCTACCGACCATGGAAGTGTACGTGTAAAAACGCCTTGTAAAGTAATTGGCGATAAACAAACTACCACCAATTTACGCTATAAACATGGTAGAAATTTAGACTATAATCCGAAAGAAGTTTTGGCGTTTAAAGATCCACGCCAGGCCGGACTGCCCGTTCCTACCGTAAATTCTGCCTTTATTTTTGCTAAGGAAGATGAGTATTTGTGTTATCCAAACAATTATAATTATTACGCCAATTATTACAAAAATACTTTTCAGCATGGAGGCATAAGTTTAGAAGAAATGATTGTCCCCATTATTAAAATGGTTAGTAAGTAGTCAGTAAGCAATTTTTTTCCTTTTTTTATAAATCACTTTTCCCGATGCGGCAGTGCTTTGCAATAGCCGCAATACAATTTTGCTGAAAAAATTGAATGTTTATGANGCGAAATTGTAATAAGTTAATCCTGCTTTTGTTTAGTTTTCTAATTGTTTATTCCTCTGTTTTTGCCGCCGATGATGAGAATGCCGGTATTGTTGTTCATGGAACCATTTATACCACGGATAATTTGCCTGCTGAAGGAGTAGTTGTTCATTTAATACATGAACACAAAAAACGAACTTCCATTACCAATGAAAATGGATATTTCGAGTTTAGAAATGTTGCTAAAGGTACTTATGAGTTAATAATTTCATATATAGGATATGCCGATATTCATCAACAAATAAAAGTAGCTGAGGGATGGAATACGCCATTATTATTTCAATTAAAAATTTCAGAAAAGCAATTACAGGAAATTGTTGTACAGGGCAATCGTTCCCGATTGGCTGCAGCAAAACTTCAAGTGTCCGATAAAGATTTACCATTAGCAACCGGTGTTGTAACTTCTCAAGTTATGGCCGACCAGCAAGCCATTCGTTTGGGCGATGTTGTAAAAAATGTACCCGGTGTTTCATTGGTACAAACTCGTTTCGGGGTTAATGAAACTTATGGTGCCAGAGGCTATATAATTGGGGTTGCAGGTGGAGCCGGCGGGGGGAGTATTTTTAAAAACGGATTACCTTATAACATTGCCGGCATGCCTGAAACTGCTGCACTAGAAAGTGTTGAAATTATCAAAGGGAGTTCCGCATTTTTATATGGGAGTTCTTCGGGGGGATTAATCATTGATATGATTACGAAGAAGCCCAAATTTCAATGGGGTGGAGAAGTATCTATGTTAATGGGTAGCTATAGTCAATACAAGCCCGTTGTTGATGTGTATGGGCCTATAGCTAAAAATTTGGCGTTTCGTTTGGTTGCAACTTATGAAAATGACAGAAGCTATCGCGATGTGGTAAAAACCATTCGTCAATATATCAATCCATCATTGTTGTATAAAATAGGGAAGCAATCATCTTTGCTTGTAAATGGCGAATATTTTAATGCGCAAATTACGCCCGATCCCGGCATTGGTGCATTAGATAGTGGCCGTGTTTTAAGTAATCAAATTCCACGTTCACGTTTCCAAAATGTGTTATGGGCATACAATCATGTTAAACAAGGATCCATATCTACAACGTTTAAACATAACTTCAGCAATGGGTACACGTTAACTGCAATGGGCTCTTATCAAACTACCGATGTAGATGCTTATGGAGTAGGTAATTTAAATACTGCCAGTAAAACCGGTATTATTGCACGCCCTCTTTCAAGAGCACATAGTGTTGAGAACGATTATGCTGCACAGGTGAACTTAGAGGGTAAATTTTCAATTCGAAATATTGCCAATCATTTTTTAGTGGGTGCTGATTATACTAGCATTACTACTTTAACCGATGCCTTTACCATTTATAACAATAATGGTACCCAGTTAAAAACCTATGATACCATCAACTTATTGAACCCTGCTCAGTTTGTTCAAAGAACGGATGTTCCCAATGCCATAAAGGTAGCCACAACAACTTCACCTTCATATAGAGCCGGTTTGTACGTACAAGATTTAATTACTTTAACCCAACAAATTAAAGTATTTGCAGGATTGCGATACAGTTATCAGGCAAATGTGCAAACAACAATTGACAGTGCTGCAAATAACAATCGTGGGCCAATAACTGTAAAAGGTTCTGCAGCTACAGCTACTTACAATGTTTTTTCACCTAAATTAGGATTGGTTTATCAACCTGCTGCTAATTTGTCGTTCTATGCCAGTTATGCCAATAACTTTACCGC
>JGI24721J44947_10009710_pt1 | contig 12327 bp, 8 predicted proteins | sample YelNatPaOPGAMG01_FD_44947 | JGI IMG/M metagenome (IMG submission 44947)
CCTCTTTGGGGATAACCGTAATCTCAAGACGATTTCTCCGATAGGTATCAAGCCAGGGAGGAGAATAGGAGTAGCTGGATTGCACCTTTCCCAATTTTATTTCTTTGGGAAATAGGATAAGAGGGGGATTTTTGAGATTTTCGTATTCCTCCTCCGCCACTACTTGATATCCGGGATGAAGCTTTATCAGTAGGTCAACGAAGCAGCTTTTGCCCTCCTTATTTATGAACTCAACCCAGGCATAGCTGCGGGGTCCGGCTTTCCCCCTCTGGGGAGGGAAGAAGCCATAGCGAACATCGCTCACATTCGCTTTCTCCTTCAATATCAGGGAGATGCTCTCGGGGAATCTCTCCGGTTGCATTAAGGTGATATAAGGAGGGACATAGCTTCCCTGCCTCCAACCGAAATGAGGGGAGGGTTCGTTGGATTCAATTCCGATGAAATTGGGATAAATTTTTGAAAGGGAATGGGGGTTCAATCTGAGGGAGAAGGGGATGGTCTCGGGATATTTCCTCTTCGGTTCAACTTCCGAGCGAACCCGGAAGAAATCCTTGAAAGCGTAGACTTCTACATACTGCCTCGCCTTTATCGCTTCGTCCTCATAGGTTATGAGGAGGGAAATCGAAAGAGGCGAGGAATCCAATATTTGAATTTTACCTCTTCCTTCAGATTGATGCTTGAGATCGTCCTTGATGAATTTATCCGAGGTAATTGCAGGATTGAGAGGGTCGAATCTGCCGAATTCGCCATAGGAGGCACCGAATATTCCACCTGCGTAATCTTTGTTCGTAAGCTTGGAGATGAAGGAAATCAAAGAACCTCCTTTATTCTCGTCAAAGGCGAGCGAAAAGTAGGAGTTTTCTATCCTCACAAGGCTTCCTTCTCTCTTCAAGGAGAGGTCTGTGGAGGGAGACGGTTCGGACTTCGTGAGATAATAGATTGAGAAGCCTTGGGGAGGAACTGTGGCTATGAAATAGAGAGTGCCGTCTCTATAATGATGGGAAACTAAAAAGCCTTTTTCGTTCTTTACGCTCGCCTTTCCTTCTTTCCAAGGTATTGCCACGATTTCGTTATCAAGAGGGGAAAGGCGAGAATTGAAGATAAGGATTGGTCGAATAGCGCCCGCAACCGAAGGCAACGAGGGGGGATAGAGGGCGAAGTAGATTGTTTCCTTCTTCTCCAACCTCTTATGTCCTGCAAAATAGCTAATCGTTAACGCCCGGGGAAGGAGGCTGGGTGATTGAGATGAAGAGGAAGGGGAGGGCAGGGAAATCTTGAGCTCTTTACCTGCCTTTAAATCTCCACCCTTTATCTTCTTGCCAGCTATATCGATGGAGAGGTCCTGCGCAGTTGCGGTTTGGATATAGGGATTAGCTTCGTTTTTAATTGTCAATATGGGTTTCTTGAAATCCACTACTTTATTAACGATTGCTATATTTGGTTTATCCATAACGAGGAGTGGTCTAATAAACACGGATTTTCCCCAATTCCCCTCAAATTCTATTACCACCGTTTTCCTCCCCCAATCTATCTCATCTCTTGTTTTCAAGGGAAGATTAAATATCTTCCTTTCCTGAGGTTTTAGGGAGATATTTATCTCCTCGCTAGCGAGGCTGGGGAAACGAGCTCTTAAATGGACTATCGCTTTTTGAGGTTCAGCGGTNAGATTCTGAATCTCAAGGGGAATGCTGGTTTCATCGCCTTGAACGATGGCGAAGGATGTATTGAGAAGTTTGAGGGGAGAGAAGACGAAGGCGTAGGAGGAGAAGTAGGAGATTTTGTCATTGAGTTTCAAAAATCCTTTCTCTTTTTCAACCTTCACTTGTTGGAAGATATTGCCGTCCTTATTCAGAGCGATTGCCTCGGCAATCGGCAAACGCTTCGCTGGTAAGCGGATGCTCACGGACGGTTGTTTCGTTATATCAAAGTTATAGGCAAGCACGAAGGCGGTGTTCCCACTCCAATATACATTTCCGATTACATTTTCCCCGCTAACATATTCAGGCGGTTCTAAACCAGCCCATTTGAAGAGAGCCCTCCAATACCTCTTATCCAAAATACCGCTTAACGAGCCATTGATATAATAAACCTCGCTTTGATGATAGGGAATAACGATGTCGCGAGGCGCGTTTGAAAGCTTGTAGTGGGAAAGGATATTACCTCTTGCGGGGTAGAGGAAGGGAATCTTCGTGAGGGGGATGGGAAAGGAAAGGGGAAGGAAATCCTTTTGGAAGACGACGCTATTCTTGGGGATTGAGTAGATACTCTTTCTTTCCTCAGCGGAAAAGTTAGGCGTTGATAATTGCAACCAATCCAAGGCTATATTGCAGACCCTGTTTTCCGAGGGAAACCTCTTAGGGTCAAGTTGGGAGGGGATGTTGGCTTTCTTGAAGTCGAAAACGAGCTCGCCGATGTAATCATCTACAAGCTGAGAGGGGATTTTCAGCTCGTAGATATGCCAATCGGGAACTATTTGGATTTTCCCCGCTTCTTTACCGTTGAGCAGGACGGTGATTTCGTTATCCCAAAGGGCGGTTGCGCGGAAGCGGAGNATTAGGTCTCTTGATGGTGAGAGGGGAAGGAGAAAGACAGTCCGAGTTCCAGAACCCGGTAGCCATCTAACCGTTAGTCTTCTCTCNGATTTGCCGAATGCCTCCGGTGGTAGGGCTCCCCAATCCTCCCGAGAAGATGTCCCTTTGAGGATGAACTTCTCATCGCCTTTCTCCCCTACATCAACGAAGACATTCAAATCCTCGCCTCTGGGTAATTTTCTCGTTTCCCTTCTTTCTCTTAACCCCAAAATGCTCCCTATTTGAGGGGTGCCTGAGATGAAGAGTTTCCTATTTCCTGATTGAAGCCAACGAAGGAGGATGTTGAGGATTTCCTCGTTGTTCTGATTATAGCCAAAGCCTACTCCGCAGGATGGAGCGATTACGATTTTGAAGCGGGAAAGTATCTTCTCGTCAAGGAGGTCATCGGGAATGAGGTCAAAGGGGACATTGAGTTGGCGGAGGATTTGAATTGTTTGATATAGCTCTTGGATATTTCCTTCTCCCGATAGGAGAGGCCATTCGTTTAAGATTAGGGCTACCTTTGCGTTTTTGCCGAAATTCTTTAGGGAAGGAAATATCTCCCACATCAGTGTTGCCCAGAAGAGGTTCTTTTCGCAGAATTTCTTCCCATACTCAAAGGAGGGCTCAAGGTTTGAGCCTTCCCACCACTCGTTCCAGGAGAGGTGGAGGAGCGCCTCGGAATAACGCAAAAGGGCGCTACACCAAAATCTATCAAAGTGAAGAGGCTCAGGAGGATAGCAAGTGCCGGGAATCCTTATCTCCCAATCGGTGTAGTAATTTTTGAAGTGGTCGAAAAAGACAGTATTGTATTTTTTGGCGACGATTGATTGGATGAAGCGTTGGACATCCTGTTCCTGTGGTTGACCGAAGATTCCGCCGTAGGAATGGGGACCGCCTAAGGTCTTGGTGAAGAGAGAATAGCTGAAGCCCATAAATGGTTCATAGCCCACATCAAATGAGACTCTCATCCCGGGAAGGTTGAATTCTTTTTGAACGAGCTTATCAAGCTTCTCCCATTCCCTTTTCCAAATCTCATATTGATACTTTATGGAAAACGCCCTTTGATGACCTGTGGTGTTGAAGTTCATATTGATTTCCTCAAAAGAGGAGAAGTTTGTTCCCCATTTTTTATTCAGGTAATCTATTGAGGGATAAATTGAGCGCAGGTAAGAACGAAAGCCCTCGTTATCAATTGTGGTTTGGGGGAAGCCGTTGCGGGAGTAAATCAATTTAAAGGGGAGACCATTGAGCCTTACAAGGACGGGAGAGGAGGAGAAAAGCTGAAGCCATAGATAGGTATCCCGTTTTTGGGAGATATTGTTTGAGAAATACTTTGTATCAAAGTTCCATCCGTCCTGGTAATAGGACATCCAGATATCGTAGCCCTCTTTTTGCAGGTCTTCCGCTGCCTTGAAGAGGATTTTCTCCCTCATAACGCCACCCTCCCCAAGCCAATCGGGACTCCAATAGTCTATGAAGTGATGGGTTATTCCCCATTCGCAGGCTTGTCTTAGGGAGCGTTTATTGTCCTTATATGTGCGGGAATCGTAATATCCGCTCAGGGGAGTATTGTAAACTCCGCCAAGCCAATTTCCCAATTTCTTATCATAGTCCCAGGTATACCAATAGAAATATGTATCGCAAATCCAGGGGCGTTCAAGGGGAAAGGCAGGGATAATAGAAAAGAGGAGCGCGAGCAAAACCGCGCTCCTCTTTTCATTCCTTTCGGTGGGCATTTATCCCACCCCCCTTACTAAAATCTCTTTCGGAGGAAAGTGGGGATATCGAGCTCTTCCTCTATTGGGATAGGAATTTCTACTTTTTTCTCCTCTTCCTTTGGTTTCTCCTCTAATCTAAAAGGGGGGATTTCCTGCTTTACAGGTTGGAAGCCTGTGGCAATCACTGTGATTTGTATCTTTCCCTGCAAATCGTCCTTTATAACAACTCCATATTTTACATCGCTTTCTCCCGCGTCAGTGGACTGGGTGAGGAACTCAAGCGCTCTGTGGACATCGTTTTTGAGGGAGAGGTCTCTTCCTCCCGTGATGTTGACGAGCAATTTCTTGGCACCTGTCATTGATGCCTCTAAGAGAGGGCTATTGATGGCGGCTTTAGCTGCTTCCACTGCTCTATCTGGTCCTTCAGCGACCCCCATACCCATAAGGGCTGTTCCTGCTCCCGCCATAACCGATTTCACATCGGCGAAATCCACATTTATCAGGCCGGGAACGACGATTATATCCGATATCCCTTGCACCGCTTGGCGAAGGATGTCATCCGCCAATTTGAACGCCTCTAAAAGGGGGAGGTCGTCCTCAACGACATCCAGCAAGCGGTCGTTGGGGATTACGATAAGTGCGTCTACCTTTTCCCGCAGGGCTTGGATTCCTTCTTCCGCTATCTGTGCTCTTCTCGCTCTCTCCACGCTGAAGGGGCGGCTAACAACGGCGACGCAGAGGGCGCCTATCTCCTTGGAACGGGCTATCTCGGCGATTACGGGAGAGGCTCCCGTGCCCGTTCCCCCTCCCATACCTGCTGTTATGAAGACCATATCAGCGCCCTCCATAGCTTTACGCAATTCTTCCTTGTCTTCCTCAGCTGCCGCCTTCCCTATATCNGGGTTGCCTCCTGCNCCTAAACCACCTGTCAGCCTCGCGCCAATCTGTATCTTACGAGGCGCCTTAGAAAGAGCCAACACCTGCTTATCGGTGTTGACCGCCACGAATTCTACTCCTTCTACTTTCGCATCAATCATTCGGTTTACCGCGTTGCAGCCTGCGCCGCCAACGCCGATAACAACTATTCTTGCACCTTTAATATCTTCTTTGTTTAGCAATTTCAAAGCCCCCTTTCAAAAAGATGACTAAAGAAATTATAGAGGGAATGGAAAAATCTCGCAAATAAATTTTTCTTTCCTAAAGGTTTTTGAGTAAGAAATTGATACCTATAGGAGTAGAGAACCAATCCTACAACTGTTGAATGAAGAGGGGAGAAGGGAGTTTCAGGTGGATTTTTAACCCCTTTGGGAATGCCGATACGCGCTGGCATATGAAGGGTCTTTTCCGCAAGCGATTCTATGCCCGGAAGGAGGGAGCTACCGCCTGTGAGAACCACACCTCCGGGCAATAAATCTCCTACCTTGGCTTTCCTTATCTCCTCTCCAACTAATTGAAAAAGTTCTGTCAAGCGGGCTTCTATTATCTCTGCAAGAATGCGACGAGGGTAATAGCGTATCTCATCCCTTGCCAAAGTCCTAACCTCTATTGCCTCATCTGGATTAACCCCTGAGGCGATTGCATATCCCTTTTCCTTTTTCAATCTCTCCGCTTCCTCGTAGGTTGTGCGTAAGCCGACCATTATATCCGAGGTGATGTGATTTCCTCCTACTGGTAGTGAGGTGGAGAAATAGATGCTGCCGCCCAGGAAAATGGCGAGGTCTGTAGTCCCTCCTCCTATATCCAAGAGGGCAACTCCCACTTCTTTCTCTCCCTCCTCGAGCACCGCTTCTCCCGCGGCTATGGGCTGAAGGAGCAAATCTTCCACTTTCACTCCTGCCAACTCAACGCTCTTAATTAAATTCTGAAGAAATGAACTACTACCAGTAACTATGTGAGCATCTACCTCCAAATGCTGGGCATACATACCATAGGGATATTTAATCCCTTCCTCCCCATCTATTATGAACTGGCGGGGTGTGATGTGGATTATCTCCCTATCCTTGGTTAGGGGTAAGTTTTCCCTCGCATTTTGGAGAGCTCTCGCCACATCCTCTTGGGTTATCTCTCCTTCATAACTGGTAATCGTTGCTGAGCCGCGTATATTAAAAGAGGAAATATGTCTGCCTGTTACTCCTACAACCGCCGAGGTTATTTCTCTTCCTGCCATAGTTTGTGCCTTCAAAATGGAAGCCTTTATATCGGCGCTCGTCTTCTGTATATCAACCACTATGCCCTTACGCATTCCTTGGGATGGTTGAATACCAAGTCCAATTGCCTGCAGCTCCTCTTTATTGTCTACCCTCACGACCAAAGTGCATATCTTCGTCGTCCCCACATCCAATCCAACGATAATCTCTCTATCTCGTTCTCTCAGATTTATCCCTCCTTGCAGGATATTCCTGAAGAACAAGCCTTCTTATCAAGGAGAGATTTTGGAAGATTCTCACTCCAAAGGCTATGACGGCGGCAAGGTAAAGCGGCACTCCCAGAAAATCTCCAATCCAGGCGAGGAGAGCAGCAGCAATGGAGTTTACGAAAAAGCCTGTAAGGAAAATTAGGTTGTCAAATTTCCTCTCCAACCCTGCCCTTATCCCGCCCATCAAGGAATCCAGGGCAGCGAGGATGGCTACTGATAGATAAGTTGCAAAGTGGAGAGGAACCGCTATGTGAGCAAAATAAACGAGGAGAAAGCTTAGGAGAAATCCTAAAAGGGGAATAATGAAAAGCAATTCAACTCCCTCCCGTCGGTTGAGCGAAGCGAAGTCCGGTCATTCCCGTATAAGGCGGTAGGACTATTTGCTCCGCCTTTTTCACGCTCACTTGAAAGCCAACTCTTTTGAAATAATCCAATATTCCACCGGGAAGATTCAGCCCGCTGTAAAGAACATCTGGGTCGCCTATAGCCTCAATTTTGTAAGGAGAGGCTATGGGAACTTGATTGACCTGTATCACATTTCCCACGCAGCGAATTGAGGAATAAAAGGAAAGCCTCTGTCCGTTTATCGCTATGGCTTCTGCTCCCGCTGATTTCAACTCGTTTACGAGCTGTAAGAGGTCGTAATCGTGCACGATGTAGAAGTTCTGCAATTCAGGAGAAGGGACACGCACATTGCTATCATTGACCGTTACTATTACGCCTGGACCCATTACACCCGTCAAGCCCATCTGAACTTTGAGGCTCTGGAGTTGCTCGTTAAGGGTTTGAATTGCGCCCTTCCCACTCGCCAACATATCTTCGTAAACCGTTATCCTGTTTCTCAACGCCTTTATCTCCTCCTGCAACTTTTTATTCGTATCCTGCAAATCCTTAATGATAATGGCGAGTTGGCGGGGATTAGAAGTGGGCAATATAGGAGTATATGTCTGCTGGGTCCTTACCCCCAGCGCGAGGAGAACCCCCAACATAAGGGAAACAATTGTAAGGGAAATAGTGAGTTCTTTTTTCACTTATTTTCCTCCTTCTTCATTATAGCAACTGCTGGAAGGCTAGACAAGTCAATGTATAATAGCCTGTCCTCTATATTAGGGATTCTCCCCCAGAGCATCTTCAGGACCAAGGACTTCTGATATAACATATTTGGTTTACCTATTATTATCTTTAGCCCTTTCTGGGTAATAATCTGAACATCCCCGTCTTGAGAAAAGAATATCTTGTCAGCGCTTGCCGGTGTTCCTTTTAACTCATCTAAAATCTCTTTAATTCCGTTTATCATTTTAGAGGGTAATTTATTTGGTTTTTCCATTTTTATTTTTTCCACATAAAGTTTGGGTAGCGAGTATTCAGTAGGCGACTTATCAAGTAGGTAGCCTTCCTCATCCACGAGAAAGGGGAATTTATCATCATAATAGACGAGAAGGAAAGGCGTCCTTTCCTTTATTCTCAGAAGAAGAGTGTGAGGTGGAATCTTATATGCCTCAAATCTTTCTATCCAGCTGATTTTCGATAAAGAGGAGGAAAGCGCCTTCATAGTGATGTGATTAAGGGATTTTCCCTGAAGGTGTGAGAGGAGGGAAAGGACTTCGTCCTGGGAGAAATGAGAATTGCCCATAACGAATATCTTCTCAAGGGGGAGGAAAAAGGAAGATAGAAAGAGCCAGAGAAGAAGGACGATGATAATGATTATGAGCGAGGTTAAGTAGATGCTCTTTCTATTAACTTTGCTATTTTTCCCCCTCATTTCTCCTCAGCGCATTTTGGATAATGATGTCTATCAATTGTGTAAAGGAGATGCCCGCTGCCTTTGCCGAAAGAGGAAAAAGGCTTAAAGGAGTTAAGCCGGGGATAGTGTTGACTTCTAAAACAAAGGGCTCATTATCCTCGCTTAATCTTATATCCACTCTCGCGAAATTTCTGCATCCCAGGGCTTTATAGGCTAAAAGAGCGACTCCCTTCACTTTCATTTCCACCGCTTTCTCCAAGGGGGCAGGGACGACCTCTTCTGTTGCCCCCTCCGTATATTTATGAAAATAATCGTAGAATTGTCCCTTGGGAAGGATTTCCACAATGGGCAAGGCGGAGGGGATGCCGTTTCTATCCAGTATGGGAACGGAAAGCTCTTTCCCTTTTATGTATTTCTCGGCAATTGCTATGGGGTCGTATTGGAAAGCTTTTTGGAGGGCAGAGGCGAGTTCCTCTTCTTTTTGAACGATGGCGACACCGATTGAGGAACCCTCCCTCTGAGGCTTTATAACTATGGGAAACTCTAAGGGAGGAAGTGGTTTATCCTTTTCCACAATCTTCCAGGGAGGAGTGGGGATTTTATGGAAGGTGAAGAGCTGTTTAGATTTCAGCTTATCCATCGCCAAAGCGGAGGAGAGGACATCGGAGCCAGTATAAGGAATTCCCAGTGTCTCCAAAAATCCTTGAATAGTGCCATCTTCGCCGTATTTTCCGTGAAGGGCAATGAAAACCACATCTGCCTTCTTCAATTTTTTGATAAATGAGGCTAAGCCTTTTCCCTCAAGCAGCTCCTTGGGGTCGAGAAGAAAGGGGATGTATTTGTCTCTTGGGCAGTGCTTTATGACCATCTCTCCGCTGAGAAGGGAGATTTCTCTTTCCGAGGAGATTCCGCCTGCTAAAACAGCGACTTTGATCTTGCTCAATCTTCTCCCTCCCTTAAGGAAATTCTCCCCAAAGTTCTATCTCAAGTTGAAGCTCTATGCCGAGCTTTTCTTTCACCAATTCTTTGCATCTCTGGATGAGGAGGTAGACATCCTTAGCTGTTGCATTTCCACCGTTGATTATGAAGTTTGCGTGTTTGTGAGAGACATAAGCATCTCCTTCTCGCATTCCCTTGGCTCCTACCTTGTCCAAAAGCTCTCCCGCAGTTGCCCCTGGTGGATTTTTAAAGACACATCCCGCACTATATGCCCTGACAGGTTGAGTTTTCCTCCTTTGTTTTAATATTATCTCCATATTTCTTGCGATTTCTGAAGATGGACAAGGGAAAAGGTTGAGATGCGCCTCTAAAATCAGCGCATCCTTAAGAGAGCTGTAGCGGTAGGAGAAAAATATATCTTTTTTATCCAGCCAAAAGACCTCTTCCTTTTTATAGACCCTGACGGCTTTGAGAGCATCGCTGATTGTGAAGAAAGGAACACCAGCGTTCATCCTGATTGCTCCTCCAACGCTCCCCGGGATGCCAGCGAGCTTTTCTAATCCCCCAAGACCAAGCTTGCAGAGAACGCTTAATAGCCGGGGCAAGGGAGTTCCCGCAAGGGTTTTTCCTTCCTTGGGGTCAATCCCTACGAGGTGCCTGCCAAGCTTGATAACTACTCCTTTCAATCCTTTATCCGAGACGAGGACATTTGTCCCATTTCCCAAAAGGTAATAAGGGATATTTTCCTTCTCAAGGATTTTTATTAAATTCAGAAGGTCTTCTTCATCGGAGGGAAGGAAGAGGGCTTCAGCCTTCCCTCCTATGCGGAAGGAGGTGTGGCGAGACATAGGCTCGTCAAATAAAAGCGTCCCCCTAACGGTTTTCTCCAAAGCTTTTAGCCTTGTCATACTTTGGCTCTCTTCAGAAACTCAAATGCCACATGGTTTATGTTTCCTGCCCCCAAGGTGAGGACGATATCTCCAGGGGAAGCTACTTGCAGAAGATAATCGGGGATATCGTTTTTGTTTTCCACATATATTGCGCTTTTCCCCATCTCNTCTAATGAAGAGAGGATTAGTCGGCTTGAGACATTCTCTATCGGTTTTTCTCCCGCGGGGTAAATGCTCGTTAGAATAAGCACATCCGCCTCCTTAAGGGAGGCGGCGAGTTCCTTATAAAGCAATTTCGTTCTCGTGTATCTATGGGGTTGGAACACGCAGACTATCCTCCTATTCGGGAAAGCCTCTCTCAATGTCTTAAGTGTGAAAGATATCTCCGTGGGATGGTGTCCGTAGTCATCATAAATGAGTATATCATTGATGTTGCCGACCTTTTCCAATCTCCTATGAACTCCTTTAAAGCTTTCAAGCGAGTTTTTAATTCCCTGCGTTTGAATCCCGAGGATTAAGCCCACGGCGGTCGCAGCGAGGGAATTATATACATTCTGTCTGCCAAGAAGCTGGAGGTTGAGCTCAAAAATTTCCTCTTTTCCCTTGTAGACCCTGAACGATGTCCCTTTTTCGCTTACAATTATTTCCTTAGCCCAGATATCGGCTTCCGGTGATAGACCGTAGTAGATTGTTTGGCGAGGGAAATCAATTTTCTTTATATTTGGGTCGTCATAGCAGGCAACGACATAGCCGTCCTCCTTGATTTTTGAGGCGAAATGGGAGAAGGCGGAAAGAAGATTATCCATTGAGCCATAGTAATCTAAATGGTCGGAATCTATATTCGTTATAACACCTATCCAGGGGGACAGGAAGAGAAAGGAGCCATCGCTTTCGTCCGCTTCGGCAACGAAGAATTCTCCCTTACCCAATTTCGCATTTCCCCCTATATCGTCAACCTCGCCGCCTATGACTATCGTTGGTTCAAGATGGTTCTTCTCAAGCATAAGTGAGATAAGGGACGATGTAGTTGTCTTTCCATGTGTTCCCACTACAACAATCCCCTTCTTACCATTGATGAGCTGAGCGAGAAGCTCCCCCCTTTTAATAGCCGGTATGCCCTGCTTCCTTGCTTCTATTAACTCAACATTTGAGGGGGAAATAGCGGAGGAATAGACTATGAGCTCGGAGCCGTAAACATTTTGGGGGGAATGTCCTATAAAAATCCTTGCACCTTGACTGCGGAGACGACTTATAGCTTCGTTTTCAGAGATATCGGAGCCAGAGACCTCTTCGCCCATAGCCAAGCAGATGGTCGCCAGGGCGCTCATCCCCGCTCCGCCTATTCCTATAAAGTGAATTCTCATCTCTCAATCACCTCTCTTATCTCTCTTACCGCATCTTCGGCTGCTCTCGGTTTAGCTAAGGAGGAAGCAGAAGCGGACATCTGTTCTAATATTGCGGGTGAATCTGCAAGGGATTTAATCGTCTCGTAAAGGAGAATGGGCTCCTTTAACTTTTCATCTCTTATCACTATGCTTGCACCCATCTTCTGGAAGTAAAGGGCATTTAACAATTGGTGCTCGGAAACAGCGTAGGGGTAAGGTATGAGGATGGAGGGGAGAGCGAAGAAAGCGAGCTCTGCCAATGTGGAAGCTCCCGCTCGGCAGATACAGAGGTCGGCGGATGAATAGAGAAGATGCATTTCCTCTGTGAAGGGAAGGAGGAGATATCCTTCATTCCATTCCTTCGTTTTCTCCCTCAAGTCCTGATAATGCTTTAAGCCACATAAGTGTATAACCTGAATTCCCTCGCGGAGGAGTAAAGGAAGGATATCCCTCAAGGCATTATTAAGGGAAAGGGCGCCCCTGCTTCCACCGCTAACTAAAAGGGTGAACTTATCAGGGCGGAGGTTAAGCTCTTTTCTCGCTCTGGGCTTCTCTATTTTTTGCAAGGAAGCGCGGAGGGGGAGACCGATGCATTTGGTTCGGCTTGGAGGGAAAAATCTCTTTGTATCTGGGAAAGAGATTAAAATCTTGGATGCTAATTG
>JGI24721J44947_10009716_pt1 | contig 12326 bp, 10 predicted proteins | sample YelNatPaOPGAMG01_FD_44947 | JGI IMG/M metagenome (IMG submission 44947)
AATTAGACGCTGATGGCATAGCAAAAAAGATAAAATCAGTTTTAAAGTGATTTTTCAATTTTGTACTAATAGCAGAAAGCAAAATATCATAAATTTGTATTTTAATAACTACATTATGAATGAAAAACTCGTAGATGCACTTAAAAGATGGACTGCTAAGCTCAGTGAATTTAATGCGATAGAACGACAGGAAACTTCTATAGCACAGAAATTCTTAATTCCAGGAAAGGCGCTTTTCATAACAGGAATAAGAAGATCTGGAAAGAGTTATCTTGGGAAAATGCTATCTAAAGATGGTATTTTTATAAACTGCGAGGACCCTATAATAAAAACTTCTTCACCGCAAGAGATTTTCGAAGGTACTATTAATGTATGTGAGCAGAAAAAGCCAAAGATTATTTTTATCGATGAAGTACAGGAAATAAACAACTTCCAAATATTAGTGAGAAATCTCTTGGATTATTTCAATTTGCCAGTGATAGTAACCGGTTCTTCTTCGTCAATATTAAGAGAAGATATATCCTCTCATTTAGCAGGCAGGTATCTTTCTTTAGAACTTTTTCCGCTTTCGTTTTCTGATTATCTTCGGTTTCTTGGAATAGACACTTCTCTATTAAGCGAGGAAAAAGCCTTTGCTTATTTGGATTCATTTATGGAATTCGGCTCATTTCCAGAGGTTGTACTTAATAGAGACAGGGCAAGCGATCTTTTGCTTTCTTATTTCTCTACTGTAGTAATAAAAGATGTTAAAGAGAGATACAACGTACGGGAAGGGCAGAAACTCGAGATGTTCGCAAGGGTTTTGGCAGAGAATCCAGCCACGCTTCTCTCGCTCAGAAAAATTGGAAAGAATATAGGTATAAGTCCTACTACAGCAGAGAATTTTTCTTCTTATTTTAATGAAGTCTATTTTATTAATCAAATACAAAAATACTCGCCAAAAACTTATGAACCGATTAGAAGCATGAAAAAATCCTATCTTTCAGATATTGGTTTTCACACGATATTTTATGCCGGTAGAGGGGAGAAAAGAGCTAGAGCAATGGAGAACATAGTGGCAATAGAACTTTTCAGAAGATATGGCCGCAATAACGTATTTTATCATTCTACGCCAGAAGGTTATGAAGTAGATTTTCTCGTAAGGGAAAAAATAGAATTACTAAGTTGATACAGGTTGCTTATGATATGGATGATAAGAATATTAAGCGAGAATTACACGCTTTGAGAAAGGCTGCTGAGAAGTTTGAAGGTGCAGAGCCTATTGTAATAACAATGAATAAAGAAGGAACAGAAAATTTTAATGGTATTGATATAAGATTCGTAAAACTTTGGAAATGGCTTATGTGATTTTACCAAAATCTACCTAAAAGTAGCATATTTATTTTTTTTGTTCTATAGATTTACACAAAACAAAGCGGGGTTTTTGTATGAATATCCGTTTCTTAATCTTAATCGCAGTGTTTTTGTATCTCTCCACCCTTTCTTTTTCAGAGATTTCTTACATTTCTGGCTGTACAGTAATAAATTCTCCAGGCACCTATCTCCTAACTTCTGACATAAACGGTGATGACTACAAAGAGCAAATAAAGGCAACCCATGCATGCATCCTTATCAATTCTAGCGATGTTTTCTTAGACTGCCAAGATCATACAATTAAAGGGCCTTCATCTGATATTAAATGGAGTGACGGAATTTCTACAAAGAATACAACTAATGTTATAATTGCTAATTGCAAAGTTGAGCATTATCAGGGTGGTTTTGGTATTTACTCTTCCAACTACTTTACTCTAATTAACAATGCAGCCATCAATAATTCGATAGAGGGTTTTTTTATTACCTTTTCCACCAACTCTACCCTAATTAACAATATAGCAGATAATAATGGTGATGGTGTTTATAATGGTGAAGGTTTTCATATTACCTTTTCCACCAACTCTACCCTAATTAACAATACAGCCATCAATAATTCGATAGATGGTTTTTTAATTACCTTTTCCACCAACTCTACCCTAATTAACAATACAGCCATCAATAATTCGATAGGTGGTTTTTATATTTCCTATTCCACCACCAACTCTGTCCTAATTAACAATACAGCAATCAATAGTAGTTGTGGTTTTTATATTCCTTCTTTAGACAGCTTTGGTTTTCCTATTCCTCCTTCTACCAACTTTACCATAATTAACAATACGGCAATCAATAATCGTCATGGTTTTTGTATTTCCTCTTTCAACTTTACCATAATTAATAATACAGCAATCAATAATTCATGGGATGGTTTTTATATTGACCATTCTGTCAACTTTACTCTAATTAACAATACAGCAAATAGTAATTCGAGGAATGGTTTTTCTATTCTCCTTTCCACAGACTTTACTTTATTAGATAATGCCATGTGTTATAACAACAGATCAGATATTAACTTAACGAACGCGTCATTGCAAAGAGAAAGCAATAATATGTGTGATAAAGTTGAAGATGATCAGCACGTTTTTCAATGTACTTATAAATGCCCAGAGCAGAAAAAAAATCAAGGAGAACTACCTGCTGGAGAAAAACAACCTGAAAAACCAGAAGAAAAACCTGAAAAACCACCGCAGACGAGAACAGATTGTCCTTATGGTACTGTAGAGAAACAAGGCGTTGTTTTATGCAAACCAATAGGCATACCTAACGATACTTCTTGTAAAAATGGATGGCCTGCCCATGAAGGAAGCAAGATTTTTCTTAATGAAGAAAACTTTGCATGTGATTTATTCGAGATTACAAGACCAGATATAATGAATCTTACCGAGGAAGCGCTTAATTGCTGTCTAAACGATTGTTCAGGCAAATGCCATTCTCTATGTAATGTCGCATATAGATATTCTGGATTTGATAAGACGATTTCTGACGATACTTTGAAGAAATGCGTTGCCCTTTACGAGATTTACGGAAATGGGCCTGCTGCGCGTTATATGCAGGAATATTACTACAATGAACTCAATTGCTTTGATTATTTCGAAAGAGGTTCTTATCAAACATCCTGTTTTGATAATGTACATAATATTACAAAATCTCTTTCGTGCAGAAGGCCCACAGCGAGCTATCCGAAAAGTTGGGTTTCTGACAATGAAGTTGAAAAAAACTTGTGCTACTTTTCAGATCTTCCAGCCCATGTGAATCTCAACATATTGTCCACAGGCACATGTGTTGATTACTCAGTGGCAACTACTACACTGCTAAGACTCTCTGGCTTCAAAAAAGAAGATGTTTATACAGTTGCAAGTATCACAGCGAATGGTGGGCATGCGTACAACTTGGTAAGGTTCCCTGGAGATGAAAAGTATACCATAATAGATACTGTTGGAAATAATCCAATGGTTTATAGTCCTGGAAATCTTCCTGGTTCTTGGTGGCCTTATTGCGAGTTTGGCGCTAACAATTGTTATAACGATGCTGGTCAATCGCTCTGTCCGCAAAAGGCAGACATCTATGGTTGTACTGGTTGCGAGGAAACTGATTTTCTCTATTACAGGTGCAATGGCAGTACAGTACAGCAACTTCATCAAAACGCAAATTGCGAATATGAATGGAAGGATATTAAAAAATGCGACTATGGGTGCGCTGCTGGTGTATGCAAGAAACCTCCTTGTTCTAGTCAATATTTGGATGAATTCCGTTGCTCTGGAGATTACGTAGAAAGAAAATACAGATACCAAGATTGTTCTGTTGCTTGGAGAACAGTTGACTATTGCGAATACGGCTGTTCAAATGGCGAGTGTTTAAAACCAAGTTGTAAGCCAGGACCTGTTGGAGAGCCAAGATGCGTTTATCTTGGCACTATGGTTGCAATAGATTATCAAGAATCTGATTGCACGATAAAGACAAGATATCTTGAGAGCTGTCCGTATGGTTGCGAAAATGGAAAATGCAAGAAACCAAGCAAACAAAGCCCTGAAGGTCGTGAATTATTGCCGACTTGCGAACCTCAGAATGTCTTCAAATGTGAAGGTTCAAAAGTCGTACAGGAAATAACAAGAGAAGATTGCACTCATGAAAAGAAAGAAGTAGAGTATTGCCAATATGGATGTAGCGATGGAGTATGCAAGTCCCCGCCTGAAAAAAGATGTACGCCTGGTTTCACATATAGCGGCAAAAACATCTGCAAAGGTAATGATGTACTCTCGGAATATATAACTGAAAACTGCACTCTTACTTATGTTTATTCTCACAGTTGCCCGCTCGGTTGTGATAACGGCGAATGCCTTGACTATTATCCTAATACTACGGTTGATATCGAAGTAGAAAAAACCGCCCCGCAATTAATAACTCTCGGAGATGTCATGGAAGTTAATATAACAGTTAAAAACAAGGCAAAACTGCCGGTTGCTGTCAGCGTAAGAGAAAAGATTGGAGAGGCTGATGCCATAGAGCCAGAGTTAGTTTATCCTGCAGCAGATGCTGATCTTATCGCTGCGAGATCGCCGTATTTCTATTGGTATTTGACTTTGGATCCTCTATCACAGCAAACTGTAAGTTATAAGATAAGACCTTTGAAAGTTGGAGATTATATCTTCTCTCCTACTGTAGTAACATTCAATCAGATGGACAAGAAGTTTTATTCTAACACTCTAGTTACGAACGTGTTGCGAAAAGAAAACAACATTTGCGAACCTGAAAAAGGGGAGAATTCGATTACCGCTCCTGATGAGTGCCCGTCAGGTTCAAAAGATAATTTATGCGATCTAAAAAGCGATGGTAAATGCGATCCTGATTGTAAAACCGGAGATCCAGACTGCAATTCGCCTTTAAATCCAAAAAACAATCTCTGCTGTCCTTTACCTCTAATATTTGCAGTTCTGATATTGCTTTATCTAAGCATAACCAACCAAACCAGTTCTTATCGCTCTTAGTAGTTTAGCCTTTGTTTCTGGAGAAAGAGTTGCATTTAATTATTATGCTACTTTTGTTTTAAGAATTGGCGTTGTGCACAGATTAATAAAATCATTCGTCAGTTTCGGCGATGTTGTTATAGCATTAATCGTTGCGGTTGGTGTAAGCTCCTTTCCGTTATTTACTATTTGATCGCATAAGGTTGCTATTATTCTAGCTCCATTCTCAATTGCTCGCTCTTGTTCGTTTCTTATTTCTTTTATTATCCTTTCATCAATATCATCTTTTTCTTTTAGGATTTCTTTTTTTACTTTGTTCTTTATCTCCTCAGCCAATTCACTGTCCTCTAGCGCTTTTCTTGCTTCTTTTATTTCTTTTTCTTTTTGCTTTTTACCTCCTTCTATTTCTTCATTTAGTGCGTTCAGATCTATCATCATTCGATTGATCTGGTATTGAAGATTATCTAGATTATTCATCGGTGTTATTGTACCTAATGGCGGTACGATACTCCATTGTATGGATAAATTATATATAAGTGCTGCGTCAAAACCAGCCTTTAAAGCACTATCTAAAAATTCTCTTCCATATCTCTTTCTCCATTCTTTTTTACTTATTCCTGCATTGTCTGCCCCCATTTCACTAGCATATTCCAATACTTCTTTTTCACTAATTTTCCAATTTTCTCCAAGTTCCTTAAGCAACTTTAACGAACCATCAAAGTATTGCTCCGCTTGTGTTTTTTCTTTGTTATTAATAGCTATACCAGCGTTGCTAGCCAATTTATATATTTCATAAACTTTCCTTAATTTTTCCGATGTGTGTCTGTATATATTAAGTAATTCATCTGTTATTTTAGGACTAAGATTTTGGCGTCTAACAAATTCAAAAAACCCAATTTCATCTTTATTTACTGAGAAGAATACGAGCTTTTGCCATCCAGTTGTGTTGGTTTCATTATCTTTTTTGTCTAAGACATTTTGTGCTTCTCTACTTAACTGCGGTTTTATAACCTTGCTAGCCTTTTGAGTTGTAATAATCTCATCTACAGATTTTATAGCTAGTCCTTTTTCTTCTTCTGTATTTTGATTAAATTCTTCACTTTTTTGAATGTTTTTTCCTGACATAAAAAATAAAATGTATGGATATATTTAAAATAGTTATTTCAAAACGAATATGGTGTGATATGTTTTTCTTAGATCAATATAGTAAGTAAAACTAAATATCGGCATCCCTTTTTTTAATTCTCCTTGTATTTTATCAACAGGTACTGCAGATGCGCTCACATAGTCTCCTGTTTCGTCTTTTCCATAATCAATAACTATCCTGATATAAGTTATTTCTTTTCCTGTTACTAATTTATATAATGGCTCTAAGCTTTTCTCTAGGTTTGTTAAACCACCTGGAACTGTAGTAGTTGCATCTATCTGAAAAAATTTATTTTTTTTCATTTTTTTCCTACATTCTTCTGTTTTACATATTCCTGCAAGTGCATGTAACATATCACCGCTTTCCCATTTATAAACTGCTCCTGTAAAAAATCCTTCATCACAATCAAACCAAGAAAATAGTGGTATGCCTCGTATTTGGTATTTTTCTTCTGTTTCTTTAGCAAATTTTTGCATATCACTTAATGATACTTCTGGAAGTTCATTGTATATTTGCCTTAGTTGATCTGTATTACAACCCCTATAATCCGGCTCTTCTCCATTCTTTATTACTTCATGCTCTTTTTTATAGTCACATCTATCCTGTTGATTATTTTGAGCAACTTTAACCTCAGGCTTTTTTGCAGTATCCGCCTTAACTTCACCTGTACCAAGAGTTAAACTTAAAGCTAAACCACTTACAAGAAGATATTTCTTAGCTATTTCTCCTAATCTTGTAAGAACTGGCTTTTTGACTTCTTTATGAACTTTATCAAATTTTATTTTCATATTTTCACCTGTATTTATTTGTGCATGGAAGGTTTTTTAAAATCATCTTTTTTTACTTTTAATGCCACTAATTACGACACTCAACCGACGGCAAGCTCTTTTACTCTTATATGCGGTCCTCCATCTTCAACAAAAGCATGCTGGCCGTTTTTTCCGCATATTCCGGGATGAGTTGCAAAATCCTTTCCAACTGCCTCAATATTGTTTAAAACTTCGTTTATATTTCCTATAAGCACTATGTCTCTAAGAGGTTCTGCTATCTCTCCATTCCTTATCATGTTCCCTTCTTTTGCCTTGAACATAAAACCTCCAGAAAAAACATCAACACTTCCGCCAGCGCTTCCCTTTACATAAACTCCTTCTTTTATGTCGAATATGTCGCTATCATTGCCTGGCTTGAATATCGTGCAACTCATTCTTACGAGAGGTTGCGCATTGTAGCCATCAGCCCGGGCATGTCCATTTCTTTCAATATTTAACTCAGCAGCAGTCTCGTTTGAATTCATAAAACCGACGAGCATCCCCTTTTCTATCAATACAGCCCTCTTTGCCTTACATCCTTCATCATCATATTCATAACCGCCAAAATAAGGCAGGGTAGGATCGTCGTATATATTTACCAATTCATTTCCTACTCTCTTTCCAAATTTTCCGCAGAATGTCGATTCCTTTGCTACTATCGCATCTGCCTCTGCGGCATGGCCTACTGCCTCGTGTATGAAAGTCCCTGTCATGCGAGGATCCAACACCACTGTAAATTTTCCTTTTGGAGGAGTTTTTGCTATTAATTGCGTCAATGCGCTTTTTGCAGCAGTTTCAGCAACCTTATCGAAATCTATTTCCTTATAACTCCCTCTTTTAGCAGCAGTCTCGCTTCCAGACACTATCTTTCCGTCTTTCGCGATCGCATTGCAGGCAAAATAAAAATATGCGTCTTCCTGTTCTATCTCGCTGCCGTTAGAATTCGAGTAAATCTTTTTGATTTTTTTCGCCGAAAGCGAGAGCGTGCTTGTTGCGATTTTTTCCATTCTTGTTTTTTTCTGCGCATCCTTTACCAATCCGAACATTTCCTCGCTATCAGCCCATTCTATCTTTGCAACCTTCCTGTCCGTTATCTTCTCGCCATTTGTTATCTTCACGCTTCCTCCGCCTAACTCTGCCAATCTCTTTGCCTTGTCCAACAACCCCTTCACATTCGCGTTTTCATCATTCGTCGCTGCGAATCCCCACGCGCCGTTTTCCAATACCCTTACAGACACTCCGCCTCTCTGCCCGCTTATAACAGTTGTCTCGTCTCCTAGTCTTACAGTTAGCGCTTCAACGATCTCTTTTCTTACTTCGAAGAACATCACAACACGCTTTCTATCTTTTTCGAGTAATCGACTATTGTTTTTTTGTCGTCCTTGTTCTTCGCAACTCCAAAAAACAGGTATTGCCCGACCCTTACGATTACGAGAGTATCCGAGCCCATGGTTATCTCTGCTTCCTTGTGCTTGTCTCCTGCCTCCCTCATCATCGCGTCAGCAACATTCGCTATCCTGCTTATAAGCATCGGTGCGACATCTGCCAAGGCAATCGTGCTCTTTACGATAACGCCGTCTATCCTCACCAATCCGCCAACTATGTTGTTTTTTTCTTTCATTTCGTTAAGCGTGTTTTCTATTTGAGTGATCTTTGCTTCTGTTAATGCCATAACATCACCTACAAAACAATAACTCCAGAAGGCCCGAGTTTGAAAGGCACTTCAAAGTTTATTATCGGCAACTGCAAATACATCGTTTTCTCTCTTTCGACTATAGAATACTTCTCATCCATCCCATGCTCCAATATGCTCATCAACTGCTTGTCATGCACTCCCTCGTCAACCAGGTAAAGCGTTGTCGCTCCTGTTGCCTTCAACCTTCCTTCTATCACATCCATAAATTTTCTTATTGATTCCTGAGGATTGTACAAGACAAAGGTTGACAGCGTGTGGAATATGAACCTTATCTTCTTTCCCTTGCTTTCGCTTATCGCTTCGTTGAGCGCAAGCGACAGATCGTTTAATGCTCTTGGTCCGGGCACTATCTTTATCTGCTCTGTAGATTCTATCTCTTTTTGATTTCCCAATGTCGTGCTGTAGCAGTCTATGAACCTTATGTTCGGCCTTTTCAGGTTTATCCCTACTGTCATTGCCTTTTTTATTATCTCTTCTGGTGAAGAACCTCCGCATATGAAATAGACATTATCATCTTGGGAAGCAGCGTCTGCAAAATGATAAGAAAAAGCGAATTTTTCCATCCCGCTTGGCCCAATAAGCAAAACATTTCCTGGGTTTCTGTATCCTCCTTCGAGTATGATGTCAAGCTCTTTTATTCCAGTGCTCCATCTGTTTTTTCTCAAAACCGGCAATTCTTCATTAACACCAATTTCCTCTACCATGTTTAGCTTATCTCATTTCAAATTATAAATATTGCCCTTGATTATCTCTCTTTAGTCATCTTCTTTCTATTATGTCTTTAATAAATCTTTGCATTGCCACTGCAAAGATTTTATAAATGTTTGCATTACTAAATCAAAACATGGCAAGCATAGAGGATATTAAAAATGCAATAGTAGATAGGGAATCAGAACTGAAGAAAAAACTTCAAGAAGAGAAAATAATAGAGCGCCAGAGCAGAAAGCATGCCGAAGCTATGATCTCAAAAGATGCAGCTCTAATAATAACAGGCCCAAGGAGATGCGGAAAGTCTACTCTTGCATTAATGTTAGGTACTAGCAAAAAATTCGGTTATGTTAATTTCGATGATGAAAGAATAACAATGGAGGCATCAGAACTGAATAAGGTTTTGGAAGCGATATACTCATTAAAGGGGGATGTTGATCTATTAATTTTTGATGAAATACAAAATATACCTGGCTGGGAAAAATTCATTTCAAGGCTCATCGGAACAAAAGAAGTTGTGCTGACTGGAAGTAATGCAAGACTTTTGAGTAGAGAACTAGCTACTTATCTTACTGGAAGACATGTTGATGTAGTGCTACTGCCTTTCAGTTTTCAAGAATTTTTGACATTCAAAGATTTTGAATACAATATCTACAAGACATCGGATAGAGCAAAAATAAAGAATTATCTTAATGAATATCTTGAAATTGGCGGTTTCCCAACAGCCCAAAAATTAGGAAGGGTTTTTCTTGCAGAAAATTACAAAGACATAATCGAGAGAGATGTCATACAACGATACAAAATCAAGAATTCTGCAGTTTTTAAGGAACTCGCAAGATATTTGATTTCAAATGCTTCTAGCGAAATTTCTTTTAATCGAATAAAGAATATCTTTGGGATCAAAAGCCCACATACAGTAAAGCAATACATCACTTATCTATCCAGTGCTTACCTTGTATTTCTGGTCGAACGTTTTTCATTCAAACTGAAACAACAGTCGTTTGCTCCAAAGAAGATTTATTGCATTGACAATGGGATAATCTCTGCAGTTGGCTTTAAGACATCATCAGATCGAGGAAAGATGATGGAAAATCTCGTTGCTATTGAACTTTTTAGACGCGCTAGCGAAGCTGGCTGGGAAATATACTACTGGAAGGATTATCAACAAAGGGAGGTTGACTTTGTAATTAAAGATGGTAAAAGCATAGCGTTGTTAATACAGGTCACCAACATCTCTTCAAAAAGAGAAATTGGTGAAAGAGAGTTGGATTCCTTGCTTAGAGCAAGTGAGGAGCTCAGATGCAATAATCTTCTTGTGATAACCTATGATTACGAGGACGAAGAAAAAATAAGCGGAAAAAAGATCAGATTTATTCCTCTGTGGAAATGGCTCATCGCGCAATAGCTATCTGTATCGAAATCTTAAGAACATCAGGATGATCAGTCCGCCAACCACTCCGAATAATATTGCGATTGTGTGTTGCTGTTGCTCTGCCGGCTGCGCGCTTTTTCTCGTTGTCTCCCAGGTTGCAGGGCTTCCGGTTTCTGTCTGCTCCCCCAACGAAAGTTGCCTGCTGTAAATCTTCTCCTTCCTTTCTTCTGTCTTCAAGAAAACATCTGTTGCGCCAAGCGAAAAGTTCTTTTCGCCAAGAGTTTGATCGTCTTTTTCTGTTATGTCATATATGTAAGAAAAATTATGATTCTTGTCAGTTATCGGCGTCGGCATCACCACTGTCCTGCCGACAAACGAACTTGCGTTGTTTTCAACGCTTTCTATCTCGCTTATACCATAACCATTCGTAGTTGTGTTAAAATCGTAGAGCCTTATCAAAACGATCTGACCGCTTTTGTTTATCTCTATCTTGTATATCCTGCTTTGAGAAAAAAGCAGCCATTCCAAATCGCTGTCCTTGTACCAATGCTCGTTTAGCACTGGTTTTACGAGAAAGAAAAATTTGTTTTCTCCGCAAGCGAACACACTCTTGTTGTCGCTAAAAGAAATCGTTTTTTCAAATACCTTTTTGTTTGTCGTGCAATAACCGTTGTTATAATAACTGTCGTTTATCACATAAACAAAGGTTGCGGTCCCGTTCAATCTTATATTAAGCGTGTCGTTTCCACTCGCGTTTTTTATAGCATCTGCTATCGTTTGCGGAATCTCAACCGTATTGCTTATCGCATCCTGATAATTCTTTCCCTCAACAGTGATAGTGCGGTAAGACGCGTTCACGCTTTCGTTCTTGCCGTTTATCTCAAAATAGATTTTTATCGAATAGAAAACCTCTTTTCTTATCTGCTCCGTAGGGCATCCGTTTTGGTCATAGCGTTTTGCGAAATCTTCTGCCTGCGACCCCTTTTGCACGATAACAATGGCAGAGCCGTTTGTTGAGTTGTCGACGAGCGGGCTTATGCCGGCAATAGCCATACTGCCTCTTATCTCTATATTTTCGCCTAATATGTTTATGCTGTCATTTCTTGCAGAACTTTCGTAAAAAGAATTGTTCAACTGCTTTGCCTTTTCCAAATTCTGTCCTATGACCGTATCGAACGGAGGATCTTGATAAACTGACCATAAGAGTTGAACAGCCAATATGAGGAAAAGCCACAAGCGCATTTTTTCCCTCTAAAGATATCTGGAAAGTTTGTCTATGGTTGCCAAAACGAGCAGGTTGTTCGCGATTTTTATTTTCATCTTCGCTCTTTCCATCTTTCCATCTCGCTTAATGATTTCTCGAATTCCTTTATCTTTTGCTCATTTTCAAAAACCACTATCGTCTTTTTCTCGCCCGTGCCATAGCCAGCCAACACAACATCGTAATCCTTCGTGCTGAACCCGCCTTTTATCTCTTTGAACGGTATGCCTGCTTCAATCAAGTCCTCTTTTATTTCTCTCAAAAGCGCCTTTTCCTTTATGTTTCCGCTCGCTATGTCATAATAATCTTTGTAGTTCTCTATCTTTCCTTTTTTAACTAATTTTTGCAATATCTCCTCTATGTTCCCTTCTGTTACTTCAGCATCATGCGTGAGATATCTTTTTAGCGCAACTTCGAACTCTCCTATGGTTATCGGATAATCGCCTAATTTCGCGTCCC
>JGI24721J44947_10009718_pt1 | contig 12325 bp, 2 predicted proteins | sample YelNatPaOPGAMG01_FD_44947 | JGI IMG/M metagenome (IMG submission 44947)
AGGTAGCCATAGGGATTGAATTTTAAAATCACACTTTCACAACACTTTTCCATGTTTTCTAGAATTTCATCGCTTGGTGAACCGTCTGTGTCCTTTGCTTTCAACGGCTTTGGAAAAACTTCCTGTTCTCTTGGAAAGAATAGGAATAAAAGAAAAATTAAGAAAATTGTCGCAAATATAATTTTCTTCATTCACTCACCTTCTAAACAAATTTATTTGAATAGGGAAGATCAAAATTAACAAGATATCATCACTCTTTTTTGCAGAATTACTGTAATTATCAAAAGCTTCTACTTCAAAAAATATTCTCTTAAGACAGATAAAACCTAAAAACATCACACAACCTTCTCTTGATTTAATATCTTTTTCTGGAATTGTGTAGTTTACCCAATCCAAACTTCCGCTCATCTTAACTTTGTTTGTCTTGAATTCACCAGTTGAATTTTCCCTGATTATACCATAAGCAAGAGAAGAGCAATTTTCTTGCCATAAAGAATAAATTTTCAATCCTTCTTTCTCTACAAGTTTTTTGTTGAACAAAAGGTTTTCAGGAGGCAAACTATCGTTAATTATTATCATTTTAGAAATAGAGTTGCTTGTCCAATTTTCCCCCTCACTTGAATTGTAAGTGAATGAATAAATTCCTGCTCTCAAGCTTTCAACATACTCAAGATAACTTCCTTCTCCTATTAAATCAGTTGAATAAAGTCTGTAGGAAATATCTTCGTCTCCAGAATTGTTCTCATAGGCTGTAATTTTCACTTGAGCAGGACAAGAATTCTTTTCATATTCAACTTTAAGGTTTAACTCCGGAACTCCTTTTCTTACTTCAACAATTTTTGTAAGTTCAAGCTGTGTGTAATTCTGTGTTTCTGGATAAATACAAGAATATTGCCATAAGCCAGATCTTAAAACCTCTTCATCAGAGACAATTTTACCAATTTCAATTTCATCACCATTTCTTATGAGCTTGAGTATTGCATCATCATCTCCATCTTTCAAAACACATTTCACATCTACATGACCAGGGTAAACAACTTCTTCTTTTGAAGAAAATTCAATTTCTGGATTTTTCTTCAGAACTTCAAGAGTGAAATATGGTGTAGAGTTCCAATTTCCAAAAACATCTCTTGCATAGCTTCTCCAAACATAAGTTCCAGCAGGTAAATCTTTTACAGAATAAGAATAAAAGTTTCCAGAAATTTCCATGCTTTCGTTCAAAAATTCTCCTGTGAAATTGTTTTCAAAAATTACTTCCTCTATTCCACTTTCATCAAACCAGCTTAAGTTCAACAAATAAACCTGATTTTTAGAATAGTTGAATTGAAGATGCTGAGCTTGAGTTGACCAAGTTGGTGGCAATCTATCTTTAGTTTCACTTTCTACAAATCCTGAAACCTCTTTTGAATTTCCATATTCATCAAAGACTTTTATCCCATAATAAACACCATTATCTANGAAAGAATAATTGACCCAGTCAATCATTCCTCTCAAATTTATNCTNTTGACAAGTGGAAGACCAGTTGAATTTTCTTCTACTATAGCAAAAGCCAAGTTAGAAAACTTCTCTTTCCAAAGAGATACAATCTTCACTCTACCTCCTTCTCTAATTACATCAAAGAAAAGNAGNTCTGGTGGNNAATTATCAAAAATTCTTGTTCTTCTTTCATTTCCTCCGAATGTAGGCCAAGAAGGTGGGTCTAAAACATACTCATTTTTATTAGTTGATCCAAGAGCCAAATCTNGATTACCATCACNATTCAAGTCAACTAAAGCAGGAGAAGTGTAAATATATTGTCCAATATTGTAGGACCAAATCAAGCTCCCGTCTCTTCCGTCTAAAATATAAACTCTGCCATCAGTTGCACCAATCACAACATCATTAACTCCATCAAGATTTAAGTCTGCTACAGATGGCAAATAAGGAGCTCTTCCATTTGTTGGAACTTTGAATGTCCAGTTCAGGCTTCCATCAGAATTGAAACAATAAACATATGAATCATGCGAACCTATCACTACCTTTTTCTCACCTTGTAAATCCAATATCACAGGAGAAGCAGTTATCCAATTTCCAGTAGTGTAATTCCAAATTTCTTCTCCACTGTTTGCATCAAGAACATAAACTTTGTTGTCATAAGAGCCAAAAACAACTTCCAAGTCGCCATCATTATCTAAATCATCTACTGCAGGAGAAGATTCTATCTTTTCTTGAGCAGAGAAATTCCATATCTTACTTCCATCACTTCCATTTAAAGCATAAAGATTGTAATCATAACTTCCAATAAAAACAATGGGATAGCCGTCAACAGTTAAATTTACGACAGCAGGTGAAGACACAACTTTTCCATTTGTTTGGAAGCTCCAAATCAAATTTCCATTGCTCCCATTCAAAGCATAAACTTTTCCATCGTCTGAACCAAAAACCACATCTAGGAAGTTATCTTTGTTAACGTCTACTATTGCAGGAGAAGAACAAATTTTACCTCCAGTGGAGAAATTCCATATCTTTCTTCCATTGCTCCCGTTCAAAGCATAAAGATTGTAATCATAACTTCCAATAAAAATGTCTAAATAGTTGCTACTTGTTATGCTTGCTAAAGCTGGGCTACTTGATATCATTCCATTAGTAGAGAAATTCCATATCTTTCTTCCATCACTCCCGTTCAAAGCATAAACATTCTTATCAAAACTCCCAAAAACCACATCGATTGAAGAATCGTCATTAATATCTCCTACAGCTGAAGATGAAATTACCGTGCCATTAGTTGAAAATACCCACATCTCGCTTGCATTAACAAAGAAAAACATTAAATCAGTTTTATTTTCATTACCCGAGCTGTCATTAGCATATACCCTCCAACCTATGACCCAGCCAGCTGGAACAGAAGAATTCTGCCAAGTGAAGTTTGACCAGGTTTGACCTTGAGTTAAATTAATTTTTATTGCAGTTTTGTTTTCCCAATTTCTTGTTTCATTCGTTTCAAGCCAAGCATAATCTAAATCAAAATTATCGCTCCAATTGGCAAAAAGTAACATAGCTTTTCCAACACCAATCCAAGTTGAATTTTGTCCCAAGCTGGAATATCTTGGACTTTCTTCATCCACTACACTAACAAAATAAGTTTGGCTACTTTCAGTGTAATTTTCATCTCCTAAGAAATATCCGGTGACATTGAAAATACCCTTTTGATTTAACTGAGTGTAATTGTATAGTGGAGTTATCCCAGACTGCAATATCCAACCACTCATATTTGTTTGCAGGTAAACAGTTTTTCCTGAAATGTTTAGGGTTACAGTAAAATTGGCAATCTCAGTTACATTATAAGTTTTATCTCCCTCAGTTCCATTCAAAAACAATCTTGTAAGTGTGGGCGCTCTTTCTACGGTGTATATCCATTGTTCTGTTGAATTCCAATTATTAGAAGTATCGTTAGCATAGCTTCTCCAAACATAAGTTCCAGCTTTCAGATCAGCTATATTGAAATAGTATTCTGAGCCTTCATTGCTCATTGTGCTATTGATAAGAGGCCCACCGGTCGTAAAGTTATGTTCAATAAAAACTGTGGAAATACCAACATTATCATTCCACGTAACATTAAACTGGTAGCCCTTTCCTGGCGAATAAGTTGTTGGTGAAAGAGGATAGGTAGCATTTGCACTCCAAGTTGGTGGTGTTGTATCATTCACTTGTAGGCTTTGTGCTGTGGAGAAAACATCCAAAGTTTCTGTTGAATTGCATTTTATTCTTATCGCATAGATTCCAGCATCCCAACCAGTTATGTTCCAAGACCTTGTAACCCAACTATTTGTTAAAGATCCAATAAAGTAAGGATTACTTCCATTAACCTGCAAGCTGCTCCCAGTTGTATTTGGGATTGGATTTTCATCTGCCTGTATTTCCATGTAAACATTGTTGCAAGTCCCACCTGTGCAAGAGCAATTGCCAACAACTGTGGAATTTTGTCCTTGGTTTATGCTTGTTGGTGATAAGCTTTCCAAAGTTGCTGTTAGTTCCAATGCAGAAACTGTAACAAGCCAAGATTCATAGCTATCTGTATAGTTGGCATTTCCTGAATAGTTACCAGTAAAGTTAAAAGTTCCCGTTGAAGTTAGCTGAGTAATATTTTGTAATGGTGAACTTCCTAAGTCCCACTTTTTCCATTGACCATCTGTGTAATTTGTCCAAAGCTCCACAGGCTTTCCAGGATAATCAACTAGCTCAACTGTAAAGTTTGCCCAGCTTTTGTTCGTGTAATATTTGTTTCCTCTGGTTCCATTAATCCAAAGATGAGTTACTGTTGATTTTTTGTTTACTGTCATAAAGTATGTCTGAGCATCGCCCGTATAGTTCTCATCTCCATTCCAATAAGCAGTTACGTTGAAAAGGCCAGCACCAAAGTCGTTTGTTATACTCGTCAATGGACTTGTTCCTTGATTGATTATTTGAGTGTTTCCGCTAAAGTTAGTTTCAATATAGAACACTTTGCCAGAGATGTTTAAAGTGGCAGTTATGTTAGCATAATCTTCATAAGTATATGTTTTGTCTGCTTCTGTACCATTCAGGAAAAGCCTGACATCGCTTGCCGCTTTGTTTACTGTTACTGTCTCTATATCCTCATAGTTAGTATAGTTAGCAGTATCGGTTATGTTTGCTTTATAAATGTAAACACCAGCAGCAGGTGAGTACTCGGTGTTGTTTGAAATTAAACTGTCGTTTCTATATAAACTACAATCCATTAAAGAGGAATCATCTATACAATATTGTAAAACAGTTACAGGATAAGTGGTGGCTTGAGTAACAGGATAGACTTGAACGTTAGCATTTTTCCTGTTAACTGTATAGATGGCTGAATCAGAGGCAGAAGTGTAATTCTGTGTTTCGCTAACGTTACAGACATATTCCCAGCTTCCAGCAGGTAATCTGACTGCAGTATTGTTCTCAGAAGTAACATCTGTGTCATTTCTCCAGAGTTTTCCATCATCTTCTGGATTTGTTTCAGTGCATGTGGCTACAGTTTCAGTTTCATAAGTTATCGGGGATTCTGGGTATAAAGTTAAAGTTGCTGTTGATTGAGCCTTATTTATCTTTAAGAATCTGTCTTTGGTTATGGAATTGAAAGAATAGTTTTGAGTTTCTTGGAAAACAAGCGAGTAATTGTATTCTCCTGCTGCCAAAAGAATTTCTTCACTTACTGTATCACCACTTCCCAAGCTTATACCATTTCTTAAGATTTCTACACTTCCTTCTTTGTTTACAGTTTCGAGCCAACCAGTTGAATTGCTTGCTGCAGGATAAGTATAAGTTACATTGCCCTGAGTCCCGTTTATAGCAAGGTATATTGGTGGCAAGCCTTTAAGCACTAAAGCAAACCTATCAGAAAGAATACTTTCCGCTGTGTAGTTGGAAGCAGAAAAAGTAGCTGAGTAGTTGTAAGTCCCATTGCCTAGTAAAATTTCTTCTTTAGCTATTTTTCCAAAGTCTAAAGCTAAACCATTTCTGTAAAGTGTAATGCTACCTTCATCGTTTATCGTAGCATCTTTCCAAGCAGTTGCATTTATTGTTTCTGGGTATACATAAGTCTTGTTGCTTTCACTTCCGTTCAAAGCTAAGTAAATTTTGATTGGTTTTTTTGTTATCGTTAGCGTTATAGAAGAAGAGTTGCTTGTGTAATTTTGACCTCCAGATGTGTTGTAGATGTAAGTGTAAGTTCCCGCCCCAAGCATCTGAATGTCTGAGATTGCTCCTGGTTGATTTAATTCTATTGACACAGAATTTCTGTACAAGCTAAAGGTTAAATCTTCTCCGGTCACTTCACCCCAACCAGTAACATTTGTTATATTTTCATAATTGTAGCTTGCATCAGCTTCAGTTCCGTTTATGGTTAAATGTAATGACAAAACACCTTTCAAAACATAAAGGGTTCTTGTTGATGAAGAGCCAGATGTCCAGTTAGCTCCACCAGAAGTGTTGTAAACAAAAACATAAGTTCCATTCCCAAGTTTTATTGAGCTTACTGTTTGATTAGTTGAATTGCCTGAACCGATGAGCAAACCATTTCTGTAAAGATTGAAGATCAAATCATTAGCTCCTTCTATTGTTGAAACATTGCCTCTTATTTCTGCTACGTTTGGATAAGAAATTGTTTTGTCATTAGTTTGGTTATCAATGAATAAGTTTATGTAGCTTGCAGGATTTCCTTTTTCAATTATCATGACACTTGAATTGCTTGTAGAAGTATAGTTTTCTGTTGCTGTGTTATTGCAAATATATTCATGAGAGCCTGCACCAAGAATTATTGTTTCTATATTTGAAGGTAAAGGATTACTTGAAGAAGAATTTCTGTATAGCTGTGGAACAACCTCATCGTTTAGAGAATAGGCTTGACAACTAACAGTTGTTTCTGTTGGGTAAGTGTTCGACCAATAAGGTGAAGCTTCCAAAGAAAGTTTTGGAGTTTTTTGAAGAATTGTTAAAGTTCTGGTTAAAGAGCCTGATGTATAATTTTCATTCCCGCTTGTGTTGAACACATAATAGTAAATATTTGCTCCTAAAAGCAAAACATCAGAAACAGAATCACCAGAGCCTATGAACAAGCTTGAAGTTGAAGTATTTCTGTAAAGGCTATAGGTTATTCCTGCTTGTCCTGTTAAAGTTGACCATGCAGTTGCATTCGTAACATTTTCATAAGTGTAGCTTGAATCTTCCTCAGTTCCATTGATCGCTATGTGAAGATGGGGCAAAATGTTTGCTTTTTGAATTGTTAAGTTTAATTGCTTCACTGCAGAAGAATAGTTTTGATTTCCAGGAGTGTAGTAAGTGTAATTGTAGAAGCCTGCTGCAAGTTGGGCAACATCGGAAATTGGATTGCTGCTTCCTATTAGTGTTGTGTTTCTGTACAGTGTGAAAACGGGAGCAGAACCAACAAAAGAATTCTCTTCAAACCATGCTGTAGCGTTTGTAGCAGCAGGATAAGTGTATTCTTTATTGCTTTCAGTTCCGTTTATCACTAAGTGCATGTAGGAAGCTGTGGAAGTGTTTTGTTGCACAGTTAAAGTTAGAGTTATGCCGGTAGAGTTGGCAGTCCAGTTTGCTCCTTCGCTTGAATTGAATTTGTAAACATAAGAGCCTGCACCGAGCAAAACTGTTTCAGATGGATTCTCATTCATTTTTTGTGATTTAAGCTCACCATCTCTGTAAAGGTAATATATAACANCATCATCACCAGTTGTTGATTGAGTTCCTGTGCAGGTGGTTTGTATTGGATAGGTTACTGTAGAAGAAGGCGAGCAAGTTAGAGATGTAAGCAGATTAACACCTTTGTTTATCACATAAGTTCCTTCAACTACACTTGCCCAAGAATTTTGGCTGTCGTTAGCATACCATTTGAAAGTATAGCCTGAGGGATTTGCAGGCAAATCAGTTTTTGTTATTGAATAATTTCTTGCTGTAGTGTTGTGTATAACATAGGTAGTTACAGTTTCATTAACTCCATTGAATTCAAAGATTACTGTAGAAATGTCTCCCTCACCATCCGGATCATTTACTGTTATGTTGAATCTGTAAGTTGCTTGAGAAGAATATGTTGTAGGTGAAGCAGGTTCTTCAACTCTATCTCCAAGGCTTGGTGGTTGATTGACTATTTCATAGCCTATGTAGAATTGAACATATTCTTCTTTCAAAGTTGATTGATCATTGTCAGCAGTGGAGTTGAGCCTCACTCTAACTTTATTGTCAGAAGAAATGTAATTTGTTGGATTTGATGTGACATTGCACCAGATTGTGTAGTAATTGTTTGCTGTAGCTGAAATGTTTTGGCAAGGAGAAGCATCCCAGTTTGAATTTGCAAAATTGTAAATTGTCATGTTATAGACATCATCAACAGTAGAGGTGAAGTTTATAGAAACATTAATGCTGTTTAAAATTCCTGAATAGCTTATCGTTGCATTGTGTTCTACTGAAAGCTGATAAAATATTTGATAAGTATAAGTTATAGTTATTGTTGACGAAAACCATCTTGTTACGCCAGAACCAAAAATAGCAGTGTAACTTCCTGGACTTGTAACATTGTCTAAAACATAATCCCAACATCTATCAAATCTTGCTTCTCCTGTATTTCTAAAATTGCAAGTTTGATTAACATAACCTGGAACCACTATTCCAGAAATAAGAGTATTAGTTGCGGCTGTTGCTGAACCGGTAAATCCATAAACTGTAAGATAGGTGTCTCTAATTGAATAAGAGTTTTCTGGTATTGAGAAAGAGAATGGAAAAGAAATGCTGGAAACCACACTACCATTATAATTTTGTCCAACAAAATAGTCAACCGTTCTTATTCTTTGAGGAGATGAAGAATTGAAAGCGTAGGTTATTATAAGCTCGCATCCTTTGCTTCCCGTATAATAGCTTGTAGATGCAGCTGAACTATAAACAGAACAAACAACTGTATTTTCATTTTGTAAATTGTATAAGTTAGTTGCATTATACAAAATCATTGAGGTGCTCACTTGCTCATCTCGTAAATCTAAAGAATATGAAACTTGAGTTGCTGGGCTACTACCTTGTATTGTTGAATTTACCCCTATGGTTGTAGTATAGCTTGTAGTTCCTGCACCAGAACCATAAGCTATAGCAAAAGAAACCCTGTTATAAATGCTTCTTATATTTGTGTTATTTTCTGGTAAAGTAATTTGCCTTTGAAAATTTGCTGTATGAGCTGTGGTATACAAGTCTGTATCTTGCCCTATAAGATACTTTACAGTTTTTAGTTGTGTTGGTGAATTAGCATCATATTCATAAGTTAAAACTAACTCTGTTCCTACAGTATCGACAGCATAACCAGCCGTTGGTTTGAAGTTGAATGTGTGAGATGTTGTTGTGTCAAAAATATTTTTGTAGAGGAAAATGTAATCAATTGTTGTAGCTCCCGCATTATCTATAGGAGTTCCAGAGATAGCATTTGCTCCATCTAAATCAATAGAAATTCCTTCATCAGTGGTTCCACCAGGTTTTAAGTGAATATAAGTCTCAAAAAAAGAATCTCTGACAACAACATTGCTCTCTGGTAAATTTAATGGTGGTATTGTAAAGGCAGTAGATGAACCAACAGCCAATGATGTCGTTAATTGACCAACAAAAAACCTAACAGTTTTTATTTGTCTTGGAGAATCGCTATCATACTCGTATGTTAGAATAAGTTTAGCATTCTCACCTTGCCTTATGGAATTAAACTTTACGTACAAAGTGAAAGTATAAGTTCCATTTTGTCTAATATAGCTAAGTGCTGGGGTTGCATCTGCATAAATGAAATAAAACAAATTTTCTCCTGTTGCCGCTGGTCCAGCACCGGTTGTTAATAGAGTTGTGTTTGTTGTTCCATTCCAAATTTTTACTGTGCTTCCAGCAGTTATTTGAGTGTTGTAAACAAGATTTTTTATTTCTATTATTGCATTCTTTATTACTGGATTCTTTTCTGGAATGTAAACCGTAAATGTGGCTGATTTTTCTGTGTTAGCAGCCATTTGTGTCATATCTTGATAAATGAAGTATTCAACTGTTTTTTGTTCTCTTTGTGGAACTTCACTCTCTAAAACATCCCATGTTAAGCCATCTCCATTAACATTCAAGTAAGAATTAATTGTTGCTTGGTCTATGGTTGAAGCAATTCCAGTTATGTTTATGCTTTGGCTTTGATTGAATTGATTTACAGGATCATTTCCTTGCGTGCTAGCTATATTACTATAACTGAGGAAAAAAATTAGGAAAAAGATTAAGCTAAGAAATAAGCTCAATTTTATTTCAGCTTTGACCTTCATCCCACCACTTCATTTTTTCTTGAAAATTCTTTTTAGTCTTTCAAAAAAGTTTTCTTTCTTGTATTCAATTCCAGCAATCTTTGCGGCAATTTCAAAAAATGCTTTGCTTGAGCTTGAATTTCTGTAGGAAAGCGTGACCAAACTTTTCTTGTTTGTGCTCTCCAAAATTTTTTCATCTTCAGGAACAATTCCCATGATTGGCAGCTCGCAAAATTGCTTGACCTCATCTAAAGAAATCTCATAAGCTTTCTTTCTCACTCTATTCAAAACAATTCCTATAGCTGTGGGCTTTGATTCCAAAGAATTTATCAATTGGTTGCACTTGACAACATCAACAAGCGAAGTGATGAAAGGATTTGCAACGAATAAAACTTCATCCGCAGCTTGCAAGGCAATCAAAGCTTCTCTTCCTAAACCTGGAGCTGAATCGAGCAATACAAAATCAAAATCGTGAAAAACTTCTTTCAGTTTTTCTTTTAAATTGCTCGTGTCAATACCAATCAAATCTTTAAGCTCTAAAGATGCTGGCAGAATTCTTAAGCCAGAAGGATGAGTGTAAACAACATCTTCCATCCTAGCTTCACCTTTCAAAAAATCGTTTAAAGTTAAAGGATAATTGTAAAAACCAAAGAGCAGGCCAAGATGTGATGTTGTCAAATTACAATCAACAACTGCAACTTTTTTTCCCAAAGCTTGAAGGGCTAAGCCTAAATTTGCTGCTACAGTTGTCTTGCCAACACCACCTTTACCGGAGCAAACATCGATTATCCTCACCATTAAATCACCCAATTCCTTTCTCTTCTTCAAATTCCTCCTCAGTTTCTTGAATTGGTTGAGTTTGTGCCAAAGGCTTTTCTTTAGCTTTTAAATAATCTTTAAGTTCAAGAAGTGAATTTTTGATTTCAGTTCTCNCTTCAGCTTTAATTTTTCTTCTTTTCANCAAGAANGCTAATGAAAAAGCAATTANNGCAAAGATNAAGATGTGAANTGGTTCAAGAGAGATTTGTGGTAAAGCTATTTTGCCAAATAATCCTGTTGTCAAAGGCTTTGTTTCAGCTGTTTTATTTTCTTCTAAAATCGTGAAGCCNAAAATTTTCTCTTTCGAAACTTCATCATTAAAAACTTTTAGCGTGGCACTTAAAGTTCCAGTGCTTGCATTTTTAGGCACGATGAAAAATATCGAAATTTTTCTTTCTTCTCCAACTTCAAGCTTCTCTATTTTTTCATTTAAAGTGTAATATTCGCTTGGAATTCCTGTCAAAGAAATGTTTAAGTTGTAAAGGTCTGCTTGTCCTGTATTCACAATGCTAAGCTCTTGAGTTAAATTCTCACCTTGTTTTAGCCTAACAGTGTCAGGGAAAACTATTGAAACTTCTTTACTCTTCACAACTTTCAGCTCAAAGCTTGAGTTGAAGCTCAAGAAAGGATGTTTTTCTGCTGTTAAAATCAAAGAATAATTTCCCTCATTTTCTGGAGCAAGAAATTCAAGCGTGAATAAACCATTCTCATCAGAAAAAGTTTTTGCTGAGATGTTTGTGTTCTTGATTTTCATGTTTATGCTAGCATTGCTTACAGGATTTCTGTACTCATCCACAACCATTCCCCTGAGCTTAACCAAGTCTTTAAGATAAAAGACATTTTTGTTCAAGTTAAAGTCGATTGAAAGTTTTTTCAAAGTTCCAATAACATAAGCTGATAAGCTTGTTGTGTTAACATAAACAACATTTCTTATCTTATCAACGCTTGCAGCAACTTCACTCCATCTTCCATAACACTCCTTTTTGCCAGAATTCCAGCTCTCACACTTGTAAACCTTTATCAAATTCTCATTCACCACATTCTTTTCATCATACTTCATTTCAATAGAAGCTTGGTAGTAAGGCAAGGCAACTTCATAAACAAAAAGTCCAGCGACATTTATCCCTTCCAAATCTATAGAGCCAAAGTAGTAATATCTTATAGGGTCTTCAAAACTTTCTATTTCAGCATCATATAAGCGCAAAGTAGATTGCGGGAAAGCTATTTCAACATCATAAGTTCCAGGAGGCAAGCTTCCTGAGTATGCTCCTGCTGCATCAGTGTAAAGCCTAAGCTTTTCTACTCCGTCTGAGAAAAAGCTAAGCCTTGTGGAAACAGCTTTATCATTTTCATCTACAAATTTTCCACTTATCGGGACAATGTAAGCAATAGCTGAGCTGCTTGTGTAACTGTAATTTTGATAAGAAAGGAATGCCTTAAGAGTATAGCTACCTGAAGATAAGCTTGGAGCAAGAATTGTAACACTGAATAAATTTCCTGAAGGCGAAATTGAAACTATATCTGCTGGAGTNGAATCAAACCAAATTGCTAAATTTTCTTTTGTTAATGGTATGATGCTCCCTCTATCTAGAGCTTGCAGCGTAAGGGTTATAGTATCATTAGGTTTAACCCAACTTTTGCTCAAGCTCAATATTGAAAACTGTATAGGCTCGTTAACAGTGAAGCTTGTTGCTACAGTGGAATTAACTCTATC
>JGI24721J44947_10009726_pt1 | contig 12318 bp, 13 predicted proteins | sample YelNatPaOPGAMG01_FD_44947 | JGI IMG/M metagenome (IMG submission 44947)
AGAACAATTACTGAAGCTGACATAGTTATGTTTGCTGGAATTTCTGGAGACTGGACAGAGCTCCACACAAACGCTGAGTATATGAAGAACAGTCCTTTCGGCCAGAGAATAGCCCATGGAATGTTAACTCTAAGCGTAGCCTCTGGACTAGCCCTACGAACAATGCAAAGACCACAATTGGAAGTGCTCGCATTCCTTGGAATGGATAATGTTAGGTTTACTGCCCCTGTATTTATAGGCGACACTATAAAGGTTGAGTCAGAAATCCTTGAGGCAAGGCCTAGCAAAAGCAGACCTGGCGCAGGGATATTAAAGTTCAGAAACATCGTTAAAAATCAGAAAGACGAAGTTGTTGTAACATACGAAACAGCCTTAATGGTCCGGGCATAAGTAAAATCAAAGATCAGATAAAACCAATAAACTATAAAGGAAATTCAACCATTGAAAGTTTAAATCTCAAAGGACATAACCACTTTGACGAGAGGAGAAAAATGTCAAATCTTGAATGCACCTTGTATAGGGAGAAGGACTCTATTGCTTGGATTACGCTAAATCGTCCAGAAGTGCTCAATGCTTTAAATAGAAAGTTATGGCGGGAAATCTACGAAAACCTAGAACGTGCGGAAAAAAATGAAAATGTTCGAGCTATAGTGATAACGGGTGCTGGTAAAGCCTTTTGTGCTGGCGACGACATAAAGGAGGTTTTTAGCCTTAAAACTCCTGAAGAATTCAAGGCTTTTTTTTGGAATTTTGCAGCACCAACCATAACGAAGATTATTTCATTGTCAAAGCCTGTAATTGCGGCTGTTAATGGTTTCGCCTATGGAGGAGGCTGCGAAATTGCAATGCTTTGCGATATGGTTGTCGCCTCTAAAAACGCCACATTTGCCGTTCCAGAAGCGCTTATTGGGGCTATTCCACCAGTGGCAGCTGTGATTGGCGCTTTTATAATTGGAAGACTTAACGCAAGCTGGATGATGTTAACCGGTGAGCCTATATCAGCTGAAGAGGCAAAGCGCATAGGACTTGTAAACGAGGTAGTTCCACATGAAGAGCTAACGCTGGCTGCGGAGAGGATGGCGAAAGCAACAATGAGGGCGGCTCCATCATCAATTAAAGCCATAAAAAGGCTGGCAAGCCTAAGTTTCGACCAAGAAAAACTAAAGAAGGCTGTTGAAGAGCTGATCAACATTGTACAAACAGAGGAGGGAAGGGAGGGGCACAAAGCTTTTATGGAAAAAAGGCTGCCAAAGTGGGCAGAAACTTGAAAGTCTTTGGACATTTATCATCTCTATGTTCACCAATGCGTGTCTGTCTAAATCCTAAAGGCCTATCGTGACTATTGCCTATTCACCATCATGGGATATTGCACACATGCAATGACGGCATCCTTTCCATGAATCGTTTGAGCTTTGTCGATGGCTTCTTCGATGGTTCTCGTCCAAACGAAGCCTAAATGCTTAACAAGCTGCGGGTCCTGCGCTCCAGCTATAAAAACTTGGCCGACGTGTCGTAGACGCTTAAGGGGATGCAAAGCGAGTATGCCGTGAACAGGGTGAAAAGCATATCCAAAACGATATTTAGTAATGTAATCTGTCCTAGCTGCAAATTGTTCGGCATACTCTTGCATAATTTCGTTCGGGTCTAACGACTTTGTAAGGACACGATTCCAAATCTCACGGTGGGTTGGATGATGAACATCATCCCATTGATTCAGACACGGAGTAGCTATAATTACGCTGCACTTAGGTTTCCCAACAGCTTCAATCATACCGCCTAAATATCCTAAGCCTGTGGATATGAGGGTTAAAATCGGAGTCATAGATGCAAAAGCAGCATATGGACTCCAGTCTGGTATACCGTAACAGACAATATCCGCTTTTTCTTCCAGGAGACTTCTTCGCTGGGGCATATGTACCTTTAGCATGTTTAATGCTTCACTTCTTGTTGCATTTACAGTGCCAGCCCACACATTAGCAACTTCAAAAGGATTCGCCAACAAAGTTTCAATTTTAAATATTTTTTCAAACCCAAGCTTGGACTCTACAAGGGCGCCCATCTCGTTTAAAATGTCATGCATAGGATTTTTGACAAGCGACATGGTCATAATTTCTGGGGTATGGTGCCAGCGAATAGACCGCCATGTTGAAAGCCCCACGCAAATGGACTTCCATCCGCCATTAAATCCTGTGGATAATGCGTTAACATATATCGTAAGGTCAGAATCTACGACCAGCTTACTAATTTCAACATCGTAACCAGAAGATGTTTTCCCAAGATACATGATGTTATTTCGATCCTCAGCGTCGTGGCAAAGAATTCTATCTTCAAATTCCTTAACAATTGAACTTCCCAATATCGTTTCGAGCTCAGAAAGACGAAACTTACGATGCAAAGCATTAGCGCATAATAACGTGACTTGACCTTTGCTTACACCAGCTTTTTTCAGCTCTTCTAATATTATTGAAATGGCTGTTTCCCAAACAGGCGCATAGCATGGAACCGTTGGATCGTCGAAGGCTATTGTTATTTTCCAAGATGACTTAACAAATTCGCCTAAAGGCTTTGCATCAAGAGGTTTTTTCAAAGCCTCACGTATGGCTGAAGCTAAATCTTCAACAGGCTTAAGCGGAATGCCCGAGACGGNTTTTATTAGGNGTGTTGTTTCCGGCAAATTCACGTTAATCCATTTATCGCCGAAAACAAGCTCAACCTTCACGCGTGTTCACCTTTATAGGGACTGACCTTAGATTAAATTTAGGATTGCTATGGCATTGTCCCAATGAATTTTCTTGATTTCATTTTTCTTTTCTCAAGGAAATCCTTACATCTTTCCCTAAACTCCCTCGAATTCCACACCATTGATGTTATATCTCTAGCCATCATCATGTTTAACATCGCCAAATCCGTCCAGAACTTTAACCCCGACTTCATCACTCTAAAAGCCTGTGGGCTGGCATTCTCAATTATGTACGTTGCCAGATTCCTGGCCTCTTCATATAACTTTTCGTCATCAACAACTTTGTTTACAAGACCGAAGTTGTAGGCTTCTTCAGCCGTCAGAAGTCTTCCCGTGAAGAGCATTTCCCTAGCTCTCTTTTCTCCAACTATTAAGGGTAAAAGTTGAACCCCTAATCCCATGGCTGTTGAGCCAACGATAATTTCGGGCTGCCCTAACCTAGCTGTTTTACCCGCAACAACTAAGTCGCAGGCCATGGCGATTTCATGACCTCCAGCCACGCATGCTCCGTTAACAGCGGCTATCGCAGGTTTTCCAGTTTCCCTTATCACTTCTATAGTTCTCCAGTAAGCTTTTAGCCACCGTAAGCCTTTTTCGAAATTTCCTTTTATTAACTCTTTTACGTCAGCACCTGCCGAGAAAGCTTTTCCTACGCCAGTGATTAGAATTGCATGAACCCCGTTGTCTTTGTCCGCTTCTACCGAGGCTTCATAAAGCTCGTTTAACATTTTTAAGTGTAAAACATTCAGTTTCTCGGGATAGTTCAACTTTATCCACAAGAGTCTTTCGTCTTCTACATCTTTTTCGACGATGATTCTTTCATACTTCACTTTCCACCACCTTTAAAGTACGTTCGCCACCCTCCCTTACTTCCTACTTTATATTTAGGATCTCCAAGGTATCCGCTCAGCACAAGCTTTCTCAAAGTTAACGGTGGCTTATATTGCAGTTCTCCAGTCAAACCATATATGTACTCACCAATGTGTAGTACCGTATCCAACCCTATGAGATCCATAAGTTCAAATGGACCCATGGGATGCCTAAAGGCCAGCTTCGTCATTTCGTCTATACCTTCTATGTCAGCTATTCCTTCCTCGAAAATTCTTACAGCCTCGAAAAGATATGCAGTTATAAAACGTGTTGTATAAAAGCCCGGCCCATCATTAACTTCGATTGGAATTTTTCCAAGCCTTCTTGACAAGTCCATGACAAGTTTTAAAGTTTCCTCCAAAGTAAGCGGCCCCCTCACGACTTCAATTAGGGGCATTACTGGCGCTGGGTTAAACCAGTGCATTCCGGCAAATTTGTCCTTTCGCTTTAAAACTGTTGCAAGTTCGGTGATCATTATGCTTGAAGTGTTAGATGTTAAAACCGTTTTCTCGGGAGATTTCTCATCGAGGATTTTGAAAACCTTCTTTTTTAATTCTACATCTTCTGGAACCGCTTCGATTATGAAGTCGACGTCTTTGCAAAATTCACTGTAGTCCGTTGTTGTTTTAATCCTGCTTATAATTTCCGTTACCTGCTCTTCTTTTAACTTGCCCTTTTCAACCAGAGTCGCAAGGCCGAAAGGCCCTTCCTTAATGAGTTTTAAAGCCTTTTCTAACAGCCCTATTTCAACGTCTAGAAGATGAACCGTGTAACCCGCTTGGGCGCATGTTTGAGCAATACCACGGCCCATAATGCCAGCGCCGACAACTCCCACTATTTTAACATCTTCCACTTTCAAACTAAGCCCTCCTAAACGCTATGAGTGTCATGTCGGTGAGAATAAAAATTTATGCCAAGCCCACTGCAAATATAAGATGTTAAGTCTCTAGGAGAGATGCAGATGGTTAAAATTGATGGGATGAGCTTTGGCTGGATAATGGTTGATGGGAAAAAGTATAGACACGACGTTGTAATATTTCCCAGCGGCAAGTTAAAAGACGAAAGGGTGGATTTCTGATGTTTGGAAGCCACTCCTTTAAACGGAAGGAATTTGAAGAGTTATGTATTGAAAAAGCGGACGTTTTAGTTGTGGGAACGGGAACTGATGGTGTTGCGAAAATATCTGGAGAGGCGAAAGACTTTTTAGAAAAGGCGGAGACAGAGCTGATAGTGCTTCCATCATCAGAGGCTATAAAGAAATTTAATGAACTTGTAGAATGCGGGAAAAAAGTTGGCGCGATAATCCACGTTACCTGTTAGATGCAAACCTAATAAGGTCGAAAAATGTCGCCGTGGCTGAGGGCAACCATAACGCTTTTATTTTTACAAAGTTGTGATGTAAATGAGTCAATTGAAAATAATAGATATACATGTCCACCCCTTCTACAAAGAGAGCAGAATACTAGACGAAATGAATAGAGCTGGTGTTAACTATGCAGTTTTACTGGCTGTGGACGCTGACCCAATGGACGTCGAGAAACCAGAGATCAGGAATAAGTTAAGGACCCGCCATTTAGAATCATCCATGGAGGACCTTTGGGGCTTTAGGCCATTAACTATAGAAGACCANATTAAAAGGTTTTTCCAAGATTTAATAGTCTACTACCCAGACCTTAAAAGTTCAAATCAAGAAATAGCTGATCTGGTTAAGAGATATCCCGACAAATTCATCGGATTCGGCTCCGTGAACCCCAACAAAGACGAGAATTACGTAGATGCGAAACTTCAGGAAATCAGCGACCTCGGGCTAAAAGGTGTTAAAATGCTCCCAACCCTCCAAATGTTTAATCCAACCGAAAACAAAAATTTCGAGAAAATATGTGAATACTGCGAAAAAAATGGGAAAATTCTCCTTTATCATACAGGCTGTGACCCCGGCCCATGGGAAAACCCTAAACTTTCTGAAGACGCCAACCCAAAATATTTAACCAGCATTTTAGAAAGGTACAGCCCGACAATAATTTTGGCGCATGTAGGAAGCTATAGCGCATGGAAGCCGGGAATATGGTTTGATGAAGCTTTGGAGTTAGGTAAAAAATTTGACAATGTGTATTTTGACACAGCTGCAGTTTCCGGTTTCATTTTCTCAGAGAAAAATCTAAACAAGATAATAGAGACTGTCAGTTTAGACCGTTTGCTTTTTGGTTCCGATTATCCCGTTGTTTGGGGAAGCGATATGAGATGCGAAGTGGACTTTATAAAATCATGCAAACATCTGACGCTAGAAGAAAAAGAGAAAATTTTAGGTTTAAACGCGGCAGAAATTCTTCATATAGCTTGAGGCATGTACTATGATTAAAGAGGTTTTTCCAAAAATATTTCAAATAAAGGTTCCATTACCCCACAATCCTCTAGGACACTTAAACGCCTATTTAATAAAATCGGATGAGCGGGCACTCCTAATCGATACTGGTTTAAACTTTCCACAAGCTTTTGAAGCGCTCCGCCAGGGCCTTTCTGAAGCTGGAGTAGAAATGCAAAAGTTAACAGATGTTTTGTTTACACACTTTCACATCGATCATATAGGTATGATTCCCCGCATCAAAGAAGCCTCAAGAGACCTTAATCTTTGGATACATCTCGCTGAGAAGGAGCTTTCAAGGTCTATAATGGAGGATTTTAGAAAATACTTGATGGATATGAAGGCCTTTCTCAAGGCTTCTGATGCACCATCATCCTATGTGGATAACCTCCAAAATTTTCATCCAGCCTTTTTCACTCCTAAAGCCTACGAAGAAATTGCAAAAACGGCGCACTCTTTAAACGATGGCCAAGAAATCAAAGTGAGCGGCTACTATTTTCAAGTTTGTGGACGCCTGGGCATTCTCCTGGTCATATATGCCTTTACGAACCTAATTTGAAAGCGCTTATCTCGGGGGATCATGTGCTTCCAACAATTACGCCGCATGTCTCTCAGTTTATGGCCGACACTAACCCGTTGGAAGATTACCTTAAAAGCCTTGAAAAAGTGGAAAGACTCGGCGTTAAGGTTGTATTGCCAGCCCATGAGGAAACTTTCACAGATCTTGGTGAAAGGGTTAAGCAGCTTAAAAGCCACCATGAACAGAGACTGAAGGAAATTTTAACTCTCCTCAAAAATGGAAGTTTAACCCCCTATAGCCTAGCCTCTAAGGTACATTGGAATGTAAACTACAAAGCTTGGGAAGATTTTCCCCCATTCCAAAAGTATCTAGCTCTTGGAGAGACATTGTCTCATTTAACTTTTCTNGAGGAAAAAGGCCTTGTGAAAAAAATTGTGCTTAATCAGAAAGTTCTTTACGAAATTAACAAAGGAATGAACTTAAACCTTTTCCGTGAACTGCTTTTTGGCTAAAAGAGCTGCCCCGAAGGCGCATATGATTTGCGGCTCCTTCGGCAAGATTGGGTTAAACCCTATCCTTTTACTTAATGCNTCAACGAATCCTGGATTCTTTGCAACNCCGCCAGTAAATGCTACTTCCCTCTCGAAACNGATTCTGCTTGACATGCTAAATATTCTTTCAGCTATGGCATTATGAAGACCAGCAATGACGTCTTCAATCTTACNGCCCTTGCTTATGTAGGATATGACTTCCGATTCGGCNAAGACCGTGCATGTGCTGCTTATCTTAACAGGATTTAGCGATTTAAAATGTAGCATGCCNAGCTCTTCTATGGGTTTTCCAAGAATAGTGGCCATAACTTCGAGAAATCTTCCAGTTCCAGCCGCGCACTTATCATTCATAACAAAGTCTAACACCCTTCCATTTTCACTAATCCTTATAGCCTTCGAATCTTGACCACCAACATCAATAATTGTTCTTACATATGGGAAGAGTTTGTGAACTCCTCGAGAAATGCAGGTTATTTCTGAAAACATAATGCTGGCCTCAACAAGTTCTCGCCCATATCCAGTCGAAACTATGTAAAGAATATCCCTTCTGGACAAGCCCGGTCTTTCAAGAGCTTTTTTCAAAGCTTCCTCAAATGAAGCTTTAAAGTTGATTCCAGATGGAACTATAGCGTGTGAAATAATGTTTTCTTTTTCATCAATTATTACGACTTTTGTTGCTGAGGCTCCTGCATCTACTCCTACGTACATTATCTTTCCCTTAAAACTTCAATAAACGCGTCGATTCTGTTTCTAATTTGGGCCTCAGCATATTGCCTTGGGTCAGCCATATCCGCCTCGAATATAAGGTAGGGTACGTCGTATTTGCTGCCTATGACCTCTGCTGTTACCAATTGGGGTGCAGACCATGACTTACAACTTCTATTAGAGAATAGAACTGCCCCATCTATGTCAAACTCTTTAATGCTTTCTAAAAACCTTTCAATTCTAAGATCTATATCTACATTTAAGCCCATAGCNAAAACTTTTTTTGCTATGCTTTCCAATGGTTTTGAAGCGTCAAGCCTGTAAGCCCAAGCTTCACTGTAAGGNTCATAAACAAAAACAGCTCCTTTATCTTCAAAATATTTTATCAAGTCAAAGGCGTACCAAAGCCATATACCATCAAAAAGCAGCCTATACTGCTCGTTTTCAATAACACCTTCGCCTCTTCCTACTTTCCCTTTTACTTCTTCAAGAAGTTCTTCATAGAATTGCACGGCTTCCCTTGTTCCTTGCATTACCACAAGGGGGAAAATGTCTGANGCAGAATCTCTACCGCCAAGTGGACAAGGCTTATTGCTTCTAAGCTTTAAAGCTTCAAGCCATAATTGGCTTGCCTTATCCGAAAGCTTAACAGCCTCGACGAGTTTCTCCTCATCAAACTTTAGCTTAAANTTGTCCTCAGCCAATTTTATTAGATCAATTAATTGNTTAACAACGTAGTCCAAAACATAGTTGTCGAGATCTTCCGGAGCTAAAACGTAGGGGGCTTCGCCGACAAAAAGTGGTGTTCCNAGATGCGCTTGTAAACTTTGCCACCACTTGACGTAGACATCGCATGAATTTCTAAAGGTTATCAAAATGTCNGGNGGTGGCATAAGCCCACTCATTCCGCTGATGGCATAGCCCAAACCGCATCTGCTATATGAGCATAGATTCTGGGAGTAACCTTTCCTCTCAGCCTCCTCAAGATAATCCATTATGAAGTTGCGGGCACTGCACATGGCACCAAAATGCTCGGGAGCCACTGGATAAATATCCAAAGCACGTAACAACTCCACAGGTGTGAAAACGGTTATCCACGCAATGGGTTTTCCTTGAGCTTTAAAATCAGAGGCCTTTGCAAAATACTCGAGAATTAGCTCTCCTATCTTTTTTGTTGCTTGAAGAATNCGGCTCCTGCCTTTTTCTCCGCTCATCTTAACCACCTAAGGATTCAATAAACGCCTCCANCCTTGTCTTTATTCTGCCTGCTTCCTGCTCGAAATTCTCATAATCTATTAACATGGTAGGGATATTCCTTTTCGCCAGCATATCCTTCACATGAACAGCATCGTACAATATGGGATCGCAGAACCTTTCGGCAATGGTTAATACTCCCTTTGCCTTAAACTTTTCAACCATGAAATCTATGTAGGCTAGTCTTTTTTGAAGCGGTCCATGAGATGGACATGGGGTTCTTTGAAGATATCTTTCTGCTAGAGCGCAAAAAAGGTCTTGTGAAACATTTACATTGTCCCAAAAGTATCTTGAACCTGTACATAAATCGTCAGAAGCGATAAAACATCCATCGTCTTCAATCATCTCTATCAACTTTAGATCATAAATTGCTGTTCCGTTTATATGCAACCGTATCTTATCCGTCTTAACACCGTTGCTTTTGAAGGGTGAAGCTTTAATCTGTTCGTTAACTTCCTTCTTTGGCATCCACATACTTGCAAGAACAATTTTGAAGCGGTCTAACCCGTTAACACAGTATTTTCCATCATTGTTGCGCATGTAAACCTCTTTCAGCAAGCTTCTATTCTCATTGCAGACCTTTATAGCGCTCAACAATGCTTCATCATCAACTTTGGCGCCTAAATTCTTCGTTAGAAAATCTTTTAACCTTAAGAGTTCCTTTTTGAAGAATTCTGTTGAAAGCTTCCCCTCCGTGTTATGCGGTACTCTTAAAAAGAAAATTGGTTTTTGAACTTTCTTCTTTATTATGTCATAAAGCCTCCACATTGGATCACATGTGTGGGCAAGGACAAATCCGCTGAAAAACTCTTCCAATTTTAAAATGTTTTCAAGTACTGTGCTGGCAAACTGGCAAATGAATGTTGGTGTCAATGTGCTGGCGGCTGATCCAAAATTAGGTATCCTAAAAGGCTGAAGTTCTGCTGAAATTATCAATTCTTCTGGGACATAGCTACATGAGTAACCAACTATTCCAATTCCCGAATCCTTATATTTCTTCAGCAGCTCTATTGGGTGTTTGCACACTTCGCTGATGCTGGTTAATAATGTCATTTTAAACTTACTATTTAGGTACAGGAGGTCAGATAAAAATGTTCTTTGAAGAGTTTGCTTTCCGTTTCATTATGGAATGTAAGTAAGGTTTATTTGAGCATCAGAAAAATAATATTTCAGGTTTGTGTAATGTGTCCAGACGGAACTAAGGTTAAATTTGGTTGTTTCTTACCTGTTCCAGCAACTCCTGTGGATAAGCTCCTTAAAATAGCCAAGGTCAACGAAGACGCTGGCTTTGATTCGCTCTGGTTTCCAGATCACCTTTTGTTCATACCGCCGGGAATCGTGCCGGAAGCATGGTCGATGCTGGCTGCAACTGCCGTTTTAACGAGTAGAGCCCTTCTTGGAACATGTGTCAGCGACCCACATAGGTACAATCCGGCAGTTCTCGCTCAAAAAGTCGCCACGGTCGACCAAATCTCCGGCGGCAGAGTAATTCTTGGATTAGGAGCTGGTGAAGCAATGAACCTTGAACCTTTTGGAATAAATTGGAAAAAGCCTGTCTCCAAACTTACAGAATGCGTGACAATTGTGCGTAAGCTTTGGGCTGGAGAAACATTTAATTATGATGGTAAATTTTGGAAGTTTAAGAACGCCTTTTTGCAGATCACCCCCGTTAAGGGTAGGGTTCCAATTTATTTTGGGGCTAATAGTCAACGAACATTAAAATTAACTGGTGAGTTGGCCGATGGTTGGTTGTCTATTCCGCTTCCACCGAAATTGTATAAGCAGCGCTTAGCACTCATCAAGGAAGGAGTTGAAAAAGCTGGGCGTTCTTTGGAAGAGATAGACACTGGAATCTACTTATACACAGCAGTAGCCGAAAATGCTGAAGAAGCCTATAAACAAATCGAGTCCATTAAGGCTCAGATAATACCCGCACCAGAACTATTAATAGAGGCAGGCTATAACGTCGAAATGTCAGAGAACATACGATCCATATCTTATTTTAAAGCGTTGCTAGATCAGGAGTGGATAGAAAAGCTTCTAGCCTACAGCGAACTTATACCAAAGGAGGCAGCAATTGAATTTTCCATTGCAGGGACAGCTGAGGACTGTATTGAAAAAATAGACGAGTATGTAAAGGCTGGTGCAAGACACATTATACTTGTAAATGCTGGTCCTGATCCAAAGCAAACTCTCAAAGTTTATAGCGAAAAGATAATACCCCACTTTAAGGAAAAAGAATGAGAATTATAACATCGACCAAGAGGCTTAAGTTAACAATCGGCAATGACGATGTTCGGGATGTTTAAATGAAATTTTTGAAATAAGAAGGAAACAATGCATGTAGTATTGGCTGAGATGATCTCTCAACTATGGAATATAGTCCTTCCATCTAGAAGTTTTAGTAACAATGGTAGAAAATCTTATTTATAGCTGAACTACGTTATAGATAAAAATCCAAATATGGAAATGGAAGGGCAGTGTTTGAAAGCGTATCATGTTGGTATTATTGGAGGCATACTCGCATTCGTCACCATTGCACTTCCATGGTGGTCTACTGATCTCTATGTATGGCGGTGTCAAACCGCTTTAGCTCTTGTCTTAATAAGTAGCTTTTTAGGAATCGCGGGTGGTTTGTTGGGAATTATTAAAAGTACAAAAGCCTTTGGAAAATATTTGCTTATGGGCAGTGGGGCTCTTACTATACTATCTACGATAATTTTTGCGGCAACTTTACAATATGATTTAGCAAAAGGTTTACCATCTTATGGTTTCTGGACGGCCATATTTGCAGCAATAATAATGTTCGTCGCCTTGAAGGAAATTAGAGCTGCACCTACTCCCTCTTTCCTAAATAAGATTTTCATGTTAATCTTCATAATGATTGCAATTGCGGCTGTTTGTGCATCGTTAGTTTATAAAATGACAGCCAGCGCCCTTATACTTTGGTTATCAGACTTTCTCGTGGCGTTCATAGTGGCGGTTTTCGGAAGCCTACGTATCCGCAGTGAAGAAGAAGAAAAAATGCTAAAATAAGATAACTCAACGCTTTGCTCAATCTATCAAATGTTAGCTTTTTCCTGAATAAAATTGCTAAAGGCTAAGAAGTTTAGCATTTATTTTCACAGTCAAAGCATAAGTCGCTTTCCCTGTTTGTCCAGAAGACTTTGCCGCACCTTTTGCATGTGGTTTTTCTCAGTAAGCCTTTCTCCTCAGTTTTCATTGGCGTTGCGGCTAGTTGGGGTTTTGGGAAGGTTATGGCTTTTTTGTGGCATAGGGGTTCACATGCAGTACACCCATTAACACATTTGTGGGG
>JGI24721J44947_10009741_pt1 | contig 12305 bp, 9 predicted proteins | sample YelNatPaOPGAMG01_FD_44947 | JGI IMG/M metagenome (IMG submission 44947)
GAATCGCACGACATCGAAGCGGAAGCTGCGTCTCTGCCATACCAATTGCATGCAGCGGGTGGAAAGATTGCGGAAGCACTGAAACATCTGGCCTGTACCAACCCGAAATGTACCCATTGGGGACTGCAGCGCTTTCGTCGATGAGTACGGCGCTCGTGGAGTCGGTACGGTGCGACCATGAGATCAGTATGTCGCACGAGCCTGGATCGCCAGGCCTTTTCTGTATTTTCCTCTGCCAGCTTCTCTCTAATGCGTCCTTGGCCACGTCATGTCAGCAGACTAGGAAAGATCAAGGACGCAATCTGTACTTGCAATTCTACATTCAAAATGAAATGAAAGCGAGATCGGAAAGTAAGCTACATATTCTGGTACGCTTCCCAAGGCCTCTACCTGCGAATCCGGATGTTTCCTAAAGGTGATCCATGCGGCAGCGCGCGGCAGGGCATCGCAGCGACCGTATTCAGAAAGCGTACCTGCTTCTGGCATATCTGCTGTGGAGCGCACTTCGAGCACAATAGGAACTCGCGCTGGGGGGGCCTAGACCCTGGCTAAAACCGGACAGGTTGTGCCTCTTTGTAAGTGCCTAGGTCGATCAATATGATGATTGACTCGGCTCACGAGCGGTTGCTTCCTTGTTTCAACTGTGAAGACAGTGCTATGGCGCATGCAACTCGTTCACTGAGTAGTCACTCGCGTCGGGTTTATCTGCTTTTCGTCCAGTTCAGCGGCATCCAGCGGCTATTTTTGCCGACAGGAACGTCGCCTGGGGCGCATTGCGAGCTTGGACGTCGACTTTATCAAGAGCGACCGTACAGTCAGTCAGGTCTAGGCAACTGTCACCGAAGAGTCTACAATTCGCGTCGACTGTATATGATTGCAACGGAACGCGCGAGCGTAGCAGGGCCCACATCCCCAGGTGCAGGCAGTTCGAGCTCCAACCACGTGCCCGAGCACAACGCAGACACGGTGCCTACTGGCTCCTGGCGCCTGTTGGAGGCGCAGCGTGCCCTCCAGCTCGTGCGTGAAACCGCGAGACAGTCGAGCACCGCCTCGACAGGCAGGGCGTCTGTTGCGGCTCCTCTTCAGACGGCGGATTTTGAGCGGTCTATCATAAAACGTGTCGAAGAGCGGGCCAGCATGCATATGGACGCTCGTGGGAACGACGCAAGCGCCTGGAACTACGAGACCATCGTCAAGTCAGCGGCGCCTGCGGTTCGATACGACCCAGAGCGGTTGCGCGAGAAGTATGCTCGGCAGACGTTGCTTGTCCGCACAAGGCAGGCGCGAATCGCGGCACCACTTTTCGTGTTCATAGGCCGAGTGGTTCTAGACATCCAGATGGGAAAAGAACAGGAGAGAAGAAAGATTCGTGCTGCGGAATTTTTGCAGATTTTTTCAAACTTGGGACCTGCGTTCATCAAGGCCGGACAAGCGCTGGCATCCCGCCCCGATCTCCTGCCTCCCGAATATCTCGATGAGATGCAAAAGTTGCAAGATCGCCTGCCACCTTTCAAGAATGAGGATGCATATCGAATCATAGAGGAAGAGTTGCAGGCACCTGTTCATGAGATATTTTCTCGAATCGAACCTGAACCGGTTGCTGCGGCATCCATAGGACAGGTGTACAAGGCATATCTACGAGATGGAAAGGATACGCCGGTTGCGGTGAAAGTCCAGAGACCGGATTGTGAGAAAATCATATCGCTGGATATCTACATTCTCCGCGAATTGAGCGGCATCCTAAGTCGTATGCTGACATTCCTGCGGCGAGATATCAATCTCGTCTCCATCATCGACGAACTGGGCAAGTTGATTTTCGAAGAGATCGATTACCTGAACGAAGCACGGAATGCGGAACGTTTCCGGGAATTATACGGCTCGCTCCCGGATGTTGTCGTGCCCAAGATCTACTGGCAGTACACCCGTCGCCGCGTCGTAACCCTGTCTTGGGTGGACGGAGTTCGCCTGAACTCGCCCTGTTTGAGCGACGCCCAAGCGCAGAAACTCGTAGAGATCATGGTTCAGTGTTCTCTGCGCCAGATGCTTGAGAACGGTTTCTTTCACGCCGATCCGCACGGGGGTAATTTACTCGCCACGAGAGATGGCAAGCTGTGCTGGCTTGACTTTGGCATGGTCAGTGAAGTAGAACCAGCGCAACGCTATGGCATCATTGAGGCCGTGATGCATATGGTGAATCGAGATTTCGAATCACTCGCCCGATTGTACGTGAGATTGGGCTTCATTCCACCTGATACTGATCTTGCACCACTGGTAGCTGCCCTGAATCGGGCTCTACCGGACGTACTGGATGCCTCGGTATCCGAATTGAACTTCAAGTCGGTAATCAACAAGCTTGGTTCAGTGATGTACAAGTTTCCATTCCGCCTTCCTCCGTATTACACAGCAATTATTCGTTGCCTCGGCGTTTTGGAGGGACTCGCTATCCAAGTCCGCCGAGATTTCAAGATCATCAACAATGCGTATCCGTATATTGCATCGCGATTGCTGACGGATCCCGCACCAGAGCTTCAGAACGCTCTGTCCGTGCTTCTTTTCAAGGACGGCCGTATTCGATGGAGTCGCCTCGAGAGCCTGCTGGATTCAGCATCGCTGACCTCTGAATACGACTTCAGCGTTGTTGCAAGCCAACTTCTCGAATTCATCCTGAGTCCGCGCGGTGATATTATCCGTCGACATTTGGCCGAAGACCTGGTCAACGAGTTTGATCAGCTTATTTTAGACACCGTCAGCTACAACACGCAGTTACTGCAAGGCAAACGACCGGTACCGACCAAGTCGATGATATATTTTCAAAAGGCGCTTTCGCTGGCGCTTGCGAATTCGGCTCTGGCACGCAGCATTCGCGGTGTCTCAGAGACCCCGAGCATCCAATCGCTCCTCCTGCCCTATGCAGTAGACAGTCGCAAATTCCTTCCCATTCTGCAATTGATTGGATCCAAACGAGAGGGCAAGCGCTTGCTCATGGACATTGTCACGAATCTGATGGAACGCGCTACGCTGCGAGGCATTAGAGCCATCTTTGGGATCGAACAAGACAGGGTTTCTGCGCCGCGCTAGCGCATGAGGCGGATTGCTTGTGGCAGAGCTCGTCGAACGACTTGGCTGAAAGCGGTTGCGTGCGGCCCTCTGGGGATCGAGCATCGACGGCATCTCCAGCATTGGGCAATCGACGTTCTGTGGCCAAGCTCTGGCGGCGCCTCAGAGTTTCAGGTGATACCGGCTGCGACTCGTAAGCTGATCGTTGCTTTGTTTTTCGATCGCACGCAGGGCCATATGCATAGATGGCGATTCTGATACACGAATCGCGTTCTGTATCGATCGTAGCATCAGACCGACAAGGATCGTTGCTTTTCCGGATTGCTGCAAAGGTCGCCGGCTCGCGGAACGCATTCCGGGTACTCGGATCGCACTTTGTATCGATCGTCGCACCTGATCAGCGGTGCAGATCGAGACATGATTCTTTTTGCGTAGATGCGAATACCTTCCATGAACCTGATTGCATTGTTGTGTTGCTGCACATTCATGTACGAGTGCGGGAAACGCCTGTTTGGACATGCTTGTTTTCGAATGATGGACATTCATTCAGTTGCTATCGCACAGAGCGTGAAGCGTAAAGCTGAGTATTCGATGTCGACAAGGGTCCGTTACTCGAAGCCAGCGCTTGCGACAAAGAAATTTTACGATATACGCTCTGCGTTCGAGTCGTGCTCAGTGAAACGTTGGCGCCGTTGCGAAAGCATTGTTCTGTGGCGAATGCCCGAGCGCATCGCGTCCGCGGGCGGATTTCCATNAGCCTTTTCCGCCTGTTTTCGAACGCATTAGAGCTTTTNATACGACTCCGGGACTGATGTGCGTCATACTCAAAATATAGCGCACAGATCGNCCTGAATAGAGTACGCTTTCCAGTCTGTGGCACCCGTCCATGTATTCGGAACGTGATCCAGCCCTATACGCACAGGAACAGAAATGCATTCGGACGAGCATCGAGCTTGCATCCGCGGTGACATCGAGCCCAGCTGTTGTCGCGGACACATCACCAATAGGTGCACATGGGCGACAGCGTCTGCTGCACGAGGTTCGGGCTCACGGGCGCGCTTGCAGTATGAGTACGGGGTTCTGACGGAAAGCATCCGGCATGTGGGGGCATCCAAGTCTGCCCAATGATCCATGGGTCCGAAAGGGGCTCGCGGGCGGCACCCAGGCATGCAACGTGCCGCTTCGCATCGCTGCGCAGCGGCTGCGGGGAAGCGCAGCACTTTCGATCGTGCAAAGTATATGTGTCGGGGCATTCGACGTCGCACTGAGCTTCAAGCTTGCATCACTATCAACGCCATGCAGGAGCATTGCATGAAAAAGACGGGGGCGGCTTCGACGACTGNCGCTCCCGNAGACCGGGGGTTCGCGNAAAGCAGACGTGTCGGGGCATTCGACGTCGCACTGAGCTTCAAGCTTGCATCACTATCAACGCCATGCAGGAGCATTGCATGAAAAAGACGGGGGCGGCTTCGACGACTGGCGCTCCCGAAGACCGGGGGTCGGAGCGCGCTCTCCACTGCAGGCCTTGAAACGACGTGCTTTGGCCCTGGTTACGGGGCCGACGCATGGCCTCGTTCAGGTAAGCACGTTTCCGACAACCTCGATCGAACTGGCGCCCACGGAGGAAATCGGATCTCTTCCCTGGTCATCGCTTGAATGGACACTTGTTGTCAAGTCTTTGCTTATTTCATGGTCCTGGGTCAGAACTTCACCCGCCGGCATATTGCAACTCGTCTAACATGGAATTGATGCGTAGGATTGGAGCTCCCCCTCGGCGCAAGTACGCCCGCAAATGCTGAGCAGTTCAACTACGTTCCATCCGCTCAGACGGGGGATCGTAAGTACACCTGGATAAAAATCCAAGCCATTTTCCGCGAATTCCGTCCCTCTCAGGTCAGCACAACGGTTGTCGTCAACGTGCTCCATACAATTCTATGAAAACGTATTCCTGCATAGCTTACACGATACAAGTCTTCGCTAAAAAATNGATTCTTGACCCCAAGCAACAGATGTGATCATTNAAACGAATCACGTTTCACGATCGTAGAGGGTAAATATGTACATCCNCTCGTGNACGCCTCCCTAACTTTTCGGACTGGCTGCCTGCTATAAGCTTCAGTTTCGGCCTATATACTTCGATCCTGAAAGGCTGTCCACGAGGTTCGATCGCGTCAGCTCCTCGGGTCTTTTCTTCCGCACCACGCGTCGTCCGGTGTTGATGGCGGGGTTGTGGTCTCGCTTTCCAACTCCATGCGTCTATTGCCTCTGGTTGCACTCACCAACGCGAGGATTCCTAGAGCTCGTGCCCACATTGTCACTACTGCCTCCAAATCGTCCCGTCGGGCAAACTCTTTTTCTCTCATATCTCCGTTCTGCTTGTTCTTCCGTTGCATCGCTCGATAGTCGGCGAGCGTAGGAATTTTTGCGTGTTTTTCCTGCAGCCGGCGTTACCGGGTCCCAGGATCTCCGATTTTCATGTCCATCGTTTTCCCTTGGATTTTTTAGGTCTTCACATGAACGAACATCGAACACGTTTGCTATAAACAGCGAAAGAGCATCTGATAACACACACCGGCGGGTGGAACGCAATGGAATTGAAAAACGAGAAACAGCGCATGCAGATCCGAANGCTCATTGGAGCGCGCGCTGGGCATCCACGGGCGTATCGACGCTGCCGAAACGCCGCCGTCGCCCTAGATCGTCCGGCACTTCATTCGCAACACAACGGCGCAATTGCGACAAATGAGACTCGCTGCTGTGGTAGACGCCAGTGGCCTCATCGCGCAGCCAACCGTTGGTCATGGAAAACCTTCTGTTGAGAACAGTTCGTTCAGACTCGCCGCTGACAGACTGAAGCGGTACTTCAGGAGTTTGGTTTCCGATCTGTGGTCTGATGCAAACGATCAACTGCAGCAGTGCCCGTAAGAACCGCTTCTTGTTCGTTGTTCCGGGAGAAGCGGATGGAAAGCGGGCGCCTCCCTCGCAACGGTCGGTGGCCTTTGTGCAACACCAAACCGGTGTCGTATGCATAGACAGAAGGGCCGCAACGGCTCACGGGCGATGCGGGTCAGCTTCCAGAAAAGCGAGGCCCACGGGTCAAAGGGGAAGGCGCCTCTATGTCGCAGCACCGGGCGCTACAAGTTTCAGCGGCGAGAACTTGTTCTTCGGAGCCTCTACGTTTGCACCGGTGCCGCAATTCAAAAAACGCTCACGAGCCGGTCCCACTGGTTCATACGGGTTGCGCATGGAGGGTGTCGATGGTCACAAACGCTGGATGAACGTCGGACCTCCAACACCGCCGTGGTTGGACGTCCTCCCTCCGAAAGACAGAGAACGGGACTTTGACAAAGTGCTTGTCATTGGTTCTGGAGCGATCCGTATAGGGCAAGCATGCGAGTTTGATTACTCAGGGACGCAAGCATGCAAGGCGCTGCGTTCTCTTGGATACGAAGTTGTGCTCGTGAACAGCAATCCGGCGTCGATTATGACTGATCCGGAAACCGCTGACCGAACTTACATCGAGCCGATCACGGTGGAGGCTTTGGAAATGATCATCGAGCGAGAGCGCCCGCAGGTGCTTCTCCCAACCATGGGTGGCCAAACCGGCCTCAATATGGCGATGCAACTTGCCAAAAAAGGCATCCTCGAGAAGTACAATGTGCGTCTAATCGGTGCGAATCTGGAGGCGATCCGGAAAGGCGAAGATCGCTTAGCATTTCGTGAAGCCATGGAACGGATCGATGTACCGTGCTGCCCCAGTGGCATCGCAAACAACATGGAGGAGGCCAGGGCTGTTGCTGCACAGATAGGTCGTTTCCCGCTTATCATCCGACCAGCGTACACACTGGGCGGCACTGGCGGTGGCATCGCCTACAATCGCGAGGAGTTCGAGGAAATTGCCGCTGGCGGTCTCGAGGCCTCTCCCGTCTCGCAGATATTAGTCGAACAGTCTCTCTTGGGTTGGAAAGAATTCGAGCTTGAAGTTGTTCGGGATAAGATGGATAACGTCGTTATAATCTGCAGCATTGAGAACGTCGATCCCATGGGTATTCACACGGGGGATAGCTTCACGGTGGCGCCAACGATGACGCTCACCGACAAGGAGTATCAGCGCCTGCGCGACATGTCAATCGCAATCATTCGCGAGATTGGTGTCGAGACCGGCGGCAGCAACATCCAGTTTGCGGTCTGTCCGCGCACCACGAATGTAATCGTGATCGAAATGAATCCTCGAGTGAGCCGCTCCTCGGCCCTAGCATCCAAAGCAACCGGGTATCCGATTGCGAAGGTCGCTGCAAAGTTGGCAACTGGCCTCTCTTTACCGGAAATCAAAAATGACATAACGCGAGACACCGTTGCAGCTTTTGAACCAGCTCTGGATTATATAGTGTGCAAATTTCCGCGCTTTGCGTTCGAAAAGTTCCCCGGAACGAGCGACGTCCTGACAACGCAGATGAAATCCGTTGGGGAAGCCATGTCGATCGGGCGTAGCTTTAAGGAGTCATTTCAGAAAGGTCTTCGCTCCCTCGAGATTGGGCGACACGGCTGGGGCCTTGACGCCAAAGACGAAGAGGTTCTATCTCGAACTGAGCTCGAGGCAGCGCTGCGCATACCGCGGCCGAATCGCATCTTTCGAGTTCGGCAGGCCTTCCAGGCTGGCATGACCGTAGACGAGATCAACGCGCTTTCCAGCTACGATCACTGGTTCCTGCAGAACATGAAGGAACTCTTTGATTTGGGCGAATCGCTGCGCAGCAAAAAATCGCTTCAAGATATCGATCGGCTCACCATGTTCACGTTGAAGCGGAACGGCTTCAGTGATCGACAAATAGCCTTTGCACTTCGCAAGCTGGGCGTTACAGAGACTGAGGTCCGTCGCTATCGCAAATCTCTGGGTATCCGCCCTGTCTACAAACGGGTCGATACCTGCAGTGCAGAGTTTGAGGCCTACACGCCGTACCTGTACTCAACGTACGAGTCCTGCAACGCCTGGGACGATGACGCTGTCGGGGGCAATGGCGATGGCAGTACCACCGGGGGCAGTGTCCTCGATCTGCGCAGCGACGGCACCACAGGCGATGGATCCAGCTTCCATGGAAGTTTTATCGCTGCTGGGATGGAATCCGAGGTTCCACCCTCGGACCCGAGCAAGCCGAAAATCATAATCCTCGGAGGTGGTCCGAATCGCATCGGGCAAGGCATCGAGTTCGATTATGTGTGTTGTCAGGCTTGCTTTGCGCTCCGCGATGCAGGTTTTGAAACCATTATGGTGAACTCGAATCCCGAGACCGTATCGACCGACTACGATACCAGCGATCGCCTCTACTTTGAGCCGCTCACACTGGAGGATGTTATCTCGATCCTTGAAGCGGAGAAGCCCGATGGCATCATTCTTACGTTCGGCGGGCAGACTCCACTGAGGCTCGCTGTTCCTCTGCAAGAATACCTGAACAGCGACGAAGCGAAAGCTGCAGGTGTGTACACGCGGGTTCTGGGCACCAGTCCGGACTCGATCGACGCAGCCGAGGATCGGGATCGGTTCCAGGCGATACTGCGCGAGCTGCGCATTCGCCAGCCAGAGAATGGCATTGCCCGCAGCTACCAGGATGCCAAGCGCGTTGCTGAGGAAATCGGGTACCCGGTTGTGGTGCGGCCTTCCTATGTTCTCGGCGGTCGAGGAATGGAGATCGTTTATTCCGCAAGTGAGCTCGAACGGTACATGGCCGAAGAGGTCGTCGTGGAATCCGAGCATCCTGTCCTGATCGACAAATTCCTCCTTAATGCGACAGAGGTGGATGTCGATGCGCTCGCAGACTCCACCGGACGCGTGGTTATCGGCGGTATCATGGAGCACATTGAGCAGGCGGGAATCCACAGTGGGGACAGCGCGTGCAGCATACCCACCGTGTCCCTGCCGTATGAGGTGCTGGTGCAGATTCGTCAGTGGACTGCAGCGCTCGCTCGTCGCCTCCAGGTCGTGGGTTTGATCAATATCCAGTGGGCAGTCCAGGGCAGCGACGTCTATATTTTGGAGGCGAATCCCCGGGCCTCGCGCACCGTACCCTTCGTGAGCAAAGCGATCGGCGTACCGATTGCCAAGATCGCCAGTATGCTGATGGCGGGTGCGAACCTCGCCGAACTCGGGTACACGACGGAGATTCTCCCGCGAGCGATATCTGTGAAAGAGAGCGTGCTACCATTCGACAAATTTGCTGGCGCCGATACCCTTCTGAGTCCAGAGATGCGCTCGACTGGTGAAGTCATGGGCACCGACTACTCTTTTGGAGCGGCTTATGCAAAGTCCCAGGCTGCTGCCGGAACGCCGCTACCCAAGTCTGGCACGGTGCTGCTATCGTTGAAGGACGCAGACAAAGCAGCAGCTCCGGCGCTCGTTCGCGACTTGCTGGATATGGGCTTTCGAGTTCTGGCCACCCGAGGCACACACGCTGCGCTAGTCGCTGCTGGTATCGATGACGCTCGAGTAGAGATGATTCACAAGGCCGGCGAAGGGCGTCCCGATGTNCTCGACGCCATCAAGAACGGCGATATCGATCTGTTCATCATCACGCCGTCGGTGCCTGCGGACTCTGCTCGGAACGTTCGTCGCGCGGCGCTGATGACCAAGGTACCCATCATCACAACCATCGCAGCGGCACGAGCGGCAGCTGCGGCAATTCGCACCATGCAGAGTCAGACGCTGGAAGTGAAATCCCTCCAAGAGTACCATCCCAAGTATAAGGAGATCTCGGAGCAAATCCGTCGAGGCATGGAACGTGCTGCCAATAAACTGCGTCGCGTTGCACCGGCCGCGAGTCGAGATGTCAAAGAACCGATCTCGTCTTAAGGTTCTGATAATCGTTTGTAAACAATGGATATGGTGACAGCAATGGACCCGCATTCGAGATTGACTTCACAGCGGATGACCGGTCATGGAGATGAGCGGGAGCGCTGGGCGTCGCACCAGTGCGTCTTCACCAGCATCAGATGATATGCGAGAGTGCAATGGTTAGGCTCTTTCTGGATTTCGCTTTTTCCGAACCTGTGTTTTTTTTGGAGGCATTCGGCATCGGCATTCAACACGCAATGCTAAGGGCGTATAGATTCATAGGTGTTAGAAGGAGTCTCGGTCGTCTCGTCGAAATGACTGTGTTTTGTCTCTGCCACTGGAATTCCCGACTTCATCAGAATCGAGATGATTTCGCAACGCACTCGAACAGCGCTTCGTAACCTAAACGATATCATTATCAAATGCATACGTACCAGTACAGACGCTTCGCCCTTTGCTGGCATGTGGCATGCTGAAATGGCGCATTTCTCAGGTTCTCGATATTTCGGTTTCAAGGCAACTTGTGGGTGCAGCAAATCGTTCCGCTGGATGGACGACAGAAACAAAAAATCGACGACGTCCGTTGGCGCCTCGTTCACAAGCTCATGCTGAACGGTCTCTATGCTCGTCTCGCCAAATAATCGAGTCCACTCGAATGACATATCCTCCGATTGATGTGACCATCAACGAAACGGCAAGCGGAAGCAGCAGCAGCAGCAGCAGCAGCAGCTTCGTAGCTCCCAGGGGATACGCTGCCCCCTCGAGGATCCCGTCGCGTGCGTTTGCGCGGAAAAAGGGCCCTGGGCTCGGACGTGAGCCATCCTTGCGACTCATTCCAGTGAAACGTCCGTCACCGTGATCCACAGAAGGACTATAGACCGATCGAGACGTGTCGTATTGTTCTCCAGTCTGGACTGGATTTCCGATCACCTCTTTGATCATGGACAATATCGCAGTACACGAATTGTCTATCGAATCGAACACCGTGCGCTTGCACCTGTAGCGGACAGAGTACGCACGTAGCAGATCGCCCAGAGGAGGCCTGTACTTGTAGTGTGTGCAGCTCTGGGCGCTGATATCGAGGTGTGTATCGAGCTGAGCATTCTACACTCGTGAACGGCGTGTGCCGAGCGACGAAGCGAGCGTTCACGCGCCACAGGGTGGTCTTCGACGCAGGTCGACGTGCAGAGAACGAATGAGTGCAGGGAACCACAGCGCGGTGTCGGCGCTGTGAAGCGCGTACCGAGGCTGTATGCAACCAAGATGGAAATGACACGGCTAGCGTAGATCTCCGTATTTGTGTGTGTATGCGATGTGCCGGAAGCAGCGGTGAACGGCGAAATCGGAACGCGGACGCTGTTTTCAGCATCCTTCGACTGTTGAGAATAGAGGCGGGCGGACTGGCGCGACCGGCGTCGTCAAAGCCGGTGATGCGCAATACAGGAACAGGAAGCAGTCGCGGACATAGTTTCCAGATGCTGGTGTTCATGGCAGTGAGTAGAAAATTGAAGTCTAGAGTCTACATCAGAGAATACTGCTCGGAACGGTCTCTTTCTAGTCGGACATGGGTGCAACGGAATCTCCAGTAAGCGCTCGAGCGACGCCAACGCAGTTCGTGCCAGAAAATGTGCACGCGTTGGCGACAATGCTGCACCAGGAGTGATACGGCGACGAGCTACACAATTTAGGGAGTCGTCTTGGAAATGCAGTAAAACAGCGGGCAGCCTATGAGACTCCCTATTTTACATGAGCAGCTGCGGTGCTTCGAGATGGGTTCTGTAAGGGTCACTCGGCCGAATGGCAGTCTATGATGAGCAGAGTGCAGGGAACTGCGGATGTTCGTGGAGAACCAGCCATGGGCGCATCATTGGCTACATGGAGACGTTTCAGGAGATTTCTGCCGCCAACTTGTAGGCACGACCGCTGCCGCATCCAGTCAAAAAATGGGGATGCTGTGTTTCCACAGATCTTTCTCAGTGCAATGGCAGGTTGAACGCATTTCTGGTCGTTGCAAGTATTCAATATACATTGACGGAACCTTGTCTGATGCGTAAACGTCGCATTCGTATAGGTCTATTCCGGGATGCTGGAATCGCACGACATCGAAGCGGAAGCTGCGTCTCTGCCATACCAATTGCATGCAGCGGGTGGAAAGTTTGCGGAAGCACCGAAACATCTGGCCTGTACCAACCCGAAATGTAGCCATTGGGGACTGCAGCGCTTTCGTCGATGAGTACGGCGCTCGTGGAGTCGGTACGGTGCGACCAAGAGATCAGTATATTGCACGAGCCTGGATCGCCAGGCCTTTTCTGTATTTTCCTCTGCCAGCTTCGCTCTAATGCGTCCTTGGCCACGTCATGTCAGCAGACTAGGAAAGATCAAGGACGCAATCTGTACTTGCAATTCTACATTCAAAATGAAA
>JGI24721J44947_10009767_pt1 | contig 12278 bp, 13 predicted proteins | sample YelNatPaOPGAMG01_FD_44947 | JGI IMG/M metagenome (IMG submission 44947)
TTCAGCTATTGAAGTACGCTGTTGATAGCTATCTTTTGATGCTATCAACCAATTGAGAATATTTAGTATACACGCTTTTTAGATTTTTGTCAAGAGAAGGTGGTATGATATGTATCAGCTATATTTTTTAAGCTTTTAAAAGCATTTTCAAAAAAAGAAATTATAATATATTTAAAATCATGGGTGAATTTGCTAAGATAGAAGAGGCTATAGAAGATATTAGGAACGGTAATATTATCATCGTAGTGGATGATCCTTCTAGGGAAAACGAAGGGGATTTGGTGATGGCAGCCGAGTTTACAACCCCAGAAGCTATAAACTTTATGGCTACTCATGGAAGGGGTCTTATATGTCTTACTTTGGAAGGAAAACGGTGCGATGAGCTCGACCTTCCTCCTATGGTGAGCATGAATACAGATCCCAAAGGAACAGCCTTCTGTGTTTCCATTGACGCACATCCAAAACATGGGACAACTACAGGTATATCAGCTTTTGATAGAGCAAAAACGATAAGATTGGCCATCAGCGCAGAGGCCAAACCCTCCGATTTTGTAAGACCAGGGCATATTTTTCCTATAAGGGCTAAAGAAGGTGGTGTGCTGGAAAGAGCTGGTCATACCGAGGCTTCGGTGGACCTTGCTAAACTTGCCGGGCTTTATCCGGCTGGGGTGATATGTGAGATTATGAACAAAGATGGAACGATGGCGAGACTTCCTGAGCTTCAGACTTTTGCAAAAGCCTTTGGCTTAAAGATCATCACCATAGAAGATCTTATAAAGTATAGGTTAAAGAAAGATAGAACCATAGAAAAAATGGCAACCGCTACGCTTCCCACCGCCTACGGGACATTTAAGATCCACGCTTATAAAAACAAACTAAACGGCGAAGAGCAAGTGGCTCTTACGATGGGTGAGTGGAACGAAGATGAGCCTGTTTTGGTAAGGGTACATTCAGAGTGTCTTACCGGTGATGTGTTTAGATCTTTAAGATGCGACTGCAGATCTCAGCTTGAAGCTGCTCTTGAAACCATAGCAAAAGAAGGCAAAGGCGTTCTTATATATCTAAAAGGCCACGAGGGAAGAGGTATAGGTATAGTAAACAAGATAAAGCTTACGCTTTGCAAGAGCAAGGCTACGATACTGTGGAAGCCAATGAAAAAATTGGTTTTCCAGCGGATTTGAGAGAGTATGGAACTGGCGTTCAGATACTCCTTGATTTGGGGGTTAGGAAAATAAAGCTTTTAACCAACAATCCACGTAAGATAGTGGCTTTAAAAGGTTATGGCTTGGAAGTGGTAGAAAGAGTGCCCATAAGCATAAACCCAAACGAATGCAACAGAGTTTATCTCAATACTAAGAAAAATAAGTTAGGTCATATGTTGTGAAGCATGTCCTTATCAAGACCGTCGCCCTTTTCACGCTGGTGGCGGGATTTAGCATCTTTTATGTAGTTTATAAAACATTTAACAAATACACGATAAACATTCTTTATAAACTAAATCTAAAATACATAATAATGGCTCTTGGTATAGCATTTTTGTATCAGACTTTTGATGTGCTTAGCTCATGACTTTATCAAAAGCCCTAAACGTTAGATACTCTATTTTTTACGGTTATCTGATATCTTTTGTAAACACCTTTGGAGCCACCGTTACCCCTCTTCATATAGGTGGTGAGATAGCAAGCGTTTACATGCTAAAACGAAAAGGGGCGCATCTTCATAAAGTTATGAGTATAGTGACTATGAAAACTATGTCTGGACTATCGTTTTTTGTATTGGCTCTTCCCATAACGGTATTTTATCTTTACCAAAAACCAACGCTTGGATTTGAAGTGCTTAAAATCTTTTTGATATCTTTTGGTATTGGGCTTTTAACATATATAGGTTTAAGGATTTTTTTTAAAAGCAGCATACTAAGCCCAAAAAGAAAACTAAGCGTAAAATACACCCTAAGCAGATATATAGTAACGTTGAGGATTTTTTTAAGAATTAAGAAAAGCAGTGTGTTTTTGGCAATATTTTACTCTTCGATGCTTTATATATCGTTTCTTTTCATCGCACCAGTGCTTATAAGAGCTTTCGGTAAAAACGTTGATATACCAAGTTCTATGCTAAGGCAATTGGAGCTTCTTTACGGTATATACATGAGCCCAACCCCCGGTGGTGCTGGGGTAGGAGAAATAGGAGGGCTTGAGGTGTTTAAACCGTACTTAAGTTACTATGAACTTGGGCTTTTTGTGATACTTTGGAGGTTCGTAAGTCAATATTTTTCTGCCTTCATAGGCTGGGTGCTTATCCAGATAGTCCTTTTAAAAGAACATGAAAAAAAGACTTAGCCTGTATCTTGGCATTGGTTTCATCTACTCTTTTTGCTGTTATTATTGGATATTTTATACACTTTATAAGTTTGGTGAGATGAATATTGCACTTACAATAAGTCTTTCTTTGTTGTTTATCGTATCTGTTGATATATTTCAGTTTGGAGGCGTTTATTTGCTTCAAAAAATATACAATTTTAACATATACATGTTTCCAATATCTTGGATAAGCATGGAGTATCTTAGGGAGTTTTTTCCTTTTGATGGGTTTCCTTGGTATCCTATAGGAACAATAGTGGTGCATATTCCTCTCTTTAAATATCTACTGGCGTTTGTTGGGGTTTATGGGGTTGGACTTTTAATGATGTATGTTTTTATAGCTTTTAAAAGCAAAAAACAAAGTATAATAGTTTTATCTATACTTTTAACCCTTGGAGCGGTCTCTTACTTTTACAAAGAGCATGTAAAAAGCTTTTATCAGGATAAGAAAAGCCTAATAAAAGTGGCAGTCATACAACCAGATATAAAAGAAAATATAAAACTAAACTACATTCAGTTTGAAAAAGAGTCTTTGGTTTATTTCCCTCTTTTAGAAAAAGCCATATCCCAAAAAAGCAATCTGGTGGTGTTACCAGAATCGGCGTTTCCTTTTTTATACTCAGATTACGAAGATCCTGTTAGAGAGCTTTTTATGTATTATATAAGCAAAAATGAGGCTTCAAAAATTGGTTTTGTAGTGGGGCTTGTGGATATAAGATATAAAAACAACAAACCGCTTCCTACCAACAGCGCTTATAGTTTTTACAATGGCAACATGATAGATTATTATTCTAAGATAAAGCTGCTTCCTTTTGGAGAGTATATGCCCTATCCTTTTAAGTTTGCCAAAAGGTTTTTTGAGGCTATAAACGGTATAGATTTTGTGCCAGGTAAAAGTCAAAAACCCATAAACGTAGAGATAGACAACAAAATCTACAAAGCGGCTGTGCCAATATGTTTTGAACTAGATTTTTCTTCTTATGTGAGAACTCTTGCAAAGCACAGTGATTTTATCATAAACCTTACAAACGATGATTGGTTTGGACCCACGTTAGAACCCTATGAGCACAACGATCAGGCTATAGCAAGGGCTATTGAAAATGGAGCTTACCTTATAAGGGCCAACAACTCAGGGATATCAGCTATTATATCTCCTTTGGGAGAAGAAAAAACGCTCGGCGTTGGTAAAAAAGGAGTGCTTACAGGATATATAAAACCTTATAAGATAAATACACCTTTTGATATGTATGGTTATAAACCGCTTATTCTTGTAATATTTGGTGCAAATATATTTTATTTTTACAAGTTTTGGGCTTTTAGAAAAAGACATCAAAATATATGATACATATCTATGATCACCAGATCATAAAAATAGCTTTTAAACTAACATTACTCATAAAATATATCCAAAAAAATTATATTTTGTAGATTAAACGGAGGTCAATATGGCAGTAAAAGAGATTCTGGAAAAAATCAAAAATCTTGATTTAAAAGATTTGAACATCCAAGAGCCCACAAGTATCGTAAAGGACCTAAAAGTCTCTGAAGGTGTTATAAATCTAAAGTTAGCTGTGCCAGATGAAGTAAAAGAGCAAGTCAAAAGCCGCATTGAGAACATCATCAAACAGACCGATCAAAACCTAAGACCAAACATAGAGTTTGTAAAGGAAGAGCCCAAGAAAAACCCCTTCGAACAACCGGTTATAAGCAAAAGAAGCATAAAGGGGATAAAAAGAATTATACCTGTGGCAAGCGGTAAAGGTGGTGTAGGCAAATCTACCGTGGCTACAAACTTAGCCATAGCCTTGGGTAAACTTGGTAAAAGTGTTGGGCTTTTAGATGCAGATATATATGGACCTTCGGTGCCCACAATGCTTGGCACAAAAGGAGCAAGGCTAAGCGCAAACGTATTTAACAAGATTATACCCATTGAAAACCATGGGATCAAGATGATCTCTATGGGGTTTTTACTTCCCTCTGAAGACACACCGGTAATATGGAGAGGTCCTATTTTGATGCAGGCTTTAAATCAATTTTTGTTTGATGTGGATTGGGGACCTTTAGATTATCTTATCTTAGACCTACCGCCGGGCACTGGGGATGTGCAGCTTAGTTTAGCGCAAAACACTGCCATAGACGGTGCTGTGATAGTAACTACCCCTCAAGATGTAGCCCTTGTGGATGTTAAAAAAGCCGTATCTATGTTTAGAGAAGTACAGATACCCATAATAGGTGTAATAGAAAATATGTCTTATTTTGTTTGCCCAGATTCTGGTAAAGAATACCGAATATTTGGAGAAAGCAAAGTGCCCCAGTTTGTACAAACCTACAATATAAAGCTTTTAGGTTCAATACCTATAGAGCCCGATGTAACCAAATACGCAGATGAGGGTATGCCCATAGTGGAGGCCCTACCAGAATCAAGAACCGCAAAGGCTTTTATGGGTATAGCCAAGATAATAGACTCTATATATCAAGGAGGTAAATGACATGTTCTTCAAAAAAGCCGGTGAAAGGACCGTGTATTTAGATCACATAGCCACCACACCGGTGGCTCAAGAAGTGCTTGATGCAATGATGCCTTATTTTAGGGAGGTGTTTGGAAACCCTACTTCTTTACACAGTTTTGGCCAAGAAGCCAAAAAAGCTATAAACCAAGCCAGAGAAAAAATAGCTTATTTTATAAACGCCAAAAGCCCTGAAGAGATAGTTTTTACATCCGGTGGTATAGAAGCCAACAACTTAGCCATAAAAGGCATAGCCAAATCTTACGAAAAAAAAGGCAAGCATATCATCAGCACACCCATAGAGCATCATTCTATACTCCATCCTTGTAAAAACCTGGAAAAAGAGGGTTTTGAAGTCACTTATTTAAACGTAGACAAATATGGGCTCGTAGATCCTAAAGAGTTAGAAGAGGCCATAAGACCAGATACCATTTTGATATCAATAGGTCATTCCAACAGAGAAATAGGTACCATCCAAGATATCAAACAACTTGTTTCTATAGCAAAAGCCAAAAACCCAAAAATTATATTCCATAGCGATATAGCACCTTCTTGTGGCCATACACCTATAGATGTGCAAGAGCTTGGTATAGATGCAGCTTCTTTTACAGCCCATCTTATGTATGGGCCTAAAGGCGTTGGTGCTTTGTGGACGAAAAAAGGAGTAAAAGTAAAGCCTCTTATAGAAGGCGGTGTGCAAGAGCGTGGCATAAGAGCTGGAACTGAGAATGTGCCAGGTATCGTAGGCTTTGGGGCGGCAGCGGAGCTTGCTATGAAAGAAATGGACGATAGGGTAAAACGCCTTTCTTCTTATAGAGACAAAGTAAAAGCTGCCTTAGAAGAAAACCTTGACATGATAGAGTTCACCGGTCATCCCACCCAAAGGTTACCACATCATCTTTCTGTGATGGTGCATCTTATAGAAGGTGAGGCGATGCTTTTAAGACTCGATCTTCAAGGCATAGAAACAGCCTCTGGTTCTGCTTGTGTCTCCACAGCTCTAAAACAATCCCATGTTATAGCTGCCATAGGTATACCAAAAGAAGTTTCAAACGGCTCTTTGGTGTTTAGCTTTGGCAAAGACAACACCGACGAAGACATAGATTATGTTGCAAAAGAGTTTCCAAAAGTTATAAAGAAACTAAGAGAGATATCTCCCTTTGATCCCACAAACTGGGAAAATTACGTAAAATCAAAAAAATAAACTATCCATAGGGCGCCTTTCGGCGCCATTTATACAGCTTTTATGACAACGATCTTATATAAATTTTACTTATAATGTTATAATATATATTCATGGGTTTTATAGATGATAGATATTGTTAAGCTAAAAACGTTTACAACGGTGGCGGACCTTGGTAGTTTTTCAAAATCCTCGGATGTGCTATATGTTACACAACCAGCTATCACACAGCAGATAAAATCCTTAGAAAAAACCATAGGTTGCAGGCTCTTAAGAAGGCAAGGTGGNAAAATAGTCCTTACAGAAGAAGGAGAAAGGCTTTATCAAAAAGCTAAAATCCTCTTAGATAGCTACGATAACCTTGTAAAAGAGATGTCTCAACTAAAAAAAGACATAAAAGATACCCTTTACATAGGGTCAAGCCCAACATTTGGAGAATACAAACTACCAAAGCTTATAGTAGATTTCCAAAAGCTCTATCCCAGTATCACAGTAAAGCTTTACGTAGATACNTCAAAAAAGATAGAAGACGGTATTTTAAACGGNGTTATCAATGTAGGCGTAGTGGATAAAGATGTGGATGAAAAGATAAACAGTGTAGAGCTCTTTAGGGATGAGCTTGTATTGTGTGTTGGTAAAAACCACGAGCTTACACGTAAAAGCATCATAGATCCAGAGGAGCTTTATACTATAGACTTGGTGATGCGGGAAGCCTATTCTTGCACCAGAAAAGCTGTAAAAGAAAGTTTGGAATCTATGGGTTTAAATTTTGAGCTTTTAAATATAAAAATAGAAACAAACTCCATGATATCCATCGCAAACATAGTAAAATCTGGCTACGGAGCATCTTTTTTTCCAAAAAGCTCAATACAAAAAGACTTAGAACAAGGGGAGCTTATACCTATTAAAGTTAGAAACTTCANCGCTTATAAAGTGTTTAATATAATATACTATACAAATTTTGTAAAATCCGCTTTAGTGGATAGATTTATACAGTTTATACTATCTCACAAAGACAGCCTTGGAGAAGCGGTTGGTTTCAGATCCTAATTTAAGTCTAAAAGATATCGACGCTGTTATATTTGATGTGGACGGCGTTTTGATAGATGTAAGACCTTCTTACCATAGGGCTATTCATGAGACGTTTCAGTTTTATACCGGTAAACCTTTAGAAGAAGAAGATTTTATATTTGTAAAAAAGAAAGCTGGCATCAACAACGACTGGGAAAGCACTTCGGTGCTGATATTGATGGATAAAGGTTATATTTCAAAAGAAGAAGCACTAAATTATACTAAAAACCAAGAAACGCTCCAAAAAAAAATATTTACAAACCCTTATTTTGATTACAAAAAATTGGTGGATGTGTTTGAGGCTTTTTATAGAGAGTTTAGAAATCAAGAGAAGCTTCTTTTAGAAAAAAAATTTTTAGAAAACATAAAAAAGCGCTATAAAACCGGCATAGTGACCGGAAGACCAAAAGATGACCTGATGTTTTCTTTAAGACATTTTGATATAGAAAATATGTTTGATTTCATAGTGGATGACGATTTTACCCAAGATAAAACCAAAAGAAAACCCAACAAAGAAGCTTTAAGGTTTTGTACAAAAACCATATGCAAAAAGGGCGGGGTTTACCTTGGGGACACTATAAGCGATCTTAAGATGGCAAAAGATTACAACGCTTTTTATAAGCCTTTTGTTTATTATATTCACTGCGATTTTTACAACGACAAAAGCCCGATACCAAAAGAAGACGTATGGGCTGTGGTGAAAGATCAAAAAGAGCTTGAAAGTATCATATTAGGATGATTTTAGATTGTTTAGATAGCTAAGCAGTACCTGATAATGGAAGTTTATAAGAACAGTCTTTTCGTGGGATTGTTTTTTATCTTCTATCTTATCTGGGTGATTTTCTTTCATCATCTTTCTGTAGGCTTTTTTAAGAGATTCTTCAGTTAGTTCTTCCAAGCCAAAGAATCCCATGGAGCTTGATATTTTTGAGGAAAAACTTTTTGGATTTTTACAAAATCTCCAGTAGGTGGACACATAAGACTTCGTTATGGGTTTTCTAGAACAACAATAGCTGTCAAAACACTCCACCAGCTTGGAGTAAGACATATATTTGTGGAGGGTTTTTATGATAAACTTGTCAAACCACTCTTTTATAAACTCCTCTTCGTCCAGGTAGCGATACTCGTTATATAGCCTAAAAAACGAAGACTGAAACTCCGACAATCTATTTTGATAAACGTAATCTACTACCTTATCATAGAATCCCATTTTTGTCTTCGAAGATCTTTTCTATGTCTATTACGATGAGTATGCCGTTTTCCACTTGAGCTACATTTTTTACATAAGCGCTGTATCTTCCCACCATGGGGTTTGGCTCCAATTGATCTTCCCTTACTTTTATAACTCCGTAAATCTCATCCACTATGATACCAAGCTTGCCAAATTTCGTTTCTATGATCACTATCCTTTCAGACTCTCTGGTTTCTCTTAAGCCAAGGGTTTCTTTTAAAGAGACTATAGCCATTATCTCACCACGTATGTTTATGACCCCTCTTATGTGGCTTTTAGAAAATGGCACTGGCACTATATCTCTCATTTTCGTTATTTCCACCACCTTGGTAAGGGGTATACCCATTAGCTCACTTTCCAGATAAATAGCCAAAAACTCCAATAGGTTCGCCTGAGCTTTTTTGCCCTTTTGCGCAGGCGTGCTTTCCAACGCCGTTTGTTTGTCTGCTTTTAATATATTCGCCATAAAAACCTCCTCAATATTATATTAACATAATTTTACCAAAAAACCAATGTGTTGTGCAAGTTCGCCACATCGTGAACACATAAATTGTGGCATATTTATGCAAAAAAACTTATATCATTGATTTATGGGGCTTATGGTATAATTATATACTATATCTTTTTTCCAAAGGAGGCTTGATATGTATTATGTAGCTAAGGTTATAAATGATGAGTGCAGCAAATACAACTGCAAACAATGTACGCTTTTTTGTCCAGAACCAAACACCCTTATGTACTCTGATGATGAACATCATGCTTATGTGATTACAAATAGATGCAAAGGATGTGCTCTTTGCGTATACGTATGCTCTGATATGCTAAAAAGAAACGCTATAAAGATGGTGATGGCGGAAGCCCACGAAGAAGTGGCTTAATATAGCGTTTATGGAATTTTCAAAAGAGCAATTGGAGTTTTTATCAAATATATTTGAACAAGATATTACCAACGATAATTTTGATGAGATACTAAAAGCCAAAAACTATAAACTATACCAGTGTACAGGTTGCGGTAAACTTATACTTCACGATAACTACGAATTTTGGAACATAACCGAATGCTGTGATGATAACTCTAAAATAATGGATGACGGGACTTTGATGTGTGAGGTTTGCTATTCAAGGTCTTTGGAAAATATGATGAGTTGGTTAAACAGAAGACCTGAGTGGGCAAAAGAAGTGAAGTTTGATATAAAAAGGAGGGAATGATGCCAAAAGTAGCTGTGTTGTTGGCACCTGGTTTTGAAGAAGTAGAAGCTATAGCCCCTATAGATATATTAAGAAGAGGCGGTGTAGAAGTCTTGATAGTAGGTGTAAAAGATAAAGTCATACCAAGTGCCAGAAATGTAAAAATTGAAGTTGATGTAACCATAGATGAGCTAAAGGATGTAGATAACCTCGATATGATCATAATCCCTGGTGGTATGATAGGTGTTGAAAATCTCAAAAAAAGTGAAGAAGTAAAAAACCTTATAAATCAAATGAATGCTAAGAAAAAATATGTTAGCGCTATATGTGCAGGTCCTTTGGTGCTCAAAAATGCCGGTGTGGTGGAAAATAAGCATATTACCTCTCATCCATCTGTGAAGCTTGAGTTTAACGAACATCTATACAAAGAAGAATCTGTGGTAGAAGATGAAAATATATAAGCAGTAGAGGTCCAGCTACGGCTATGGTTTTTGGTTTTAGGCTTTTGGAAAAATTAACTTCAAAAGAAAAGGCAAAAGAAGTGGCAAAAGCGATGCTTTTTGATTATTAATATGGATTTTAAAAGCATAGAAAAAAAGTGGCAAGAACGCTGGGAAAAAGAATCTAAGNCCCAAGAACCCATAAACAAATTTTACGTACTTGAGATGTTNCCATATCCATCTGGAAAAATACACATGGGGCATGTAAGAAACTACACCATAGGAGACGCCATAGCCCGTATCAAAAGAATGGAAGGACATACTGTGCTTCATCCGATGGGATGGGATGCTTTTGGACTNCCNGCNGAAAACGCCGCTATAAAAAACAACTTAAGNCCNGATATCTGGACTTATCAAAACATAGATTATATGAGGGCGCAGTTAAAATCTCTTGGTTTTTCTTACGATTGGGANAGAGAAATTGCCACTTGCAATCCAGATTATTATAAATGGAATCAGTGGATTTTTTTAAAGATGTATGAAAAAGGCGTAGTTTATAGGAAAACCGCCACNGTGAACTGGTGTCCTCACGATCAAACGGTGCTTGCCAACGAGCAGGTAATAGATGGTAAATGCTGGCGATGTGGTACTCTTATTGTCCAAAAAGAAATTCCCTCTTGGTATATAAAGGTTACAGATTACGCTGAAAGGCTTTTAAAAGATTTGGAGCTTTTAGAAGGAAAATGGCCTCAAAAAGTAATTATGCAGCAAAAAAACTGGATAGGAAAAAGCGAAGGGGCTTTGGTAAAGTTTCCATTGGAAACAAAGCTAAAAGATTTTGAATATTTGGAAATTTTTACCACACGTATAGATACTATATTTGGGGTTAGTTTTATGGCTATAGCCCCAGAACATCCACTGGCCAAAGAGGTATCCAAAGAAAACCAAGCTGTAAAAGATTTCTTACAAAAAATGTCTCATATATCTACAAGAGAAAGGGGTACCGCATCTGTTAAAGAAGGAGTTTTTACAGGCCTATACGCCATAAATCCTGCCAACGGCAAGAAAATACCCATATACGTGGCAAATTATATCCTCTTTGAATATGGAACAGGTGCCATAATGGCAGTGCCCGCTCACGATCAAAGGGACTTTGATTTTGCCAAAGCTTACAACCTTGATATAATACCTGTTGTTAAACCCCAAAACGACAACCATGATTTTGATGAAAAAGCTTACGAAGAAAAGGGCATTCTTATAAACTCTGGAGATTTTGATGGACTTTCTTCCGATGAGGCAAAAGAAAAAATTTTAGAGTTTTTAAAAGCCAAAAACTTAGCCACCAAAAAAATCTCTTACAAGATAAAAGATTGGAATGTATCAAGACAGCGCTACTGGGGAACCCCTATACCTATGATACATTGTCAAAACTGCGGTATAGTGCCTGTGCCTTACGAAGATTTGCCTGTCCTTCTTCCAAAGGATGTAAACTTTACAGGATACGGAAACCCTTTAGAACAATCTGAGAGCTTCTTAGATACCACCTGTCCAAAATGCGGTGCCAAAGCAAGAAGAGAAACAGACACTATGGATACGTTTTTTGATTCCTCTTGGTATTTTTTGAGGTTCACAGATCCAAAAAACGACAAGCTTCCCTTTGATAAAGATATAGCCAATAGATGGATGAATGTGGATATATATATAGGCGGTATAGAGCATGCGGTGCTTCATCTTCTTTATTCGAGGTTTTTTGAAAAGTTTTTATACGATATAGGCCTTATAGACCATATAGAGCCTTTTGATAGGCTTATCACCCAAGGTATGGTCCTAAAAAAATGGGTAAGTATAGGAAAACTCTTAGAACATCTTGGACTTTCCGAAGAAGATGATATAGAGCTTCTTAAAGAAAAGTTAGAACATCTAAATATATAAACAAATTAATATATTTTATAAAAGAAAAATGAAATCTTAATGAAAAATTAACAATTCTTTTTTATAATAAAAGCATCAAAACTTAAGGAGGTTTCGTATGAAAAAGAAGCTATTACTGGCTCTATCGGTTTTTGGTATGGCTATGATACCCCTTCATAGCGCCGATGCTATCTTATTAAAAGCAAACGACAACGAGTTTGCAAACGTAGGTCTTAAGCTTGCCATCTGGGCTCAAAACAACGGCAAAGTTACCACCAACGACCAAACCAGCACCAACTTCTCGGTGGAAAACGCAAGGCTTTATTTTTCAGGCCAAATAAACCCAATAGTCCAATTTGGCGCAAACCTTGATTTTGCAGACAACACAGC
>JGI24721J44947_10009790_pt1 | contig 12257 bp, 10 predicted proteins | sample YelNatPaOPGAMG01_FD_44947 | JGI IMG/M metagenome (IMG submission 44947)
TCCGTGTAGGGGGAGTCATAATCCCACCGGCCACCCAGGTTGATGGTCAGGTTCCGGGCGATGCGCCAGTCATCCTGGATGTAGAGGCCATAGTAGTGGTTGCCCCAGGCTGGCGTGGGATTAAAGGGCGAGCTGCCGCTGGCCGGGTACCCAAGCAAGAACGACGCCATGGCGTTGCCCGAGCCTGCGTCCGCCGTGGCATAATCCCTTTGGGTGAAGCCCCGCGTGAAGCTGAACGTGGCGAACGAGTAAGCCGGCTGGTTGTCCAGCAGTACGCGGAACTCTCCGCCGAACTTGATCGAGTGCCGCCCGGCCACGCGATTGGCCGCGACCGTCAAATACCAATTGGTGCTGGTGTCGTGATTGTTCCCACCCTGTCCAAATCCAGTGTAGTCTGTGAAACTCAAAGTCGGAAAGAACTGGCCCTGCGCCTGTCTCACCTGATCGGCAGGAAACCCCAGCGTCACCGGGTCGAAGCCGCCGCCGTACATAAAGTTGGCAAAATCGTGCTGGGTGAAACCAAATCGCGTGCTCACCACCATCGCCGACGACAGCGTGGAGGTCAACTGCAAGCTGGCCCCCTGGTTAAACCTCTGGAAGTTGTTCGGTCCCATCACGGGCTTGGGCCAGCCATAGTCTGGCCCCGTTTGCCAGCGCCGGTTGCGGACATACATTCCGGCCAGCCTGTGCCGGCTGCTCAGCACCTGGTCGATCTTTGTGGTGTAGGCGTTGTAGCGCTCCCGTGTCACCAGGCCGCTCTGTGGACTGTAGTTCTCGAAACCCTGCGCATTGGGGGTGAAGTTGGGCTTGGGAATATAATCTAGGATTTTCATCGCCACAGGGTCAATTCTGTCCGGCGGGAGCTTGTTGCCAGGAAATGGGATCCGTATGTTCGCTCCTCCACCCTGCCCGGTGGTCAACGGATCGTAAATGATGATCGGGCTGCCGTTGCTCTGGTGCAGATCGGAGAAATCTCCCGTCCGGTTCAGCAACGACGGCACGGTGTGCAGCGGATTGTTCGGAATGTTCTGCTTGATCGCCTCCCAGGAAAACAGGAAGAACGTCCGGTTGCGGCCGTCGTAAAGTTTGGGGATGTAGACCGGACCGCTCGCCGTCGCGCCGGGCTGATTCCAAATGAAAGGCCCGCGCGGTTGCCCTTGCCGGTTCGCCTGAAACGTATTGGCGTTCAAGACCCGGTTTCGATGGTATTCATACACCGAGCCGTGCAACTCGTTGGTGCCGCTCTTCAACGTGGCGCTGATGACGCCNCCCCCGGTACGGCCGTATTGCGCGTCATAGTTGTTGGCCAGAACGCTGAGCTCTTCGGTTGCTTCCGGAGGCGGGACAAAACTCAAGCTGTTGGCGCGGCCCCGTTCCGTGTTCGTATTGGGAGCGCCGTCCAACAAGTACTCATTGGTGAAAGCCTGCCCGCCCGCGATACGGATGGCATCCATGCCTCCGTTGTCGTAAGGACGGTCCGTGATGCTGCCTTGAGGATTGATGTGCAGCACCCCCGCCCCGTGATAGGCGAGGGTGTAAGGATTCTTTCCCAACAGAGGCAGGTCCGCAATTTTGCGCGCATCCAGCGTGGTTGCCCGGATGGCATTNGTCGTATTCAGCAGCTCCGCTGTAGCGCTCACCGTAACCTGCTCGGTGATGGCCCCGATCTGAAGCTTGAAATCCACCTGCTGCCGGGCTCCGATCCCCAGCTCCACCAGCTCCCGCACCGCAGCCCGGAAACCGGGTGCCGTGACGGTCACCGAATAACGCCCGGTGTTCAAGAACGGCAATACATACAGGCCGGCTTCGTTCGTTGTCGTTCGGGTCTCTACGTTCGTCGCCAGATGCCTGGCGACTACCGTAGCGCCNGGGACCGCCGCCCCTTGTGGGTCGACTACGGTCCCAGTGATTGTACCTCTGGACTCCTGAGCGAGACAGACTGTGCTGGCCGTCAGGAGCATCAACACTGCCCAGAGCCTTACTGTCATGGAATTCTTCCTCCTGGTGACACATGGCAGGATTGCTGGGGCCCCCTGGCAGAGTGGTCAGAGTTGAGGACTTTAGATTTTCGATACTCAACGCAAGCCGCGCTCCCTCCCTCTGGCTGGGCCCACCACGATCCTTTGGCCGTTTCTGTACCCACCGATCCCCCACTCGGCTACAGTCGGCGATAAACGTCGATGGCCAAATTATAGGGCGGGCCCACCTCTTTGTCAACGAAAACCCTCTCCGGTTAAGCTATAAAGAAGCCCGGCGCTGTTAACTCGCGAGATGTTCGCGCTCCTTGGAGAGGTTCATGCGCTTCGCAGCCAAGCTTCACTTCGCTGTCGTATGGTTCGGCTTGTGCCCACTTCTACCCCGCGCTTCGGCCCAGCCCATTAGCCTGCATCCATCCAACCCGCGCTACTTCCTCTTTCGAGGCCAACCTACGGTCCTGGTCACCTCCGGCGAGCACTACGGCGCTGTCATCAACCTCGCCTTCGACTACAAGCGCTACCTGCGAACCCTCGCCGCGGACCGGCTCAACCTCACCCGCGTCTTCAGCGGCGCTTACCGCGAGGGCCCCAAGGCCTTCGGCATCACCGGCAACACCTTGGCCCCCGCCCACGATCGTTTCATCGCTCCTTGGCCGCGCACGGACGTTCCGGGCGCGGTGGACGGCCTCGGCAAATTCGACCTGGAGCGGTGAAATGAAGCCTACTTCGACCGGCTCAAGGACTTCCTCCGCGAAGCCGACCGCTTGGGCATAGTGGTCGAATTTACCCTCTTCTGCCCCTACTACCGCGACGAGATGTGGGAGCTCAGCCCCCTGAACGCCCGCAACAACATCAACAAGATCGGCAACTACGGCCGCACCGAGGTCTTCCAAGGCAAGGATCCGGACATGCAGCGCGTGATGGACGCGCTTGTGCGAAAGATCGTCGCCGAACTGCGCGAGTTCGACAACGTGATGTTCGAGATCTGCAACGAGCCTTACGTATACAACCTGGTGCCCTCCGCCTGGGAACGCCACATCGCGAGCGTCATCGCCGAAGCGGAGGCGGACCTTCCCCCGCACCAGCGCCACTTGATCACTCAAAACATCGCCAATGGCGCCAAGAAGGTCGTGGATCCCGACCCCCGCGTCTCCGTATTCAACTTCCACTACGCGCGCCTGACCGAACCTGTCGCGCTTAACTGGGACCTGAACCGGCCGATCGGCTGCAATGAGACCGGATTCGACGGACAGGCGGACTCGACCTACCGCGTCCAGGGCTGGGACTTCCTCCTGTCCGGCGGCGCCCTGTACAACAATCTGGACTATTCCTTCACCGTCGGTCATGAGGATGGCAGTTTCGTCAATCCGCCCACACAACCGGGAGGCGGCAGCGCCCAGCTTCGCTATCAGCTCCGCATCCTACGGGATTTCATGGACTCCCTCGATTTCGTACGCATGCGCCCCGCCCCAGAGTTGCTGCGCCGAAAGTCCCGAGCCGCCGGAACAGTCCGGATTCTGGCTGAGTCCGGCAAGCAGTACGCCATCTACATCCATCAGGCGGAAATGCGCAAACAGCAGCGCGGCAGCCGCTACCACCTGGACCCTGGCCCGCGGAAGGCGACTCTCGAGCTCGATCTTCCGCCAGGCGAGTTCCGCCTCGAATGGTGGGATACCAAGACCGGCCGCCAGCTCGCCCAGGAGTCATTCCGGCACAAGGGCGGTCCTCGCGCCATCTCTTCGCCGCGATACGCCGAAGATATCGCCGCAAAGATCTGGGTCCCCTGAACCACGCAATCCGCGCGGGAAATTGAACCGCCAACCTCCTCGGAGGACCCTCATCGCTGGAGTCGTGTGCCGGACTTCGCAGCCTGTTGACAACACGCCTCCGCCCCATTACCATGGTTTCAACACTGAGAAAGGAGGTGATCCAGCAACAATGATATCCGGCAGTAGTACCCAGCGCGAGGTGGCTGGCGGTTAGCGCACCAGTCCGAACGTTCACGGCGCCGTTTCAGTGGCGGAGCCATGGTTCCTGTGAACCGGCTGCCTCGGCGCGATTCCTAAAGCCTCAGGATCTCTCCTTTGGCTACCGGCCCCCGCACGGCCGCAGCGGCCTGCGGGGGCTTTCCATTTGCGTGCTATACTGAAGTTTTCATTNGCCTAACGAAAGGATTTTCCCAGGCATGAAGGAAGGGATTCATCCACCCTATCAGGAAGTGAACATCATTTGCGCCTGCGGGCACAGCTTCCGCACCCGCTCCACTCATAAAGGCGATATCCGCGTGGAAATCTGCTCCAAGTGCCACCCGTTCTTTACGGGCAAGCAGAAGCTGGTCGACACGGCGGGACGCGTGGACCGCTTCCAGCGCAAATACGCCAACCTCAAGAAACAGTGAGGGCGCCCGTCAGGGCTTTGGCGGCTTGGCGGCAGGCGTGCCGCCCGCATTCTTTTCCCGCTCGCGCCGCCGCTTTTCCATCTCGATGCGCCGCTCCTCCAGCATCTTGGCGTATTCCTTGCGCTGCTCCTCATTGAGGATCGCCTCGATTTCCGCCCGCTGATCCTTCAGGATCGCCTCCACCTCCGGGCCCATCAGCTTCCGCACTTCGGCGTCCGCCCGCCGGCGCACCTCGTCCACCCTCTTGCGGGACGCATCCATGATCTGATCCAGCTGCCGCACCTGTTCCTCGTCCAGCTTCAACCGCTCCTTCATCGTTTGGATGAAGCGCGCGCGAAAAGCCACCGGCCCTTCCTTCTTCAACCGGGTCTCTGGCGGGGTTTGTTTAAGGTCGTAATAGCGATACGCAAGCGCGCCCACCACCACACCGCTCGCAAACACCCCCAAAAGTTGCAATACAACCCAGTACTTAGCGCGCTTCACTGATAGTGGTCCCCTCCACCCACCTCATAAAGGCTAANCTCGAAAGAAGATGCAGCNTCCGCGGNGGACGCNTCCGCCAAGGCTTCCACATAACTCTGCGTGTAGAATACAGGCGTGGTCCGGCTCGTCGTTTGAAGCACCACCAGCAANAGGCAGATGGCGGCTGCCGCCGTGATCAACGCCCGGCTCAGCCGGGCGAAACTATAGGACACCGACCGNCGCGCCTCGATCTTCTCCCACAACCNCGGCATGAAATTCGGGCTGGGCTCCGGCGGCTCGCACGCCTCGCGGTAGGCGGCAAACAGCCGGTCCAACTCCCGTTCCAGCTCCTCCGCGGAATGATTGCGCAATTCNTCGTTCCACATTTTGCTTACTCNCGGGCGCCGCTCGCGGCTGCCCCCCGCTGGCTGGCCAACGCCTTCAGCACACGCTGCCTTGCCCTGAACAGGCGGACCTTCAGGGCATTCTCATTCACGTGATAGATCTGCTCCAACTCTTTCAAGGATAGCCCTTCCACTTCCTTCAAAATCAACAAAGCCCGGTCCGCCTCCGACACCGCCGCCAGCAAGCTCTGCACGTATTCCCGGGTGCGGTCCTTTTCGACCTCTTCCCGGCGCTTGAGTCCGCCCGCCGCCGCGTCCGCCATCTGGACCGCTTGTTCCGACAGGTCGGCCATCCTCAGCTCCCCGCGCCTGCGCTGCTTCCGCAAATAATCATAGGCCGCATTCACCGTTAACCGGTACAGCCAGGGCTCAAAGACATCGGGCGTCCTCAACTGNTCCAAAGAAAGATACAACCGGAGGAAAACCTGCTGCCCGACGTCCTCTACATCCTCGCGCCTCCCAATCAGCCGGGCGATCGCGCCCAATACCCGCCTTCGGTACGCGAGCACGATCTGATTGAACGCCGCATCGTCTCCCTCTCGGGCGCGTTCAATNAGCTTAGCATCCACCAACATGCCACGCCTTATTCCGGCCGGCACTTGGGCGCTCCAGCAGCCGCCTTGCCTGCCAGGGATCCGTCCAACCAGCGCGATCGCACTCGACGCCGCCACCGCCTTCCTCCAGCCGTCAACCGCGGCCTCAACTGCAATGGCGAGTCCATACTCCCATAGGTTACAAGGGATTCGAACAAAAGGCAAAGGCCGCCNNCTGGCGTCTGGAACAACCCCGATACTTCAATGAATATAAAGGGCNTATTGGNCCACCTCCGGACCCGCCCGCTTTCCCGGCGCTTCCCTCATCGCCTCCGCGCCAGCAGCCGCCCGATCAGCTTCCGCTCCCCGTAAAAGTCACTGATGTCCAGGGTCTCGCTGTAGCTGACAATCTCAAAATCCCGGAACAACTCCGGCAGTTCCCCCGGCATTAGATCCCCCGGAATCCGTGGATGCCGTTCCGGCGGTTGGTGCATCTCGATCGGCATCTCCACCAGTACGTGCCCGCCCGGCCTGACCGAAGCCTTGATCCTCCGCAACAGCCCGGCATCATCGTACGGAATCGGCGCATAAACCAGCAGCAACAGGTCCCAGCGGTCGGTTCCGTAATCAAACTCGAAGGCATCCGCCTGAATGGCATTCAGCGGAACTCCGTCCCTCTGCGCTGTGCGGCGCGCGATCTCCAGACCCTTCTCTGAGATGTCAAACGCGGTCACGTCCCAGCCTTTCTGCGCCAGGTAGACCGCATTCCTTCCCTGCCCGCAGGCGACCACCAAGGCCGCGCCTTTCCGAAGCGAGGACGCGGTCCGCGTTAGAAACTCATTCGGCTGCTGCAAGAAGGGCGGGTTGGGGAGAGAATACAGCCGGTTGAACTCCCTCCGGGTGATTTCCAACTGGATCCGATGCGCCAGCTTGTGTCCGAGGTAACCCTTCTGCCCCAACAGCAGTAAGGCTAGCGCCGCAGCAGCGGCAAGACATAGCACAGCCGCTGCCCAAACCGCTGGCCTCAGGAGGCGGCGCTTCGTGGCGGCTTGCGCCTCAGAAGGTTGAAGCCCGGAGACGAGCATGTTTTGCGCCTTCTATGACCTCTACTCTTCATAAGACTGCCGCCCAAAATGGGAAGTTACCCTACGATTAGGCTCTTTTCATAGTGCCGTGGACTCATCCGTTCAGAAAACGCTTCCCAAAGAGGCCCGGCGCTTGCCCCATGGCCGGATAGGCCGCCACGGTGAGCTAACTCTCAGTGGAACTCCCCCTTGCCGGCCAGATCCAGGCCCTCGTGCGGTCGCTCGCCGCCCCCGCCAGGCGCGCTCTCTGGCAGCCTCCCTGCCCTTGGTTTACGCCTTCCGCAAAACCCCGCCTCGCCGGTCGACCGCGCGTTCGCCCACGGGCCGGGGCGTCCAAAAGTCCTGCCAGCGCAGCTTGCAAGCCCGCACCATCTCCAGGCCATACTCGCACCGTCCCAAGTCATTAGGGCCGGTGTTGTTCGTCCCAAACGTGAACAGTACGCCTTCATCCTTGGCCATGCGGATGAACTTCTCCGATGGCAGCCCTTTACTGTTAATCTCGAGCGCAATGTCGTTCGCCTTAACCGCCCGGATCACCCGCCGCATCCGTTCCTCGGTCCACAGCGCGTCGTATCGCGGCGCGATCTGCGCCGGAAGATATGTTGGATTCGCGTAAATATCTACGGGCTCTTTCTCCAGGATGCCCACAATGCGGTCCACCAGCGTGTCCATGAACTCCTGCGGATCGGAAATCGTCCCTACTTCGTCCGCGATCCACAGGCGCATGCGCTTGCCGCGGTTGTCCGTCCAGGTCATCGCGTCGGTGAAAACGTAATCAAACAGGCCCACGGCGGCGGGCGTGACATACGTGACCCACTCCCTGCCCTCCGCCTGCAAAGCCGTGTAAACCGGCGCNCCCTTCAGGCTCTCGGCAAANTCCTTCAACGCCTCATCGCTTTTCGCCGGAAAGTTCAAACCGCAGTTGACCGCCAGCCCGTAAAAGATGCCCGTGGCGCGCGAGCGTTCGAGCACTTGTTCCAGCGCCATCCCGGGCCGCAAATGGGCATGGTAGTCGACCACCGGATAATTCTGCGCCGAAAGTTCCAGCAACTGGCGGGCGACCTCGTCGCTGGCGGCCGCAACCGCTCCCGGAACCGTGATATCGTCTGGCAGCGGCCGCACCCGGATCTGGCGGAACGCCACCCGGGAGCCCGGATCGTGCCCTTGCAAAGCGAAGGTCCCCGAGCTCAGGACCCTCCCTTGACCGTCGCCCGAGGCCACCAAAGGCGGGTCCGGCTCAGTGTAGTCCACCACCAGCGCGTCCTGGACCCGAACCTGAATGTTCTTGCCCCGCACCAGAATCCGGATCCGGAACCACTCGTTGTCTTTCACCAGGGACTTGTACTGGTTCCGCACGCCGTACAGCGAGCCCGTCTTTTTGTACTCGCGGTAACCGCCCTCTCCTTTGTGCGTGTTATTGAGCTGAACCTCGAATCCCTTCGACGGCCACCCGCTCTCCTGCCACGCCGTGTGGAAGTAAATTCCGGAATTGGACCCCGGCCACAACATCACTTCCGCTTCCAGTTCGAAGTTTTTGAACTGCGCATTGCGCACCGGACCGGCGTAGAACAGATGCGAGCGCGGCCCGCTGGCTGTCAGCGCTCCTCCCTCGACCCGCCACGTGGACGTGCTTTCCGCCGCCCTCCAACCTTTGAGGCTCTTGCCGTCAAACAGTGGAATCCAATCGCTCGAAGCAGCCCGCAAAACCCCGGCGGCGGTGGCCGCCAGCGCCGCTCCCGAGAAGGTTCTTCGTGTCATTTGTTCAGTATTCATGGAGAATTAGACCCGAAGGTCAATCTATCACGTCCGTGCGGAGAACGGCGGACACCAATGCCTCCGGCCGCGCCCCGGACCGCGGCCGGACGTGGATCGCCTCCACGACTCGCGAACGAAGAGCGGCTCTCAAGCCCCTCTCGTCACTTCGCCGCCGGAACAAACCGGTTGTAAAGCCAGGCCAGCAGAGCGCCCAGCACCGCGCCGGTGACCAAACCGTACGCCAGCCCGACCAGGCTGCCCAGGTAGCTCACGTGGTAGCCCGGATACACCACCGCCAGATGCCCCAAATGTTCGCCGGCTCCGCGCACGGCGGCCAGTAACGTCGCCAGAAACAGCACCGCGCCGCACAATACGGCGCCTGCGAATGCCATCGCCTTCTCGCTCAAACTCATGACCAAAGGCCCTCCATCGATGAAGTCCATAAAGCCATGCCTCCCATGCCGTCCCGCCGGACACCTGGAAGTATACATCCGGCCGGCAATCGTTGACACGGAAAACTTCACTCGAACCGAACCCCTCCGCTCTGACGCGCAGTGGAGCCGACAATCCCGCCTCTCCGCGCTACACTAAACCTTTCGAACCGGATCCCTTTGCGTCAGACGCTACAACTTCTCTATCCCAGGCTTCGAAAAGCCGCCGCGCAACTGCCCTACCTGCACGCACCCTCGCCTTGGTCTGGCAAGCGTCCGCCGGCTGGACGACTGCCTGGGCCGCCCTGCTGGTCGTCCAAGGGCTGCTGCCGGTCGCCACCGTCTACTTGACCCGCGCCGTCGTGGACCGCATGGTGGTGGTCTTCCGCACCCAGGGCGACCCGGAGGCGCTGCGCGCCGCGGCTGGGCCCGCCCTGGCCATGGCCCTGGTCCTGCTGCTCTCCGAGGGGCTCCGCGCCGTGGCAAGCTACATCCGCACCGCTCAAGCCGACCTGGTCCAGGACCACATCACCGCGCTCATTCACCGTCAATCCGTCCAGGCCGACCTCGCTTTCTACGAATCCCCCGAATTCTACGACCACCTGCACCGGGCTCGCGCCGAGGCTGCTTACCGTCCGGTAGCCTTGCTGGAAACGCTGGGCGGCCTGCTCCAGAACGGACTGACCCTGATCGCCATGGCTGCTGTGCTCAGCGCTTTCAGCCCCTGGATCCCCGCTCTCCTGCTCCTTTCTACGCTGCCCGCTCTGCTGGTCGTGCTGCGCTATGCCGTCGAGCAACATCAATGGCGCCGCCGCGTGACCCCCGACGAGCGCCGCACTTGGTATTACGACTGGCTGCTCACCTCCTCCGACACCGCCGCCGAACTCCGCCTGTTCGGCTTGGGCGAACACTTCCACAATCTGTACCAGGCGCTTCGCGCCCGTCTCCGCCGCGAGCGCCTGGATCTGGCCCGCCGCCAGAGCCTCGCCGAACTCGGCGCGGGCGCCGCGGCGCTCGTGCTATCGGCCGGCGCCCTGATCTGGATGGCCTGGCGTGCCGTCCGCGGGCTGGTTTCCCTCGGCGATCTGGCACTGTTCTACCAAGCCTTCCAGCAGGGACTCCGCCTCATGCGCGCCATGCTCGAAAACGTCGGCCAGCTCTATTCCAACATCCTCTTTCTCGGCAACCTCTACGAGTTCCTGGCTCTCCGCCCCAAGGTCGTCAGCCCTCCGGAGGCTCTGCCGGCCCCCAGGCCCTTGCGGGACGCGGTGCGTTTCTCCAATGTCTCCTTCTGCTATCCCGGCAGTGAACGCCCCGCCCTGGATGGTTTCGACCTCACCGTGCCCGCCGGAACCATCGCCGCCGTCGTCGGCCCGAATGGCGCGGGCAAGACAACCCTGCTGAAACTCCTGTGCCGTTTCTACGATCCGCAGTCCGGCGTCATCCAGATCGACGGAACCGACCTGCGCAGCTTTTCCCTCGAGGATCTCCGCCGCAATCTCACCGTGCTCTTCCAGCAGCCGGTCCGCTACAGCGCCACGGCCCGCGAGAACATCGCCCTAGGCGACAGCGCCTCGGCCCCTTCGGAGCTTTCGATCCGCCAGGCCGCCCAGGCCGCCGGCGCCGAAGAGTCCATCTTGCGCTTGCCCCACGGCTACGACACCCTGCTCGGCAAGTGGTTCGAAGAGGGCGCCGAACTCAGCACCGGCGAGTGGCAACGCCTGGCCTTGGCCCGCGCGTTTCTCCGTCCCGCTCCGCTGATCATCCTCGATGAGCCCACCAGCTCGATGGATCCCTGGGCCGAAGCCGACTGGCTGGACCGTTTCCGCCGCCTGGCCCAAGGCCGCACGGCGCTGATCATCACTCACCGCTTCACGACCGCGAAGCTGGCCGACGTCATCCACGTGATGGAAGCCGGCCGAATTTGCGAATCCGGCACGCACCGCGAGCTCGTGGCCCGCGGCGGACGCTACGCAAACTGGTGGGCGGCGCAGAGGATCGCATGAATCGCGAAGCCGCCTTCCTGCTCGCCGCCGTGCGCCGCTTTCTGCGGCCCCAGTGGCCGCTGCCCGCCACGCAGGATCTGGACTGGGATCGCTTAGCCTCCCTGGCCGCCGCGCACACCGTAATCCCGCAGCTCTACGTGGCCGTGAAAGACTCTCCGGTTCCCCCGGACTGGCTCGGCCGCCTGCGCGAACAGTTCGAGGCCGCCGGGCGTTTCAATCTGGCCCTGAGCTCCGAGCTCGTCCGCTTGCTGTGGGTTTTTGAGCGCGAGGGAATCGCCGCCGTCCCCCTCAAGGGCCCCGCCCTGGCCGTCGCCCTCTACGGCAACCTCGCGCTGCGCGCCTCCTCCGACCTCGACCTCTTGATTCATCCCCGCGACTTCCCCCGGGTACGCTCCCTGCTCGCCTGCAACGGCTACCGCCAGACCTCCGTGCAGCACTGGCCCGGCGACGCGCCCGTCCGCGCCCGCGAGCGCCAGATCTCTTTTCTGGACGCCTCCGGCGCTTTTAGCGTAGACGTCCACTGGCATCCGCTCCCCACCTACATCCCCGAGAACTTCGCGCCGGCGCGGATTTGGGACACCCTTCAGGGCATCACCTTGGGAGGACGCAAGTCCGCACGCTCGCCCCGGCCTACCTGTTGCTGTATTTGTGCGCGCACGGCGGCAAGCATGGCTGGGAGCGCTTGGCCTGGATCTGCGACCTGGCTCGCCTGCTGCAACGGGAGCCGGAGCTGGACTGGAATGCCGTGCTTGCGGAAGCACGCCGCACTCGCACGCGGCGAATGCTTGCCGCGGGGTTGTTGGTGGCCGGCGATCTTCTGGGCTCGGACTTGCCCTCCCCTGCTGCTCGTTTTGTGGCCGAAGTCCCGCAAGCGCGCGCGCTGGCCAATGACGTTTGGTCGCGCTTCGAAAGCAACACGCCCATCCCTACCCCAGCCCTGGACATGACCGGCTTCTGTCTCAGACTTTTCGACACTCCCGGGCAGCGGCTGCGCCTGATCTTCGGCACCTGGATCGGTCCCTCCGAGGCGGATTACCGGGCCTTGAAGCTGCCTCCTTTCCTGTTCCCCCTTTACTACGCCTACCGGCCCTTGCGGTTGGTCGTCCGGCGCTTGCTGGGCCGTTCGCGCTGGTAAACGGAATCTCCGCCCGCCCCTCTTGTGGAGCAAGCATGTGATGTGGGGCCGGCTTTCTAGCCTGGGCGCCCT
>JGI24721J44947_10009793_pt1 | contig 12255 bp, 20 predicted proteins | sample YelNatPaOPGAMG01_FD_44947 | JGI IMG/M metagenome (IMG submission 44947)
CGGGGGCCTGCCTGGACGTCTTCGAGGAGGAGCCCACCAAAAACCTGGAGCTCCTCTCCCTCCCCCAGGTCATACCCACCCCGCACCTGGGCGCCTCCACCTTGGAATCCCAGAGAAACATCTCCCTCATCCTCGCGGAAAGGATAAGAGAGCTGAAGGAGGAGGGGAAAGGATGAGCCAAAGAAGGGAGCCCTCGGTGGTGAGGATACCCAAACCCACCAAGCTGGCCAGGGCCAGGGCGCTGGGGTACAAGGCCAAACAGGGGGTGGTGGTGGTGAGGGTGAGGGTCAGGAAGGGAGGGAGGAGGAAGCCCAGACCGGTGAGGGGAAGGAAGCCCCGAAGGATGGGCGTTCTGAAGTTTACCCCCGCCAAGAGCCTGCAGTGGATGGCGGAGGAGAGGGCGGCCAGGAAGTACCCCAACCTGGAGGTCCTCAACTCCTACTGGGTGGACTCCGACGGCAGGAGCGAGTACTTCGAGGTGATAATGATCGATCCCCACCACCCGGTGATCAAGAGCGACCCGCAGCTTTCCCGGATAAAGGCCTGGGGAAGGGCCTTCAGGGGGCTCACCTCGGCGGGCAGGAAGAGCAGGGGGCTCTAGCCCCCAAAGGGTTTTTCTCCAGGCTCTTCCCAACTTTTGGAATGGGGCCCCCCTTCAGGGAGGTTCTGGTGAGGGTGCTCGTCCACGCCACCGAAGACGAAAACAGGCTGGGGGGGGTACTCAGAAACCTCCTTCCCCAGGGGGTGGAGCTCCAGAGGACCGAACTCGAGGGACATCACGGCAACCCCGTGCTTCTNCTGGAGGCCAGGATAAAGGGAAAGAAGGAGGTGGAAGGCCTGCTTTCCCTCCTCCTCCCCAGGCTGGAGGGANGTTGGTCCTGGAAACCCCGGAAGGGAGAAAAACTCTACCTCAGGCTCGACAAGCAGCAGGCCTGCAGGGGAAGATGGGTGCTGGGAAAGGGGGACGAGGTGATACATCTCACCCTCAAACCCAGGGGCTACCCGTATGGGGAAAGGAAATCCTCCAATTCTGAATCTCCGGGGGAAGGGGGTTGAAGGGGAAGCTCAGGAGAAGGTACCTGATTTTGGAACTTGGCGGAGGGGGGAAGGAAAACCTGCTGGAGAGACTTGGTCCCCACCGCTCCGCACTGAAGCTGATCCCCCTAGGGCCCCGTCTGCTGCTCCTTCGCTGCAGCCACCTCCAGGTGGAGGAGCTGAGGAGGTCTCTGGAATCGGGGGAGGGGAGGGTCTTGGGAGTCTCCGGAACGATAAGGGGGGCCAGGAGGATCCTGGAGAAGAGGGGAATCCCCACGAACCTCTGAAGGGATTCTCACCTGAATCCTCCCAAAAAATGCCCGAAGGGGGAGGGGAACCACCTTTTTTTTGGGAAGGGGAACTTCGGTAGGGTTAAATACAAACCTGCCCCTCAATAAATAGGTCTGTATGGTATTCGCACCACCGGGGGCAGGATACGACCGGGCCATCACGGTCTTCAGCCCGGACGGTAAGCTGTTCCAGGTTCAGTACGCCCAGGAGGCCGTGAAAAAGGGGCTTACCGCCGTTGGCATAAAGAGCAAGGAGGGGGTGGTTCTCTCCGCCGAAAAGAGGCTCAGGAACCGGCTGGCCGAGGAATACTCCCTCGAGAAGATTTTTCAGATAGACGAGCACATAGGGGCGGCGGCCTCGGGTCTGATAGCCGATGCCAGGGCCCTGATCGAAAACGCCAGGATAGAGGCCCAGATAAACCGCCTGAGGTACGACGAGCCCGCCAGCGTGCAGTCCATAGCCAGGCACATAGGGGATTTGAAGCAGCTCTACACCCAGCACGGGGGGGTCAGACCCTTCGGCGCCAGGCTGCTGATAGGAGGGGTGGACAGGAACGGCCCACACCTTTTTGAAACGGACCCCAGCGGGGTGGTGGCCGCCTACAAGGCCCAGGCCATAGGTGGTGGGGCGCCCGTCGTGCTCGAATTTTTGGAGAAGGAATACGGAGAAAAGATGAGCTTGGAGGAAGCCATCCTCCTGGCCTTCAGGGCCCTCAAGCTGGTCATAGAGGGGGAGCTGGAACCGGGCAAGCTGGAGGCTGCCGTGGTCCCCCTAAAGACCAGGAGGTTCCAAAAACTCGCCCACGAAGAGATCGCCGGCTACCTCTCCAAGCTCAAGTAGGGNGAAAATGGTAAAGCTGGAAGAAGCCGTTGTGGCGAGGTTCTCCTCCCAAGGGATGGACTTCGAGGTTCTGGTGGATCCCGAGCTGGCGATGGCCTTCAGGGAGGGCAAAAAGGTGGAGATGGGGAACCTGCTGGCCGTGGAGAGAATCTTCAAGGACGCTGGGAAGGGGGAGGTGGCCTCCAGGGACTCCCTGCTCAAGGTATTCGGAACCGAGCAGGTGGAGAAGGTGGCGGAGCATATCCTCCTCAAGGGAAAAATCCAGCTGACCACCGAGCAGCGGAGGAAGATGAGGGAGGAGAAGCTGAAGCAGATCGTGTCCCTCATCGCCAGAAGGGCCATCAACCCCCAGACCGGTCTCCCCCATCCACCCTCCAGGGTGGAGGAAGCCGTGAGGAGGGCCAAGGTGGGGGTTGACGAGTTCAAAACGGCGGAGGAGCAGCTCCCCGCCGTGCTCAAGGCCATCCAAGCCCTTCTCCCCCTGAAGTTCGAGATGAGGAAGATAGCCCTCAAAATCCCGCCCTCCTACGCGGGGAAGTCGCTGCACGCGATAAAGGGTATGGCAGAGGTCAAGAAGGAGGAGTGGCTCTCCGACGGCTCCCTCCTTTTGCTGGTGGAGATCCCGGCCGGTCTCCAGCCCGAGTTCTTCGACAAGGTGAACGATCTCACCAGGGGCGAGGCCCAGATCAAGGTGGTGTGATGCTCTTCGTGGAAAACCGTGAGCTGGTGGTGCCGGGCAAACTGCTCGCCGAGGGGGATTACTTCGCGGGGGAAGGAACCTTCATAGAGGATGGAAAGATCTTCTCCTCGGTGGTGGGGCTCACCGAAATAAGGGAGAAGAACGTGAGCGTGATCTCCCTCCAGGGCAGGTACATCCCCAGGCGGGGGGACAAGGTGATAGGCATCGTCATGGATGCCCACCCCTACGGATGGACCTTGGACCTCAACTCCCCCTACACGGGCAACCTGATGGTCTCCGAACTGGCCGGAAGGAAGGTGGACGTCTTCAAGGAGGACATAAGCAAGTTCCTGAAGACGGGGGATGCCGTGATAGCGGAGGTGGAAGAAGTGGACGACAGGTGGAGGGTGCAGCTCTCCGTGAGGGAGAGGGGGCTGGGAAAGATCCGGGAGGGGAGGCTGGTGGAGATAAGCCCCGCCAAGGTGCCGAGGGTGATAGGGAGGAAGGGATCCATGCTGAAGATCCTGCAGGATACCACGGGATGCAGGCTGGAGGTGGGGCTCAACGGGAGGATCCTCATCCGGGGAAAGGACCCCGGAAAGGTCAACGCGGTGGTGGAGGCCATACTGTTAATAGAGAGGGAAGCACATTTATCTGGACTAACCGATAAGATAAAAGCCAGGTTAGAGGGAGTGAAATGATGGAAACGGGAAAACCGGAGAAGCTCATAGTGGACGGGAGGAGGCTGGACGGCAGGCGGCCCGATGAGCTCAGGCCCCTCCGCCTGAAGGCGGGCATCCTGAAGCGGGCGGACGGGTCGGCCTACATAGAGCTGGGCAAGAACAAGATTCTGGCGGCCGTCTACGGCCCCAAGGAAATGCACCCCCGACACCTCCAGCAATCGGACGTGGCCGTTCTGAGGTGCAGGTACAACATGGCACCCTTCTCGGTGGAGGAGAGGAAAAGACCGGGACCGGACAGGAGATCCATGGAGATCTCCAAGGTGATAAGGGAGGCCCTGGAGCCCGTCCTCTTCCTCTACCTCTATCCCAGGGCCGTGATAGATGTCTTCATCGAAATCCTCCAGGCGGATGCCGGCACCAGGACGGCCGGAATCACGGCCGCCTCCGTGGCGCTGGCCGACGCCGGCATTCCCATGAGGGATCTGGTGACGGGCATTTCGGCCGGGAAGGTGGACGGGACGGTGGTGCTGGATCTGATGAAGGAGGAGGACCAGTGGGGAGAGGCCGACATGCCCATAGCGGTGATGCCCAGAAAGAAGCGCATCACCCTTCTCCAGATGGATGGGAACTTCACCCGTGAGGAATTCAGGCAGGCTCTGGATCTGGCTTTCAAGGGGGTGGACCTGATATATGAGGCCCAGAAGGAGGCCCTCAGGGAAAAGTATCTGCCCTCCCTGGAGGAGGAAAAATGAAGGGTAAGATGAAGGAGCTCGTCTCCAGCGTGAAAAGGGACCACCTGGTGGAGCTGGCCCTCCAGGGAAAGAGGGTGGACGGCAGGGCCCTCGACCAGTACCGGGAGGTCTCGGTGGAGAGGGGGGTAATAGGCACCGCCCAGGGCTCCGCCCTGGTGAAGCTTGGAAACACCCAGGTGATGGTGGGGGTAAAGCTGGAGAAGGGGGAGCCCTTCCCCGACACTCCCGCCTCGGGCATCCTGGTGGTGAACGCTGAGCTCCTCCCCCTGGCCTCCCCCACCTTCGAGCCCGGTCCTCCCAACGAGGACGCCATAGAGCTGGCGAGGGTGGTGGACAGGGCAATAAGGGAGTCCCAGATGATAGACCTGGANAAGCTTTGCATCAAGGAGGGGGAGGAGGTCTGGGCGGTCTTCATCGACATCTACGTGCTGGATCACGACGGGAACCTGATAGATGCCTCCGTACTGGCGAGCGTGGCGGCCCTCTACGATGTGAAGCCCCCGGCCGTGGAGGAGTGGACCCTTCCCGAGTTCCCCCTGACCAAAAAGCCCGCGGCCGTCACCGTGGTGAAGCTGAACGGGGTCATGATGGTGGACGCCCGTCTGGAGGAGGAAAACATAGCGGAGGCGCGCCTGACCATCTCCACCCTAGAGAACGGGGACATCTGCGCCATGCAGAAGGGAGGAAGCGGGTTCTTCGACAGGGAGGAACTGGAGAAGGCCTACGAGCTGGCCCTGAAGTGCGGGGAGGAACTGAGGAAGAAGCTGTGAGGGCATGGGAAGGACGAAAAAAGTGGGCGTGGCCGGAAGGTACGGGCCAAGATACGGGCTGAAGGACCGGAGGCTGGCGGGGGAGATAGAGGCCGAAAGGGCCGGGAAGAAAAAATGCCCCTCCTGCGGCTTCCTGAAGCTCAGGAGAACGAGCACGGGCATCTGGGAGTGCCAGAAGTGCGGGACAAGGTTTGCGGGCCAAGCTTATTACCCTCCCTCTCCCGAGGGCTCCAGGGGATGAGATGTACAAGTGCTACCACTGCGGAGAAACGATAAAGGATCCCCAGAAGCTTGAGAGGGTGGTCTGTCCCCACTGNGGCTTCAGGATTTTTTACAAGGTCCGTCAGCCCGTGCTCAAGAGGGTGAAAGCCCTCTGAGGGGAGAAGCATGGCCATCCGTTCAGGGGCGGAGGTGGAGGTGGTGTTCCCCACCCCCGAGCTGGCCAGGAAGGCCACGCTGGCCCTGAAGCCTGAGGAGGCCTCCCCGGCGGGGAGGAGCTCCGCCAAAATCTCGGTCAGGGAGAGGGTCCTCCACCTGGAGATCGAAGCCAGGGATACCCCCTCCCTGCGGGCTTCCCTCAACTCCCTCCTGAGGCTTATAACGGTGGTGAGAGATATGATGGAGCTGGAGGAGGAATGAGATGGAGGAACTGCCCCCACAGCTGAAGCAAATGGTGGCCCAATACCAGCAGGCTCAACAGCACGCGCAGGCCCTGACCTCGCAGAGACAGCAGCTGGAACTCCTGAGGCTGGAGACCCAGAAAGCCCTGGAGGCTCTGGAGAAGTCCCCGCAGGACGCCGCAGTGTACCGAAGCGTGGGACCCCTTCTGCTGAGGGTGAACAGGGAAGAACTGAAGAAGGAGCTGGAGGAGGAGAGGGAGACCGTGGAGCTCAGAGTGAAGACGCTGGAGCGCCAGGAGGAAAGGGTGATGGAGAGGCTCAGGGAACTGCAGCAGAAGCTGGAAGAGGCCCTGAAGACGAAAAAGCCCGAGGCTTGACCCCGTTGAGGAAGGCCGCCGAGCTACTCCTGGAGCACGCCGGGAAAGGAGGGCGCATCCTCCTGGTTTCCCACCAGCAGGCCGACCCCGACGGGGTGGGAAGCGCCCTGGTCCTCTCGGAGGTGCTGGAGAAACGGGGGGCCAGAACCGAGGTGGTGCTCCCGGAGGGAATAAACAAGCTGGCCCAGTTCCTCCTGGAGCGGCATGGGAGGAAGGTGAGCACCTCCTCCCACCTTCAGCCCGATCTGGTGGTGATGGTGGACGCCTCCAGCTTCGACCATCTGGGGAGGATGGGGGAGGAGGTGAGGGGCAAACCCGTGCTCCTCGTGGACCACCACCTGGAGGTGGAGGGGATGAGGGAGGGGGTGGAGGTCTCCTGGGTGGATGAGAAGGCCACCTCCTCGGCCGAGATGGTCCTGCGCCTGGTGAAGGAGATGGGGGAAACCCCCTCCCCGGAACAGGCCCAGCTGCTCCTGGTCGGCATCCTGACGGACACGGCAGGACTCAAGCTTGCCCGCAACTCCACCCTGGAAGCCGTGTGCGAGCTGATAAGGTGCGGGGCCGACTACAGGCAGGCCCTCGAGACCCTCAAGCTCCCCGAAGACCGCTCCAGACGCATAGCTATGCTCAAGGCCGCCCAGCGGATGGAGATAAGGGCCCTGGGGGACCACCTGGTGGTCTTCTCCGAGCTGAGCGCCTTCGAGGCTGATGCCGCCTCCGTCCTGCTGAGGCTGGGGGCGGATCTCAGCTTCGTGGGCTCGGAGGAGAAGGGGGAATTCAGGATCTCGGGCAGGGCCACCCCCGAACTCTGCGAGAGCACCGGGCTGCATCTTGGGTCCCTGATGCAGGAGACGGGAAGGTTTTTCGGTGGCTCGGGAGGGGGACATCCGGGGGCGGCCAGCTCCACGGGTAAAGGGACCCTAAAGGAGGTGAAGAAGTTTATCCTGAAACAGCTGGAGGGGGTCCTAGCAGAATCCTGAGCCTCAGACCCTGTCCAGCCAGTGCTCGTATCCCCTCTCCCTCCCCCTCACCACCCGGAAGTAGATCCCCTGCAGCTTGGCGGTGAGCCCGCCCCTCCTCCCTTCCCCTATGGGGCGCCCCTCCACCTCCCTTATGGGGGTGACCTCCGCGGCCGTTCCGGTGAAGAAGGCCTCCTCGGCCCGGTAGAGCCTCTCCGGGGAGATGGGTTCCTCCCTGGCGGGAATGCCCTCCCTCCTGGCTATCTCCAGGATGGAGTCCCTGGTTATGCCTGGGAGGGCGCACTCGGAAATGGGGGGGGTGACCAGGGTTCCCCCCTCCACGATGAAGAGGTTCTCTCCCGGCCCCTCGGAAACGTTGCCNGCNAGGTTGAGCATGAGGGCCTCATCGTAACCGCTGTTCACCGCGTCCAGCTTGGCCAAGATGGAGTTGGCGTAGTTGGCCACCAGCTTGGCATGGGGGGGAAGGATGGAGGGGTGGATCCTGCGGTAGGGGGAGAGCTTCACCCTGACGCCGTTCCTTAGGCCCTCCTCCCCCAGGTAGGTTCCCCACTCCCAGGCGGCCACGGCCACCCTCACGGGGGCCCCCGTGGGGTTGAGGCCCATCACCCCGTAACCGCAGTAGGCGATGGGCCTGATGTAGCACTCCTCCAGCCCGTTCTCCCTCACCGTCATCCTGGCGGCCTCCATCAGCTCCTCCACCGAGTAGGGCAGCTTCATCCCCACGATCTCGGCGGAGCGCTGCAGCCTGAGCATGTGATCCCTCAGCCTGAAGATGGCCGGACCCTCCGGGGTCCGGTAGCACCTTATCCCCTCAAAGACCCCGTAACCGTAGTGGAGGGTGTGGGTGAGGAGGTGGACCTTGGCCTCCTCCCAGGGCACCAGCTTTCCGTCCATCCAGATGAAACGGGTGGGGTTGATGGCCATCTACTCCTCTAAACCCCGGAGTTTTAAAGAAATTTTGGGCTTCCCACCTCCGACAGGCTCTATAAGGGANCCCTACCAAGAGAGAGTAGCATGAGGCTGGCAAAACTCCTGGCGTTGGTCTCCCTCGGCATCACCGCAGCGGCTGTTCTCCTCTTCCTCCTCTTTCCTCCCTCCTCCCCCGAGCTCTCCTTCGTGCTGGCCGCGGGGATTTCGTTCATCCTGCTCCTCCTCTTCTCCCTCCCCGTGATGGAAGCCCCCGGGGAGGAGGAAGCGGGGGGGGCCGAGGCTCCCCGGAAGGAGGAGGCCCCGGAGGAGAAAAGGGAGGAGGTGATCTCCAAGCTCAGGGAAGCCCTGGAGGAGGGGGTGGAGCCCGGGGGAGGGGAGAAGGCTGAGGAACCTGAGCGGGAGGAGAAGGAGGAAACCCGACCGGAGCCTCTCTCCGGCCTAGCCCTCTCACCCCCGGGCTGGAAGCTGGTGGGGGAGGGGGAGGCCGAGGAGGAGGCCATCTTGGGAAGGGGAGATACCAAGGCCAAAGGCCCCTTCAGGATCTGGGAGAAGGAGGGGAGGAGGCTGGCCCTCTACACCCTGCTCTTCCCCTCGCCGGAGGCGGCGGGGGCCAGGCTGGAGGAGACCATGAACAAGCTGGGGGGCCTGCTCCAGAGGCGCCTCGCCCAGCAGGGGCACTTCCACCTGGAGAGGGAGGGGATAGACGGGATGATCTGGAGGAGGGGGGAGGTGATGTTCCTCCTGCTGCTGGGGAAGGGCGAGAAGGGGGAGATCCANAGGTTCCTGGAGTTCCTTCCCGAAGACCTCAGGCCCCCCGAGCCGTAACCGGCAGGGCCCCCACCTCCCTCGAAACCCATTTTAAAAAAGAGGGTAAGAGGGGGGGATGACCAGAAAAGCCTGTGTACTGGCGATCGTCACCATCGCCCTGCTGGCCCTCCCTGCTTGGTGGATGACCAGATCCGAGAAGGAGACGGGTGGGGGTCTGGAACAGCCACCCTCAGCCACCACCCTGGGGGGAGGACCGGCCCTGTCCTGGACCAGCTCCCCCGAGGTGAGCTACGACTTCTCGCTCTACCAGAGCGGGACAGTGTACTGGACCGCACAGGTGAGGTTCAGAAACGGCGGCCCTGGAGGCCGCGTGTCCTTCACCGTCACGCTGGAGAAAGAGGGCCTGCTTGTGGGTTACCGACAGGAGGAGGAAGAGGTGAACCNAGGCACCGAGTATGTTCTNNGCGTCAGGGGGCACCTGAACACCTTCCCAACATCGGAGTATCTCACCATATACTGTCCGCTGAAGATCTCCTCACCAAGTGCTGAGGAGGAGGTGGAGGTCGAAATAAAGCTCACCTCGAGAAGGGACTACATATACCTTGACTCCGTTTCCATCTCGCCGGCCTAGCGTGAAGGCGTCGCCTGAGTGCCGGCCAAGCCCCGATCAACCCCTTCCCCGGTCGCCCCCTCAGACCCCCAGTTCCCCCAGCTTCCTCCTCGCCTCCTCTAGGTCCTTGAGGGTGTCCACGGGAACCCACAGGGGGGGCTCCGCCCTGTAGCACCTCAGCTTCCCCCTCCTGGCCAGCTCCGGGAAGAGGGTCTGCTCCACGTTCCCCTTCCCGAACTCCTCCATCATGGGAAGGAGCTGGGGGCTGAGGCAGTAGGCACCCCCGTTGACGTAGTGGGGGAGGAGGGGCTTTTCCACGAAGGAGACCACCCTCCTGCCCCGTAACCTCAGGACGCCGTAGGGGCTCCTCATCCTCACCGCCAGCAGGGAGGCCAGCGCCCTAGACCTGCGGAAATCCTCCCACATCCTCCTCAGGTCCACCTCCATCACCACGTCCCCGTTGCTCGCCACCGCCCCCGTCCTGGCCTCCCTCATCCCCAGCCTGAGGGCGTTGAGGGTGCCCAGGGGCTCCTCCTCCACCACGTACCTCAGCTCCACCCCCTCCCGCTCCTCCCCGTATCTCTTCCTTATCTCCTCCGCCCGGTAGCCCGCCAGCAGGTAGACCCTCCTTATCCCCGCCCTCCGGTAGAGGGAGAGCTGGTGATCCAGCAGGGTGTAGCCCTTTCTTAGCTCCAGGAGCACCTTGGGGAGCTCCTTGGTCAGGGGGAAGAGCCTCTTCCCGTACCCCCCGCAAAGGATCATCCCCACCGGCTCCATCCCTCTCCCTTCTCGGTTCAGTTTTAAAAGCCAGGAGGAGAAGAGAGGAGGATGGCAAGAGCCCTGGTCCTCCTGGCCCCTGGCTTCGAGGAGATAGAGGCCCTCACCATCGTGGACCTGCTCCGCAGGGGAGGGGTGGAGGTGGTGACGGCGGGATTGGAGGCCGGGGCCGTGGAGGGCTCCCACGGGGTGAAGGTGGTCCCCGACCGCCAGCTGGGGGAGGTCAGGGCGGGGGACTTCGACGCCGTGATATGCCCGGGGGGGTACCCCGGATATGAGAACCTGAGGAGGAACCGGAGGGTGCTGGAGCTGGTGAGGGAGGCTGAGAAAGGGGGGAAGCTGGTGGCGGCCATCTGCGGGGCACCCTCGGTTCTGGCGGAAGCCGGGGTGCTGGAGGGAAGGAAGGCCACCATCTACCCGGGAATGGAGGGGGAGCTGAGGAAGGGAGGGGGGAGGCCCTCCAGGGGGCTGGTGGTGGTGGACGGAAAGGTGGTGACCAGCATGGGGCCGGCCACCGCCTTCGCCTTCGCGCTCAAGCTCCTGGAGCTGCTGGCCGGGAAGAAGAAGGCGGAGGAGGTGAAGAAGGCCACCCTGGCCCACCTGGGGGCCAAGCTCCGTTAACCCTCCACTATGGAGATCCTCTGGCTGCTGCTGGGCTTCCTGCTGGGGGTGGTCCTGTCCTACCTCATCCTGCTTCCCCTCTTCAGGATCAGGCTGGAGGGGTGGAAGAGGGAGGTGGAGGAGAGCCTGAGGANGGANNNNCTGGAGAGGAGCAGGGCCACGCTGAAGGGNANGATAGGGGAGCAGATGGCGCCCCTCCTGCCCCAGTTCAAGTACGAACCCGCCGACGCCCGCTTCATAGGCTCCCCNGTGGACTACGTGATCTTCGANGGACACAGCAGGGGAGAGCCCGAGGGGGTGGTGTTCCTGGAGGTCAAGACGGGAAGGAGCACCCTCACCCCCCTGGAGAGGAAGCTCAAGGAGGTGGTGGAGGGGGGGAGGGTGAGGTGGGAGACCCTGGAGCTGGACCATCCGGGCTAGCGGGGCTGGCTCCAAACTTTTTTACTCCCAAGAGAAGGGAGGGAGTGCTCGAAAGGGTGGAGCTCAGGCTGGGGGAGGTCTCCAGGATAGAGCTGAACCGGCCCGAGAAGAAGAACGCCCTCGACCTACAGATGCTGGAGGAGCTGGATGAGGCCCTTCAGGAGGTGGAGGGGGCCAGGCCCAGGGTGCTGGTGCTGGGCGGGAAGGGGGACACCTTCTGCTCGGGCATGGACACCTCCGTGCTGGCCGAGCTGGCCACCTGGGGGGAGGAGAGGCTCCTGCCCGTCATAGAGCTGGCCCAGCGCGTGATAAAGAGGATCAGGGGGATGGAGTGTCCGGTGATAGCGGCCTGCCAGAGGTACGCCATAGGGGGAGGGATGCAGCTGGCCCTGGCCGCCGACCTAAGGCTGGCCACCCCCGGCACCCTCTTCTTCCTCAGGGAGCCCGAGTTCGGCATCCTCCCCGACATGGGCGCCCTTCACCTCCTGCCCAGGATGGTGGGGGACGGGGTGGCCAGGGACCTCGTCTTCACCGGAAGGAGGATGACGGCGGAGGAGGGGGTGGGGCTGGGCCTGGTGAACGGGATCTTTCCGGATCTGGAGGAGGGGGTGAGGCTCTACGTGGAAAGGATCCTCTCCAGACCCCCCCTGCCCCTCCGGGAATCCAAGAGGCTGGTGGAGAGAAGCTGGGTGGAGGACTCCGAGCGCAACTTCGAGCTGGCGAAGGAAGCCCAGCTGAGGTGCCTCAGGGAGCTGAGGACCTGAGGGCCCTCATGTGGCTGATGCTCCTCTCCACGTGCTCCCTGAGGGCTATGTCCTCCCGGTGCCTGAGGGGCCCGTCGATCCTCCTCACCGCCTCCAGGGCTATCTCCCTGGCCCTACCCAGATCCTCCGCCAGCCCCACCGCCGCCACCGTTCGGGAGCTCAGGGCCCAGAGCTCCCCGTTCTCCCTCACCTCCAGCGAGCCCGGATAGAGCCTGAGGTCCTCCCCGTACCTCTTCCTCAGCTCCTCCGCCTCCTCCAGCCTCACCCTCCTGGGACCGGAGTACTTCCTGTAGCCCCCGTAGTCCAGGGGAACCGCGTAGATCACCACGCTGGCCCTC
>JGI24721J44947_10009795_pt1 | contig 12250 bp, 10 predicted proteins | sample YelNatPaOPGAMG01_FD_44947 | JGI IMG/M metagenome (IMG submission 44947)
CTCCTCGCAATGACGGGGTTCAGGATTAGGGTATTATTTTATCATTTAATAGTTTTATATATATCAAACATGCAATTTATATAATTTTTAAGTTTGGAGAATATTATTTCTGCCACTTCTTCATGATAGGTATGGGAAGTCATATTTCTGTCGTCAATCATTTCCATTAGCAATTTTGCGTTGCTTTCTTTAATATAGCCGGATGCAAAAAACTCTCTTATGCAAGATTTAGGAGAATTGCAGATAATTCCTTCATTTTCTTTAGCTATATTCTTTAATAGCTTCCAGAAAATTTCTACGGTAAATTCAAATCTTTGTATTGCAGAGTCCCTAAAAAATCGGTAATTTTCATTATTTTTATTCTCGGCAGTTTTTTTATAAGATTCTTCAAGCCTGAAAAGCGACGACTCAAAGTCTTTAAATTTTTTTAAATCCACCTTATTCCCTCTCTGAGAACAATATCTCTAAGCGAAGGCGCTTTTTTTAAATCTACTATATCGACTTTCTGAATTAAATTGCTATTATCCAATATTTCTCTCAATAAGGACAATTTATAAGAAATGTCGCCGTTTGATAAAAAAGCAAGATCTATATCCGAAGAATACACGGACTTTCCGGCAGCCATAGAACCGAATAAAAAAACTTCGACATCAGAATCTTTTAAAAAATCTTTTAATAGATCATGAAGGTCTTTTATAGAGTTAACCGATTTTTCATTCATATTTTAAACACATTCACGGTTTTTACCAATTCCGTAGCAAGATTGGCAAGCTCAGCCGACGATGAAAGAACCTGCTTAGAGCCGCTTGCCACATTTTCCTGAGACTTTATAATTTCTTCTGAGGATAAAGAGATTTCTTCGCTCACCTGCGACTGCTCTTCGGAAGCGGTAGCAATCTGGGTTATCATTTCTTTCAGTTTTGCCATAAGGGAGTTTATGTTGGATATCGCTTCGGCGGATTTTTGAGCGACTTCGGTTCCCTTGGAAACGTTTTCTTTTGTCTTATGCATCGATTGTACGGCATCTGTAGTAGATTTCTGTATGCTTAATATCATCGATTCGATTTCTTTAGTCGCTTTGGTGGTTCTTTCGGCAAGCTTTCTTACCTCGTCTGCTACGACGGCAAATCCTCTTCCCTGTTCACCGGCTCTGGCGGCTTCGATGGCGGCGTTTAAGGCAAGCAGGTTGGTCTGGTCTGCTATGTCGTTTATTACGCCGATAATTTCTCCGATTTTTTCGGAAGAAGAGCCGAGTTCGGTAATGGTGGCGGAAACTGCGGAAACGGTCTTTTCGATGTTTTTCATCTCTACGGCGACGTCCTTAACGGATTTTGTGCCGTAATCGACCACTTTTTCCGTTTCCTCGGCTTTCTGGGCGGAGGAAGAAGAGTTCTTGGCTACTTCTATGATGGCTATGGACATCTGCTTAATGGATTCTATTATGCGGGACGCTTTTTCCCTCATCTGTCCTATGGTTTTTTCAAACTCCTTAGAAGAAGAGTTCAACTGTTCCGACTGGGAGCTTAAGGAATTGGAAGTGTTAATGATGCCTCTTACGTTGTTGGATAAGGAATCTACCAAGCTGTTGACCTGATCTATAAGAATGCCTATTTCGCTTTCTTTGTGGACCCCAGATATTTTGATTTTGGAGGTAAGGTCGCCTGCGGCTATCTGTTTGATTTTATCGCCGATTAAATTCAAAACCTTGATAACGGAATTTTTCAAATAGAGCATAATTATTACAGCGCCGATCAAAAAAACAATCGGGAATGCTATAAATATATAATCGAGCAATTTCACTTTTTTATAGTAAGAGTTTTTTACAGCGCCGTTAATCTGAGTTATCTGCGCATCCATCGGGCTCAGCTGGCTGTCGAAATATTTTGAGCTCATCGCTCCGCCTAAAAGAACAGGATATTTCAAAAGCCTTCCGACTATCGGGCGGAATATATAGAATTTATTTTTTAAACTTTTTAAAAGAACGGTGGTTTTTGGGGACGAAAATCTTTGCAGTTTTGATTTGTCTGTTCCGAAGACTGAAGAGGCTTTAACCTTGGCGAATCCCATAGTGTAACCTATGAGGGCATTATTCACGTTTGAAAAAATCTGCTTTGAACCTGCAGCTAATTTTAATATTTTTGCATCGTAGTATTTTTCTATTTTAGCTTTCGCTTTTTTAGATTTTACAGCGTTCATTTTAAGCATTTTTATATGCGACAAAAGAATAATCTGAAGGAGATTGCCTTTTAGGGTTTTAATCCCCATAGAAGTACTTGAAATAACATCGGAGTTTACCGTTTCGTTTTTTAAGCCGTTAGAATAAAAAATCAGCAAAAGGTTGACAAGCAGAATAAAAATAAAACCTCCTGCCATAACAAAATAAAACTTCGATTGCAGGGTTTTAAACATAAGTATTATTCCTCCATTTAAGTTATATGCAAAATAAACAGTCCGACATTTTTCTGTAAAAATATTCTTTTATTATATATCGGTATTATGTAAAAAATCTATAGTTATTTTTAAATAAGCCGTTTGTTTTGCCGGCGTCAAAACCGTTGCCTAAAAATATTATATTTGTTATAATTTTAAATAAAATTTTAAGTTATGGAGGAAAAATGCCTTTCGTATCTGTTAAAATGCTTGACGGGAGAACAAAAGAGCAGAAAAAAAACCTTATTAAATCTATTACTAAAAGCGTATCCGAAAGTCTTGGGATAGACGAGAATAACGTATGGGTGGTCGTCGAAGAGTTTCCTTCCGACGAATGGGGACTCGGCGGAGAACTTGCCTGCGATAAAATAAAAGCAAAAAAGGAAGCGGGCAAATGAAGCCGAGAACTTGTCTGTCAATAGGGAATATCGGGTTAAGCCGGGTATATGATGTCGTAGATTATGCAAAAAGCAAAGATGTTGAATTCATAGAACTCAGGTTCGATATGATTTCCGAAACTGCGCGCTCAAAAGGACATTTTCATAAAGACGCCGTTTTGCCGGAAATTAAAAAAATAATTTCTTACGCGAAAAATAAAGGAATTAAAACGATAGCCGCAAACAGGGATATATCTTACGGCGCTAATGCATGTATTTCCTTTTTAGAAAAACAAAGGGCGGCAAAACCGTCCGACTCGTCCGGTTTAAAAATTGCCGAAAAAAGCGGCGATAGAGATTCAGAACCCGAAAGAATAAAATTTTTAAGAGATGTTATAGAACTTGGCATCGATATTTGCGACATAGAACTTGATGTTTTAGAGCGAAACGTTATAAAAAACTTTATAGAATTCGCCCATTCAAAAAAAACACAGGTGATTCTTTCCGTTCACGATTTTAAGGGTCAGATAGGTTTGCTCGATACCGTAAGATTTTACTTAGATTCAAGCTATTTCGGCGCCGACTATTTTAAACTTTCGGATACCGTAATATCGGACGAAGACGCTTTGTCGGTTTCCGAAAAAAATATAAAAATACGTTCTATAAAAATGACGGAGGAAAAGGCGTTTCCGGAATTTATAATTTTTGGAATGGGCGAAAAAGGCAGAATAACCAGAGCTTCGTCTGTAATCTGCGGTTCCTGTTTTGCATACTGTTCTTCGCCTTTCGGAATTACAGCCCCGGGACAGACTACGCCTGAAGAATTTTATAAAACGGCGGACTTTTTAGGGACTTTGAAATGGGCACAATAATAAATAATTTATCGAAAACTAAAAAACTTGGCGAGATACTTTTAGATGCCGGTCTTTTAAATCCTACCCAGCTGGAAACCGCTCTTGCGGAGGGAAAAAAGCGTAATTTAAGATTAGGTTCGGCTCTGACAGCCCTTGGCATACTTTCGGAAGACAATATATTAGATGCGCTTTCCTCGCAAATAGGTTTAAAAAAAATCGACCTTTCCAAGCTCATAATAGACCCTGCCGCCGGCAAGCTGATTCCGGAAGGGCTTTCCAGACAGTTTAAAATGGTCGGAATAAGTCTGTCGGACGGTGTTCTGACAGTTGCGTTGTCCGACCCGCTTAACGTTTTTGCCACCGACGCTTTAAAAAGGCATATAAATTACAATTTAGATATAGTTCTGGCGAAAGAGCACGATATAATAAAAGCGATAGATTTCGTCTGGACGGCTAAAGACATATCTAAGGCGGCTTCATATCAAAACGTTGTTCCGGTCGACAATAAAAATTTTACCGGTTTGGCGGCGGGACAGGCGGCTGGGGCAGGTTTTCAGTTTTCACCTTCGGCTTCCGCCGCTGTCAAAGAAGTTTTGCAATCCGAAGATATAAATATAATTAAACTCGTAAACGATATAATATATTCCGCTTCTAAAAACAGGGCTTCCGATATTCACATAGAGCCTCTTTCCGACGAAATAATAGTCAGAGAAAGGATCGACGGCGAACTGACGGAAGCGCGAAGGATTCCTTTCCAGTTTTTAAATCCGGTTATAGCAAGAATAAAGATAATGGCAAATATGGATATTGCCGAAAAAAGAAATCCGCAGGATTCGAGGTTCGACATAAACGCCGGAGAAAAAAATTTAGATGTCAGGGTTTCCGTAATACCGACTATTAACGGCGAAAAAGCGGTTTTCAGGCTTTTAGACAAGTCTTCCAAGGTAAATAAAGTTTCGGAAGCACCTTTGGATAAAAACGATAAAGAAAAAATACTAAAGATAATTTATAAAAAATACGGACTATTCCTGATAACCGGTCCGACGGGTTCCGGTAAAACGACGACGGCGTATTCCATGATTGCCGAGCTTAACAGTATAAATAAAAATATCGTTACCGTAGAAGACCCCGTCGAATATAAAATGAGATACGTAAACCAGATCGAGGTCAACCAGAAAGGAGGGGTAGGGTTTCCGGACGCATTGAGAGCAGTTTTAAGGCAGGACCCTGATATAATTTTAGTCGGCGAAATCAGGGATGAAGAAACCGCAAGGATAGCCATACAGGCTGCATTGACCGGACATTTCGTTATATCCACCCTTCACACGCAGGATGCTTCGAGCGCAATTTCAAGGCTTACCGATATGGGAATAGAGCCGTTTTTAATTTCTTCTTCTTTAGCCGGAGTAATCGGGCAGAGGTTAATAAAGCGGCTTTGCGACAGCTGTAAACAGCCGTATGCGCCTGAGCCTGAACTTCTTAAAGAGCTCGGGCTTCCTGCAGGCGTTAATTTTAAATTTTACAAAGAAAAAGGCTGTGATTTATGCAGGGAGACGGGTTTTCACGGAAGAATAAGCATACAGGAAATTTTAACTCCTTCGAGAAACGTCCAGAAAATGATTATCGAAAAAGCCGATGCTGTTCAGATAAGAAACACAGCCGTAAAAGACGGTTTCGTTCCTCTGAGAATGGCAGGGCTGAAAAAAGTCATACAGGGCGTTACGACGTTAGAGGAAGTTTTGCAGGCTACGCAGGATATATAGAGAATATATAAAAATAAATTTTAACCGGACTGATTTGAACTATGGCTATATACAATTATAAGGCGAGAGACAGGCAGGGAAAGCTGATTGCCGGAAGAATAGAATCCGCTTCATTGATTTCTGCGGAAAAACAGATAGAAGAATTAAAACTTATTCCTATTTCGGTAGAGGAAGCCGCAAGTGTTTCATGGGGNGAACTTTTTCCCGCATTTCAGAGCATCTCCAAAAAAGACGTAATAGTTTTTTCAAGACAGCTTGCAACGCTTTATCAATCAGGNGTGCCGCTTACCAAAAGCCTTGATTCCTTAATNGAATTCGCAAGGAATAAAAGATTTAAAGAGGTTCTGGCGGCAGTAAAGCAGGACGTAGAGAGCGGTCAGACTCTTTCCAAAAGTTTTGCGAAACATCCGAAAGTTTTTTCCGAAATATATGTAAATATGGTAGAAGTGGGCGAAACTAGCGGTCTTTTATACGATATATTAGTCAGGCTGGCTCTTTTAATGGAAAAAGATATGGCGGTTAAGGCAAAAGTAAAGAGCGCGACATTTTATCCAAAAATAGTCGTTTCGGCAATTATAATAGCCGTCGTTATCTTAGTAGGATTCGTTATACCAAAATTTGCTATGCTCTATAAAAGTTTTAATGTTCCTCTTCCGTTAGAAACAAGGATATTAGTGGCTATTTCGAATTTTTTCGTAAGTTATTGGTATATAGTTTTAACCGCCTCCGTTGTTTTGATAGCNGGCGTGAAAATTTATTTGAATTCATCTTCGGGAAGACTTTGGTGGGACGAACATAAGCTTAAAATACCTATATTCGGAAGCATTTTTTATAAATCGATGATGAGCCAGTTTACAAGGATTTTCGGGCTTTTATTTCAGAGCGGGCTTCCTGTCAACAGGGCGTTCGAGCTCATCAGGAACGCCGTAAACAATAAATTTTTTACAAATAAAATAGACGAAATACAGTCGGATGTTACTAAAGGCGAATCTATTACAAACAGTTTTAAGAATTCTAAAATTTTTTCCGGTATTATCATACAGATGGTCAGCGTGGGCGAAGAAACCGGACATATAGACGAAATGCTCGGCAAGGTCGCCGATTATTTTGACGAGGATTTAGACCACCAGCTAAGTATGCTTCAGGCAAGCATTGAACCGGTCCTGCTGACAATAATTTTCGGTATGGTCCTTTTTCTTGCGCTGGCAATATATCTTCCGATAATCGACGTGATAAATTTTGCAAAAAAAGGCTGATAAAAAAAATTTGACTTAAAATATATGAAAATGTTAATATTGTTATATATTGATATTTATATATATAGCAATATTAACAGCGATAAAAACAGTAATAAAAACATCGTAAATAAAATAATATGTGTCTTAAGCTATTTCAGATATATAAAGGGAGCACTGGAAATGAAAAAATTCAACGGTAAATTTTACGCCGTTTTAGCGGTATTCTTTGCANTATTATCATTGTCTTTNAGCGGATGCGCAAAAAAACAGAGCGTTACCGGAGAAACGAAATCGAAGCTCAGCATCGGCGCATTTAAAACCAGATACGTCATTATTCCGGATTTTCTTAAATCTCCGGGCAATACGGATTCATTGAATAATACTGTTATATCCGCCCGTATTATGGGATACGTAGTTCTGGAAAACGTTCATCAGGGTCAGGCGGTTTCAAGGGGACAGCTTTTATTGAAATTAAGCGCTCCCGAAATAGGCTCAAAATATTATGCCGCGAAAGCTGCATTCGTAAACGCAAAAAAAACATACGACAGGATTAAAAGATTATATAAAGAAAATTCGGTATCGAGGCAGACGTACGACAATACCTTAATGCAGTATAACGTTGCTAAAGCCGGCTTGAACGAAGCCTTGAACTATTTGAATTACAAAAACATTTATTCTCCAATCGACGGCGTCATAACCAAAAAAAATGTTTCTATGGGCGATCTTGTCGCTCCCGGACAGATGCTTTTAATGATACAAAGCCTTAATAAATTGGAATTTAAGACATCCGTAAATGTCAAATATTTTAGCAAAATAAAAAACGCCGAAACGGTTAAATTGAATTTTTCGTCTATAGATAAGACAGTTAAAGGAAAAGTAATATCAGTAGTAAGGTCTGCCAATCCTTATTCCCATTCTGTTTTAGTCAGAATAGCCATAAAAGGAGCCGAAAAATCAGGGCTTATGCCGGGAATGTACGGAACGGCGAGATTTAAAATAGGAAAAAGGAAAGCCATAATTGTTCCTAAATCCGCAGTCATAAGGAGACTGGGTATTACGGGGGTTTATATTGTTAACGGCGCCGGCGAAGCCGTGTTTCAGCCGGTAAAAAGGGGCAGGATGTATAAAAATAATTTCATCGTAATCATAAACGGATTAAATCCCGGAATGACCGTCCTAATAAGCGACTTAAACAAAATAAGCGCAGGAAGCTATGTGAAACCTAAGTTCTTAACAGGGAGTTTTTAGATAGATGAATAAAAATTTCAGCGCTAAAATTACCGAATATTTTATAGAAAACAAAATCACGCTTTTATTAATCCTTTTTAGCATAGGTTTTGGAATAATAGCGGTTCTTCTTACCCCGAGGCAGTATAATCCGCAGATTATAGTTCCGGCGGCAAACGTTATAGTCAGATTTCCCGGAGCGAGCGCCGAACAGGTTAAAAACTTGGTAACTAAGCCGTTAGAAAGAAAAATGTGGCAGATTCCCGGAGTTAAACACGTTTACTCAATATCCATGAACTCCGAATCTATAGTTACCGTGGAGTTTCATGTTAACGCAAGCCGAGATAAAAGCTTAGTAGATATATATAATAAAGTATTTTCAAACCTTGATGAAATTCCTAAAGGCGCAATGAGACCGCTCATTAAACCGATAGACGTAAACCACGTGCCTATTTTGAATATCACGTTATGGAGCAAAAAATATAACGCAGGTTATCTTACGACTATTGCGGGCAGAATATTAGACAGACTGGATTCTGTTAAGGGAACCGGCGTCACTTTTTTAAACGGCGCAAGATACAAACAGCTAAACGTCTATCTGAACCCCTCGAAAATGGCTGGATATAATGTTACTCCGTTAATGATAGCTCAGGAGCTTAAAGGAACCAATATAAACATCCCGGCGGGTTTTCTTCAAAAAAACAATAAAAAAGTGTTTCTTACNGCAGGCGGATATTTTCACCATGTAAGTTCGGTCAAGAACTTTATTATATCCATTTATAACGGAAAACCGGTCTATCTTAAGGATGTAGCAAAGATTAAATATTCGTATAAACCTTTAAATTTTTTATCGGAAATAGGCTTCGGAAATAACTACAGAAAAATTAATGCAAACGACAAAATTATTGCCGATTCTAAGGGTATTTACCCTGCCGTAACTATAGCAATAGCAAAAAGAAGGGGAAAGAACGCGGTTGCGGTAGTAAACAACGTTCTTTCAAAATTTCANAAAATAGCCGAAACAAGCCTCCCCTCNGGCGTCCATTATACCATAACAAGAAACGACGGAAAAAAAGCAAACAATGCNGTAAATAAATTGCTGTTTCATCTTATAATAAGCATAGTTATAGTAATAGCGCTTCTTTTGATAATATTGGGCTGGAGGGAAGCTTTCATAGTCGCTTTTACCATTCCGCTGATGCTTTTTCTCACGCTCGGCATAGCTTATATCTTTCATCAAACTTTAAACAGGATTACCCTGTTCGCATTAATTCTTTCTCTGGGGCTTTTAGTCGATAATGCCATAGTAGTCATAGATAATATAGAAAGAGTTTTTTCAAAAGAAAGAAATATACTTCCGGCTTATGCGGTTGACGCCGTAAACGAAATAGGCAATCCTAATTTTTTTGCTACTCTTGCCGTTATATCATCTTTTATTCCAATGCTGTTCGTAACGGGAATGATGGGTCCTTATATGAGACCTATACCTTTCAACGTCCCGATAGCAATGCTTGTTTCTCTATTTGTTGCCCTTACCGTAGTTCCGTGGTTTTACCTTAAACTTATGGCAAATGAAAGGGGAATGGCGCTGCTCCGCAAAAAAGAATTAAAAGAGCACGGTAAAGACGTCAAAAAAGGTCTTTATACAAAAATATTAATGCCCCTGCTTTTAAATAAGAAGAAAAGATATATATTTATGTCAGTCGTCGTAATTTTATTTATTCTAGCCATGTCCCTTCCTGTTTTAAAAATAGTAAAATTTAAAATGCTTCCCGTTGCAAATACCAACACTTTTTTGATTACAATAAATAAACGTCCGGGTTCTACTTTTCAGGATACCAATATCGCGACTATGCGGATAGTGAATTATTTGAAACACATAAAACAGGTAAAAAACTATATAGTTACGATAGGAACGCCGTCGGTTATCGATTTTTCCGGACTCCTGCGAGGGGCTAATTTCAGGAACGCAAGCTGGTACTCAGAAATAAGGGTTAACCTGATAGACAAAGACAAAAGAAATATGTCGTCGCATCAGCTTGTTTTAGACATTCTTCCTGCAGTGCATAAAATAGGAAAGGAATATAACTCTACGGTAAAGGTTTTGGAAAGCCCTCCCGGACCTCCGGTAAAATCGACCATAGTAGCGGAAATTTACGGTAAGAATTACAAGGAACAGGAAAAACTTTCAAAAATAGTGGAAGCGAGTATGAAAGCAACGAGGGGTGTTACCGACGTAAACTCCTCATATAAGCCTCGTATAAGAAAGGCGGCAGTAATCGTCAGAAGAAGAAAGGCTGCNATGCTTGGAATAAGCACGGAAATGATTGCCCAGTCGCTATACCTTTTAAACAACGGAATGAGCGTTGGGACAATACATAAAAAGGGGCGGCTTCATCAGGAAGATATTTTTTTAAGGATGCCGGATTCATTCAGAACCGGGATAAACGGCTTATCGTCCATATGGATATATGCGCCTTTGGCCGGCAGATTAGTTCCTTTAAATTCGGTAATAAAAATAAAGCGCGGTTATTTGCATAATATGATTTACGAAAGAGATTTAAAGCCTTTAGTTTACGTTTACGGCAAAGTTGTCAAAAGAAGCCCTATGTATGCAAACTTAGATCTTTTTCTGCATTTCTTAAAGCATCCTCTTCCTGCCGGCTATCATATAAGGTGGGGAGGCGAATGGCATCTTACGCTTAAGGTATTTGCCCAGCTTGGCGCCGCAATGGGCATAGCAATTCTTCTTATCTATATACTTTTGGTGGGCTACACCGGTTCTTTTATTATCCCTTTAATACTTATGGGGGCGATTCCCCTTGAAATGATCGGTATAATGCCGGGTTTTGCCTTAATAGGGGTATATTTTACCGCCACTTCAATGATAGGAGCTATTGCCTTATCGGGAATAGTTATAAGAAATTCATTACTTTTACTGGAATTTATTAACGACAGAAAAAAAGAAGGTAATAATATAATAGATTCGCTGACAGAAGCCGGAGCGATGAGAGCAAGACCCATTATAATAACGGCTCTTGCCGTTATATTCGGTTCGGCGATACTCGTAACCGACCCCGTATGGAACGGTCTGGCTTGGGCGCTCATTTTCGGCATGTTGGCCTCTACNACCTTAACGCTCGTCGTAATTCCCGTGTTATATTATATGGTAGAAGGCAGAAGATGGCATAAAGAAGACGTTCACGATAATTTATAAACAATTAATTTAAAGAGGTAGATTATTATGCCTATAATATTCAATCGCAAAAATGATTCGTTAGCAGAAATAAATATTGATTTAGGCGGCAAAAATACGTTCGATATAACCGCAATGAACGAGCTGATAAAAATTTTTGAAGATAATATTGAAAAAGAAATAGAACTGAAAGCAATTTTAATAAAGAGTTTAAACCCGGATTATTTTGCGACCGGACCGGAAATTAAGGAAATTGCAGAACTCGACAGGGACGGCGCAAGATATTACGTTACGGTCTTGAACATTATGTGCCGACATATCGCAGAGTCGCCGGTTCCGGTTATATGCTCCGTGAAGGGGACGGTAAGCGGTATAGGCNTAGACATTGTATCTTCCTGCGACTTCAGGCTTGCCGAAAAAAAATCCTCTTTTGCGGACCTGTCGTCAAAATACGGTATAATGTCGCCTTCCAATTCCGTATTGAGGCTTACTTTCCTGATAGGAGCACAGAAAGCAAAAGAAATTGTATTAACTTCTAAAAATTATACGGCTGAAGAATTATATAAATTTAATTATTTAACCGAGGTCTTCGGCACAGATGATTTCGACGGCGGAACGGCTAAATTTTTTAAAGATTTTGCCGAACTCTCGACTGATTCCTTAAGACTTAAAAAAAGAATCTTCATCGATTTATGGAAAAATTATTTAAATCATAACCAATTTTCTTCCGAAGAAATTTTTTCCGAACTTTTAAAAGAAGGAAGAGATTGGAAAAAATCCTTATCGGATTTTTACGGACATTCTTTATAAGCGCCTAATCCCGATTCAGAAACTATTTTAAGAAATTCCAAAGTCCCGTCATTGCGAATGAGATTGCTTCGTCGCTAACGCTCCTCGCAATGACGGGACGTTGTCATTGCGAGCGAAGCGAAGCAATTTCGCTTTAAATTGCATCGGACACGTGGTCCGATATGCTTCCCTCGCAATGACATTATTAATTAATTCAGGTAATCTATATATAAAATTCTAAGTCGGGATTAGAGTAAGCCTATAATAATAAGCTTTTTAAAACATTTTTTTATTTTTCCCTTGACAACAATTTTAGAATATTCTATATTTAGAATATACACATAATCGCGGTGTGCTACATCGCAAAGAATTAAAA
>JGI24721J44947_10009806_pt1 | contig 12242 bp, 8 predicted proteins | sample YelNatPaOPGAMG01_FD_44947 | JGI IMG/M metagenome (IMG submission 44947)
CCCGACGACCGATGTGTTCGTCGTCGAGCGGGCTCCGCCCCAGTGGTATCCTGTGACGGAGCCGTCCTGTCTCCGTCTGGCGTCCGCGCGAGTCTCAACATACACACACACACACAAAGACGGACAGAATCGCAGGATCAACCGCGCTGTCATATCGTACCTGTTCTCTGTGTTCAGTCTGGTGACCATATCCCCATGTCAGACAGACACGGAACGGGTCCACTTGGCTAACTCGGGTATACATAGTTCATTTCCGGTGCCTCCACGGTATCATCAAGGCCAGCCTGTACCTGCTTCTTCGCGAACGACTTCCTCATTTTCGCTCTTAACTCCGGCTTTGAATACGCCTGTCTCGACATTATCTTCAGCCCCGTCGTCAGCAGTAGAAGGATGTTGATGGCAGCGGTATTGTGCCAAGTGCGCAGCTGCCAGCAGTTGCCGGCGCATTTCGTGCTCAGCAAATAGCTGCGATCTCCGGTTCACTTGCCATGTTCATCTCCTTTGGATGCAGCCTCTGTACGCCATTCGCAGTGGTGACACTTGCGTGTGGTCAGGACTTTCTATACGCCCGTTAAACCTCCTGCGCTTCCTCTGAGCGCCGCCCTTTGGCACGTGAACGCCTGCTTCGGCGTTCGGTACACGCCCTTGACGGCTACAGAGGATTTCCCTCAATGCCCTCTTGCGTTTGCGAGCCTGGTTCCGTACACTTCCATCCGAGGCGTCTCCTGGGCGATCTGCTCAGCGACGACTCTCTCCGGTGCACGTGCCAGCGTATGCGCTTCCATTCGATAGGGGGGTTTTGGAACGCGATTTTGACCATGACGAAACAAGTTCCAGAGGGAAAATTCAGGCCGGAGAACAAGTCGAGAAAAACCGATCTGTCTACGACTCCTTCTCGCAAAGCGGTGACGCATTCTCTTTTGCAGGCAATCGCTGCGATAGCACAAGTCCGAGTCAACCACCTTTTCCATTTAAAAAGAGAATACGCGAGCCTCTGGGGGCATATCNTTGNCCGGCATTANGCTGCTACTGACGAATGCCGTTTCTTCGACGGCCGCAAACAGAAGAAATTTTCTCTCTCGAACGGAATCGATGATTTGGCGTGACAAGTTCNGTGAATNTNGGCATGANCTTGTGAACAAATCTTCAAGGAAGGATGTCGAGTCTGCTCTTCACCGTCAATCCAGCGTTGCGGATTTGTGCGCCANCTAGTTGCCTTTAAANAGAAAACTNGAAGACTGCGTAATTCGAGCATGCGAAGCGGTGACCATTTGCATCTTATATCCATACACTGGACGATGGCATCGGTACTTTGACAAACCCCGAATGGATGGCGCTATGGATCATCCTTAATCTGTTGACGTTTCGAGTTCCAGCAAGACAACCTCAAACGAGCGACTCCAAGACGACAAACGAAACCAGTAGAATGAACAGATGAATCCGTGAGCCCTTCGTGCTGCACGTCGAATCTCGAGCGTATACATCCAAAAGCATACTCGGGAAAATCTCCAGGCGGGAACAGAGCCAGCAGTTCAGTGATCCATTTGAATCTGACAAGGATGTAGCAGCCTCTGGAGAGGCGTCGACATTGAAGCTCCGCTGAACGNCAGCAGTCGCNCACCCCGATAGACCTCATCCGAATCGTCAATCCAACACCGTACACAACACAAGATACAGCGAGCTCCACTGGAGGCCGCTCCGAAGCAAACAACCCCACAGCGCATCCAAACGCTGAAATGTGCCCGCAAGGGTCATCTCGGGCACGTATCATGCCTCTTGAGCCGAGCGCGGGTACGCAGGCGGCATACTGTCGTGTCCGCGTGGCGTCCGGTGAGTCGCCCGTGCACCACCGCTGCAGAGGCATTCCCATCAGTTGACAAATGCGCACACGTACACAACATGTCGTGCATCCAAGCATCGCTCACGAGCGCAAGAAGGCTCCGCGGCTACCTCCTGAACGCGGAGCGATCGGTCTGAATGGAGCGCGAACGACGACGTTCCAGCGCCTGCAGATGTAACGTCGGACGCAATAAGGACGACTGCGTGATATCCATCATATTTCGATCGAAGCGGAACCGCGCTGCCTCGTCGCTGCTCTGCGGAATCGATCGAATCCTCCCACCGTACATGGTCGCGATGATCACGAGTTTCGAAAATATGGAAAACTTCCCCGACAAGCTATAGTCTGCGTTATTGACCCCTATAGAGTAGCCAACGTTGCCGTAGGCGCTAGCGATTTCAAAAAGAATGTCGAAAACCGTGACTGTGCCGAGCGTTTGAACCTCGCGTATTGAGTNGCGAAGCAAGTAATTCTCTGCAATGCAGACGACAAAAAGCGCTAGGAAAAGCCAAGCAATGTCGAAGACAAGCAAATTCTCGAAGGTTTTCCCCAGTTCACGGAGCACGGGAGCGGCCCCAGCGGCCGCATTCGCTGCTGCAGACTTGGAACTCAGCGAAGCGTACGCCGCATCGTTGAGTTGAGCAGGTTCGACACGCTTCCTCTGCGAGGCTGTCGAAGGCATAGAGGTGCGCAGCGTCAACACATACGGAACCGGCGACAAATACATCAGAACTGCATACAGAACGAGCAGCGCAGGCGAAATCGCACGAAAGCTGACGACTTGAAAGCCAGCGTTTCTGGTGCAAACGCTCTGGAAGGCTCCAAGATAAACCAAACTCCCTGCCGAGTAGGAGGCTAGGAGCTCGGTTCGATCCAGATTCAGCGCTAAAAATGCAATGAATTGAACAAGTAACAGAATCACGAGGATGATACCGAGCACAAATGTTTGGGCGCCATTAAAGAGAAAAATGGAAAACTTACGACCGTGAAGCAGCAAGTACTCCCAGGGCGCCTTGTCGCGTGCCAGACGACGCCCGAGCAAGACCAGCAGGTAGAGCGCTACGGGTAGGCCAGTGTTGCCTATGATGATCAGCACACCCAACAAGAACAATGCTCCTGGCTGGTTGGCAAGTGGCACTAGGCTCGCGTTAAGCAGCGTGAGACCACAGTTATGCAGCGCTGAAACACTTGTGAACACTGAAAACCAACCCGTTGTGGCGCCGCTCTGGGCAATCGCTGGAGAGGGACCCGGCGGGGTCACCACAGCTGCAAAGACCAGCGGTAAGAAAATCGCTAGTAAGCCGACGTAGAAGATGGCGTTCAACAGAATGAGTTTGCCCATGGCTTCAAACTCCAAAACCGCGTTGCGCGCAAATTCGTTCCCTTCTAGGCATATGCTTCGCCGCTGGTAGACAACACTTCTCCCTGCCAATTCTCGAGACATCGAGCGTCCGATTGAGTTGGCGCGAGCTTCTCGCTCTAAGGAGTGAATCGTTGACTCTCGTGCGAGAAACCTGCTGCCATCACGAAANCGGTTTGTGACCATGTCCGGCGAAGCGGCTCCATTGCCCGAATGTTTTGCACCATACACGTTCACCTGACCTGAGGATAACGAACGTTCGGGATCGCCATACGTGTTCGCCTTCTGTACGGGCTTTGGCGGCTCCGGCACATGCAGCTGTGAGAGGCTGGCGTAAATACTTACCGGTCGATCATGAATGCTCTCATCCAAGCCATAGATGCTCTCTTCATCGTCTGCACCGAGATCGTCCTCGCCTTGTGCAGCGTGGCGCGACAGCTCCGACCGAAGATGGCGCTCTCGGCGGATGAGCGCACCATACCAGTGCCAGTAGAGCCGCCGCTTGATGAGTGGCGGCAGAAAAACGGTGAAAATTTGGCTCCCGATGATGATCATGATGAATAGCAGTGCAAGAAACCCATTATTCATGGCCGACATATTCACGGAATTGAGACCCGTTTCCGTGAAGGCTGAGACGACCATGTAGTACGTGTCGATGAAGGCGATTTGCCCATGGAGAATAGCTGCTCCAACACCTGCCGCGATAATTGGAATCAACACCACGTAGGCAACAAAGATGTAGCGGTAATTGAGATTATGGAGAAGCCATCTCATAAAACGCCGATACCATGGAATAACCACGGTCCGCGAGTAGGGCCTTCCCGAGGATTGCACGGTTTCCGCAGGTCCGCTCTGGTACGTCGCTTCATAGCCTATAGACTCCCGGTCAGGCTGGTCTGGGTACCAGTCGTACGCAACGCCTTCTGTGCGACTTAAGCGCGCGCGTGCTCTGAGCGACGGCGACGCAGCGTCGAGCCGGTACCCGCCCTGCGGGTCTTCAAAGAGGCCCTCGTAGCTGCCACCGCCAGGACCTGGTGTAGCGGCTACAGGAATAGTATACACTGCCAGTTCAGTGTCGTCAGAGCTTCTCCCGGGCTGCGCGATAGTGTGCGACGCTAGAGAGCCGTTTCCCAGCCTTGGTGACGTCGACACATCCGCCTCCGCTTCAGTACTTAAGGAACCAGGGAAGTCCTCGGTCGGGGCCATGCAGCGCAGTGGCTACAAAAGCAACGGCCCCTTCGGCCCAAACTTAAGGGTTGTTACACTGTTACTGGAAAAGGAAAGGCCAAACACCGTCCAGGGTATGCGTAACTAGTTTCCAGAGCTTCACTGGTGTCGTGGAAACGACGCAACTGACTAGGACTTGCCTAACTGCATGAGTAGCTGCACATGATCGTCGTGCAATCGAAGCCGCGTGCTTCAAGAGTACCAGTTAGAACTTAAAGATACCTATTTGTTCCAAAAATATCGATTTTGGTCAGATCTGTTCAGATATCGTCGGATGACGTTGGTTCAATAAGCGCAAGCCTACAAGCACTGAGCATCCGCTGGCGTGTACCTTCGATCCACTCAAGCGCTGAACTTGTGAGGGATGTGCCTATCCTGGACTCTCGCCGTAGCGCTGGACTATTAGGCCACCGCTGCAAGCGCCATACAAAGAGGGAATGGCACCACGGTACCTTTACTGCCGTTTACACGAAACTCGCTCGTGACTTCTTGGACCAGCGGCGGTCGAAAACCTCAGAATCGGACTCCTTGGATCGCGAACTCACCNTCGTTCAGGAGTTGNGTTCTGAACCTATCTCGTAGGCGCAATTTAATTGCTGCGCATTTGCGGAGAGTTTCGTCTTGCATTATATACAGTCAAGTTGCACGATAGACTGCGCTCTCTGTGTGTTGTTGAAGCACAGATCCCGCCGCAAGTCTCGCGAGATTATGTTGAAAAGATTCGTGCTTAGAGAACACTGTTACGGGAAAGCGCACGTCACCTGAGTATCTTTGAACATTTTCCAGTGAATTGCGAGATTGCTTCCACTGAATACGGAGAATGCGATTTCCAGTGCAGCAGCAGAACATCGAACAATCGAGTCTGTCGGGTCCAAGATGCGCGCTTTTTACAGCACGCGCGCCATTCTCTGGTTCAATATTCGTTNTCGAACAATAGTTGCAACAGCGTTGAGTTAGTCTACTGGTTCACTATATCCGCGTTGTACTAAAACGTAACACTAGAGTGCAGGCCCTGTTCCTGGGTGTCTATTTTTTCGCAATTTTTTCAAATGTCCAGCCTCGACATTCGAAGTACAACAGTAAGCGCTTCCGGGATCATTGGTTCGTTTCGGGGTTTTCAGAGGTCTTTCTCGGAGTGGGTCATTCGAGGTTGTGGCGCTGGAATTCGATACGTTACCCGAATGAAGATGCTTCACAACGATTTGCAAGAGAGATGTGTTACACTGCAGATATCATGAATTAATCTGCCCGTGCATGTACCCGTTCTTCTCCTTTCCTTACGTNTAGCATGCTCAAATTCAATATGCTTCAAATTTTGGATCTTTGTGGTTCAAGNTAGCTCATGGGTGCAGCCATTCGAGCCGCTGCGTTGACGAGCAAAAATACGCGACGTTGTCCATTGTCGACTAGTTCATGAGCTCATGCTGGGCGTTCACTGGCTCCATCACGTCAAGCTATCGATTCCTTTCGAAAGATGAAATCATCCTCTCTGTATATCCATCGACGAAACATTATTCGACAGCAGCGTGACACCGCTTCCGGGATATGCCCCCAAGGGCTCCCGTCCGTTCTGTATCCATGGAAAAAGGGGTTAGTCTCGGACATCAGTCATCGCGGCGATTTTCTCAAATGGAGAGTGTCTCACCACTTTATACGAAACGAGCGTGGATGGATTGGAATTCCTCGACTTGGTCTCTAGCCTGGATTTTCCTTCAGGTACTTGATTCCTGATGAACAGTATCAGGTTCAACTAGTCCTGGATCGAATGGGACAGCGTTCGCTAGCATTTGCAAAACAAGCAGTTTTCGCGGAGGGGACCGCCAAGGACAAGTCAGTGTTCGTAAGCTATAGCACCGGGTCCGGAAATGGAGGAGGGTATCGAGTTGAGCCCTCTGTATCCGTCAAGGGCCTGTACCGAGCGAAGANGCGAGGCAACGCGNGGAATAAAGCGGATCGGGATGGAGGAGATNTAACGGACATACACAGGAACTCTNGAGCATGACCAAGTTTCACNGCAGCTAGGTGCGCATCGAATCTATATAGAATGCAGACGGAAANGGCAAGCAGAGCGTAGATCGCGTCTTCCGCGTGTGCATGAAAAGAGATGGCAAAAGCCGTTCGATGCGAAAACGGCAGATGAACACTGCCAGCAACATCAGCCGACTGCTGATAAAGAATCTGGCGAGACAAGCGCGACCGATGTATGTAAAGCCAGGTACAAGAGACAGAAAAAGGAATCATTCAAGGAAAAAGTCTGCAAACCCGGCGTTGATGACAATGGGAACAGATCCAACCTTTATAAAGTATGCCCCTGTTCGTGAACCTGTTTCGATTTATTCTTCTATGGGTGCCTGTCGGGTGCTGCAGTGAATGACGCGCGCACATGCCTGTCTCGCGGTGTCTCGGTTCCTAGAGCGCACTTGCCCGCAAGTACTGGCATGCTCGTATGCATTCCACATGCGATGCGCTGAGCCTCAGAACAGAGCACCTCGATGCAGCTACGGACTGCGCAACTGGTGCCGAGTAGATGATGCTGCAGCTGACCCAGGCGTGTTCGTCACAGGAAGACGAGGCGTATGCGTGGGGGAATCGGTCAGTAGTACGGCCGTTGGATTCTCGCGCGACAACTCGGAGAAGAACGCGGCAAGTTCAGAGTCGTCAGGGGCAGCGTTGAGACTGCGGCTGCGAGCCCGTTCGCGCTCCGCTATGAGTGCCCCTTGACGGGCCCAGAGAAGCACCAGATGCGCATATGTTGCGTTCAAGCCAATAAGATAGAACGGGAGACAGGCTAAAAGGCCGAATATCTTGGCGAAGAAGGAGCTCCAAGGAATGTGCCAGGCAATGCCAAAAACAATGGGCGGAGCACTCGCATCTGCGAGTGCGTAACAGAGCAACCGGAAAAGCACACCACCACGTGCGTGCTTCCCATCCGAGAGTCGATGCCTCTGCATACACATCGTTCCGAAACATATCATCCAGAAGAATGTAAAAAGCACTTTGAAGTGAATATAGATCGCGACCGCCAAGTACGGAGTCGCCAACATGGGGATGCAAAGTGCTGCCGCCAACGTAGTGCACAACCATCCGGTCATGCCTACGATCACCATAACGTAGAGGTACAGACGATCATCAAGCCCGAAAAAATACCGCATAACTCGAGTTTGTGCAAACCAATTCCCCAGCCAGAGAAACGGTGCTCGGCGGCGACGGTTTGGTGGAGCGAAACCCAGTGGATTCGACATCGACCACCAGAGCACGTACATTCCCAGATAGACACCCAGAAACCGCAAAGCAACCCACTTCCAGTTAAGGCTGTAGTCCGGGGGATACGGATCCGACAGCTGAGATCGCATCGCGTGCCAGGCCCAGGAAAGGTCCATGACTGGGTACGTCCACCATTGCCACGGTTTGAAGAGCGGTACACCCATGAATTCCATGATACGAAGACCACCACAGCGAGCTGGAACCTCCCACTGTAGCCGTGGATAGTACACAATATGGTCCAAATGGTATCCAAAGGGCAATCGACGCAANGGACCCCCGCGATGCGCATCGNCTGGCCCGAAACCTGGCGCGTAGAACAGCTCCGAGAAGTAGACGTTGAGGAAGCCCTGGTCGCCTCCATCGTAGGATTCTGTAACGGCCANTTTTTCGAGCATACTCTGGAAAAGAGCCTGTGATGGCCGTATAACCATAACTCCCGAATTAAAATGACAGGGATTGATAAATGCAGCGCAAAAGTCGCCACACTCGAACATGTCTTGAACATCACCTAACACCAATGTATCCGCGTCAACGTATACGACTTTTTCGAACTGTTCAAGAGCGAAAACTTGCAGTTTTGCGAGTACATCATCAAAGCGATGATTGTAGTGTTCGCCCCCCGTGTACGGGTTCCGTACTCGACGAACCTCCAAGGTGTAAACTCCGTCACGGTGAAGCTGAGCGCGTGCTTTCGCGGAAACGTCAGCAGTCACCATGGACAGGAGGATAGCTTGTGGTTGCTGCAGGTCGTGCCCAGCTCGCGCCGCGCTCGCCGCTTCCAGCGTTCGTTCGTCAAGCTCGCCCGCCGTGCCACCAGCTGGCTCGAAGAGCACACCTCTCTGCTGGTGAACGCGCAGCGAATGGAACATAACACGCGCCGGGAGTACGTACGTGTCACCATATAGAAAAGTAACGTACGCCAGGGGGCGCGGACGCACCACATTCGCTTGTTTCCCCCCGGGTAGCTCCTGCGTTCGTACCTGCTCGCCTCCAGCAAGCGTCTGGTTTTCCGTGCTGGGAAGACTGGCACCCGCTGCACGTCTAAAAGCCGGCCAACCAGGCGGGTTTTCCAGTGACGATGATCTCAACGATGTCTGCGATGCATCCAGAAATACATATGCGCTGATGACGATAATGAGTGCAAAAAACTTGAGCCTCATCGCACGGCTTGAGTACTGGGGTGCTCACACGCGCCGGTGGCATTCACAGACGCTCAGACAGACAGCGGCGCATGGCGTGGACGGCTGCATCTGCAGCACGGCGCGTTGGATGGCGCGCTGCTGGTGCGCCACAGGGTGTCGATAGCGAGGCATCCAAGGATGTTTCCCTAGACGCTGTCATATCGGATCATGGAAAGCTATTATCGTTCACCAATGACAGATGATAATCAATCCTAGTGTGGATTCAGGGCGCTGCAGTTTTCCTGGATGCCTATTTCATACCGTACCAGTATCCCGCTCCAGGACGCAATCGAAATGCCGCACCTCCGGGTCGCTAGGATTTTTCTCACTGAAAGTCTGCAACGTTTCAATAAGAGGCGCATACAGTGTACGACACGATTTACCTGAATGATCGCGCGACACATAAAGCCACTGGACGCTCCGAAATCATGAGATCGTTCCCAGAGATCTGGAATGGGGGTTTTCCAACGCTCGATAGACACAGTACATGCATGTGTTCTTATTGAAGAAATGTAAGCACGAGATCGTTCCCAGAGATCTGGAATGGGGGTTTTTCCAACGCTCGATAGACACAGTACATGCATGTAAGCGCTCTTATTGAAGAAATGTAAGCATAGCGAGCTTCTCAGCTTTGATTACTTCGTGATCTGCCGTTTGCGCGGCTGACAGTGCACCATCTCGCGCATGCAGCTCTGTTTCGCACCGTTCTTGTCTGTCGGTTTTTCAGCATGCACCCGCACTCGTAGCGCATGTACGTCGTGCTGAACGCACCGATAGGAAGCGTGCGGCATAGGCACCTGAGCTTATTGGACACTCCCGTCGAAGCATGAGCGGGTCCGCGTCCTTTACGCGCTACTGAACATCCAGCGTCATAGGCTGCCGCCAGGAAACGATCGGACCTGTCGGTCATTTTCGCTTGGAATTCACCGAAAATGCCGGTGAATGCGAGTTTCCCGCCTCTGTAGAAGCGACACCGTTTGCGACCTCAGCGTAGTACCAAGGACGCCTACCAAAGACCCTCCACACGATGCATTTGGTCGCTCATGGACGCTCGGAATAAATTATAGGAAGCATAACCCTCGGCTCCATACGGTGCCTGGAGCGTCGACTTGGGTCCTGATGCCGCCACCGCTCCCCTTGCTGTTCGTATGCCTTCTAGCGCCCATCACGCCCGACTGCCGCTCATACCGAGCGATTGAAGAGGTTGAGCAGGTTCATCCGCTTTCCGTTCAGGTTGTGACCTCCGCCATCTTTCAATAGATAATCGGTGGCGGTGATGATTTCCCCCCAGCGGGGATCGACGCACGGCACGTGACCTTTCCCTTCATGTGCCCGGATCCGTTGGATATGCGTTTCGTGGCTCGACGCAGGTTTCGGATTCACAAGCGTCACAAAGACCGTCGAGCTTGGTATCCCGTCGGTCGCCGTCGTCCCTGGAAACGAGAAATTTTGAACGAGCGCCGCCAGTGCTCTTCGTGTGGCTGCTCGGACGCTTCAGGCTTACTCGCAGAGAGCAGCGGCACCGCACAGAGGAGGCCATCCAGTACACAAGTGTCTACTGACGCGCGATTCACCTTGAACTGGCATACCGAGACCACGTCGAATAGACGCGTGACGTGCACCGGACGGTCGGATCCCGAGAGGGGGGCTGCTCAGCTCTGGAAGCACCTGTCCAGAGAAACGTGGTAGCACAGGAGCCAAACGAGGCAGGCAGGCAGGCAGGCAGGCAATGCGCTTCAGCCACTTTTCGGATACGATATCTGCAGGTGCGACGCCGAGCACTAAACGATACCGTCGGGCGATCTGGGGCGATTCTGGCTCTCGTTGCTGCATTTTTTTTCGAAGTCGATACCAGTTGGAGCTCTTGCGTATCCAGCTCGTCATTTGCCTCCATCGATATCCAAGAATCCCGTCAACCTATCTCCCCTGTTCTGGACCACTGAGGTGAGGCTGCGACACGCAGAGGGCGCGCTGCATGGGGCGCTCGACATTGGCCGGCATGTAGTTTTTGAGGTTGGCCCCAGACATGCCGGCACCTGCGCTGCGGACGTTCTCATTACAGACGCCGGCCTACGAAGCGTCACGGCATGCTGGTGGCGTGTTCTCAAACCCTGGATGCCACGACCAGGCCGTATTGCATCTTGTTTTCTGGCCATCTGTTGTCGCACGAACGTTTCATCGAAAGGTTATGAAGGAATGTAGACAACTGGCGGCCGTGCGTCCAGCCCTCCGATGAGCAGATGCTTGACGAGGCGCGTCTGGGCGAGCGCAGCTGGGCGAGCCTTCGTTGAGTACGAAGCTGCGCGATCCTGAATGGCGTCTCGCATCTCACGGCTTGACAGATTCTCGCGGGTGGTGCATTTCTTGGGGAAGCGGTGGCATCGCTTTGAGACAGATCTTGTCGCTCCGACATCTGTTCCTCCCCGTCGCTCCGTACCCTATTCTCGGAAGGCTCTTTCTCTGGTTCGCCCGGTGGTCGCTTTTCTTTCTCTAGTTCCTGGCAGGCGCCCTGCATTCCATCTCTATCGAGCATATCTGTATGTCGTTCTCCCAGTGGAGACTCAGGCGCACTGGGTGGAAGGTTGCACTGAAACTCGCCCTTTCTATGTATGTATCGACTACTCCTCAAGCACCTCTCCATCGTCGTATCCGCCGAGAGCTCGCCCACGGACGGAAGCGCGCCTCTCAGCTCCCGTCCGGGCACGAGCAGCGCGGCGACGCATCAGCTCATGGCTTGCAAAGGTGGAGAATGGCTTGTCCAAGAACGGTGTCACAGATGCGGACGGCTCGTCGAATGAGTCGTGAGCATCCATCCATGGTTCGACAAACTGAGCAGGCTCCTTCAGCTGGACGGAACCAGGACGAATAGGCTCACGCAAACATCAGCTCAATGCCAAGCTCAGCTGCACAATCCGTGGCCGCTCTTGCGTGACAGAGAGCGACCTTGTCCAAGAGCGTATCAGAAGAATGTGGAAAGGAGAAGCCGAAAAGCGCTTCGACGCATCGTGAGGAGTTGAGTGATCACGGCTCTTTTGCTATTTGGTGTTGGCGACACCGAAGCCTCGCACCCAGGCCAGCTGGTGCCGTCCTGCTCGCTAATCTCCTTTGTAGGAATAGCGATTTGTCCCTCTTTGAGTAGGCATTCACAGGTGTACCATCCCTCCAGATTCGAGTCTCAGCGATTGAGACGAACACCTCACGCTCCGGTAACAAACGTCCACGCGTCCATACGAGATCAATAGAGNGTTGTTTATTGCACGACAGTCTTCACGACGAGCGTTTTTCTCCNGTGTCTATCAGCGTGTCTTCATCAGCATTCGTATGAACCACACGGAAGCCTCACATCCTATGGCTTCCTTCGCCGTGTTCC